>Ga0180009_10001651_pt1 | contig 27030 bp, 16 predicted proteins | sample OS_PC_MetaG_FD_123537 | JGI IMG/M metagenome (GOLD analysis project Ga0180009, IMG submission 123537) | Groundwater microbial communities from the Aspo Hard Rock Laboratory (HRL) deep subsurface site, Sweden - OS_PC_MetaG | ecosystem: Environmental > Aquatic > Deep subsurface > Groundwater... | reverse complement strand
TCGCACTCCCGGCCGTTGTCGGCGCACTTGGAGCAGTTCCAGGGCTTGTTCGGGTCGTTGGGGGTGCAGTCGGTGGGGCACGTGACCTGGCAGTCGCACTCGTTCCAGGGGCATCCGGCCCACTTGCCTCCGTCCTTCTCCTCTTCCTTGTCACGGCAGCCGCAGCGTTGCAGCGCCGGAACCGGCGGGCCGCCCGAGAGCAGGACCAGCACGTAGGTCGTGCGCGCGATCTCGCCCGGGTCGGCCGCGAGAATGTCGCCGGTGATGATGCTGTTCGCCAGGCTAATCGCCGACCGGATGTCACGACAGCGCTGGGCGCGGCACGCGCTGACGTCGGTGTTGCCGCCGCCGGCCTTGATCTGGGCCACGGCTGACGAGAGCTTGGAGAAGTCGCGCGTGAAGCCGATCGGGTTCTGGCCGGTGGCGTCGGTGAGGAGGTTCTTGGCCTTCGAGCCGAAGATGTTGACGCCGAACTGGTAGTTCGGGTTCTTGCCCCACAGCCCGATCATCTCCTCGATCGCCTTGCCCCTCATCCCGTTGGGATCATTCTGGGTCGCGCGGAGGCTGTTGGAGACATCGATCATGAACAGGATCTTGATCGGGAAGTCGCTCTGGTGCAGGTCGTCGGTGCAGACCGTCCCGCTCACGGTCAGCTTGTCGGCCTGGTAGGGTCTGGTGGTCCACTGGTACAGACCCACCTCGGTACACGACACAGCCAGCAGCGCGAGCACCGGCAGCAAGATGAGGCCCGGGTAACAATTGCGGTCCTCGCGCCCCTGCGGGGCGGCGTGCCGGTCCTCGCGCCCCTGACGGGACGCTGCGGGATACGGCAGCGGCACGCGGGATGAAGCAACGCAATTCATCTTCCCCTCCATGGAAGTGCTCTTAATACTAACACACACCGTGACGGATCCAGTGCGACTGTTGCGTGCGAAAGCCGAGCCAAGGCTGGCGACAGGGGGAGCACGGACAGAACAGCCTTCTCGCCGACACGCGGTGTAGGTGTGCAAACAGGGAGGTTGCAGGCGCGGACAGGGTGCCACACTCCACGGCCTGTTGGCCCCCCTGTTGGCCCCATGTGACCCCGCACCGCAGCAGGTGCTTGCGACGGGCGGGGGTCTCTGGGTATGCTGTCAAAGGTCTGGACTTGTTGTCCACACTCAGAGCCATCAACCCAAAGCGGTGACCGTGACTGCCGAGCCGACGATTTTCGGGCGCTACCAGCTGCTGGAGCGGATAGCCAAGGGCGGGATGGCGGAGGTCTTCAGGGCCAAGCTGGTGGCCGCTGCAGGTACCGAGAAGGTACTCTGCATCAAACGGATTCTGCCGAGACACTCGAGTAACCACGAGTTCATCTCTCTTTTCGTCAAGGAGGCGAAGATCTCGCTCTCCCTGACTCACGGCAACATCACCCAGGTGTTCGACTTCGGTGAGGTCGGGGGAGTCTACTACCTGGCGATGGAGTACATCTCGGGGCAGGATCTCCACACCGTGTTGCGGCGAGTGAGTGAGGTGGCCGCCCTGATGGACCTCCCGGCCGCGCTCTACATCGGCTCGGAGGTGTGCAAGGGGCTGCAGTATGCACACAGCTTCGCCGATGCGTCGGGCAAGCGCTTTCCGGTGGTCCACCGCGATGTCACACCCCACAACATCCTTATCTCCTACAGCGGCGAGGTGAAGCTGACCGACTTCGGCATCGCCCTGGCTGCCACCAAGGTCTCGTCGGACCGAGACGATCGAGAGGTGGTGCGGGGCAAGGCCTGCTACCTCTCTCCGGAGCAGGCGGACGGCAGTCCGGGGACCGTCCGGAGCGACATCTTCTCCCTCGGCACCGTGCTCTACGAGATGCTCACCGGCATCCGCCCCTTCGACGCCGACTCGGAGGAGGAGACGCTTCAGCGCGTGCGAGAGGGGGAGGTGAGGCCTCCGAGCCAGCACAACCCGGAGGTGGACCAGCAGCTGGATCGGGTGGTGCTGAAGGCGATGGCCCGCAACCCGGATGACCGCTATGCATGGCCGTCGGAGCTGCAGGTCGCGCTGAGTCAGATCCTCCACCGCCGATGGTCGGACTACACCGGTCAGAAGCTCGCCGACGATGTCCGCGAGCTGTTCGCCTGGGAGATCTCCAGCGCGGAGAGCGGTGAGGGCGGCGACAACGTGCGGGACCGACTGCTGTTCCAGCTCTCGCGTGCGGGGATCAAGGTGGACGGCAGGACGGCGACGACCGAGGAGTTGCTCGAGCTGGGGACGGTGGCCATCCCGAGCGCGGTCCCTCCGGTCGGGCGACCGCGTCGTCGGTGGGTGGCGGTCCTGGGAGCGCTGGTCGTGGCCGGCGCGCTGGTTGTTGGGGCTCTCGCGCTCTGGCCGCGGGTCAACGGCGGCGCAGCAGTCACCCACCATATGGACGCCGGGCCCCCTCTGGTCAGCCCGTCGCACTACACGGAGCACCTGCGGCCGCCTTCGATGAACCAGCCCGACCCCCCGGACACCCCATCGATGCCGAGCAAGCGACCCACTCCACGTCGAATCGCGTTCCTCAACTGCAACAGCTGGCCGTGGTCGGTGGTCTACGTCAACGGTCGCCGGCTGCAGGGGAACACTCCGCTCTACCGGGTCAGGGTGCCGGCAGGTCGACACCGGATCCGTTTCGTCAATCCAGAGCTGGGGCTCTCCAAGGAGGTGACGGTCGCCGTCGAGCCGGGCAACACCAAGACGGTGGCCGTCTCCCTCCATCAGTGAGGTGGGCAGTGCAGATCATCTGGCGCATCGCATCAGCGGCCCTGTTTCTCAGTTTGCTCGCCACGCCGGTGGTGCTGGTGGCGCAGGGTTGCGAGGAGCAAGATGGGAACGCCGACTCGTCGGTCCCCAATCCGGATGTGGGCGCCGCGCGCGCCTGCGGCGACGTCGGACTGTACAACTGGGCGGCAAGCGTGCAGCAGGTCGCCGGGCTGGGGGACGCGGGAGAGATGTCGACTCTCTTCGGCGTGTGGGGCACGTCCGAGAAAGCGGTCTGGGCCGTCGGGACCCACGGCACGGTGCTGCATTACGACGGCGCGCAGTGGATCCGCCAGCAGAGCCCCACGACCCAGACGCTGACGTCGGTCTGGGGCACGACCGAGAAGGATGTCTGGGCCGTGGGCTATGGTGGGACCGTGATCCACTACGACGGCACGAGCTGGAAGGACCACTCACCGCCGCTGGCGGTGTTTCACACCGCGGACGGCGGGCCGCCCACCGGCGACGCAGCGACGCAGATCCTGCGCAACCTGTGGGGCGTCTGGGTCACCGGCAAGGTCTCGACCGAGGCGCTGTATGCCGTCGGCGACAACGGTACGGTGATCTATTTCGACGGCATACTGAAGCTGTGGTCGGACAAGATCCCGGTCACCCGCGCCGGGGTTGTGGTGAAGGTTCAGGACCAGCTCACCGGGGTCTGGGGCACGGGCGCCAACCGGATCTTCATCGTCGGCAACTTCGGCACGATCCTCGAGGGATCCAAGGCGGGGCTGGCCGTGCAGGACAGCCAGGGCGTCACCAAGGACCTCAACGCGGTGTGGGGTCGCAACAACAACGACGTCTACGCCGTGGGCACATCCGGCACGATCCTCCACCGCAACAGCAGCGGCTGGAAGGACATCAGCAGTGGCGCCCCCAAGCAGGTGCTGCGCGGGGTCTGGGGCCCGTCAAACAACAGCTCCTACACCTTCGTCATCGGGTGGGACGGGACGCTGCTCCGGATGAGGGGCGGGCCCGGCTTTTCCGAGGACGCCGAGTTCGACCCCTACTACTGCATCATCCCGGGGCGCCGGCTGGAGGCGATCTGGGGCACTCTGGTGCCGATCACCATGTTCGACGCCGGCACCGTCACGCCCGTTGTGGGAGAGGCCGGCCCGCCGGACATGTCGCCGGTCGACCTGGGCATCCCCCAGGTTCCCCTGGTCTGGGTGGTGGGCGCCTCGGGGATGGTCGTCGTCGGACCCTGAGCTACTACCACATGCCATGGAATGTGACAGATTGGGCTCCGGCAACGCCCCTGGCGCTCGCCTGGCTCACCCCTGCTTCGCAGGGGTGACCTCGGAACGACACTCGCGCCTGGGGCGTCGCCCTCGCCCAACCCAATCGATCAGAACCCCTACTTGCCCAGCTTCCGCCCCGGCTTGCCCGCCGCCCGCTTCTTCTCCGGCGGCTTTGCCTTGTCGCGCGCTCGGCCCGCTCTCCGGGGAGGCTTCCTGGCCTCGCGCGCTGGCTGGGCCGGCGTGATCACCACCTCCGACTCGAGGTAGCGCTTCAGCTTGTTGAGGACGGCGCGGAAGGCGGGGTAGGCGTCGGGGGCGACGACGGCGCAGGTGCGCCGGAGCCTGTGGGCGTAGCGCAGGCGTCCGTCGGCGAGCTGCTCCCACTTGCCCTCGATCTGGGCGCAGGGGTGCGTGAGCTTGATCGCCTGGGGCTGGCTGTGCACGGTGGCGTCCTTCGGCAGCCTCACGGTCACGGAGCCGCGGGCCACGTCGGGTGGCCCGAGGAACAGCGGGTGGCGGCGCTCGGTCCACTGGGCCAGACCCGACGCGGTGGTCAGGATCTGCGGCACTCGCAGGCGCAGCTGTCCCTCCTCGCTGCGGGCGGCCCCGGCGCAGGTAGCCTGCAGCCGCACCGCGAGCGGCTTGAGGATCGTCTTCTCGCCGGCGATGCGGACGTCGGTGAGGCTGCAGTCGGGGTAGAGCTTGTGTACCACCGACTGGGCGTACTGACGCAGGATCTGGTGGTTCTGCAGCGGCTTGCGCACGCGCCCGGCCAGCACCCCCTTGGCCTGCATCACGACCTCGGCCCTGGCCGCTCCGTCGGCGTCCAGCTCCAGCTCGATGTCGATGTTGAACCAGTTGCGCTCGGGGTCCTGATAGGGCACCGGGATCAGCCGGTAGCCCTCGGGGAACAGCACCAGCGACAGGGTGCCCTGGTCGTCGGGACGGAGCACGTCGATGTCCAGGTTCTCCGCGGTTGCGTCGAGGAAACGGCCCCCGGGCAGGCCGGGCTGCGGCGGCAGGTAGGCCACGGCGTGGTTGAACTGCTGGGAGGGGAGCTTGGACAGCACCCGGCCGGCGCCTTGGGTCCGGACCAGCGCGAGGCTGGCCTTGATCCCGAGCTGGCGCAGCATGGCGATCATCAGCACCGACTTGTCCTTGCAGTCGCCGTAGCCGCGGGCCAGCACTGTCGCCGCGGTGTGTGGCTTCACTCCGGCGATGAAGGTCTCGTAGTCTTGCTGGTAGCGGACGCTGGTCAGGGCGAAGTGATAGACGGCGTCGATCTTCTCCCCGGTGGTCGTCTTGCCGCGGGTGATCCGCTGCAGCGTCTGCTTCAGCTCGGGGTCCATCGCAAACACCTCGGCCGTGAGGCTGTTGCCCCACTCCGAGAAGTAGTCCCAGGACGGCACGGTGCTGACCGAGACGGTGCGTAGCAGGTCCCGGGCGGGCAGGGAGCGGGGCTCGGGTCGCAGCGGCGGGACGTTCAGGGCGCTGAAGATGTGCACGGCCAGCCCGTGTCGGCTGGTTGCCCTGTGGGCCACGTCGCCCTGGATGTCGAGGTGCAGCTTGCGCTCCAACGGAATGGCCAGGATCCACTCGCCCCGCGCCGACTGCTCGAGATTGTGCTGGAACAGCCAGTTGGAGGCGAAGTGGTGCCTGAGGTAGCCCGACGGTCGCTTGATGTGGCGGTACTGCAGGACCACCGATGCTCCCTCCTCGAGCGTGGGGTAGCGCACCGTCCTGCCGTGCATCGAGGTGACCTCCCGACGGCGTCCCTTGAGGTCGACGGAGTAGGCCTCGAGCACCTTGACCAGCCCGGAGCGCGGCAGGCGCACCTGCCCCATCGAATCACGACCCGCCCGGTCCACGGCCCGGCGCACCGTGGTCACCACCCGCTTGACCGTGCCGTCTGGCATCAGCCGCGTCACCTCGTGATCCAGCAGCCAGATCACCGATGACCCTTCAACCGGACGGGTCCGCGCCCCCTGGGCCAGGACATCCGCGACCTGCGCCTCGGACGGCGCGAACTCGCGGAGCACAGGATCCCGGTCGGGTCGCAGGTGGGTTACCCGGTCCCACAGCTTCACGTGGTCAGGGTTGTGCTTCAGGCTGATCTCCCACTGGGCGATGGCCTCGTCGGTCTTGCCCTGCTCGTAGAAGATCTCCCCCTTCTCCTGGTACGGGGTGGGCCAGTTCGGGATGCGCTCGATGCACCGGTCCAGCGTCTTCACGGCGGCGGCCAGCTGTCCACATGCGCGCAGGGTCCGGGCCAGCTGCAGGTAGGGCCCGGCCCGGCTGGGTCGCAGCGCGGTCGTCCGGCGCTGCAGCGCGATGGCGTCGGAGCATCGCCCGCGTTCCGCCAGGGTCTTGGCCAGGCCCTGGCGCCGCTGCTCGCTGGCTGGCGCGAGGCTCACCGCCTGCTGCAGCCAGGCGACCTCCTCGACGGAGCGGTGGAGCGCGTGGTTGCAGCTCGCGAGCACCGAGGCGGGCCAGACCCAGTCACCGTGGGCCTCTCGGAGCCGCCGGGCGAGACGACAGCGGTCGAGAGTCCAGCCCTTGATGTGGTAGAGCTGATCCAGTCTGCGGAGCACCATCAACTCGCTGTCGGCCGAGGCGGTGCGCGCCCGGGTGAGCGCCTCGAACGCCTTGTCGTGCTGGCCCCGTTTGCGGTACAGGCCGGCGGATTCGATCCAGAACGCTGCGCCGTGAGGAGCCTTGGTCTGCTGTCCGCGGGCGAGCAGCTGCGAGGCGCGCTGGCGTTGTCCCTCCTCCTCGTGCAACCGGGCGGCCACCAGCAGCGCCACCGGGTCAGTGGGGTTGAGCTGGAGGTAGCGCTCGATGCTGTCGATGGCCGATGGGCGAAGCCCAGCGGCGGCGAGGGCCAGCGTGTTCCACAGCCCGCGGCGAAGATCCATGGGCCGTCTGGCGGGCAGGACCAGGGCGGGGTCGAAGCGCAGTGGCGGCCGACGGTCGCGCTGGTAGGGCTGCAGCTCGGGAGTCGCCGGCAGGCTCAGGGGAGTCCCCCGCTTCGACGCGAACCACACGCCGACCTTCCACTCCCCCTGCCCCACGCAGCTCTTGATCAGCAGCTTGTTGAAGCCGCGCCTCAGCTGCACTGCGACCCGGAACTGGCGATGCCGCCAGCGCCGGACCTCGCGGTTGGCAAGGACGTTGCGATCGTTGACCCACGCCTTCACCGGCGAGGAGGAGGTGACCTCCAGTATCACCTCTCGTTGCCGAGTGCTCTTGACGAAGGTGACCAGGTAGGCCGCGTTGTGGTCAAAGGGGTAGAAGAACTCGTCCAGCTCCAGCGCCGCCTCGGGGCCCACCTGTTGCACCTTGCGCCAGCTGACCTTGCCGCGACTGCCGACGTAGGACCGATCGAGCCGGATCTCGCGCTCCGGTCCATAGGGCACGTCAAAGCCCTTGCCATCCTCGTTGTCGAATCCACCGATGCCGTGCCACGAGGAGATCAACGTTCGACGGGCCACCGTGCGCCGCGCCTCCTCGGTGTTTCCCAGCAGGAGCTGGACCTGGACCAGGTAGCCGAGGGCCTCGGCCCGGCTCTGGCGGTCGGGGTGATGGTCGGCGAGGCTGACCAGCAGCCGCTGCAGGCTCATCAGCTGGGCTCGCCCCAGATAGTCCAGCGGGATCTGGTCCAGGTGGTAGGGCGTATCGCGGTCGCGGGCGTCCGCCAGAGCATGGAGCAGGTGTCCGAACCGCGCGTGCATGTCTCCTCGCAGCCGGCTGGTGTGGGCCAGGACGGCGTGCGCCTGCCCCAGGCCGGGCGCGCGGGCCAGGGCCTCCCGCGCGAGCTGCTCCGCGCGAGCGGGGTCGCCCTGCTGGTGGAGCCGCTGCTGCGCCGCAGTCACCAGCGCCCGGCTCTGCCGGTCGGGGGGAGGGTGCAGTTGTAGCCTGGGGCCGTGGGCACAGGCCGACAGGCCTGCGGCAAACAGGGCCAGGACAGCGGAGCGTGTGCTTGTCAAGGGGGTGACCTCCATGGACCTAGTACTGCCCCAACCCGTGAGGAACTGCAATCAAACCGTGGTGCTCCGGGGTGACAAAGATCTCCGCTGCTTCATCCGGGAGTGCCGCAGGGGCGCGAGGATCGGAAATCAGACGGGACTTGCATTCCAACAGGCTGGCGTCTATCCTAAGAACGGTTCGTACCCACTAGCCTGGAGACTGCAATGCGCCCACGGTCGTGGTTCATTGTCCTGTTAGGGTTTTTCCTGCTTTTCGCACTGGTTACCTGTGATGATGACACAACGCCGCCAATCGAGGCTGGCACGGATGCGCCGCCGGACAGCGTTGTCTACCCGGACCAGCTCCCTCCTGACAGTTTCGTCTGGCCCGACCAGGGGCAGGATCAGATCATCTGGCCCGACATGTACACCGGGACCCCCTTCGGCTGTCAGTCCGATAGCGACTGCTTCGGCCGTAAGTGCTGTGCCACCCCCTGGGGTGTGAAGCTCTGCGCCTCGACCTGCGACTGAGCCAGATCCAGATCGAGACGATTCGCGCCGCCGCCGCCTTACGCCCCACTCTTGGCTGCCGATAGGTTGTTGCATGGGCAGCAACCACACTGTTCGAATCATGGAGACTGAATTGGGGGAGTCGAGACCGAGAGTCCTGTTGGTGGATGACGAGCACCTCATTCTGTCCTCCTATGGGCGCACGCTCCGTGGTCTGGATGTGGAGGTGGTGGTCGCCGAGGGAGCGGCCGAGGGACTCGAGTTGATGGCACAGGCGCCGGTGGATGTGGTGATCGCGGACTACCGCATGCCGGGGATGAATGGAGACGAGTTCCTGGAGCGGGTCCGGGAGAGATACCCCGACACGGTCAGGATGCTGAACACCGCCTACGCCGACGTCGAGGTCGTGGAGGAAGTGGTCCGCAGAGGAGGGATCTTCCGTTTTCTCACCAAGCCCTGTGACGCCGACAAGCTGCGCAGCGCGGTGACCGACGCTCTCGAGCAGCACCGCAGCCTGTGCGAGACCAAGCGGAGATCTCACCAGCTCCAGCTCAATCTCCAGAGCTTCCGGATGGTGTTCCACAGCGCTCTGGATCCGATGATTATCTCGGATCTCGATGGCAATCTGGTGGAGGTGAACAACGCGTTCATCCAGGCGACGGGATACGGCAGCCGCCAGGAGACGCTGGCCCAGCGCCCGACGATCATGAGCTACTGGGCGCAGGAGGAGCAGTGGCCCAAGATCCGGAGCACCGTTCGCCAGCAGGGTTACTGGTCGGACGAGGTGCACCACAAGTCCGAGGATCGCTACTCTCTGCTCTCGATCTCGATGGTCAAGGACGACGACGGCCGGCCTTTCGCGCTGGTGGCGGTGGAGAAGGACATCACGGCCCGCCGTCGACTCGAGCGCGAATCGCGAGCCGCCCAGTACGAGGTGATCCTCTCGCTGGCCAAGCTCGCCGAGTACCGTGACCCCGAGACCTTCGCCCACCTGGAACGGATGCGGCGCTACAGCCGCATCCTCGCCGACAGGCTGTCACGCAACCCGAAGTTCGCCGCGCTGATCGACCAGGCGTACGTCGAGGCGGTGTTCGCCTCCAGCCCGCTCCACGATGTGGGCAAGGTGGGCATCCCCGACTCGGTTCTGCTCAAGCCGGGTAAGCTGACCGCCGAGGAGTGGAAGGTGATGCAGCTCCACACCCGCATCGGGGCCCAGATCCTGTCGGTGGCCGGCAGCAGCCTGTCCGAGAAGACCTGGCTCGCCATGGCGCACACCATCGCCATGCAGCACCACGAGAAGGTCGACGGGTCGGGGTATCCGGTCGGCCTCGAGGGGGAGCAGATCGACCTGTCCGCGCGCATCGTCGCCCTGGCGGACGCCTATGACGCGATCACATCCAAGCGAGTCTACAAGAACGCCTTCCCCCACGACGAGGCGCGCAAGCGGATCCTCGAATCCAGCGGATCCCACTTCGATCCCGACGTCGTGGAGGCCTTCCTGGACTGCGAGGAGCAGTTCACCGAGGTGCGAGAGCAGTTCATCGATCCATCCTCCCCGACCCAGGAAACCGCCGCCATCGACCCGGAGCAGCCCGCGAGCATGCTGTCGCGGATCCAGCACCTGCTGTCGGGTGTGACCAGCTGACACCCGGGGCACAACCAGTCAGTTTTGGGCTATAGTAGCGGGCAAGCGCGCCCTCCCCCGGAGTGCGGGCCGAGCGCGCGGAGTGAACAGGAGCGATCCCCCGATGCCGATTTCCGCCGCTTCATCCCGCATGCCGCCGCCGCATCCCGGAGCGCCCCGACAGGGGCGCGAGGACCGGAAATGCAGACCGGACCGGTGGCGGGTCCTGACGACCGTGGTGCTGGCGACGTTCGCCGGGTGCTTGAAGTCACCTGCGCCCAAGGATCCCCAGGACGAGACCAAGCCAACCAACGTCGAGGTCGAGCTGATGCCCGCCGTCGACGAACTGCTCGCGCGTTCGCACGACCAGTACAAGGCACATGAGCTGACCGCGGCCCGTGCGACCCTGGGCAAGATCCTGGTCACCCATCCTCAGCACCTGGAGGCACGGGTGTTGCTGGCGATGGTGGCCGAGAAGGCGGGCGACGCAGGCGCCGCGGGCAAGGCATGGACCGAGGTCGAGCGGATCCTCGTGTATCAGGGCAAGCTCGCACCCTTTGCGCTTCAGACCACGTTGTATGCCGCCGCCCGTTACTACGTGGAGGCCGATCGCGCCCTGCGGGCGCGGTTGTTCTTCGACGAGCTGTGGCGGCGCTTTCCCACGGGGGAGTGGAGCCCGAAGGCGCAGCTGATGCTGGCGGAGACCGAGTTCTCTCGCAAGCGGTGGACCCTGGTGGTCCAGGCCTGCAGGGCTCTGGCGCGGCTGCGGCCCAAGCACCGCTCGCTCGGCAGATGCAAACAGCTCCAGGTCGCGGCACGCAGGATGCTCGAGGTCGCGCCGCAACCGACGCCCGGGGCCAGGCGCTGGGTCTGGGAGCACCCGCGCCCGCAGGGCAACACGCTGCTCGACGTCTGGGTCGACAAGGACGGCACGCTTGTTGCCGTGGGGGAGGCGGGCACGATCCTGATGCGCTCTGGCCGCGAGCGGCAGCCCAGGCTGGTGGATTCGCCAGTCCGCTGGCCTCTGCGGGGAGTGTGGGGTACGGGCGCCAACAACGTCTATGCCGTGGGCGCAGCCGGCGTGGTGTTGCATCATGACGGGTCGCGGTGGCAGGTGGTCCGCCGCCCCCAGCCGGAAGAGCCGGACCTGCTCGCTGTCTTCACTGCGGGGCCGGGTCAGGCGGTCGCCGTGGGGGAGCGGGGGACGGTGCTACGGCTCGAGGCAGGACGCTGGAGCGTGAGCCATCCGGCCACGGTCACCCTCAGGGGCGTCTGGGGTCCAAGGATGGACCAACTCTACGCCGTCGGGGACGGTGGCCTCCTGCTCCGCTCCACCGGGGGCCGGTGGCAGACTGTTCGCTCCGACTCCTACGAGGATCTTTGGGGGGTCTGTGGGGAGAAGCAGGACGTGTTCGTGGTGGGCAACCGCAAGACCGTGGTGCGTGTCACCGACGGTCGCGCCAAGGAGAGCGTGATCGGCCGGGGCAGCTTCCGCGACGTCTGGGGTTTCCCTGGCGGCGGGGCGTGGGCCGTGGGGTTGCGGGGGGAGTCGATCCGGTTTGATGGCAAACGATGGCACAGCGAGCCCACGGGGTGCCTCATGAACCTGCATGGTGTCGCCGGCCAGAGCCCGACCCAGATGTGGGCCGTGGGAGATGGGGGAACACTGCTGGAGCGCCGGGGGCGGGGCTGGACGCGGGCGGCAGGGGGTCTGCAGCAGGATCTGGTGGCGGCGGCTGTCGCCGGTGGCGAGGCGCTGGCTCTGGGGCAGCGCGGCATGCTGCTGAAGCGCAATCGCAGGGGCGATTGGCGGCAGGCCGGCAATCTGCCGCTGCTCGGGACCTACCGTGACCTGACGACCAGCGGGTCGCGGTGGGTCGCCGTCGGTGACCGCGGCCTGATGGTCGTTCGCGAGGGCACGCGGTGGGAAAGGGTGAGCACCAACACGCCCGAGGATCTGCGGGCGGTGTACAGCTCCGAGGGCACGGTGGTGGCGGTGGGCACACGGGGGAGCATCATACGGCTGGTGGGAGATGCGGTGGTTCGGGACCGTCCGCCGACCGGGCTGGACCTGCATGATGTGTGGGGCGACGGGCGGACGCTGTACGCGGTGGGGACCAGGGGTGTGATGCTGAAGTTCGACGGCGAGCACTGGACCGAGTTGCAGACCGGAGTGCTAGCCGACCTGCACGGCGTGTGGGGCGTGTCACCACAGCGGGTGATCGCGGTGGGGGAGGGGGGTACGATCCTGTCGCTGGAGCGTGGCAGGTTCAGCCGGCACTCCTCTCCGATCTCACAGACCCTGCAAGCCGTGTGGGGTACCGAGGAGGCGATCTACGCCGTGGCCCGCAACGGGGGGGTCATCCGCCATGACGGCGGGGCGTGGCGCGTGGATGACTCGCCGGCCGCTTGCCTCACCACCGTGACCGGCGACCCCACGATCGGCGTGCTCGCCGTCGGGTGTCACGGATCGGTGCTGCGGCTCAAGCCCTGAGCCGCGTGCGCGAGGCAGGGGGGCCTCCCCTGGAGTGCGGGCCGAGCGCGCGGATCAGCGGCTGCGGACGCAAAAAAAGGGCGGTCTCCACATCATGCGGAGACCGCCCTCGAGGGTGTCAATCCCCTTTTCCGGGGCTGACTACTTCACGTTCTGGCCGATCCACTTCATGCTGACCGACTTGGGCCGCGTGATGGCGGTGCCAACGGCGCGGTTCCACACCAGCTGCGACAGCATGCCCATGGCACGGGAGACGCTGAACAGCACGGTGTAGTAGTCGAACTCGGTCATGCCATAGTGGTACAGCAGGGCGCCGGAGCCGGCGTCCACATTGGGCCAGAAGTTGGCGATCGGGTTCTTGCCGGCCTTGACGCGCTCGGCCGAGAACTCCTCCAGGACCTTGGGCACCACGGTGAAGACGCGGTCCACGGTCTGGAACACCGGGTCGTTGGGCATGTAGCGCTTGCCAAACTCGTTGAAGCCGGTAAAGCGCGGATCGGTCACACGCAGCACTGCGTGGCCGTAGCCCGGGACGACCTTGCCGGCGCGCAGGGTGTCGAAGGCGTAGTCGCGGATCTGCTTTTCGGAGGGAGCGCCGCCGAACTTCTCGATCGTCTCCAGGATCCAGTTCAGGCACTCCTGGTTGGCCAGGCCGTGCAGCGGGCCGGCGAGACCGTTGAGGCCGGCGGAGACGGCGTAGTAGGCGTCGGAGAGCGCCGAGCCCACGGTGTGGCAGGTGGCGGCGCTGACGTTGCCGCCCTCGTGGTCGCAGTGGAAGTGGAGGTACAGCCGCATCAGCTTGGCGAAGTCGCCGGTCGGGTCGTTGAGGCCCAGCATGTTGGCGTAGTTGGCGCCCCAGTCCAGGCCAGGCACCCAGTTGATGTAGTCGCCCTTGTTGTAGCGCAGGCGGTAGACCGCGGCGGCGAGGCCGGGGAGGCGGGCCAGGATGGTGAGGGCGTCGTCCAGCGTCGGGACCCAGTACTCCTCCTTCTTGGCGCCCTTGTCGTACCACTGGCGGTAGGTGCTCTCCTTCTCCATCACCAGGATGCCGGTGTTCAGCATGCACATCGGGTGGCTGTCGGGAGGCATGGCCTCGAGCACGTCGTAGACGTACTGCGGCAGCTGGGAGCGGCGGTCCATCTCCTTCATGTAGTTTTGGATGATCTCGTGATCGCGCTTGTAGATCTCACCGGTGAGCAGCAGGACGAAGGTCTGCTCCGGCCACAGCTCCTTGATCTCGAGCAGGTGGTGCCCGCGGATGTAGAGGCCGCCGGGGCCCTGGGGGCCGGCGTCGGGATAGACCACCGAGGTGTCGCAGATCATGCCCTTGACGCCGCGCATTCCGCCGAACGCCTGGGCCACGGTGCACTCGCCCAGGGACTGGGAGCCCTTCTCCTTGAGCAGCTTGGCCCGTTCCTCACGCCATTGAGGGATGAGTTCCTGAAGTTTCTCTTGCAGCGTCGCCATCATCGGTCTCCTTGTTTTCTGCCGTAGCAGGTATCAATCTCGGCTCGGGGCCAGATGGGTGGCCAGGAGCTCTGGGTGTCACGTTGAGGGGATCTATCCGATGTTTCGGCGCAGGATGTCAAGGCCAACCGGGAGCCGCCGTAACCATTCGAGATCCATTGCCAAAAGTGTGAGATGGGGGGGGGCGTCGAATTACCCCCAAACCGTGGAAAATGCCCGAGACGGCCTTCTACGGCTGATTTGGAGCGTGGTGGTCCCGCTGGGCGCCGGCATCGCAGGCCCTTTTCTCGTGTGGGACTCTACTTCGGGCGGCCGTAGGGGTTCTTCTCCAGCCCGAGCCCCGGTCGAGGAGCAATGCGGATCGGCTCGAGCCGCACCGTCACCGATCGATCGCGATCCGGCAGCACCGCGCCCGAGAACGGCCTGTGGCCGTCCGCGTGGACGTCGAGCTTGACCGGCCGGTCGGAGACGGGGAGCACGAGGCGGGTCAAGCCCACCCCGACGACCCGTCCATCGATCACCACCCGCGCCCGGGGCACGCCGGGCAGGATCGTGATTGTCACGGTGGCCGCCATGTCGGCCGTCGGTCGCGGGCCATCCGCGACCTGTCCGGTCGAGCGCTGATCATGCCGGCCCAGATCAAGTGCGCCCGGCGTGTCTGCTCGCGCTCGGCCCGCACTCCAGGGGAGGCCCCCCGCCTCGCGCGCCTCACGTTGGCGGTCGGGTGTGCTCTTGGATCTCGCGGAGGCGAGCAGCAGCGCGATCGCCAGCGCCAGGGCGAGCCCGACGCCGGTGGCAGCCAGCGCCAGGCGCCTCCCACGCCGCCCCCGGACTGCATTTGGGCTGCCTAGCTCCCCGAGCGCCTGCTGCATCGCCCGCGCCGATTCGAAGCGGTCGTTTGGCTTCTTGCTCATCGCCCGCAGCACGATCGCCTCCAGGTCGGCGGAGATGGCCAGCTCGGGGCGGCGCTTGCGGGGCGGGATCGGCGCCTGTCGGTCGTGCATCATCAGCACGGCCAGGGTGCTGGCCGCGACGAAGGGCCGCACGCCGGTCAGCATCTCGTACATCACCACGCCGACGCTGTAGAGGTCCGACCGCGCCCCGACCTCGTCGGTGCCGCGGATCTGCTCCGGCGCCATGTAGCTCGGCGTGCCGATCAGCACGCCCGAGGCGGTGAGCCCCCCGGTGTCGGTCCAGGAGACCGGGCCCATGATCTTGGACAGCCCAAAGTCGAGCAGCTTGACCTGCTCCGGCGGGCCCACTCCTGGCCGGGGGCCGCTTTCGAGGTAGATGTTCTCGGGTTTCAGGTCGCGGTGGATGATGCCACGCCCGTGCGCTTCATCCAGGGCCGCCAGGATCTGACAGGCGAGTTCGATGGCCCGCGCCGGCTCCACGGCTCCGCTCGCGACCAGGTCGCGCAGCGAGCGCCCGTCGAGGTGCTCCATGACGATGAACGCCCGGTCGGAGCTTATGCCGTGGTCGTACACCTTGACCACATGCGGGCTTTCGATCTGCGCAACCGCGCGCGCCTCGCGCCGGAAGCGCGCGACGGCGCCCTCGACGCGCAGCAGCTCCGGCCGCAGCAGCTTGACCGCGACATCCCTGTCGAGCTCGGCGTGCCGGGCCCTGTAGACCACTCCCATCCCGCCCCGGCCGATCCGTTCGCCCAGCAGATAGCGCCCGGCCAGGCTCTGCCCAGTCAGCTCGTCGTCGCTCGAGGGCGGCGCGGCCTTGTTCCTGGGGTTCGGCGGGCTGTTGCCCTCCAGCTTGCGCGTTCCGCCTGGGCCGACCTCGCGCATATCAGAGGTGGAAGGTTACCGACATCCAGAAGATGCCGAACGGGAAGTGGTGCGTTTCATCGGCGTCCTCGAAGTCGAACTTGGGGGACTTGGTCGGGTCGACCCGGTCGGGGTCGAGCCTGGCGCGGTCGCCGTGACCCATGCCGAAGCGCAGGGCCGTGCCAAACGAGAGCCAGCGTGTGGCCTTGATCTCCATGCCGCCGCCGAGGCCCCAGACCAGGGCGAACCACTCGCGCACGTAGTCATCCTCCGCCCCGGTGATGCCGGCGAAGACGCCCCGGTCCACCATCAGCCCCATGCTCGCCGTGGCGTAGAAGTAGACCGAGCGCCAGGGGATCATGTATCCGCCGTGGCCCTCGATGATCAGGCGACGGAAGCCCTCCCGGTCGTAGGTGTTGCTGTCGCGCACGAGCGCGGGATCGAGCGCACGATGCCCGGTGATGAATGCCAGGAAGCTCGCGCCGAAGACCACTCGCCGGTAGGTGCCGTGGAGCTGGACGCCGGGCCCGGCCGTGAGGGCGCTGTTGTCGGTCCACGTGACGGCCGACAGCAGGTGCAGGTGCAGGTGCAGGCGCTCGGCGTCGACCAGCGGCCGCGGGCGACGCGGGAGCGGGGGGCAGCGCCTGGGTGCCACCCGGGCGGGGGCGGAGGCGGGCTGCAGCGGCTGCAGCGTCTGGCGGATCTCCTGCTTCTGGCCCACCGCGACCACCACACGGGCGGCGGCGAGCTGGTGGCCCTTCAGTCGCAGGAGCAGCACGTGCTCGCCCGGTGTCAGCTCGAGCAGCGCAGGGGTCAGGCGCGGCTCGGATCGAGCCCGTCCATCCACCGTGATCGACGCCCCGGGCGGCGCCGTGGTGACCAACAGGCCCACGGGCCGTCGCTCGATGCGGGAGATGTGCCGCTGGATGTCCGCGCGCTTCGCCGGCTCCCGGGTCATCTCCAGCGCCTTGCGGTAGTGGTGCAGGGCCTTGCCCAGCGCCCCGAGGTTGTCGTGGCACCGCGCGATGTTGAACGCCGTGGCCCAGTGCGATGCGAGCTGGTTGGCCCGGGTGAACTCCTTGACCGCGTCGTCGTAGCGACCCTGTTCATACAGCAGCTCGCCTCGCTCGAAATGACGCGCCGCCTCGCCGATGGGGTCGGCCTGCCCGGCACCGGCGGCGAGCAGGGTCAGGCCGAGCGCGGCGATGGCCGCCAGGCCCCTCACTGCCCGTCACCCGTTCCCGCCACCTCGTAGCCCAGCCTGCGGATCCCCAGCGCACGCATCTTGTGCACCAGGGTGCGCCTGGGGATGCGGAGCCTGCGGGCGGCCGCGCTCTGGTTCCAGGCCGTCACGCGCAGCGCCTCCAGGATCAGCATGCTCTCGTACTGCAGCACCAGCTCCTTGAAGTCGAGATCCGCCGACGTGTCGCTGTCGTCGGGCGCGGGGAGGCAGACGGGGCCGCCGCGGCGCACGCTGGCCGGCAGATCGTCGGCGGTGATCAGCCCGTCCTGACAGATCACCACGGCGCGCTCGATGGCGTTGCGCAGCTCGCGCAGGTTGCCCGGCCAGTGGTGGGTCTCGAGCAGCGAGATCGCCTCCTCGTCGATGCCTGGCTCGTCGCGCCGGTTGGCGCGCGCCGCCTCGCCGACGAAGTGCGAGACCAGCGGGGAGATCTCGTCACGGCGGTCGCGCAGGGGAGGGACCTGCAGCACGACGGTGTTCAGGCGGTAGAGCAGGTCCTGCCGGAAGTCCCCGTGCTCGACCATCGCCTCCAGGTCCCGGTGGGTCGCGGTCAGGATCCGCACGTTGACCTCGATCTCGCGGGTGGACCCCACCCGCGTGATGCGCCTGGTGTCAAGCGCCCGCAGCAGGGTCGCCTGGGCCTCCAGGGGCAGCTCCCCGATCTCGTCGAGCAGGATCGTCCCCTTGTTGGCCGACTCGAACAGCCCCTCCCGTCTCGCGCTGGCGCCGGTGAAGGCGCCCTGCTCGTGCCCGAACAGCGTGCTCTCCACCAGCTGCGGCGGTATCGCGCCGCAGTTGATGGCGAGGAACTTGCCGCGCCTGCGTTGGCTGTGGGCGTGGACCCGCCGGGCCAGGACCTCCTTGCCCACGCCGGTCTCCCCCAGGATCAGGACCGACGCGCTGGACTCCGCCACGCGGTCGGCCAGGGCGTAGAGCTCCTGCATCGCGGGTCCAAAGGGCGTCGCCTCCGCGGCGGTGTTGGGGCGCTCGCTGCGGGCGGGCAGGGAGCAGACCGACTGCACCCCCTGGTCGCAGGCGCACAACGCCTGCTGGCAGTGCTCGACCAGCGCGCCGACCGAGGTCGCGTCCCCCGGATAGCCAGCGAGCGCGAGGGCGGGCGCCACTTCCTTCAGCTCGCTCGCGATGCGCTCGGCGGTCTCGATCGCCGCCTCCGCGTCGGTTTCGGGCAGCAGCACCTCGACGCAGCTGGGGGAGTAGAGCCCGACGTGGTCCACCGCGCGCAGCAGGGTGTGGATCCTGCCGAGCCAGCGGCTGACGTGCCCCTGTTCCGCCCGGATCATCAGCAGCGTGAACCGCCTGCGGAAGGTCCGGGCCCGGATCACCTCCTCGGCCAGACGGGCCAGGAAGCGGTCGTTGCTCTCCAGCGAGATCGGCTGCTCGTCCCCGCCGACCAGGTGCAGCGCGAGGGTCACGGCGCCGAGGGTCACCACGTCCCCCAGCCGGATCGGGCCCGCATCGACGCGGACGCCGTTGATCAGGGTGCCGTTGGTCGACCCGAGGTCCTGGATCGTCAGCTCCCCCGACGGCGCCACGATCAGCCGGGCGTGCTGGCGGGACAGGCTGCTGTCGCGGATCAGGATCCCGGCCGGTGCCTCGCGCCCGATGGTCCAGCTGCTGCCGCGGGCGAGCGGAACGCGGCGCACCCCGTCGCGGTGGTAGCAGAACAGGACCCCGCCCTCACCGTCGCCCTGCAGCAGCTCTCCAAGCCGATCCGGGAGAAGCTCGGTCTCATTGCCCCCCATCGTCCCTCCTATGCCCGGCTCCCATTTGCGCAAACATTGCTCACCTGGGCAATCAAAACCACCTGCCCCCTGTCGTCCAGACACGCAACACCTCGAAACGGCGAAAGAATACCGACCCATGGGCGTGGCCTGGTCGATGCACCGCGACGGCGTGGCGACAGGAGAAGATCATGCGTCCGTTCTCACGAGAGGTTGCCTACCTGGTGCGAGGGGCTGTCGAGGCCGTCGCTCCTCATTTCGTCTTCTGGGCGGTTCGTCGCCAGGCCCGCGACCCGGAGCTCGCGTTGCTGCCGCGGCTGTGCGACCCCTGGCGTGCAGCCATCGACGTCGGGGCCCATGAAGGCGTCTACACCCTCCCGATGTGCCGGTGCGCGAGGGAAGTGATCGCCTTCGAGCCCAATCCGCTGCTCGCGACGTTTCTGCGTCGGGTGCTTGTCGGGGTGCAGATCGAGGAGGTTGCCCTTTCGGACAGGCCTGGCAGCGCCGAGCTCCGGATCCCCCGGTACGGCTATGGCCAGGCGACGATGGAAGCCGAGAACACGCTGGCCCAGCTGGCAGCGCGCGACGAGATCCGTGCCGTCGAGGTCGCGTCGAGGCGACTCGATGACTATCCCCTTGCCGATTGTGGTTTCGTCAAGATCGACGTCGAGGGATTCGAGGATGCCGTGCTGCGGGGAGCTCGAGAGACCATCCTGCGCCACAGGCCCAACCTGCTCGTGGAGCTCGAGGAGCGGCACAAGCGAGGTGCGATTGCAGCCACAACACGGATGTTGTCGGCCTGGGGATACGATGGTTTCTACTACCACGACGGCGAGCTCTGGCCGATCGCGACATTCGACGTCACCCGACACCAGGCGCTCGAGAATGTCGGAAGGGAGGACAAGTACCTCAACAACTTCATCTATGCACCGCGGGGGACGTTGCGCCCCGGGGTGCCACCAGTGCCGTGACCGTGGCGTGCAGACCGACGGCGGGGCTCGCCGGGTTCAGATCGACGAGAGACAGAGTATCCGTCGCCGATTTGACCCCCTCGAGGCGGGTCGCGGGGTCAGATCAGCCTCGGATGAGCTTCATCTCCGCGAAAGATGACCCCCCAACGGGGGTTCGGGGGTTCAGATCGACGAGAGACAGAATATCCGTCGCCGATTTGACCCCCTTGAGGCGGGTCGCGGGGTCAGATCAGCCTCGGATGAGCTTCATCTCCGCCAAAGATGACCTCCAACGGGGGCTCGGAGGTTCAGAACGACGAGAGATAGAATATCCGTCGCGGATTTGACCCTCAGGGCAGGGCGAAGGTGCTCACCACCGGCAGGTGATCGGAGACGTCCTCCTTCAGCACGCGGTGCTCGAGGAGCCGCCAGGCCCGCGGTGCGAGGATGAAGTCGATGCAGCGGTCGGGCTTGTCGGTGGGGAAGGTGGGCGGGCCGTCGAGCTTGCCTGTGAAGCGACCGCTGGCGGACAGGGCCTGCATCGGCGGCGAGCCGGCCGGGGCGTTGAAGTCCCCGCCGAGCAGCGCGGGGCGCTTGCCGATGCGGCGCAGGATCTGCCGCACCTGTACCAGGTTGTTGTCGATGTCGAACGAGTCGTTGCGCAGCGAGCCCACCAGCAGCTTCTCGTTGTTGATCGCCACCTCGACCCACAGGATGCGGCGGTTGCCCAGCGGATGGTAGAACGGCGCGTCGCCCGCGAGCTGCTGGGTCTCGACCGGTGTCAGCGGGAGCTGCGAGAGCAGGGCGTTGCCCGAGCGGATGCGGTAGAACGGCAGCCCCCAGCTGTAGTTCTCGCCGAAGGCGTGGGCATGCATGCGCGTCTTTCGGGCCAGGTACTGCACCTGGTTCACCGGGCAGGGGCTGCACTGAAAGTTGATCTCGGAGAGGAAGACCAGGTCGGGCTTCTCCCGGGCGACCACGGCCGCGATGCGGTCCAGACACCCCGTCACCTCCTGCTCGGACCGGAAGGAGAGGCCGCCCTGGTGCACGAAGCACTTGGCGATGTTGTAGGCCATGGCCTTGATCGTCCGGATCGGACCGCTGCGCGGCGGATACGCGGACCTGCCGACCTGCGGCGTGCGCCACGACGGCCACAGCCCGTTGGCCACGAACAGCAGGCCGACCAGCGCCGGAGCAGACAGCGCGACCAGCAGCCACCGCATCAAGCGCCTGCGCCGGCTGCTGTTGCTCTTGCGGGACATGGCCCGGGTATGGCCTCGCCGGGGGGCTCGTGTCAACATGGCTGGACGGGAGGCGTTGATGGATGGTGTCAGGCAGGCCGCGTTCGCCCTTCTATGCGCCGCGCTGGCCTGCTGCTCGGCGCCCGCCAGGCGTCCGGCGCGACCGCCGGTGCGACTGCAGGCGGACTGCAGGTCGGCGAGAGGCTGCAAGTCGTTTGGGGGTTGTTCCTACAAGGACGGCCGGTGCGTGGTGGGGTTCGACCGTGACTGCGCCCGCTCGGACGGCTGCAGCTCCAGGGGCGCGTGCACCATGCGACGTGGCTACTGCGTGGCGGGCTCTGACCGGGACTGTGCCCGCTCCTCCGGGTGTCGGAACCAGGGCGACTGCTCGGCAAGAGGCGGCCGGTGTGTGGTCGGCAGCGACCAGCATTGCCGGCAGTCGTCGGTCTGTCGTGAGCTTGGTTGGTGCACGATGTGGAAGACCGTGGACTGGGACGGGGGCCCGCGGAGCTACTGCCGTCCGGCGTCGACCCCGGGCTGCCTCGGTTCCGACCTCTGCCGCGACTGGGGCGACTGCACCTTTGACGGGACCCGGTGCTCGGCCGCGTCCGACGCCGACTGCCGGCGCTCGCTCATCTGCACCCGCCACGGGATCTGTAGGGCCTCGGGCGGGCTGTGTCATCCGGCCAGGCGCGACGCCTCGACGCGGGCCGCGGTGCTGCAGCACAGCAAGCACCTGCTCCGTCTGAGCCAGGATGCCTACGTGATGGGATACCACGTCCTCGCACTGGCCCTCGCCGAGCGGTCAGTTGCCCGGGGCCACAGGAGGGACGTTGCGTACGGGATCTTTGGAGCTTCTGCGTGCTACCTCAAGGATCCGGCCAAGGCCGTCTGGGCCTGGCAACGCGCGCAGCCCAGGCGACGGCGCCTCCTGGAGCGACTGTGCGGGCGGCTCGGGATCTCGCTGACGCCCTCCACGCAGCCAGCGCCTCGACGATCACCATGACCCGGGTTGCTGCGCTGCTGCCCGACGGGTGGGGTGACCAACGCCAGTGTACCAGCTACTCACTCTGAATCAGCCTGCACTCCGGGCGCCCCAGCAGGCAGCTGACCGCCGCGTCCAGGTCCAGCGGCTCTCCCCACCAGTCGATGCCGCCGGTCCGGTCGTTGATCACCAGCCCACGACGGGCGTGCTCTGCCTCGAGGGCGGCGACCGGGTGGGCAGACAGGGCCGGCGGATCGAACCGCTCGGTCAGCTCGCTCCCGCGCGGATCCAGAAAGACAAGGTTGTCCGGCGCCTCGCCCCGCACCGTGAAGCCTCCCTCGTGGACCCGCCAGTGGCACGAACTGCATAGCAGCACGGCGTTTCGTGCCGATGTCTCGCCGCCTGCGGCCCAGTGCCGGACGTGGTGCACCTGCTGGCCCTGTCGGGTGCAGCCCGGGAACGGGCACTGCCGGTCGCGCGAGCACAGCGCTCGCCACAGCGCCGTGGAGACCCGTCGGCTCTTCCGTCCGACTGACAGGGGCTGGCCGTCGTCGCCCTCGACGAGCTTCACCACGGCAGCATCGCAGCTCAGTCGCTGCGCGGTCTCGTGGCTCAGCGCGGGTCCCTGCTCGATGCAGCACTGCCCCTCGGCCGACGTGTCGGCCAACACCTCGGCGTCCACATGCACCACCACCTGGTAGGGCTCGCCCCGTCGCATCGGTCCGGGGGTGGACAGCGACTGCTCGGCCACCCGGCCCAGGGCGTCGGCGCGGCGCTGGGCTGGCGTATCGGTTCGGCGCGGCTGGCCGGGCGATTCCGCGGAATCGCCACCCTCTGCCTCCGCCCGCTCCAGCGCCTGCAGCAGCGCCCCGACCTCCGGCGGCAGGTGGCCCTCGATCACCAGCATTCCGTCGGCGTCGGTGAAGACCCGCAGGTACCTGCCCTCTTGCTGCCGCCGGGCCAGCGTGAGCCCGGCCCGGCCGACCCGCCGGTACTCGCGCACCACGCGCTCCACGTGCGAGGCCGGCGCCGAGCGGGCCAGGGCCAGCAGGTCCGGCTCGTTGTCCCGCGTCGCGATGCGCGTCACGGCCCGCACCTTCGAATAGCTCAGCTGGCCCCCCGACATCGCCTCGCTGATCCGCGGCAACTGCTCGAGCGCCCGGGCCACGCGAACGCGCTCGCGCGCGGCGACCAGCCCGAGGCCGATGCGGACGTTGAGCCAGTGCGCGCAGGACGCGAAGCCGCCCGCGGCCCAGCCCTCGCGGCGGTCAAACTCGGCGATCAGCACCAACAGCCGGTGTGTGGCCGTGTCGATGTGTGCGGACAGCTCGGCGATGGCGCTGTCCAGCTCGGCCAGGCTGGGGCCGGCGGCGGTCCCGCAGCGGTCCCAGACGCTCTGGGTCGCGATCGCTTCGGTGGTCTGCATTGGTCACCTCTCCGTCGACAAACTGGTCGTCGACATTTGCGGTTCCTCGCGCCTTCGGCGCTCCGGGATGAAACACCGCAAATCGTAGCATGTGGTTTTTTGACCCCGTCACGTACTCCTCACGCCACGTTTCTCGTCGAAAGAATGCGGTGCGGGGCTTGCCGCGAGAACGCACCGCTGGCAGCGGTCTGGTGCGCGACAGGGCGGGTTTTCGAGAGACCACTGATCGCGTCGGAGGTGGTTCGCGAAGGACGGTCAAGCACAATCGACCGCCGAGCCGAGCCGTGTGCAGCATAGCTGCGCAGCTGACGAGCATGCTGGAACCAAGGGCGCTTCAGACCATCGAGGGCGCTACCCTGGCAGCGACGGTCCTACCCGAACAGGACCAGCGCGATGGCGATCGTTGCGCCGATGCCGGCCTCGACGAGGGATCCACGATGCAGGCCTGCCGCGCCGGCGGCCGCTACGGCAACGAGCTCGACGGCCAGGTTGTCGATGTCGAACGAGTCCTCTACGCAGCCAGCGTCCGGGGTCGCTCCGCGATCGCCATGACCTGGGTCGCCGGCACCCCGCCCTGCAGCAGGACCTCCTCGATCGCGAGGGTCGTGGCGTGGGGGATCAGGGTCAGCGCGACGTTGCGCACGGCCTCGATCCACTTCAGGACGGGCCAGCCGTGCCGCGCCGGGTGGTCGGCCCAGCGCGCCGGGCCGCAGCAGATGCGGTAGTTCGACTCCACGTGCAGTAGCTCGAGGCCGGCGCTCTGCACCAGATCGGCGAACGACGCGGTTGTGTAGCAGCGCACGTGCTTGGGGTCGAAGCCGGGCGTCTCCAGCGGGACGAACAGCGCCAGCAGACCTCCGGGCCGGACCAGCGAGCACGCCTGTTGCAGCAGGCGCCGGTCGTCGGGCACGTGCTCCAGCACGTGCGAGCAGAGCAGCAGGTCCGCCGACCAGGGGGGCGCGGGCAACGAGCCGTCGGGGCCGACCGTGTCGAGCCAGTGCTCGCGGTAGCTCGCGAGGCGCGGGTCGGCCTGCACCGCCTCGACCGCCGCCCGGGAGAGCTCGAGCCCCATCAGCCGGCAGCTCGTGGGGAAGCGCAGCAGCAGGTCGCCGCTGCCGAAGCCGATCTCGAGCACGGTGCGCTGTCGCGTGGCGAATCCGATCTGCTGCAGGATGTCCCGCAGCCGGTGCCAGCGGTAGCGGCAGTCGTCGCGGAACAGCCACCGCCAGCGGTGTCTGCGGTAGAAGCCGCCCTCGTAGCGGCGGCGCTGCTCGTTCAGGATCGCGCTCTGGGCGTTCGAAATCGTGGGCTGGTTCATGGTGCCCAGGCATTGCATCTACGACGCCAGATGAATAAGCAGTGATAGCGAGTGGTTATGGTTAGCGCGGGAGCCCCCGGTTGCTCAGGTGAGCAAGACTTGCTCAATCGTTTGTAGGAAGCGCTTCACCCGACCTCAGGCTCGACCTGCTCGGGTCGCTGGCCTCCCAGTCACGCGGAAACGTCCGCGACGCCTGCGTCGTGTCCTGCGTCGACTGGTACGGCAACGCCCGGCCGATCTTCTTCCGCGGCCGGATCTTCGCCCTGATGGGCTACGAGCTGGTGGAGGGCACGCTCGACGGCGGCAAGCTGGTGGAGGGCACGCGCGTCAACTACCTGGTGCGCTGAGCGCCTCGCGTCCGAGCCGCTACTTGGCGGGGGAGCGGGCGATCACCGACAGGCCTTTGGCCGTGAGCACCCACAGCCGGCCCATGGGATCGCGGTACAGGTCGTAGACCTCGTCGTCGGCCAGCCCCAGCCGGCTGTCGAGGGTCTCCTGCTTGCCGCCCTTGTGCATCCGCACCAGCCCCTGCGCCGTGCCGATCCACAGCGCGTCCCCCTCGCGCAGCAGCGCCCGCGTCGAGGTCTTCAGCGCACCCTTGAAGTCGAACCGCCACTGCTTGCCGTTGAAGCGCCCCAGGCCGCCGTGGGTCGCGGCCAGCGTCTGGCCCTCCAGCGACTGGCCCAGCGTGTGGACGATCTCGCTCTCCAGCCCCTCGTTCTCGGTGTAGAGTTCCACCTGGTTCCCCTTGACCTTGCAGGCGCCGGTGCCGGTGGCGAGCCACATCGCGCCGCCGAGCACCCGAACATCCCGCACGTCATCCGGCAGCGCGAGGCTCCCCTCGGCGCGGTCCTCCGTCGGCAGCAGGGCGCTGCGGTGGTAGAGCACGGTCCCGTCGGGACGCAGCAGCCCCACGCCCCACGGCAGCGACTCGCCCTCGTGGTCCCGGTAGCGCAGCCCGATCCAGATCTCGCCGCCGGGGGCGAGGCGGGCGAAGTTGACCTCGACGACCCCGTGAGGGATCGCGATCTGATACTCGCGCTGTCTGCTCCACTTGTCCCCGTCGAGGCGGCTGATGGCCAGGGTCTTCCCGTCCGCCAGACCGAGCACCGCCAGGGGCACTGCGCCGGGTCCGTCGAGAAAGGCCACGACCCGGGTGGCGGGGTCCGGGTCCACCGGGAACCTCTCGAATGACTCCTTGACGTAGCGGTAGGCGTGTTGCCCGTCGGAGAGGAAGCAGTGCCTGGTCGAGCAGGCCATCTTCAGCTTGTCGCCCTCGCCCACCAGGTCGTTGGTGCGGAACCAGCGGGCGTACTTGCCGTCGTAGCGCACCAGGCCCGCGGTCCTGGTCCCGATCAGCACGCCAGCGGCCTGGGGCAGGACGACGGTGGCCTCCGGCGGCAGCCAGCGGTCGAGGGGGGCGGTGTAGAACCGGGGCGCCGGGTAGTCGGGCGGGGCCCCGGGAGCGAGCATGCGCCGCATCAACACCGGCCCGGACGGCAGAGGGGCCTCCGGTTTCTCCACCGCGCGCAGCACGAGGATGCGGTCCTTGTAGGCCATCAGCAGCTCGTCGGCCGCCATCTGGATCCAGCGCAGGCGTCCGGCGGGGCTGGGCCGGTAGGTGGTCCAGTACTTGCCGTCGAAGAAGACCAGACCATGGCCCCCGTCGCCGGTCCCCACACCGACGATGCCTCCGCTCTTGGTGTAGGCCAGCCCGCGCACGTGGCGCAGGCTCTGCCCGCTCGCCGGCGAGTGGTTGACGAAGCTCTTGGTGCTGCTTCGCCAGTGGTGGATGCCCTCGCCATCGGTGCCGACCCAGACGCCGTCGCCGGTCAGGTCGGTGACCAGCGCGGTGACGCGCGCCCCGCGCAGGTAGCCGCTCCACTTGCCGTCCTTGAATCGCCCCAGCCCGTTGGGTCCGCCGGCCCACACACCCCAGACAGTGGCCACCATCGCGCTGACTCCCTCTCCGGGCGGGTTGCCCATCGGGAAGTTGGTCCAGACATCGTTGTGCGAGCGAGCCAGGCCGTTGTCGGTGGCCACCCACAGCCCGGAGCCGGGATCGCCGGAGACGGCGAAGACGTGGTCGCCTGTCAGACCCTCACGTCGCGTCAGGCGCACGAACTCCCCGTTGTCCTCGTCAAAACGGATCACGCCTGCGGGTGTGCCGGCGTAGATCTTGCCCGACAGCCGGGTCACCGAGGTGAAGGGGACGGTTTCGCTGTAGGAACGGATCTGCCACGCTCTGGGGCTGACGCCCGTGCCACTCTC
>Ga0180009_10001650_pt1 | contig 27044 bp, 24 predicted proteins | sample OS_PC_MetaG_FD_123537 | JGI IMG/M metagenome (GOLD analysis project Ga0180009, IMG submission 123537) | Groundwater microbial communities from the Aspo Hard Rock Laboratory (HRL) deep subsurface site, Sweden - OS_PC_MetaG | ecosystem: Environmental > Aquatic > Deep subsurface > Groundwater... | reverse complement strand
TGTTTTAAATCAGCTTGACTATCAAAGAAATTTAGAAAAAATAAAACATCTCCTGATTGAAGATTAATTTATTTCCAGATGTGTCTACCTATTCCACACCTGGTGTGTGAAAACTGATGCCTCCTGTTTGTGCCTGGGACAATTCTGCAGTAAAATCATTTCAGCATGTCACTATCAATTGGGATTGTGGGGCTTCCTAATGCCGGTAAATCAACGCTTTTTAATGCTTTATTAAAAAAGCAGATTGCCGACGTAGCACCCTATCCTTTTTGCACTGTTGAGCCCAATAAAGGAATCGTTGAGGTTCCTGATGGTCGGCTTCCGGTTTTGGCCAAAATTACTGGCGTCTCAAAGATAATCCCGGCAGTAGTTGAATTTATTGATATTGCCGGGCTGGTTAAGGGGGCCCATAAAGGAGAAGGATTAGGCAATAAGTTTTTGGCTAACATCCGTGAAGTTTCAATTATTTGCCATCTGATCAGGTTTTTCAAGGATGACAATATCGCCCATGTTGAGGGACGGGTAGATCCGGAATCGGATGTTGAAATTATCAACAGCGAGCTGATCCTAGCTGATCTGCAAACTTTAGACAAGCAAAAAGAAGTCAAGTTTACTAACAACAAAGAGGAAAAAATCAGATGGGAAGCAATTGTCAAACTGAAACAGGAGCTAAACCAAGGCAAGTTGGCTACCCGGGTGGATCTTTCCGATCAGCAAAGGGAGCTGATTAAAGAGCTGTTTCTTCTAACCGACAAGCCGGTGATTTACTTGGCCAATGTTGGCGAGGACCAGTTGGCTGATCAAAAAGTGATCTCAGATTTTAAATATCAGCCTGTTATTGCCATTTCTGCCAAAATGGAATTTGAGCTGGCGGCATTATCCGATGAAGATCAAAAAGAATACCTGACCCAGTATCATTTGTCGGAGCCGGGCTTAAACAGGTTAATCAAACAAGCTTATCAGACATCGGGGCTGATTAGTTTTTTCACCACTACCGGTAACAAAGAGGTCAGGGCTTGGACAATCAAACAAGAGACTGATGCGAAAGATGCCGCCGGGGCGGTCCACTCGGACTTTAAAGACAATTTCATCAAGGCAGATGTCGTTTCCTTTGAAGATTTTGTCCAATACGGCGGCTGGGTAAACGCCAGAGCGGCGGGAAAGGTCAGGTCAGAAGGTAAAGACTATTTGGTTGCCGACGGCGAGGTGGTTGAGTTTAAAATCGGTGTTTAACTATCCGCTCCCCTTTGCCGGCGCAAAGAAGGGTCGACTACCGAAACAGCTTCTTTTATTTTCAAATTTCCTCTTAAAAAAAAATTTATCTTCTTTGCCGTTTCTGTAGGTAATTCAATCGTTTTTTGATAAGAAACAAACAGGGTTTCAACGTTCGGTTGTCTTGCCAGCCAAATTTTTATTTCCTTTAAGTGTTTTTTGAAGGCGGCTTTTATTTTAGAATCGGAAACTTTCTTTTTTGCCCCCCTCCTTTTGATCATCTTTGCCTGAGAGGCAAGAACCTGATCAAGGTCTCTTTCCATAAAAATTACCCGGTAGCGATAGTCCGGAGGAAGGTAGGTCAATAAAGGGGAAACTACCTTCAATACTTTGCCGGCCGCTTGCTTAAGCCAGGAGTTATTTTGGGCAAGTTTTTTGACCTTTCGGTACTCAAAGTAGCCGTTGGGATTGTCAGAATCGGGTTTTCTTTTGTCGTCTTTAAGGATTTTCAAACCTCCCGATAAGAGCATTTGCATTACCATAGAAGTTCCCGAGCGGGGAAGTCCGGAAACAATAATAATCTCTTTTTTCATCTATCCTGATCCATTTTAATTGAAGTTAGCACCAAAGAAAAGCGGCCGCGGTTTAAACGGATATAAGGATTAGTTTAGCTATTACCCACAGAAACCAAATCCCGACGTTGCGTCGGGGCGGTTCAGGGTTTCGCTGGCGTCCTAAAAGACAAAGAAGTCGGTTATGTTCTCCCCAATCTTTTTTTAGCCCAAAATTGATTAACTTCAAATAGGGTTTCAAAGGTGCCGGCATCTCTCCACCAACCCTCAAGGTAGCAGTAATCAAGCAAACCGTCATTAAGGTAACTGTTATTCAAATCTGTTATTTCTAACTCTCCTCTTTTTGAAGCTTTCAGTTTTTTAATCCTTTTGAAAACAGTTTGATCGTAAAGATAAAGGCCGGTAACGGCATAGTTGCTCTTAGGTTTTTTCGGCTTTTCCTCGATTTTGATAATTTCGCCAGCCTTAAAAACGGGCACTCCGAATCTTTCCGGATCGGGGACCTTCTTCAAAAAAATCTTAGCCCCGCTTTTAAAACTTTTCAGATCGGGAGAAATATCGGCATTGGTGCAATTATCTCCTAAAATAACAGCAATCTTCTCGCCGCTGGCGTATTTTTCGGCGCAGGCGATTGCCTGAGAAATGCCGCCCTCTTTTTCCTGATAAGCATAAAAAATTTGATTGATACCGAATTCACAGCCGTCTTGAAGAACCCGGATAAAATCACCGGCATGCGGACCACCAGTGACAATGATAATTTCCTTAATGCCGGCATTAACCAAAGTTTGGATTGGGTAGTAAATCATGGGTTGATCGTAAACGGGCAACAAATGTTTATTGGTGGCGCGAGTTAATGGATAAAGCCGACTACCCAATCCTCCGGCGCAAATTACTCCTTTCATGAATCTTTACCCTCCTTTCTTTTATGGAGCCCCACGGATAAACCCGTGGTACCAATCCAAACGCTCCGTTGGGGCAAATATACGGGACAAAGAAAACCAATTCATCCCCGGGCTAATCCCAAAGGGACCATGGCCTGCCTGCCGGTTTACCTGTCTGCCGACAGGCAGGCCCGCCGGTAGGAGGGCAGGCAGGTTTTCTTGGTTCGTGTATAAAATTTTTCCGTTTCCTTCTTTAATTTATCCCACCAATGAGGATTCTTCAGATACCACTCAATAGTTTTTTTTAAACCTTCTCTAAGGCTGTATTTGGGCCGCCAGCCCAGCTCTTTGCCTGCCTTAGACCAATCAACGGCGTATCGTCGATCATGTCCGGGTCGATCTTTAACGAATGCAATTGATTTTTTAAAATCTTTGCCCATTAATTGGATAATTAATCGGGCCAGCTCCAAATTATTAATCTGTTTGATCTGTCCGCCGAGGCAATAAGTCTCCGCCGTTTTGCCTCGAGTTAAAATCAGTTCGATTGCCCGGCAGTGGTCTTCAACATAAAGCCAGTCGCGGAGGTATTTCCCGTCTCCATAAATGGGAATCTTTTCACCTCTGATTAAATTGGTAATCATTCTGGGAATGAATTTCTCCGGATGCTGATACGGCCCGTAATTATTCGAGCAATTAGTAATGGTGATCGGCAAACCAAAAGAGTGGTGGAAGCTGTTAACCAGATGGTCTGAAGCGGCTTTACTGGCAGAATAGGGACTTCTAGGATCGTATTTGGTTCTTTCGCTAAATTTCCTCTTGCTTCTTGGGGATAATGAACCGAAAACTTCGTCTGTGCTGACATGGTGAAACCTTTTCACCTTGTGATTCGAAGAGGCTTTAAGTAGTGTGTAGGTCCCCAGAATGTTCGTTTTTAAAAAAACGAGAGGGTTATTCAAGGACCGATCGACATGAGATTCGGCAGCAAAATGAACTACCCAATCAATTCCAGCCATCAGCCGATTGACCAGCTTTTGGTCAGTGATATCACCCCTGACAAACTTATAATTTTTATTTTGACTGATTTTTTCCAAACTTCCTAAGTTTCCGGCGTAAGTTAACTTATCAAGGTTAATAATTTGATCCCCAGGATGGCGGCTTAACCAGTAGTGGATAAAATTGCTACCGATAAACCCAGCCCCGCCGGTGACCAGAAGCTTCATTCTTTATCCGATAATACTCTTTTTGGGCTGGTCGGTCAATCCTTTGGCCTGATTTGAAAGATGGCGAAATCTCGCTCTTGTTATCTTGTTATAATGGTACCAATGATTATTTTAGGCGTTGATCCCGGTTTGGCCTCGACCGGTTGGGCGGTTCTGGAAAAGACTTCCCAAAACAGGCTGGTCGACTACGGTTGTGTCAAGACCGCGGCCGGTTTGGATTTTTCAAACAGACTTGGACATTTGTTTCAGGCAATGGAAGATCTGATAAAACAATTTAGTCCGGAAGTAATGGCGGTGGAAGAACTTTTTTTCGCCCAAAACGTTAAAACGGCAATCAAGGTAGCTCAAGCACAGGGAGTAATTAAATTGGCCGGTGCCCAGTCAGGTCTGAAAGTGGTAGAATACACCCCGTTGAATATTAAGATGTCCATTACCGGCTATGGCCGGGGCGACAAAAGACAAATTGAGTTTATGGTCAAAAAACTGCTAAACTTAGAGAAAGAGATCAGACCCAGCCATGCCGCTGACGCGGCGGCAGTGGCCCTAACCCATATTTTTACTAATCAAAACTTAAAATAAAAATGATCGGCAGTTTGAGAGGTAAGATAATTTATAAAGGACTTGACCGGGTAGAAATTGATACCGGTGGTATTGGCTGGGAAGTTTTTGTTTCCAGAAACGATCTTTCCGGAATCGGCCTTAATGATCTGGTCGAACTGTTTATCTTTCACCACACCGCCGAGAATACCAGCAGTCTTTTTGGTTTTCTAATCCGGAAAGATAAGCATGTTTTTGAAATGTTAATCTCCGTTTCCGGGGTTGGCCCCAAAACGGCGATAGAGATTTTTTCCGCCGGCAAAGGGGAAAGGATTTTAAAAGCGGTGGCAGAAGCGGATGTTGATTTTTTCCAACAGGTCAAAGGTGTCGGTAAAAAAGGAGCTCAAAGAATTATTATTGATCTTAAGGCTAAAGTCGGCAGCGCCCGGGACCTTGATTTTGAAAGAGAAGCCGGCGCCAACGAAGTTGTTTATCAAGCTCTTTCTAATTTGGGTTTTAGAAAGGAAGAAATCAGGCAGGCAGTCAATCTGTTGCCGGAAAAGATCGCCAACGACGACGAAAAAATTAAGTTTATTTTAAAATCAATCGGCAAAAATGAGCGCCAAAATTCTTGAAGATAACCAAATAGAAGAGGAAGATAAAGCGGAGGTTCGTCTTCGCCCCCAAAAGCTGACCGAGTTTATCGGACAACCAAAGTTGAAAGAACAATTGGGAATCTTAATCCAGGCGGCGAAAGAGAGAAAGGAATCTTTAGAACACCTTCTTTTTTACGGGCCTCCCGGATTGGGAAAGACCACCCTTTCAAGCCTCTTGGCCAAAGAGATGGGCGTCAATATCAGAATCACTTCCGGTCCGGCCTTAGAAAGAGCCGGAGATTTGGCTTCAATTCTGACTTCCCTTGAGCCGGGAGATATCTTATTCATCGATGAGGTCCATCGGCTTAATAAAGTTGTTGAAGAAACTTTATATCCGGCAATGGAAGATTTCTGCTTGGATATGGTTTTAGGCCGCGGTCCGGCGGCGAGAACGCTTAGGTTAGACCTTAATCACTTTACTATCGTCGCCGCTACTACCAGGATCGGATTGCTTTCCTCGCCGATGAGAGACCGGTTTGGTTTTGTCCATAAACTCGAGTTTTATTCGCCTGAGAATATTGAAAAAATAATTATCCGCTCAGCAGAGATTTTAGGAGTCAAAATAGATAAAAAGGGAGCAGAGGAAATTTCTAAAAGATCCAGAGGTACTCCCAGGATTGCTAACCGGATCTTAAGAAGGGTCAGGGATTTTGCCCAGGTAAGGGCAAAAGGAGAGATCAACGCCGGTGTCGCCGGAGAGGCGCTTTTAATGTTGGCTGTTGACGATTGGGGATTGACTCAGGCAGACAGATATTTTCTAAGGTCCTTGGCGGAAAAACACCAGGGTGGTCCGGTGGGGATAGAAACCTTGGCGGCGACGGTAAGTGAAGATATTGGCACCATAGAACAAGTTTACGAGCCCTATCTGCTCCAGATTGGCTTTTTAAAACGAACGCCGAGAGGAAGAATGATGACGCCGAGAGCTTTTGAATTTTTGAATATGCCGTTGCCTAAAAAACTTCAGCAGGAAGGGTTATTTTAGCCTGACGTCCACGAGTTTCGCGTTATTGTCATCCTGAATTTATTTCAGGATCTGATTGTTATTCAAACGATAAAGATAGGTGCTGAAACAAGTTCAGCATGACGAGCTATGTTTTTAATCCGAAATTCGTAATGTCTCCCGAGCCCGGATCGGAACTACCAACTACGATCCTGGGTCGGACTAGAATTGTCGAAAAAGGTCGAAAAATAAACCATGTTCTCAGTAGTGATCCTAAACTATAACGGCCAAGAGTTTCTTTCCGGATGTTTGGGCTCCATTTTGGCCGCGGACGGCTCTTTGGTAACGGAAATAATTGTCGTTGACAATGGATCTTCTGATGGTTCTGTTAAAACCATCAGAAAATTCCAAATTTCAAAACCCAAATTCCAAACAAGCTCCAAATCTCAAATTTCAAAAATCAAACTAATCGAAAACAGAAGAAATTTAGGTTTTGCCAAAGCGGCCAATCAAGGAATTTTGGCGGCAAAGGAAGATTTTGTGGTTCTTATCAATAATGATCTTAGATTAGATAAACAATGGTTTTTAGAAGCGAAAAAGGCAATCGAAAAATGGCATAAAAAGGAACCGGTCGCCGCTTACTTTGGCAAGGTTTTAAATTGGCAGGGAACTGAAATTGAAAGTACCGGCTTGGTTTATTGGCTAAAAGGAAAGTCGCTTAATCGAGGCAATGGTCTGTCGGCAAAAACCGATAGGTATCAAAAAGAAGAGTTTGTCTTTGGCCCTTCAGCGTCGGTTGTTGTTTATTACCAGCCGGCTCTTGTTCAAGCAGGACTCTTTGATGAAGATTTTTTTGCTTACGAAGAGGATGTTGATCTAAACCTCAGATTAAATAATGCCGGCTGGAAAACTTTATACTCTCCTAAGATGATTGCTTACCACTTGGGCGGCGGTACCAGCAGGAAAATGGGAAATTTCCGTCAAAGAATGGACACTAAAAATTGGTGGTTTATTATTATTAAAAACTATCCCGTCTCAATTTTGGTAAAATACGGATTATCGATTTTTATAGAAAGATTAAGAAACCTGAGCGGTTTAATCAAGGCCACTGCTTGGTATCGAATTCCAGCAACGCTTTTGGCTACTTACGGTGAGCTATTGCTAAAATTACCTAAACTTCTAAAAAAAAGAAAACCAGTAAGAGAAAATATTTTGTTAGCCCTAAAATGAACCAACCAGAAGAAGTTTTGACTACTAATCAACCGGAAAATAACCAAGAAGATAAAAAAAAATTTAGTGCCAACTTTTTAAGATTAGCACTATTGATTTTTGTTTTGCCGCCGCTGTTTTTTTTGCTTGCCATAGCAATAGGATCTTTTTTTTATTTAGAAAGCTTTTCCTCCAAAACAGGGTTGGGGGTAAACCAGGTAATCAACCAATCCTGGCAGGGTTTTAAAAATCCCTATCAGGAAAAATACCTAACCTTTTTGCTTTTGGGACTGGACCAGCGGCCGGAAGACGAGACCATGCTTACCGATACCATTCTTGTTGTCGGTTTAAATACCCAGACAGGAAGTTATCTTTTATTTTCAATTCCTCGGGACCTCTGGATCAGTCCGCTTAAAACAAAAATCAACGCTCTTTATTACTACGGTATTAAAGAAAACCCCTCTGACCCAACCAAAATAGTTCGGCAGGAAGTGGAAAAAATTATCGACAGAAAGATTAACCACACTATTGTTTTAAAAATGGAGAGCATAAAAGATTTAGTAGATCTTTTGGGCGAGATAGAAATAAATATTGAAAGAGGTTTTGTCGACAGTGAATTTCCTAAAGATGACGGCAGCAATCAGGTAATGACTATCGAATTTAATCAGGGAAAACAGGTCTTTAGCGGCGAAAGAGCCCTTCAGTTTATCCGTTCCCGGAAAAGCCAGGATCAGCAAGAAGGGGGTGACGATGCCCGCCAAAAAAGACAAAAACAAATAATTACCGCTTTAAAAGAAAAACTGGTCAAAGATCGGGCTACTTTGATAAATCCTGAAAAATTAGCCAAACTTTACAATTTTTTCCAAAACGATCTTGATTTATTCCCAAAAGTTGATTTAGCTCGAATAACTTCTTTTTACCGAATAGTTCCAAAACTGATCGACGGCGAGCAAAAACAGATTGAAATTCCCTGGAAAGAGGAAGGAGCGATTTTGACCGCCGCCAAAGATCCTCTTTACGGTACTTGGATTTTGATTCCAAAAAACAATGATTGGCAACCGGTTAAAGATTTTTTCAGCCTTAATCTACCTTAATGAGAGTGCTTCTTTTTCCTCATTGTTTCTTTCCTGCCGTTGACGGCGGGGTAGTCACTTTTTCTAACTTAGCCTTGGGATTGACTAAGTCCGGTTTTGAAGTTGAAATTATTACCACCAATCGCAGATCAAGCGATGATTTTTTTAACCCTCGGGCAAAGAAACTGCCGACAGAAAAAATCTGGCAAGGAATGAAAATCACCCGTCTGGAAGTTTTAAGCAGGGGTAGAAGATTTTTCAAATTGTTTTCAAAAATAACCGGCGCTGATTTTTTTACTGCTTTTTCAAAAGGACCCGTTTTTTTAAACTTAAGAGAGATTTTTAGAAAAAGAGAGATTGATTGGGTGATTACCGGACTTTTTCCTAGCCTGACTCCGTTTTGGGCCTATCTTCTGGCCAAAAGGAATGGGGCAAAATTGGCAATCATTCCCGGCCTTCATAGCCAGGAGAAAGCGTATCAGAATAAATTTTTACTAAGACTGGTCGGTAAATCCGATTTGGTCTTGGCCTTTACCGATTACGAAAGAGACCTTTACCGGAAAATGGGCATTCCCGGCCGGAAAATTTTAGTTTCCGCCGGATTGATCGACGATTTTATTTTCGAGTTTCAAAAAGATAAATCGGGTAAGTTTCCCAAAAAACCAACCATTCTTTTTTTGGGAGTGAAAGCGGCTCACAAAAGGGTGCCAATGCTGATAGAAGCGATGAAACTTGTTTGGCAAAAAACTGAAGTTGATCTGGTTATCGCCGGCCCGGAAACGCTTTCCAGCAACGAAATCAAAGAAACGCTGGCGTCTTTGGGCTCTCAAAACCGGAAAAGAATTGTTTATTTAGGCAAGGTCGGTCAGAAAAGAAAAGCTTGTCTGATTGATCAGGCTACGGTGTTGGTTAATCCTTCCAGGCACGAATCGTTTGGCATTGTTTTTATTGAAGCCTGGGCCAGAAAAAAACCGGTTATCGCCGCCGACTTGCCTGCTCTAAAACAGGTGATCAGAAACGGGGAGGACGGCTTTCTGTTCAAAAAAGACTCTGTTGCCGATTTGGCCGACAAAATCCTCCATTTAGTTTCCAATCCCGGCCTTGCTAAAATAATGGGGGAGAGGGGTTATCAAAAAGCTAACTCGCGATTCCGCTCTCAACCCGCGATTAAGAAGATTGTTGACCGATTGGGCAAAAAATGATTGTGTTGATATTGTCTATCGCCTTGGTACTAAGGCTAGTTGCCTTAAACCAGTCTTTTTGGTTAGATGAAGCGGTCCAGGTTTGGGCCAGCTCCGCTTTTTCAATTGCTGATTTTTTCAAATCTTATCTTCCCGGCGATTTCAACCCGCCGCTTTACCATCTCTTGCTCCATTTTTGGATTAAGGTTTTTGGAATTTCAGAGGTCTCGGTCAGACTGCTACCGGTTTTATTGTCACTTGTTTCTGTTTGGCTGATTTGGAAAATCGGCTTAATTATCACTGACAAAAAGACTGCTTTCGTCTCCGCTTTGTTCTTGGCCATTTCTCCTTTGTTTATTTATTATTCCCAGGAAAACAGAATGTATCTGCTCTCCTCTTTTTCCGTGCTTTTCACCTGCTGGCGCTTCCTGGTTTTGACCGAGGAGCAAACCTGGAAAAACTCTCTTTTTTTTGGTTTGGGTTTAATTCTGGTAGGATTTTCCCATTTCTTAGCGGTTTTAGTTTTGCCAATCTTTTTCCTTTTCGGGATCAAAAAGGTTAAAAAGGAAAAACTTTTCCTGCCTTTCTTTATTTTTACTACCGCCTATTTGGTTTATTCCCCAATTTTCCTAAGGCAAATGAGAACCGGAACGGCCTTAAAAAACAGCTTTCCTGTTTGGGGAGAAACGGTCGGTAGTTTCAGCTTAAAATCAGCCGCTCTTTTGCCGGTTAAGTTTATTATCGGCAGAATCAGTATCGCCAATAAATTAGTTTATGGTTTTGTTTCCCTGTTTTTAGTATTTTTATACTGGGGAACGGCTATTCTGCCACTAGCAAGAATTCTTAAACGTGGAGAGCAAAAGGAAAACTCTGGCATACGATTAGTCACTTCTTTACTACTTTTCCCTCCCCTGATCGGTTTTCTGATCAGTTTTTGGCTGCCGGTTTTTTCTTATTTCAGGTTTCTTTTTGTCTTGCCGTTTTTTTACCTCTTGATCGCCGTTAGTTTAACCGAAAGGACCAAGCTTTTAAAAAAACTCCTGCCCGTTTTAGTTCTTATCAATTTACTTTGTTCGGCAGTCTATCTTTTAAATCAGAACTTCCATCGGGAAAATTGGCGGGGAGCGGTTAACTGGCTTCATTCGGAAAACAAAGACGATTCTTCGGTAATAATCTTAGGCCAGATAAGCAAACCTTTTGAATATTATGACCATAAAAAGAGCGATTTAGTTATAGTTGACAACCCCCAGTCGGCTAACTTAGATTTATCAGTATTGGACAATGATCAGGTTTTCCTAATCAGTTATTCCTTGCCTATTTTTGATCCGGAGGATAGAATTAGAGAAGAGTTAAAGAACTTGGGTTATCAATTAAAAGAAGAGCAAAGTTTTAGAGGGGTAAATTTAGAAGGATGGTTAAGATAATAGATACCGGCAACAACATAAGAGGCAGTGAATTTCCCGGAGATATGGTTGGCCGCCCAGCAGATGAACTGTCGCGAGTTCGGTTTGACAGAAGCTTTCCACAAGGAAAAGCGAGAAGACCCAGATCTGTTTCCACCCCAACACTTTCCCGTCAGGGAATTTCCGGCCTCCCACCAGAAGATTCTCGTGGAACCTGTCATTGGTTAGTTCGTGCTAAAGGTACCGGAATAAGGTTTTAAATTATGAAAATAGCAATCGATGTTTCCCAGACAGTTTATGGCGGCGGGGTTGCTGTCTATACCAGAAATTTAGTTGAAACTCTGCTTTCTATTGATAAGAAAAACCATTACCGGTTTTTCTTTTCTTCTTTAAGGAGAAACTTCAGAGATGCCAAGATCAAAATAGGGGAGAAGAATTTGGAAGTTAAGATTTTCAAAATCCCGGCCACCGCTTTGGATTTTTTCTGGAACGGGCTTCATATCTGGCCAGTAGAAAAGTTTGTCGGCGAGGTTGACATTTTCCACGCTTCCGACTGGACTCAGCCTCCGGCAAAAAAAGCCAAGTTAGTCACTACCATTCACGACCTTTCCTTTTTAAAGTACCCGAAAACGGTTCATCCCAAGGTTTTGGTAGTTCAAAAAAGAAGATTGCAGTGGGTTAAAAAACAGACTGATCAGATTATTGCCGTTTCCGAAGCAACCAAAAAAGAGGCGATTGAACTTTTAGGAATTCCCGCTAAAAAAATTACTGTTGTTTATGAAGCTTTACCGAAAGATGTTTTAAACTTCGCCTCGCAATTGCCGGTTAAAAAGGGGTTTGTCAATGATTGCAAATCTAAGTTTAAAATTACCAAACCGTACATTTTTGCTTACGGCTCCAGAGCGCCAAGGAAAAATATTGAAAAATTAATCCAAGCTTTTAACTTGGTTGCCAAAAAAATAGACTGCCAGTTAGTTGTTTGCGGCAACTACAAAACCAAAGAAAAGCTTCCCAAAAACGTGGTCCTGACCGGCTTTTTGCGCCGAAATGAAATGCTGACCCTTTTTTCCAAAGCAAAAGTTTTTGCCTATCCCTCTTTATACGAAGGATTTGGTTTGCCGATTTTGGAAGCTTTTGTTTTCGGAATTCCGGTGGTGACCGGCAATTGCTCCAGCATGGCGGAGATTTCCGGCAAAGCGGCTTTCTTGGTCAATCCAAAATCAGTTAAATCAATCGCCGCCGGACTGACAACCGCTCTGGCCGGGGGCAAACCCTGCCAAGAGGCAATAGAACTGGGTAAAAAAAGATTAAAGCTTTTCAGCTGGGAAAAAGCGGCCAAAGAAACTCTTCAGGTCTACAAAAAAGCCCTGGCCGGAAAATAGACTCGCGCCCCAAAACCTCCGTATATCTTATTCCAGGAAAGCGAAAACCCCGACTTGGCGTTGGCTATTAATTCGATTCCGGAAGTGAAAACTTAAAACGATCCAGGATCGTGATTGTCCGAAATAAAGTCCTGTAAACCCATGGTTTTCTTGGTTCGCGCATAACCGTCCGGACATTACGTCGGGGGAAGAATTCCCCCTCGTCATTCTGAGCGGAGCGAAGAACCTGCCTGCCGGCAGGCAGGTCCCCTAATCGTTGGCACCTTGCCTTTCTAAACAGGGATCCTTCGTCATCAGAATTCCTCAGGATGACTGCCGGGGGAATCTATCGAAGCTCCATACCAGACGGGAAACCACGTGAGGCCACGATGGAGGGATGGAATACACCATGTGTATACCATATCCCCCCTGCGGCAATACAGGGGAAAGCATTTTTGTCGATTTTAACAGAATACCACGGGCCTTAGCCTATGTGTAGTTTATTTTGATCTTTCAACCGTCCGAGCACTTAAACTCAGAGCAATTACCACCTTATAACAGGGTAAATATTCAACGCCGATCAACGTTAAATACTGTCAGACTAAGTTTAAATTTGCTAATCTGTTTTGTCTATAGGCTAACAGTCTACAAAAGCTTATAGAAGCTTATAGTAAATAGCTCTTTTTTATTTTTCCCCTTCCTCTTCCTTAAACAACAGCCAAGCCCTTTTCCTGTATAATCTTTTTCATATGTTGATTGCTATTGACGGTAACGAAGCAAATTTGGACCATAAAGTAGGGGTTAACCGGTACGCCTTTGAAATTCTCTGGTCCTTTTATCGTTTAAAGAAAAGAAGTCCGGATTTAAGAAAGATAGACTTTGTTATCTTTCTTTCCCGTCAACCCCGTCCCGAGTTCCCTTCTGAAACAAAAGGGTGGCATTACGAGGTTTTTGGACCGAAGTTTCTTTGGACCTTCACCGGGCTGGTTAAGAGACTTTATTTTGGGTCGCCCAGACCAGATCTGTTATTTTCTCCGTCCCACTACGGTCCCTTGTTTTCACCAATACCTTTTGTCGTCTCGATAATGGATCTGGGCTTCCTGCGTTGGCCAAGGCAATTCACCAAAAAAGACTTCTTTCAATTAAAGTACGGCACTCGGTTTTCAGTAAAAAGGGCTTCAAGAGTAGTTACCATTTCCAAGTTCAGCAAAGAGGATATTGCTAAAACTTATGGGATTGATCCTAATTTAATTAGCGTTGCTTATCCGGGTTGGCAAAAAAACCAGGGGTCAAAAAAAACCTTATCGCAATCACTACCTCACCCCGGAGCAACCGACAAACAAAAACCCAAAAAACAAAGATCGACATTTAAAAATTTAAGAGGCAAGTTCCGGATCAAGGGCAGTTATTTGCTTTATTTAGGAACTCTCAAACCAAGCAAGAACTTGGAAGGATTAATCGAAGCTTTCCGCCTGTTAACCGAGGAAAGGCTGTTTTCAGAGTTGAAATTAGTCATTGCTGGCAAAAAAGGCTGGCTTTACCAGGATATCTTCAAAAGAGGTGTTGAATTAGGTTTGCAAAAGAAAATTGTTTTCACCGGTTTTGTCCCTGATCCTGAAATAAAAAAACTGATCCGCAACGCCAGCGCTTTTATAATGCCCAGCTTCTGGGAGGGATTCGGCATCCCGGCCTTAGAGGCGATGGCCGAAGGCACTCCGGTGATTTGTTCCAACAAAGCCGCTTTGCCCGAAGTAGTTGGCAAAGCAGCTTTGTTGATAAACCCCTACAGCGCTAAGGATATTTCTGATAAAATTAAAGAGGTCCTGACTGACCAACGTCTAAGAAAAAGGTTGATAAAATTAGGAAGGGACCAGGCCGGAAAATTTGATTGGGACAATTCCGGCCAGGCAATACTTAATTTATTAATTAAAACAAAATGAGACTTACCGACAACATAAATTTAGGCTTGTTTCCTCCTAAATTTATTTTTTCAGACCGAATGGGTAAAAAGCTGAGTCTGTCCGAAACACTCGATAAAATAATCGTCCGTTTGGCCAATTGTTTGCTCGATTTTTGGCTGATGATTTTAGGCTGGGTCACTTGGTGCCCTTTTTGGTTTTTCAGAAAGACCTTCTTTCTGATTTCAGGAGTGAAAATGGGCAAAGGGAGCAAGATTCACACCGGTTGTCTTTTCTTTAATCCTGCCGGGGTTTCTGTTGGTGATGACAGCATCATTGGTTTTCGGACCTTTCTTGATGGCCGCGCCCCCTTGAAAATCGGCAGTCATGTTGACATTGCCTCTGAAGTAATGATCTATAATTCGGAGCACGAGATTCACTCAAGTGACATGCGGCCAACGGAAAGCCCGGTAACAATAGGCGACTATGTTTTTATCGGCCCGAGAGCAATTGTTCTTCCCGGAGTAAAAATAGGCAAGGGGGCAGTAGTAGCGGCCGGGGCAGTAGTGACCAAAGACGTAGCGGAAAGAATGATTGTTGCCGGAGTACCGGCCAAAAACATAACTGAAAGAAGGGTAAAAAAATTGGATTACCGGTTGGGTAGGAGCAGACTGTTTCAATGAGCTTGCCCCGAAACAGTAAAGAAAAAATCATCGCCCTTCTGAAGGAAAGAAAGAAAACACTAAAGAGACTTAAACACATTGATGAAATTTTCAGAGAAGAAAAAACTAACGAAGACGCTTGGCCGGGGCATGACACTATTGGCTATTGTCATGCTAATATAGAAGGCCAGGTGTGGGAAAGCCACCTTAAATTAATAGAGAGGCAACTTAGGGAATTAGGTTGGAAAGATGAAAAAAAGTAAGATAATCTTTTTTGCATTTGGCGTTCTGGCCAGCCTTTACCTTTTGCTTCCGGAGCCTAAACTTCCTCCTCCGGATTTACCGGAAAGTTTAAAATCCGACCTTCCGGGGGATACAGTCCAGCTCGTTAATGTTTCCGCTTATTTTACCGAGAAAGAAAGGGAGGATTTAATTTCTTTTTACCAAGATTATTTTTCCCGATCACCCTTTTTGAACCTTCCCTTAATCACCATAAGGTTAAACCATCCGCCCGAGTACGCCAAAGAAATAATCAGGGATACTGTTCAAAGTTATTATTTTGAAGAATTGATCCACCCGTTTAAAAGCTCTCTTTTTATTAACGGATTTGACTGGCAAAATGATGTTTTTACCCCACCGGATAAAAGGGCTCAAAACAAATTGATTTTTAAACAAAAAACCTGGCCGGTCAAGGTTACTCTCAAGTGGTTCCATTCCGGCCTTGCGGTTAGATTGTTTATTTTCTGGTCCGTCTGGATGGTCTTTGCCGCCGTAAGCAAACTTTGGTTTTCGGAGATAAAATCTCTCTTTATTTTTTTGACCAAGAAAAAAAGATGAACCCGGCTCTTTCCATAATTATTGTCAATTACAACACCAAAAAACTTTTGGAAGAATGCCTTAGTTCAATAATTAAAAACGATAAAAGATTAGACTTTTCTGCTAAAGAGATTACTTCTGTTGACAATGAGTCTATTCCGGCAGAAATAATCGTGGTTGACAATGGATCGTCTGATGGTTCTGTCGAAACCATCAGAAATTTCCAAATCCCCTGCCTTGCCGGCAGGCAGGCAAATCCCAAACTCCAAACAAATCTCAATCCGCCAGCTGGCGGACCAAAAATCAAACTAATTGAAAACAGAAAAAACTTGGGTTTTGCCAAGGCGAATAATCAAGCGATCAAAAAATCGAAAGGGGAGTTTGTCCTTTTATTAAACAGCGATACTTTGGTAAATGAACCGGCGATTAGCCAAACACTTCTTTGGCTTTCCAGCCATTCGGAAGCGGCGGCAGCCGGCTGCAAACTGATTAATCCCGACGGCAGTAACCAGGGCTCTTTTGGTACTTTTCCCGACCTTTGGACGGTGTTTCTAATGTTGTTCTGCGAAAGGTTTTTCGGTTCCCGGCGGGTTAGATCCAGCGGCGGCTTAATAAAACAAGTTGATTGGTTGGTCGGCGCTTTTATGATGGTCAGAAAATCGGCCCTTAGAAAGGTCGGCCTTTTAGACGAGAAGATTTTTATGTATATGGAAGAAGTAGAATGGTTTTACCGGCTGAAAGAATCCGATTTAAAAGCATTTTTTTACCCCAATGCTAAAATTATCCATTTAGGCGGCGCCAGTTCTGTTACCGGCAGAACCGATCCGATTTTAAATATATACCGCGGATTAGTTTATTTTTATCGGAAACACAAAAGTCCGGCGCAGTTAGCAATTTTGAAAATAATCTTAAAGTTAAAAGCGGTTTTAAGTCTCTTTTTGGGAAAAATTTCAGTAAATAATTATTTAACCAAAACCTATGGGGAAGCTATTAAATTGGTTTAAAAACAGAATTTCTTTAATTTCCAGCCTGGTTCTCTTAATCGCCATTCCTTTGTACCCTAAATTTCCTTTGAAGAATGTCGGTGGCACCTGGGTCTCAATTCGCGTCGATGATCTTCTGATTGCTTCAGTACTGTTTTTTTGGTTTTTAAGCCAAATTCTTAAAGGGTTTAAAGCTTTCAAGACCAAGCTCTTTAGGGTATTTTTCTATTTTTGGCTGGTCGGTTTAATCAGCGCTTTCTCGGCAATTTTTATCACCGGGGCAGTCAACCCTAATTTAGTTTTTTTTCATTGGTTAAGAAGAATAGAGTATATGTCTTTATTCTTTGTTTCTTTCGACGCTCTTTCGGACAAAAAGGAAGTCAAAAACTTTTTGTGGGCGATTTTGCTGGCCTTAACCGGGGTCTTTGTCTACGGTATTGGCCAAAAGTATTGGAATCTGCCGGTAATCTCAACAATGAACCAGGAGTTTTCCAAAGGTCTTTTGCTCTATTTAGATCAGTGGACCAGGATCAGTTCCACTTTCGCCGGCCACTACGATTTGGCAGTTTGGCTGGTAATGGTTCTTTCCCTGCTGCCGGCGGCGATCTTGACTTTCAAAAAAGGCTGGCAAAAGATTTTGGCTGCCCTATTTTTCGCCATAGCCTTTTATCTGTTGGTCTTAACCGCCTCAAGGGTTTCTTTTGTCGCCTATTTACTCGGAATAACGACCACCTTATTGTTGACGAAAAAGTATCGCTGGCTTCCGCCGATACTTTTGATCAGTCTGTTTTTCGGTTTTCAATCAAAAGAGCTTAACGCCAGATTGACCGCTTCGATAAAAAGCGTCCCTGTGGTCGGTCAGTTAATTTCCGAAAAAAAACTTTGGCAGAACCTGATTTCATTCAGAAAAAAGGCCGAGCCGACCCTCGCCCCGGCTGAGATTTCGCCGACCCCAGTAGCAGAAGAAAAAAAAGAAGTCTTAACTGAAACACTTCCAAAACCAACGAGAATTCTTCGCGAGGCAAGAACCTGGCCGACCCCGGAAGAAGCGGAACTGGCCGCAATCAGATCTTCTAATATCCGCTTTCGGGTTGAGTGGCCAAGAGCGGTCAAAGCTTTTATAAAAAATCCTCTTCTCGGAACAGGCTATTCTTCATTAGGCTTAGCCACCGACAACGATTATTTAAGAATGTTAGGAGAAATAGGCTTAATTGGCGCTTTTTCTTTCTTTTTAATTATCTTTATTTTTTTCAAAGACGCCTTAGTATTTATTGCCGGAAAAAAAGAAAATTGGATAGTCGTTTCCGGATTATTCGGAGCAATGATTGGATTTTTGAGCAATGCTGTTTTTATTGATGTTTTTGAAGCTTCAAAAGTAGCCTTTTACTTTTGGCTTCTGATGGGAGCGATGAACGGCTTAATCACTAAAGCGAATTTTGAAAAAAAAGATGAAAAATAAACGGATTTTTTTGCTGCTGCTTTTAACTTTAGGATTTTGTCTTAGACTTTATCGGCTAAACGCCCCTCTTTTAGACTGGCATTCCTGGCGCCAAGCAGATACGGCGGCGGTAGCCAGAAATTTTTTAAAGACAGGGTTTAATCTCTTAATCCCCAAATTTGACGATCTTTCCAATATCCCCTCAGGAAAAGAAAACCCCGAAGGTTACCGCTTTGTCGAATTTCCGGTTTATAATGCGCTTCACGCTGCTTTTTTTCGTTTAACGACAGCTTTGTTTAAAAATTTTTCTTTTGAAGAGGCCGGAAGAGTGGTCAGTATTTTTGCTTCTCTTGGTTCAGCTTTATTTCTTTATTTAATCGTAGAACTTCTTTTGGGCAGCGGTCCGGCTTTTGTTTCCGCCGCGTTTTTTTTGTTTTTACCCTACAATATTTATTACTCCAGAACAATTCTGCCCGAACCGGCCATGGTGATGTTTTCACTTGCCGGAATTTACTATCTGCTTAATTGGCAAAAAACCAAAAAGACCCCGCTCTTATTCTTAAGCGCCTCTTTGGCCGCTCTGGCAATCTTAGTTAAACCTTATGCTGTTTTTCTCCTCGCTCCGACCGGACTGGTTGTTTTCGGTGAGCTTTTTTTTAAAGAAAGAAGTAAAAAAGGAGTGGTCGCGAAAGCATTTATTTACGCGATTATCTCCTGTCTTCCTTTTGTTTTTTGGCGGCTCTGGATGGGAAAGTTTCCCGAAGGAATCCCGGTCAACCTATGGCTCTTAAACCAGGGCGGATTAAGGTTTAGACCGGCTTGGTGGCGATGGCTATTTGCGGAAAGATTAGGCAAGTTAATTTTAGGATATTGGGGAATAATTTTTTTGGGGTTGGGATTGATAACCAAGGTAAAAGGGAAAGAGGCTTTATTTTATTCTTGGCTTATCGGTATTTTTACTTACCTTTCCGTTTTTGCCCGTGGAAACATCCAGCACGACTATTACCAAATTATCGCCATTCCGGTTCTGTCGGTTTTTTTGGCAAAAGGCGTTTGGTTTTTACTAAAGGCCCCTGAAAAAGTTTTTCATCGGTTTAGCAGTTTTTTGCTTTTGGCTCTGAGTTTTTGCTTTATGTTCGGCTTTTCCTGGTACCATATTCGCGATTATTACCAAATAAACCGCGGCGAAATTGTCGAGCTTGGCCGTTTAGCCGATAAAATTTTACCTAAAGACGCCAAAGTAATTGCTCCATATGGAGGGGATACAGTACTTTTATATCAGATTAACCGGCAGGGCTGGCCGGCAATAACCCACCCGGTTTCCCAGTTAATCAATCTTGGAGCAAGTTATTACCTAACAGTAGACTTTGACCGGACCACCGATGATTTGCTCCAAAAATGCCGGGTAATAGAAAAGAATGATAAATGGGTAATGATCGACTTAAAAGAATGCCGGGAGGAACTGATTTAATGAACCGGAAAATTGAAGCTCCGAGGGCTAATAGCCCTCGGATTCTTTGCATGATAAACAAACATTCCTCTGGTTTAAAAGCTGAAATCCCTGCCTGCCGGTTTACCCGCCGAAATGGAGGGCAGGCAGGCGCCGACTTGTCAACCGAGGCCTTGGCGAAGGGAGAAAAGACCTCGGGTCCCGAAGGGATCCCTTCGGGATTTTCGCGAAGGCGGACCAAAAGACCAAAGGTGTTGATGGTAACACCCTATCTGCCTTATCCACCCTACTCGGGCGGACAGACAAGATCTTACCACCTCTTAAAACATCTATCCAAAAAATGCGAGATCACTCTTTTCAATTTCGTCCTTCCCGATCAGGAGGAAAAATATACCAATCACCTTAAAAAATACTGCCGCAAAGTGATTACCATCGAGCGGGGAAAAACTTGGAGCTTAAAGAAAGTCTTGCTCACCGGCCTAGGTCCTTATCCTTTTCTGGTGATCAATTACTACTCTTCGCTTTTAAAGAAAAAAATCGCCTCTGAGATGGAAAGTGAAAAATACGACCTGGTTCACGTGGAGTGTTTTTATCTGATGCCGAACATTCCTAAAATCGGTATTCCGGTGCTTTTGGTTGACCAAACAATAGAATTTGCCGTTTATCAGCATTTTGTGGAAACTCTCTCTAATAAATTTCGCCTGATTAAACCACTGCTGCTTATCGATGTTTTGAAATTAAAATTTTGGGAGCGATTCTTCTGGAAAAGAGCCAACCGGCTGATCGCCGTTTCAAAGAACGATAAGGTTTTGATGGAAAAAATGTCGGGCAGGAAGGCGGATATTGTTGCCAACGGAGTGGACGAAACCCTTTTTACCCCCAAGAGAGTCTTCAAATACCGGAAACCGACGATTCTTTTTGGGGTAGCCAATTTTAAATGGATGCAGAACAAAGAAGGAGTGGTCAACTTGATTAGATTTATTTGGCCTAAAATCAAAAAAAGAATTCCCCAAGCCCAGTTAGTCATCGCCGGCAGACATTCAAAAGAGTTTATTGAATCCACCGGACTGGTCAAAAACAACGACCGGAGTGTTATCGTCGGAGAGGTAAACCGGCCTTCGGATATTTACCGCAAATCATGGGTTTTGGTGGCGCCGATGAAAAGCGGCGGCGGCAGCAGGACCAAGTTTTTCGAGGCAATGGCTTGCGGCTTGCCGATTATCACCACCAATCAAGGGATTGAAGGAATCGAGGCCAAAGAAGGTCAAGAGGTTTTAGTGGGCAATACTTTTGAAGAACTGACTAAATTAACAGTTAAGATTCTTAAAAACAAACAGCTAAGAGAGAAAATCGGCCAGTCCGGAAAAAAATTAGTTGAAAAGCGTTACTCTTGGAAAGAAAGCGCCAGCCAGCTTTTGAAAATTTATCAAGACACCTGTTCACAATGACACCTAAAAGAATTGTTTTTGACGCCAGAATGTACGGCCTAAAACATGCCGGTATCGGCCGGTATGTTGCCAATCTGCTTTCGGCGATCAAGAAAATTAACCCGCCCCATTTTTCTTTTACTCTCTTGTCTACCAAAGATCTTGCCAGCCAGCTCAATAAGAATTTCGGGTCTTGTTTCGATTTAATCACCGTAGAAGCAAAGCACTATTCTTTAAAGGAGCAATGGCTGGTTCCTTCGGTCCTGTCAAAACTGAATCCGGACTTAGTTCATTTCCCTCATTTTAATTCTCCGCTTCTTTACCGGGGCAAGTTTGTGGTTACCATCCACGACCTGATCAAACATTACTTTAGGGGCAAGCAAACCACCACCAAATCGCCATTTTTCTATTGGCCCAAATACTTTGGCTACCGGGCGCAAGTGGCCTTTTCCTTAAGACACTCTTCTCATATCTTCGTTCCCAGTTTTTTCTGGAAAAAGAAATTAGTTTCTGATTTTGGGATTGATCCTCAGAAAATAACCGTTACTTATGAAGCGGTTGATCCTGAATTTCTAAACTTAACTCATCGGAGTGGAGAAGATAAGTTTCAGGGAGAGTTTTTTCAGAATCCCTTTTTAATCTACACCGGCAGCGTCTACCCCCATAAAAATTTAGCCATTGTTCTTGAAGCGTTAAAAAAAATGACCGGCATCAATCTCGCCGTTGTTTGCAGCCGCAGTGTTTTCACCGAGAGAATGGAAGATTTAGTTAAAAGATTTAATCTTGAAAAAAGAGTTAAATTCTTAGGATTTGTCGAGGATCGGAATTTAGTTCCACTTTACCGAAAGGCAACTGCTCTAATCCAACCTTCTTTGATGGAAGGTTTTGGTTTAACCGGTTTGGAAGCAATGGCCACTGGTTGTCCGGTAGTTTCTTCGGATTCTTCATGTCTGCCCGAGGTTTACGGCCAGGCGGCTCTTTATTTTAACCCTAAAGATGTTGCCGACTTGTCCGGAAAAGTTAAACTACTTTTAGCAAAGAGCTGCCTCAAAAAGCGCTTAACCGCCCAAGGTAAAAAGCAGGTGGCCAAGTATTCTTGGTCAAAAACAGCTGAGGAAACACTGGCGACTTATCAAAAAGTGCTTGGTTAACCGGTTAAAATAGAACCCCACGGGGATATAAACCCGTGGTACCAATCCGAAAGTTTCGTTAGGGCGAACGTACCTAAACCGGAAACTAATTAGTCCACGGGTCGCCTTGTCCTTCTGTGGCCCTGTCACCTCGCTTATTTTGGACAATCTTGATCCCGGATCGTTTTAAGTTTTCGATCCGGGATCAAGTTAATAGCCAGCGCCAGGTCGAGGTTTTTTGTTTTCTCAGGATGAGATTGTCTGATAAAATTAATCTAATAGTTTTTTAAGAAAAAGGTTCTATCAAGAGATGAAAATTGCCATTTGCTACGATTGGGCCAACCGGATCGGCGGAGCGGAAAGAGTTTTGAGCGCTATTGCCGACCTTTGGCCCAAGGCGGACCTTTTCACTACCATCTATTTTCCCAAAGAAGCTCCTTGGGCGAAAAATTTTGCTTCAATAAAAACCAGTTTCCTTCAAAAAATTCCTTTAATCAAAAAAAACTACCGCCTTTTTTATCCTTTAATGTCATTGGCTTTTGAGCAGTTTAACTTTGATGGTTATGATTTAGCTGTTTCGGTCAGTTCCGGTCCGGCAAAGGCAATTGTTACCAAGCCGGAAACCAAACATGTTTGTTATTGCCTGACTCCGCCCCGTTATCTTTGGCAAAAAAGGTTTTTAAAATCAAAGCGCCTTTTCCCCCGTTTGGAATCCTTGAGGAAAAGCGACTTTGTTTTTGCTCAAAGACCGGACCTCATCCTAGCCATTTCTAAAAACGTCCAAAAAAGAATTCGTCGGTTTTATCAACGACCATCGAGAGTTGTTTATCCCGGGATTGACTTAAACAAATTTAAGCCGTCTTCAACAACACCAAAAGATTATTTTTTAATCGTTTCCAGACTGGTAAGTTACAAAAAAATCGATCTGGCTATTTCTGCCTTTAATCAAACGGATAAAAAATTAAAAATTATTGGCGATGGACCCGAAAAAGAATTTTTAATCCGAATGGCAAAATCTAACATTGAGTTTTTAGGCCAAGTCGAAGACAGTAAGCTAATTGATTATTATCAAAACTGCCAAGCGTTGATTATGCCCCAGGAAGAAGATTTGGGCTTAACCGCGATTGAAGCTCAAGCCTGCGGGCGGCCGGTAATCGCCTATGGCAGGGGAGGGGCGCTGGAAACAATAATCCCTAATGAAACCGGCTTATTTTTAAAAAGCCAAACCGCTGAATCGCTAAAACAGGCCATAGCTGAATTTCAAACCAGAAAATTCAAACCAGAAAATTGCGTTAACAATGCAAAAAAGTTTTCAGAAAAAGAATTTGTCGGTAATTTTAAAAGGGCTGTTTGTCAGGCCACAAAATAAATTTCCCATAGCCGCTATCTTGAACCTCGGTCCCTTACCCTCCAACGTCATCCTGAGCGGAGCCCTGTACCGCGCCTGCCATGTACCCTACGTGGCACTGTGGTGGTACAGGGGAATTCTAATGACGAAGGATCCCCCTCGCAGAAGGCAACCGTCTGGGGATTAGGGGATTCTTCTCTCCCGAAGGGAGATCAGAATGACGAGAGTGGAAAATTCTTCTCTCCCCAAGAGAGGTCAGAACGACTCCCTTTCTTTGTCATCCTGAGCGAAGCCCTGTACCGTCTGGTACAGGGGAATTCCGATGACGACCCCGCCCGCATCGCCTGACGGTTCTCTCCCGCTAACGCCTGAGCATAGCGATGGCGAGCAGGCAGCGTTTGGCAGGCGCGGCCCTTTGGAAAAGCAAGTTGCCCGGAGATTAAGGGATTCTTCCCCGCCAGCAACTGCGGGGCGGTGTGGGGTTTCCACGCTACCCTTCGGTATGTGGCGAGCATCCTTTGAGAAAGGGAAGCCCTGGCCTTTAGGCCGGGGAGAATTCACTGCTTCTTCCATAATGATGGTGATTCCGAAAAAAAGAGTCGCAAGAACCGTATGAAAATGAGGGCTGAAAATTATTAACAAATAAGGTAAGCTAAAACACAGACAAAAATTTATTTGTTAACTAAAAACAAATGAAACCGTTAATTTTGTGCGGCGGGGTCGGCACCAAAATGTGGCCGTTAAGCCGCTCAAAACTACCAAAGCATTTCTTACCCCTTCTTGGGGAAAAATCTCTTTTCCAGCTCAATTATCAAGCTTTAAGGTTAAAATTTCAGGCCAAAGATATCTATATTCAAACTAATGCCGTCCAGGCGGAAATTGCCCGTCGGCAAGTTCCGGAAGTCCCCAAAAAAAACTACTTTATCGAACCCGAGATGAGAAATCATGGCCCGGCAACCGGTTTTGCCGCGGCGAAATTTTTTAAAATCGACCCTGACGAGCCGTTTATTTTAGTTCAGACAGATATTTTAAGGGAGCCGGCAGAAGAATTTGTCAAAATGATTGAAGAGTTTGACTTTTTGATTAAACGGGACGGGAAACTAATGACGGGAGGAATCGAACCGAAGTATTATGCCGAAGGGGTTGATTATCTTTTAGCCGGCGAAAGGGTGAATCAAAAAAGGCCGATGGCAATTTACCGGATGAAAAAATGGCTTTGGAGAGATAAAAAGGACGAGATTAAAAGCTACTTCGGCAAAAAAAAGCTCTTTCTTCATGCCAACCATTACGCCTGGACTCCCCGGCTTCTGCTTGATTCCTATAAAAGAAGGGCTCCTGAATGGTATCTCCCCTTAGAAAAAATGATTGCCGCTTTCGGCACCGGCAAAGAAGAAGAGGTTGTTGCCGAAGAATATGCCAAAATGCCGGCAGAGCCAATAGAAAAAGTGACCCAGTTTGAGTTAGAAAACGGTTATGTGGCGGAACTAAACTTTGACTGGATTGATTTCGGTACCTGGGGTTCGTTGGGCAATTATATCAAATCCAAAAAAACAGAAGTTTCAAACGATAATGTTTTGCAAATAGGAGCAGAGGGCTGCTGTTATCGGCTGCCCAAGGAAAAATTCTTGGCCTTGATTGGGGTCAAAGATCTTTTTATCGTAGATACCGGCGATGCCCTTTTGGTTTGCAGCCAAGACCAAAGCGGACGGGTAAAAGAAGTGGTGGATCATTTAAAAAATACCAAGAGGGACAATTTGTTATGAACAGACAAGATTATTTCATCATAAAAAGAGTCATGGACATTTTTTTCGGAATTTTTCTGGGTTTATTCTTTTTACCGATTTCTTTAGCTACCGCTTTGGCAATAAAATTGGATTCAAAGGGGCCTGTTTTTGCCGACACCCCCAAACGAGTAAGCAAAAACGGCAGGCTTTTCCATCTTTACAAGTTTCGTTCAATGATCGTCGACGCCCACAATTTGCTTCGCACCGATCCGCGCTATAAAAATCTTTATGAAAAATACAAAAAAGGCAGTTACAAGCTCTCAATTGAAGAAGATCCGAGAATCACTAAGGTAGGCAGGTTTATCCGCAAATACTCAATTGACGAGGTTCCCCAACTGATCAATGTTTTAAGAGGGGAGATGAGTCTGGTCGGACCAAGGCCTTATTATCCGGACGAATTAAAAGAGCAGGAGAAAAAATATCCGGATACCAAAAATGTTATTAAAGAAGCTTTGAGCGTCAAACCGGGATTGACCGGTCTTTGGCAGGTTTCCGGCCGGAGCAATGTTAACTTTGACAAAAGGATAAAGCTTGATGCATACTATGCCAGGAGAAAGTCAATTCTCTTAGATTTAATTATCATTTTAAAATCCCCCTGGGTAATGATTGGCGGTCGGGGGTGCGTATGATCGAGAAAATAAGATTAAGAAAACCGGTTTCAGAAAACAAATTGGAAATGTCGGCGCCAAAACCGGAAGGCGAGGTATTAACCGATTCCGAGAAGAAAGAAAAAAAAAGGTTTCGGCTTTTCAGACTTGGTCCTAAAAAAAAGAAGCTTCTGTTTATAGTTCTCCTGATTTCCCTAGTCTCAGTGTTAGTTATCAGCGTATTAGCCTTTTTCAATTTGTGGCGGCCGGTTGAGGATATCATGGCCCAGGTTAGGGAGCTTGACACTAAGGCCCGGCAGGTAAAGGAGCTTGTGTCAACCAAAGACCTGAAGCTGATCAAAGACAAAATAACCGAGCTGGATCAAAATCTGGACCAACTTAATAACGATTACCAAAGACTTTCCTGGTTGGAGTCGTTACCTAAAATCGCAGATTACTATCAAGACGGAGAAAGGTTGGCTGACAGCGCCAAATCAGGGATCAAGTCGGTTCAAATTCTGCTTGCCGCGATAGAACCTTATCAGGATTTTTTGGGATTGCAAGGAGCTAGCGAAAGCGCAGATCTTTTAACCGAAGGCAGTACCACCGAAGAAAGAATTAATTTTTTGGTAGAAAGCATCGAAAACTTAAAACCAAGACTTGACGAAATAGAAACGGAAGTGGCTAAGGTTAGAGAGAATTTTGAAGCGATAGACGATTCCCGTTATCCGGTAGAGTTCCGCGGGGTTAAAATCAGAGAAAAGCTTGATTTAGCTAAACAACTGATCACAGAAGCGGATCGTTTTATCAACCAGGGACGGCCGTTAATTGAAAAAGCCGATTGGCTCTTGGGCAAAGATGAGCCGAGGAATTATCTTTTTCTATTCCAAAACGACGGAGAGCTGAGGCCAACTGGTGGTTTTCTGACCGCTTACGGCATTATCAAAGTGGACAAGGGTAAATTTTCCCCACAAGTTTCAGAGGATATCTACGCTCTCGATCAAAGGTTTAACAGCTCCATTCCCGCTCCAAGACCGATTCAGGAGTACCATAAAAACGTTTATTACTGGTACTTAAGAGACATGAACCTCTCTCCGGACTTTCAGGTTTCCGTGGAAGAGTTCTTAAGTCATTACCGTAAAATCAAAGGTAGTAGCGAGTTTGACGGAGTGGTAGCGATAGATACTCAAGTTCTGGTTGATATTTTAAAGGTTCTCGGCAGAATCGGTGTTCCCGGTTGGGGTAATTTTGAATCCGAACCCGACGACCGTTGCTG
>Ga0180009_10001649_pt1 | contig 27046 bp, 21 predicted proteins | sample OS_PC_MetaG_FD_123537 | JGI IMG/M metagenome (GOLD analysis project Ga0180009, IMG submission 123537) | Groundwater microbial communities from the Aspo Hard Rock Laboratory (HRL) deep subsurface site, Sweden - OS_PC_MetaG | ecosystem: Environmental > Aquatic > Deep subsurface > Groundwater... | reverse complement strand
CCATATCGTCCATTTTTATCATCTCTCCGCCCTGGACTGGGTGGATATCGTTTCCGCCCTCAAAGGCAGCCCCAAGGCGGCTTCGGCTCTTGGTCAGCAGCTTTCCCCCTGGCATCGCAACAGCGAGCAGGAAATCAAGGCGGTGCAGGAGAAACTCAAAGGATTTGTCGGCAGCGGCCAGCTTGGAGTTTTTGCCAGCGGCTACTGGGGACATCCGGCCATGAAGCTCTCCCCGGAGGTCAATCTTCTTGCCGCCACCCATTATTTCCAGGCCCTGGAATATCAACGAAAAATCAACAAGGTGGTGGCCATACTCGGCAGCAAGACCCCGCATATCCAGAATCTGGCCGTGGGCGGGGTTGCCAATCCTATCAACCCGGACAGTCAGTCCACCCTGACCATTGAGCGGCTCTATCATATTAAGACCCTCATTGATGAGATCGGGGCGTTTGTCAAGGATGTCTACATGGTCGATGTTGCGGCCGTGGGCGCTTTTTATGCGGACTGGACCAAGTACGGGGCCGGGGTGACCAATTATCTCGCGGTGCCGGACATGCCGCTGGACACAAAGGGAACCGCTTTCGAGCTGCCCGGCGGGTACATTGCCGATGGAAAAGTGGGTTCGTTCAAGCCGATTACCGGATTCAACGATGATTTCTTCAAGCAGGGAGTTAAAGAGGGTATCAAGCATTCCTGGTACAAGGGCGACTGGGATCGTCATCCATGGGAAGAAGAGACCGTGCCCCAGCACACCGATTTCCAGGACAACGGCAAATATTCCTGGGTCAAGTCCCCGACTTTCAACGGCAAGCCTGCCCAGGTTGGACCGCTGGCCAACGTATTGTGCATGTACGCGGCAGGCCATGCGCCGACCAAAAAATATACCGAAGGGTTACTGGGTACGGTGAGCAAGCTGGCCGGGGCCACGGTCGGGATCGACGCCCTGCATTCCACCATCGGCCGTCATGCGGCCCGAGCAGTTCGGTGTGCCGTGTTGCACGATTCTCTGCTTGGCCAATGGCAGTCCCTGATGGACAACATCGGCAGAGGGGATTACACAACCTTCAACGCGCCGGTGTTCCCGAAAGGCGAACAGCGCGGGGTCGGTTTTCATGAGGCGCCGCGCGGGGTATTGTCCCACTGGGTTGTGATCCAGGACGGCAAGATCAAGAACTATCAATGCGTGGTTCCATCCACCTGGAACGCAGGCCCAAGAAACAACAATGACGTGCCGGGCCCCTATGAGGCCTCGCTGGTCAACACTCCGATAGCTGATCCGGAAAAACCCCTCGAGGTGTTGCGGACGGTTCATTCCTTTGATCCGTGCCTCGCCTGTGCCATCCATCTTCTGGACCCGGAGAGCCGGGAAATCGTTTCGGTCAGAACCGTGGTCTGACGCTGATATAAAATATCTATTGGAAGCAGGCCGCCCCGTTTATCGGGACGGCCTGTTTTTTAAGGAGGAGTATGTCTTGTAATATTTTAGTGCTTGGGGTGGGGAACGTGTTGCTTGCCGATGAAGGGGCGGGGGTCAGGGCGGTGGAGCAGCTTCAGCGGAGCTACGTTTTTCCTCCCCAGGTGGAGTTGATCGATGGCGGCACCATGGGGCTTGACCTGCTGGGCTATCTTGACGACAAAAGTCATCTGTTTATAGTGGATGCAATAATCTCAACGAAACCTCCCGGCTCCTTGGTTGTTGAGAAATTGCTCGATCCTCCCGCCTATTTCAGGCAAAAGATTTCTCCTCACCAGATCGGACTGTGCGAGCTTCTGGCCGTTGCTGCCATGCAGGACTGCCTGCCGCCTGACATCACGCTTTTCGGCATTGTCCCCCTTGATCTGTCCACCGGTATCGAGATGTCTCCGGAAGCTAATGCGGCGGTGTCGGATGCGGTTTTGGCCGTGGTCAAAGAGCTTGGTCTGCTCGGGATCGAAGTGGGCGCACCGCGCTGTTGATCTGTTCTCCATGGGCGCTAACTGATTCCTGTCCTGCATCGTTTCTTGAAAAAACTTGATCCTGACAGCTAAATAGTATTGTATGGATTGAATATCCCTGCATTCGGATCCGCTGAGGTCAGCGCGGGAATGGGATGCTGTGCGGCCCAGGGACTTGGGCGTTTCTGTTTTTTCAAGGGGACAAGGATGTCGAAGATCGCGGTTTTTGTGGCGGATGATCACTCCATCGTCAGGGAAGGGTTGCGGCAGATGCTTGCCAGAAGCAGCGACCTTGAGATGGTCGGCGAGGCATCGGACGGCGAAGCCGCGGTCAAGGAGATCCGAAGGCTGCAGCCGGATGTGGCGATCCTTGATATCGCCATGCCCATGGTCAGCGGCCTTGAGTGCATCCCGCTTGTTAAAAACGATTCCCCCGGCACGGCAATCGTGATCCTCTCAATGTTTGTCCGCGAGCTGTATGTGCATCAAGCCCTCTCCGCAGGAGCCCTTGGTTATGTATTGAAAACCGCGCCCTGGACCGAGGTTCTTGAGGCGGTGCAGATGGTTGTGCAGGGTAAGTATTTTCTGAGCAGGGAGATTAATTCCGATCTTATCCGCGGTTACCTCAACAATGACGATCGCAAATCCGCCGAATCGAGCAGGTACGACCTGTTGTCCGACCGGGAGCAACAGATATTCCGGCTGGTCATCGAAGGTAATTCCACCAAGTGCATCGCGGAACTCTTGTGTCTCAGTCCAAAAACCGTGGAGAAACATCGCTCCAACATCAGTAAAAAGCTCGGAATGAGCGAGCCGTTGGCCATGCTGAAGTTCGCCATGAAGATCGGCGTTGCCGATCCGTCCATCTGGCCTGATTCGTAGAAGGAGCAGAGGAATCTGTTCCAGAATGGTTTTGGGTGTTCCGGCTTTCTTCCTGTCGTTTATAGTACAGGGCATTGCAAAGAGCCTTTGATTCCCGGGTGATACGTGAACGATTCGGCAGAGCCGTACATCTCAAAAATCATGCCCGTGCCTGTCCAACGGTTCACCTGGATGCTGGTCGGATTTTGGACTCTGTTCATCGCCGGGCTTTCCCTTTATGAAATAAACAGTATTCGGCAGATAACCAAAGAGATCGCGATCAGTGAAATCCGGGCCTATTGCAATAAAGACCGGGCCTTGCGTATCTGGGGAGCATCCCACGGCGGTGTCTATGTGCCTGTTGACGAGAGAACTCCGGCAAACCCTTACCTGGAACACGTTCCTGAACGGGATTTGGTGACTCCCTCGGGACGGAAGCTTACCCTGATGAACCCGGCCTACATGATGCGGCAGGTGGGCGAAGATTTTTCAAGTCTCTTTGGTGTGGTCGCCAGAATGACAAGTCTCAACCCGCTGCGGCCGGGAAATGCTCCGGATGAATGGGAGCGCCGAAGTCTTGAGGAATTTGTCCAGTCCCGACTGCCGGAAAAAATCGAATTTACCCAGGTTGCGGGAATGCCGCGTTTGCGCTTGATTCAGGCGGTTACGGTTACGCCGGACTGCCTGTCTTGCCACGGACACCAAGGGTATAAGGAGGGTGATATCCGTGGCGGCATAAGTGTCAGCCTGTCCATGGAGGAAGCGCTGACCCTTCAGGGAAAACAGGTGTTCTCCCATCTTCTCAGAGCCGGGCTGATCTGGTTCATCGGAGTGGTCGGAATGCTTCTCGGCGGCGGCATTCTGCGGCGACGGGTCGCGGAACTCGATGCAGCTCAAGAGGCGTTGCAGCAGTCCCGTGACCGTCTTGCTCAAAAAAGTGTGGAATTGGCCCACAGCAATAAAGATTTACAGGATTTTGCCTATATGGCGTCCCATGACCTGCGGGAGCCGTTGGTTCTTGTTCAGGCTTTCAGTGAAAGATTGCGTGCCAAATATGGAGAGGACATCCCCGAACAGGGTTTGGAGTATGTCCGGCGGATCGAAACCGCTGCCGCGCGGATGCAGGAGCTGATTTTCGGGGTTCTGTCCTATTCGCGGTTTTCCTCAAGAGCCCAGCCTTTTGAGGAGATTGATCTGGAAAAGATTGTGCTGCATGTGGTTTCCGATCTGGAAATGCAGATCGCCGCTACCGGCGGTAGGATCGAAATTGACAACCTGTGCCGGATCAAGGCTGATCCTCTCCAGATTCGGCAGCTCTTCCAGAATCTCATTGCCAACGCGCTTAAATATAGCAATCCGGGTCAGCCTCCCCGCGTTCTTGTTACCGGCAGGATGATTGCCGGTGCGGATGGGGGTGGACTCGATGAGTCCTGTTGTATCACCGTGGAAGATAACGGCATTGGTTTTGCGGCTGAATCGGCGGACAGGATATTCGGCCTTTTTCAGCGATTGCACGGCCGGAGTCAGTATGAGGGGACCGGAATCGGCCTGGCGGTGTGCAAGCGGATTGTAGAGCGGCACGGGGGAACCATCACTGCGGAAAGCTCTCCCGGGATGGGAGCGCGGTTTATCATTACCCTGCCGGTGCATGGCCCGGCTGTTGATGATTCCCTTGAACCTGACACTCGGGTATAACTTGTCGGGAAAACCGGAAAAAAGCAGTGCCGGCTTGTTCCGTTCTGGAACAAGTCCGCGCCATTGTGTATCATGAATGCATGCATGAAATGTCCCTGGCAGTAAACATCGTCGAGCTTGTTTCGGAAAAGGCGCAGGGTGCCGGGGGAAAGAAGATAACCTCGGTCGAACTTGAGGCCGGGAAGCTTTCCGGGGTGATGATCGAAGCGCTGGTCTTCTGTTTTGACGCTGCTTCCCGTAATACCCCGGCGGAAGGCGCTCGTCTTGAAGTCCGCGAGGTTGACGGTCTTGGCAATTGCCTGGGCTGCGCTCATTCCTTTGCGCTTGACTCCCTGCTCGGCCAGTGTCCGCAATGCGGCGGCTATGGGGTGGAGACCGTGCAGGGAAAAGAATTGAAGGTTGTATCCTTCACCATTGATGAAGAATAGGGGAAACCATGTGTGATTCCTGCGACTGCAGCCAGACGGGGAACAGCGTCACGATCAAGAGGCCGGGTCAGGCTGTTTCCGGGTCAGGTTCTGCCGGACACCACCACCATCCGCATCAGGGTTCTCCTCGCCGGGAGAGAATCGTGGAGGTGCGGGAGGCCGTGCTCGGGAAAAACGATGGAATAGCCGCGCATAACCGCGTTTTTTTCAATAAACAGCGGATTGTGGCGCTCAATCTGGTCAGTTCTCCCGGTTCGGGCAAGACCACTATCCTGGAAAAAACTATTCGGGAACTTCGGGACGAGATACCCATGGCGGTGATTGAAGGGGATCAGCAGACCATGCTCGACGCCGAACGGATCGATGCCACCGGCGTGCCCGTGGTTCAGGTGAACACCGGGGCAGGCTGCCATCTTGACGCGGACATGGTGCATCAGGCCCTGCATCAGATGGAATTGGTCGAGAATTCCCTGCTGTTTATAGAAAATGTCGGCAACCTGGTCTGTCCGGCCATGTTTGATCTGGGGGAGGCGGCCAAGGTGGTGATCATCAGCGTCACCGAGGGGGAGGACAAGCCCCTCAAATATCCGGCCATGTTCGATGCGGCTGACATTTGCCTGATCAACAAAACAGATTTGCTTCCCCATCTTGATTTCGACGTATCCCGCTGCCGGGAATATGCCATGCGGGTGAACCACCATCTGGAGTTTTTTGAAATCTCCGCCCGAACCGGCGAGGGGATGGGTGCCTGGCTGGAATGGCTGCGCGGGCAGCGAGTACAGGGCTAAAGGCTGCTGATTATAACGAGAGCGTATGCCCCTGATCGGTTTACGGTTATGGGCGGAAGGAGTTTCATGCAAACCGAGCGCTGGAAGATATCGGTGGGCGGTATTGTCCAGGGTGTCGGTTTTCGGCCTTTTGTGTACCGCCTGGCCGGAGATCGCGCCTTGACCGGTTTTGTGACCAACACTCCGGACGGGGTTGTCATTGAGGCAGAGGGACAGCCCGCGCAACTCCGGAATTTTCTTGATGCCCTGCGCAAAGAAGCGCCCCCCCTGTCCCAGGTCGGCGAGATCGTTGCTGGCCCCATCTCCCTGCTCCACGACAACGATTTTGTTCTTCGTCACTCAACGGTTTTCGGTCCGGTTTCCACCCTGATCTCACCTGATGTCGCCGTGTGTCAAGATTGTCTGGTCGAGTTTTTCAACCCCGTTGATCGCCGTTTTCGCTACCCCTTCATCAACTGCACCAATTGCGGGCCCCGCTATACCATTGTCCTGCGCATCCCCTATGACAGGCCCCACACGACCATGCGTGATTTTGTCATGTGTCCGGCCTGCCGGCGTGAATATGATAATCCCTCCAACCGGCGGTTTCATGCCCAGCCCAACTGCTGCCCGGATTGCGGTCCGCAGCTCGGCCTTGTCGCGGTGGATGGGCAGAGGGTGGCGGAACGGGAAGAGGCGATCAGTGAGGTGGTCCGTCGGCTGGCAAATGGTGAGATCGTGGCGGTTAAGGGGATCGGCGGCTTTCATCTGGCGGTGGACGCGGCCAACGGTCAGGCTGTGAGCCGTCTGCGCCGGAGGAAAAAACGGGAGGCCAAGCCACTGGCGGTCATGGTTGCCGGTCTGGAAACGGCCCGGAAGTTGTGTCGCTTGGAAACCATGGAAGAGCAGGCGTTGGAGAGTCAGGCGCGGCCCATTGTTCTGGCTACCAAAAAAGAGGACCATGGGCTGGCGGAAGAGGTCGCCCCGGGATACGATCAGTTCGGTCTTATGCTGCCCTATGCGCCGCTTCATTATCTGTTGTTGCAGGGACCTGTGCGGGCCCTGGTGATGACCAGCGGCAACCGCAGCGAAGAGCCGATCTGCATTGAGAACCGCGAGGCAGAGGAGCGGCTGGCTGAAATCGCCGACTGTTTTCTTGTGCATGATAGGGGGATACATCTGCCCTGTGATGATTCGGTGATTGCCCTTCAGGGCGGCATGGTCCGACAGGTGCGCCGCAGCCGGGGTTTTGCTCCGAAGCCCCTAGAACTCGCGGGAACAGGGGAGATGGTCCTCGGGGTGGGGGCGGAACTCAAGAATACCGTTTGTCTGCTCAAAGGAAAGCAGGCCTTTGTGAGCCAGCACATCGGGGACTTGAAAAATCTCGAAGCCTATCGGGTTTTTCAAAAGAGCATCGACCAACTGGCATCCCTCTTTGAAATCAATCCGTCTCTCATCGTGCATGACCTGCACCCGCAGTATCTTTCAAGCCGCTGGGCCGAGGAGCAAAAGACTGTCCCCACTCTGGCGGTGCAGCATCACCATGCCCACTTGGTTGCCTGCTTGGCCGAGAATCACCATGAGGGGCCGGCTATCGGCATCATCCTCGATGGAACCGGGTATGGCCCGGACCAGACCATCTGGGGAGGAGAGATGCTGGTGGGAGATGGGTCCGGATACCGGCGGTTTGGCGGACTGGAATCCTTGCCCTTGCCGGGCGGGGATGCAGCGGTACAGGCACCCTGGCGAACCGCGGTGAGTTATCTCTTTGCTGCCTATGGCGAAAATGCGCCCGAACTGCCATTTATGGCGGACCATGACTGCGGGATGATTCGGTCCATGGTGCGAAAAAAATTGAACTCCCCTTTAACCAGCAGTTGCGGCAGGCTTTTTGATGCGGTGGCAGCCATGATCGGTGGCAGACAGGTCATCCAGTACGAGGCCCAGGCTGCCATTGAACTGATGCAGACGGCGGAGGGGCTTGGCGAGGAGGTATTTCCCTGCGAAGTATACGAAGAAAATGATATGCTTAAAATCTCGGTGCGTTCGTTGATCCGGGAGGTGGCTCAAGCCGTGCAGACCGGCATGGTGCAAGGCGAAATCAGCCGCAGGTTTCATGCCGGGTTGGTTGCTGTTTTTACTAGGGTGGCCGAAGAAGCGCGCCGTCGGGAGAAAATAAATACAGTGGTCTTGAGCGGCGGTGTTTTTCAGAACAGGTTGCTTCTGGAGGGGCTGCTTGCCTCCCTGGATCGCGTCGGGTTTGAGGTTTTGCTTCATAAAGAGCTGCCTTGCAATGATGGCTGCATTTCCTTGGGGCAGGCGGTGATCGGCCGCGAGTCTTTGAAAAAAGGGTGATGGTATGTGTTTGGCGATTCCCGGCAAGGTTGTGGAGATATTTCAGGAAAACGGGCTGCTCATGGGGCATGTGGATTACAGCGGCACGGTCAACAAGATCTGCCTTGAGTATGTGCCTGAGATTGCGGTGGGCCAGTACACCGTAGTCCATGCCGGGTTTGCCCTGTCAGTGCTGAATGAGGAAGAGGCGCAACAGAGTTTCGAGGCCTGGCGGGAACTGGTCGATGCCGTAGCTGCGCAGGGCACCGATGTTTTCGGGAACCCGTTGGAAAAGTAGCTCTTTGCAAAAGGCCCAAAAATTCCCTCCCCTCTGGCGGGGGAGGGCGAGGGAGAGGGGGAAATAGATATGAAATCGGCAAGTTGCAGCATCACCCTCCCCCTGTCCCCCTCCCGTCAAGGGAGGGGAGATTCAATTTGGCAGAGTTTTGCAAGAGGCTCTCATAACGAAGGGTTTTTATCCCCATGAAATTTGTTGATGAATACCGCGACCCGGCCCTGGCCAAGCGTCTTCTTGATCAAATCCGGCAGATCGTCACCCGACCCTGGGTGATCATGGAGATCTGCGGCGGCCATACCCATGCCATTATGAAAAACGGGCTTGATCAGCTTCTTCCAGCCCAGGTCGAGCTGGTGCATGGGCCGGGTTGCCCGGTCTGCGTGACTCCGGTGGAGACCATTGACCGGGCGGTGGCCATTGCCGCCAAGCCAGAGGTGATCTTCACCAGCTTCGGCGATATGCTCAGGGTGCCGGGCAGCGCCTCAAGCCTGTTCATGGCGAAATCCGCCGGGGCCGACGTGCGCATGGTGTATTCGCCGCTGGAAGCCGTAACCCTGGCCCGGCAGAATCCGGAGCGGGAGGTGGTTTTCCTGGCTGTGGGTTTTGAAACAACGGCCCCGGGCAATGCTATGGCCCTGATGCAGGCAAAGCGGGAGGGGTTGACGAACTTCAGCCTGCTGGCCAGCCATGTCCTGGTGCCGCCCGCCATCCGGGCCTTGCTGTCTTCTCCGGGCAACCGGGTGCAGGGGTATCTGGCTCCGGGGCATGTCTGCACGGTTATGGGCTGGCAGGAATACGAACCTCTTGCCGAGGAGTTCCGGGTGCCTATCGTGGTCACCGGCTTTGAGCCCGTCGATATCCTCGCGGGTCTGCTCATGGTTCTCCGTCAGTTGGAGGCAGGTCGTCATGAGGTCGAAAACCAGTACGGACGCTCGGTGAGCCGGGAAGGCAATCAGGCGGCGCAACGGGTTGTGGATGAGGTCTTTGCGGTGAGCGATAAAGCCTGGAGGGGGATCGGAGTGTTGCCTGCCAGCGGTTTGGTGATCAGGGGTCAGTTCGCAACTTACGATGCCGAGCGGAAATTTGGTGTGGAAACCATCAGCGTGCAGGAATCGGATCTGTGCAAAAGCGGTGATATTCTGCAGGGGTTGATCAAGCCGGATAGCTGTCCATCCTTTGGCCGGGAATGTACTCCGGAGCATCCTCTGGGGGCTACCATGGTTTCCGGCGAGGGTGCGTGCGCCGCTTACTTTAAATACCACAGGATTTGACATGAGCACCATGAAGCCTGAACATTTCAGTTGCCCCCTGCCCATTACGGAATATGAAACCATCCAGTTGGCGCATGGCAGCGGCGGGCGGTTGTCTGCCGAGCTTGTCAGTCGGTTTTTTCTGCCGCGTTTTGGTAATGAAACATTGAATCGGCTCGAGGATCAGGCGGTGGTTGATTTTCCCCAAGGGCGCTTGGCTCTGACCACCGACTCCTTTGTGGTTGATCCCCTGTTTTTTCCGGGGGGCGATATCGGCGATCTGGCAATCAACGGGACAGTGAACGATGTCTGCATGAGCGGGGCCACGCCGCTTTATTTGGCCGCAGCCTTTATTATTGAAGAGGGGTTGCCCTTGGCCACCCTGCATCGCGTTCTGCTCTCCATGGAAAAGGCGGCTAAAGGCGCCGGGGTGCAGATCGTGACCGGAGACACCAAGGTGGTGAACCGGGGCTGTTGCGACAAGCTCTTCATTACCACTACCGGGGTGGGCAAGGTGCCGCAGGGGGTGAATATCTCAGCCGCCAATCTTAAAAGCGGGGACAAAATTATACTGTCCGGCTCCATTGCTGATCACGGTATGGCGATTTTGACCTCTCGGGAAGGGCTTTCCTTTGCATCCCGGGTGCAAAGTGACACCGCTTCTTTAAATGGACTGGTGGAAACAATGCTGCACGCCTCGCCGGAGATTCATGCCATGCGCGATCCCACCCGTGGGGGGCTTGCCACCACGCTCAACGAGTTTGCCGCTTCTTCCCGAGTCGGCATCGTCCTGGAGGAGGATACCATCCCGGTGCGGCCTGAGGTGCGGGGCGCGTGCGAGGTGCTGGGTATCGACCCCATGTATGTCGCCAACGAGGGCAAGCTGGTTGCTGTTGTGCCGGCGGAGGTCGCCGACAAAATTGTGATGTCCATGCGGAGTCATCCATTGGGAAGGGAAGCCACTATCATCGGCGAGGTGTTTGGCGACAATCAAGGGATGGTGATAATGCGTACAGCCTTAGGGACGCAACGGATTGTAGACATGCCGGTGGGCGAACAGCTTCCCAGAATCTGCTGAGTCGGGACAATGAAAAGTAAACCCGCACCACTAAAGGGTTTTCTTCGGACAAAGAAATTTGAAAAACAGAGATGATAAGTTGACTTTTTTGAAAGTAAACAGGTATAAACGTTCAGGAAACAGGAATTCTGTTATCAATTTTTAAATAGGGAGGTGAGTTGGTGCAGAAGCGAATCGTAACAATGTTGACAGCAATGTCGCTGATGCTTCCTGCTGTCGCTATGGCGGCCAGCGGGGACGCGCTCTTTTTACAGAGCTGTGGCACATGCCACAAAAAAGGGGGCAAGGCTGCTATTGTAAACCCTGCCGATAAAGCCGGAACTGTTTGGGAAAAATACTTTGCCCGTGGCCGTCATCCTGGCGACATGGGTTTGAGTGATGCAGACCTGCAGTCGGTGATAAAGTATTTGGTGGCGCATTCGGCCGACAGCGACCAGCCTGCTGCCGCGGTTATTCCTAAATAATTCACTGACGAAAAAAGATATTCACTGGGAGGAGGAGAAGAAGTGAAAAAAATTTTATTGACCGCAGGTGCGTTACTTGCCTGGACAAGCGTTGCCGCCGCAGGAGCAGGCGGCCAGAGCGTTGTGTCCATTCCGGCAGAAGATTATAAGGCTATTCTGGAACGTCTGGACACCTTGCAGAAGCGTGTTGATCAGATGGAAAAAACCGCCAGCCCGTCCGACAAGGCCGCTGCTGCCGCCATGCCGGGAAAGCTGGCTCGTGACGTGGAAAATATTTACGACACCCTGGACAAGGTTGAGACCAAAACCCTGAAGGACCGTATCAACTTGGGCGCCGAACTGCGCACTCGGGCGGATTTTTTCAAGGTGAAGAATAACGCAAATTTGTCTCCGGGGTCTTTAGTAAGGGAACATAACGACAACCATTGGAGCAACCGCTTCCGGTTGAATCTGGATTCCGAGATTCAAAAAAATCTCCTGTTCACCGGGCGTATTACCGCCTACAAGAATTTCTCCAATGATGCGGCGAACATTTATACCAATGACTCCAATGCGGCCCATGTGCCTGGGGACAGCGGTTTGAAGCTGGATCGCGCCTATGTGGACTGGATTCCTGAGGGCATGCCCTTTCCGTTGGCGCTGACTTTTGGTCGTCATCCCTCTTCCGAGGGCCCTCCTTCCGAGTTGAAAGAGAATCGACTCCGGCAGTCCACCTATCCTTCTTTGCTGTTTGACGGCGAGGCGGACGGCGTGGTGGCCACAGTTGGTTTGGAGCGGTATCTGGGCTGGAAGAATTCCGGTATCCGCTTTGCCTGGGGCAAAACCTATCAGGATACCAACACCGCTGTGGCGTATATGGATAATTATGGCCAGGCGTTGGATGACAGCAATGTGTACGCCGTATTTTTCGAGACCGAAATTCCGGGTGTGCGGGACAGCCTCTTGGTGTTGAGCGCCCTGCGTGCCAGCGATTTGACCGCGAATAATTACTATCTCGGAAATTCTGAGGCAACCAGCTCGAACAACATCGGCGACATGGATCTTTATGGCATTCATGCCCAGGCCAACAACGTTGCCGATTCCGGTTTTGATATTTTTCTTTCCACTGGTCTGAACAAGACCCGTCCCAGTGGAACAATCGGTTATGATACAAATGGTTCCATCGCTACTCTTGAAGGAGTCGCTGGTCTCATGAACAATGATGGGACCACCAGCCATACAGGCTGGGCGGTGCATACCGGTCTCCGCTACAACATCCCCTACAAACCTTGGAATAACCCCAAGGTCGGGTTTGAATACAACCATGGTAGCGACTACTGGTTTAACTTCACCTGGGGCAGCGCTGAATTGTACAATAAGCTGGCCACCCGTGGCGATGCGTATGATTTCTACTACATTCAACCGTTCAATGATAATCTCTTTGGCCGGTTGGGGTACACCCATATTAACTACAATTATAGCAATAGCGGGTTGCACATCGGTGATTTCGGCGATTCCACCGCTCAACTTGACAATCTCTACTTTCTGCTCGACGTTCGCTTCTAACGCGAGAGCAAGACTGTTTGGTTAAAAAAAGGGTGGCCGTTTGGCCACCCTTTTTTTATGGAGTTCGGAGATTTCAACCCTGCTTGCGTTTGATTGAGGGATTGAATAGAATGACATTTTCCGATTGCCCTTCGACAGGCTCAGGGTGAACGGATTAGTTACGCAGTTGACCGTTCGCCCTGAGCCTGTCGAAGGGTTGTAAAAGTGCTGTCCTTACGGTAAACCGGAATACGCATCATTCAATCCTTTGCAATATCAATGAAACAACAAGGATTTGTCTCTTTTTTGTTTTCATGCCTTGTACGGCAATTATCTTCAGGTATTCTCATGCACCGTGTTCAATGGCTGATCCTCTCCGTTCTCGCGTTGTCTCTGTCCTGTCTTTCCGGTTGCGCGGTAAATCCGGTCACCGGCAAATCGGAGCTGGCTTTTTACAACATGAGCGAGCAGGAAGAGGTTTCGCTTGGCAGCAAGGCCTTTCCCGAGGCGATCCAGCGGATGCAGGGGGAATACCATGACCAGCGCCTCAAGGAGTATGTTACTGCCATAGGAATGCGGTTGGCGCTGGTCAGCCATCGGCCGCATCTGTCCTATACCTTCAAGGTTGTCAACGATTCCAGCCCCAATGCCTTTGCCATGCCCGGCGGGAATATCGCCATTACCCGCGGATTGCTGGTCGCCCTGGAGAACGAGTCCCAACTCGCCGCGGTGCTGGGGCATGAACTCGGCCATGTCACGGCCCGGCATTCGATGCAGAACCTGCAGCGCGGCATCCTGCTTAATATAGGGTTGCAGATTTTATCCTATCAGAGCAGCGGTACATCATATAGCGGAGCGGCACAGCAGGCAGGGCAGATAGCCGGTTCGATTCTGGACAGCTCCTACAGCCGCGAACAAGAGCGCGAGGCTGATCAACTGGGCATCGACTATATGGTGAAAGCCCAGTACAGCCCCAAAGGCGCGGTTGAGTTGCAGGAATTCTTAGCCAGAAAAAGCGGCGAAGGCGAGGCCCAGTGGCTCCAGGGATTGTTTCGCACCCATCCGTTTTCCAGAGAACGGATGCGGGATAATCAATACTATATCGACAGCCGATACAGTTGGGCGATGAACAATGAGGCGTATGTTTCCGGAGATGGTGATTTCAAGCGGGCGATGGCTCCGCTAATGAAAACCAGCGAGGCATACGCTGATTACGACAAGGGCAGGGAGAAAGAACGGGGCAGGGATATGGCCGGGGCCATTGCCATGTATGAGCAGGCCGTCCGGAAAGCTCCTGCTCAGGGGTTGCTGCACAACGCCTTGGGGATGGCGTATTTGAAAAACGACAATCATGCCGAGGCTAAAAAACGGTTGATCAAGGCTGTGCAGCTTGACGGGGAATATTTCGAGAGTCACTTCGGCCTTGGCTATCTGTATCTGAAAGAGAACAATCCCGTTCTGGCCAAGGAGCATCTGGAAAAAAGCATGAAACTGATGCCCACTTTGGGCGGTGCTTTTTTTCTTGCCGAAAGCTATGAAAAAATATCGGAATTTTCCAAGGCCCAAGCCTTGTATAGTCAGGTGGCATCGGCTGATTCCCGCGGCAGCCTGGGCAGGTCGGCGGCAGCCAGAGCCAGGGCAATCGGTGGAGTCCGCCGCCGTTAGGGTCTAATTATGAAAATTTGCAAGGTATTGCTGGTATTTCCCCATCTTTCCGGCGAAAGCCGTAAGCCAGTAGGTTTGGGTTCTGGACCCCGGCGTTCGCCGGGGTGACGAAGATTTATCGTTTCGAGTGGTTTTGTGATGGGATGTCACGAAGACGAGGTTTTCCCCGAAGATCCGACAGTTTTCAAAAACGGATCAAACAGATAACGCAACTCGTCGAGGGACTGCTTGATCACATAGGGCAGGGCCTTGGCGTACATGTCCAGCAGGACAATGGCATTGAGGGATGAATCGGTTTTTGATGCGCTCCGCACCCTTTTTGCCATGGCCAGATTGACCTCCTGCATGGTCTGGTACAGATTGGTCAGTTTCTCCAGGTTGAAGTCCGCCTGCCCATCCTCCTTATTTACGAAATATTGAGCCAGCATGTATGTTGACGTGGCGCGAAAGATGGTTTCTTCTTCGCTGGCCAGCGGCAGATGAAATCGGGCCATGGGCTTGAAGAACGCGGTATGCGGACAGCCGCTAGTCGCGATGACAAGACCCATCAGCGAACAGAGCGCCCGTTGCGCCGTGGTTTTCTGGAGACTTATTCGTTCGGCGGTTGTAACCTGAAGATCCACCTGATCGATGGAGAGAAGTTTTTCCCCGCGTTGAACAATGGGGGCAAGATTTGCCGCTGCCGGACAGCGGGGTGAGGATGTCGCAGTCAATGGACAACTGGCGCACTGGGAAAAGGAGAGGGCTGTCCAGTCCGGCAGAGGGTCGGCATCGGAATCGGGCAGGGTTTCAAGGGTTTGCGAATCGAGGCGGATGGTAAAAAGCTCTTCGCTGTTGTCCTGCAGACGGAAACGGTATTCGATGACCAGTGGCTGCATTTCGTTGTTTACTCCCGTGTTGTTGCCAGGCGCGGTGACGGTTCCATCGGTGACGGAGAATACTCCTGTCATGTTAGGGGAAAATATTCTGAAAAGCAATGGTTCCCATCGGTTCCAGCCATGCTGAAATCGGTGCTGCTCAGAGATTTTGACTTTAGTTTCGCCCCTTTGTAAACTGAGTGCAGGGTAGCCGGGAAATGTGTATTGAAAACGGGAAGTCTCAAGGTAAATCCTTGTGCTGTAAGGAAATAGTATGACATCGAGTCAGTTGCTCTCCATCATCCTGGTGATTCCGGGAATATTTTTTCTTGTTGCCGCGGCGCGTCTCTGCATGGAGACCCGGCGGCAGGTTCCCCTTTCCTGTGTGGGCAAATGGCGCGCCCTGTCCGGGTTGAACGTGTTTTTCATTGCCGGGTATCTCTTTTTTATCGTCATTCAGATCAAGCAGCTTGTTTTTCCAGTGGAAATCGTCACCGGATTGGTTTTTCTCGGGGGCTCATTTTTCGTTTTCCTGGTCATCGGTTTGTCCAAGCTCACCATTTCGAAGGTTCATGAGGCGGATCTGGAAATCGTCCGGACGAACAGTGCCCTTGTTCAGAAAAACACGGAACTCGAACAGGAGATCGAGGGTCGGCTTGAGGCGGAAGGGCGGGCCAGGGTGAGGCTCCAGCACCTGACCACCCTGCACGGCATTGATATGGTGATTACCGCGAGCCTTGATCTGCGGCTGACCATGAAACTTTTTCTGGAACAGACCGTATCGCAGCTGGGCATGGATGCCGGGGCTATTCTTCTGCTCAACACCCATACCCAGACCTTGGATCATGGCGCTGACTGGGGCTTTGAGGGGATGGGCATCCGGCAGACCAGAGTGCGGCTTGGCGAGGGCAGCGCCGGGCTTGCCGCCTATGAGCGGCGGGTCGTCCATATTGACGACCTTACCGCGCAACCCAACACGTTTGTCCGGCACGAACTGCTCCAGAAAGAGAAATTTATCACCTATTACGCGGTGCCCCTGATAGCCAAAGGGCAGGTGAAAGGCGTTTTTGAGATTTTTTGCCGGGAGCGGTTCGAGGCAGACCCGGAATGGTTTGACTTTTTTGAGGCCCTGGCGGTCCAGGCGGCCATAGCAATCGACAATGCGACGCTGTTTCGCAAGCTTCAGGAATCGAATATCGAATTGACCCTGGCCTATGATACCACCATCGAGGGTTGGGCAAAGGCGCTGGAGCTGCGTGATTCGGAAACAGAGGGCCATACCCAGCGGGTGGCCGAGCTTACCCTGAAAGTTGGTTGCGCCCTGGGCATCCGGGAGGACGAGCTTGATCATGTCCGTCGCGGTGCATTGCTTCATGATATCGGCAAGATGGCGGTGCCCGACACCGTTTTGATGAAGCCGGGGCCGCTTACCGAAGAGGAGCAGCAGATCATGCGGCAGCATCCGGCCTTTGCCTTTGAGCTGCTCTCCCCCATCCACTATCTGCGCCCGGCCCTTGATATCCCTTATTGCCATCATGAATGGTGGGACGGCACCGGCTATCCGCGCGGCTTGAAAGGCGAACAGATTCCTCTGGCCGCCCGGATCTTCGCCATTGCCGATACCTGGGACGCCCTGGTGTCGGATCGTCGCTACCGCGAAGCATGGCCCCAGGAAAAGGTTGCCGAGCACATTCGCTCCCTGTCCGGAACCCAGTTTGATCCGAATCTGGTGGATATCTTTCTGGCAACAGTGTGAGCTGTGTTGTTTTCCGGCCGGCGATACGCAACAAGCGTGTTGCAGCCATTTTGTCGCATATCCATGTGAGCCGTCCCTCTTTCCGCTTTTCTTCCGGCATACCTTTTTCGTTGCATAATCGTCATGATTGACAAGCCTGATGGGGCTGTGATGTAATTGTTTCAATGGTGATTTGCAGGGCAAAATCTTGAGGGGGAATTCGTGAAATTCATTACAATTGCCGTGACCGCTATCTGGATTGTCCTCATGGCATATGGACAGAGCAAGCCTCTGCCCCAGGGGCTTTCGCTGGAAGGATCAGTGCACTCCGTGCCGGAGGTCGAATTCCTGGCTGACTTCACCTACCAGCGTGCGGGAGTGGTGGTTCGTGAGCAGGCTATTTTCAACCGGATGTGCCGGATCGTCGATGAAGCCAAGCGGTTTGTTCTGCTTGACCTTTTTTTGTTCAACAGCGTTCACGGACAGGGGGGTAAATTCCCCGCCCTGGCCGAGGATCTGACTGGAAGGCTCGTTAAGAAGAAAGAGCAGTCGCCCAAAGTGGACATTGTGCTCATCACCGATGCAATCAACCGGAGTTACGGGCCGGAAGAGCCTGAGCATTTCAAGAAATTACGGGCAAGCGGTGTTCGGATCATATACACCGATACTGATAGGTTGCGCGATTCCAACATCTTCTATTCGGCCTGGTGGCGGATTTTCTGTCAATGGTTCGGAACACAGGGCGAAGGCTGGATTCCTTCTCCTTTTGCCGAGAACGGCCCGGACATGACCCTGCGGGCCTATTTAAGCCTTCTCAACTTCAAGGCCAATCACCGCAAGGTTGCGGCCAATGAAAAAGAGGCGCTTATCACCTCGGCCAATCCCCATGACGCCAGCGCCTACCATTCCAACATCGGTTTTGTCGTTCAAGGCAACGTGCTGCAGGATATTGTCGATTCGGAAGGTGCAGTGGCAAATCTTTCCAGGGAAGCTCTTCCCAAATGGGCGTTGCCGGTTTCCCGGAAATCCGGCGATCTGCAAGTACGGCTGCTCACCGAAGGAAAAATCAAGTCGCGGCTGTTGCAGGAGCTTTCCCGTTGCAGCAGTGGATGTTCGGTGCGAATGGCCATGTTTTACCTCTCCGACCGCGATATCATCGAAGGGCTTCTCGGTGCTACGGACAGGGGGGGCGAGGTGCGGTTGCTGCTTGATCCCAACAAGGATGCTTTTGGCCGCAGCAAGAACGGCATCCCCAACCGGCCGGTGGCCAGCGAACTTGTCGAGAGATCCGATGGCGCAATTCAGGTGCGCTGGTACGAGACGCATGGCGAGCAGTTTCACAGCAAGCTGACCATTATTTCTCAACCAGAACATACGGTGCTCATCGGCGGTTCGGCCAATCTGACCCGGCGGAACATTGACGACCTGAACCTGGAAACCTGCCTGGAAGTGTCCGGACCGGCGGAGGCGAAAGTGATGCGGGAGGCAACCGGATATTTCGAACGGATCTGGCGGAACCGGGATGGGAATTATTCCATTGATTTCAAGGAGTTTTTCGAAGACTCACCTTTGCGGTACTGGCTGTACCGTTTTCAGGAATGGAGCGGGATGTCGACATTTTAGCGCCATGGCCGTGGGGTGCGATGTGCTACAATTATAACTGATGGAGTTGCAACAGCACCCTTCGACAGGCTCAGGGCGAACGGATGTGTCTATAAATATTCCGATTACCATCGAATTTCAGCCGGCAAACGGGAAGCATGCGTTAGTCAGGTGATCATGCATGCTTGTGTTAAAGACTTGCTTGAGAACAAGTCATTTCGGCGGAGGCCGGAATTCAGAAAAAATGACTCCCTTACCTGGATTCCGGCCTCCGCCGGAATGACGAAAAAAAACCGGCTGTAGATTCGTGTTAATCAGAATAAAAATTGATCTTCGGGTGCCAGGACACTGTTTACGCTGACCCCCGTCGAAGCGGTTTTTTTGAGCAAGATTGCGTAATGTCCCAAATATTGAGGTATGTGATCTTTTTGATATCGGTTTGGCCTTGCCGGAGGGCAATGCAATGCACACCACAGGGACTGTGTTCTGACAGATGCGGAAAAGCATACTGAATATCCTGGCTTTTCTGGGAGGGGGGGTGCTGTTGTCCCTTTTTTCCTTGTTGCCGACGGAGCAGGGTGATTTCGACTATATTCTGCAAACTACTTTTTTGTTGCTGCTTGGCGGCATCTGCGGAGTATCTGCGCGAATCTGGTTGTTGCAACGGGGCAAGAGCAGGGAGAGGGAGGAAAATCTCGCCCTGCTTGTGCGGACCATGCGCAGGGTGCATCTGCTGCTGGGCGAGAGGAAGAATCGCGAAGAGCTTGTCGAGGGCATCTGCCGCATTCTGGTGGAAGAAGGACATTATCACAGCGCCTGGTTTGCCATCATAAACAAACAAGCGGAGCTGGTCTGCTGTGCCGAAGTCGGCTTGGGGGAGAGGTTCAACCGGGTGCGGCAGGGCATGGAAAAGGGGGATTTCCCCGCCTGCACGGAAAAGGCGTTGTCCAGTGAGGGATTGGCGGTGAGCGACCCGGCCGCGCGGTGTCCGGACTGTATCCTGGCAACGGACAATGCGGACAGGGTTTGTTTTACCGCAGGGTTGCGCCATTACGGCCAGGGATATGGTTTGTTGAGCGTTTCCGCCTCGGCGGATCGGGAGCATGATCGTGAAGAGCAGGTGCTGTTTCGGGAGATAGCCCAAGATGTGGGGCAGGCTCTCTATGTGATGGAGCTTGAAGCGCAGCGGGCCATTACCGAAAGCAGGTTCAGGGAGTTGGTGGAAAATTCACTGGCAGGAATTCTCCTGATTCAAGACAATGCAGTCATCTATCGCAATCCCGAACAGAAAAGACTTTTCGGGCCTCTTCCCGCCAATTTCCGTCCGAATGCCTTCCTCGGGGTTCATCCCGACGATCTGGAAAAGGTTGAGAGGGCCTATGGCAGGGTCAGCCGCGGCGAAACGGCTTCGGTGGATGTTGATTTTCGCTTTTACCCGCAGACTAAGGAGGGTGAGGCCCGGAATATGAAATGGGTCTTCTGCCGGGCCAGCCGGCTCGAGTATCAGGGACGGGAAACGATACTGATCAGCATGCTCGACATTACCAGAAACAGGGAACTGGAACAGATTGTCCGGGTTCAGGACAAGATGTCTTCCCTTGGGCGGGTGGCTGCAGGCATTGCCCATGAAATACGCAACCCCCTGTCGGGCATCAACATCTATCTCGACACGCTGGCCAAGATGCATGACCGTGGCGATAATCTGGAGATGGTGGGTGAAATCATCACCCAGGCCCAGGGTGCTTCCCGGAAAATAGAATCGGTGATCCGGCGGGTTATGGATTTTGCCAAGCCGGGGCATCCGCATAAGGTGGTGGTTGACGTCAATCAGCCGGTGGAAAACGCTCTTGCGCTGTGCGCCGCCTCCTTGCGCAGGGATGGGGTGGGGCTGGAGAAGGACCTGGCCTGCGATCTGCCCAGTTGTCTTCTCGATCCCGCCCTGCTGGAGCAGGTTATCCTCAATCTTCTGACCAACGCGGCAGAGGCCCTGCGCCTTGTCAAAACAAAAAAAATCTCGGTGCGTACCGCTCTTGAGAAGAAGGCGGTGGTGATTCGGGTGGGTGATTCGGGGCCTGGAATTCCGGAAGGATTGCGCGACAAGGTTTTTGATCCGTTTTACACCACCAAGAGTGACGGGACCGGCATCGGTCTGAGCCTGTGCCAGCGGATCATCGGTGACCACCACGGCACCCTGATCGTGGAGGAGAGCGTTTGGCGCGGCGCTGAATTTATCATTACCCTCAAGCCTGAGCCGGAGAGCAGAGATGAATCCCTATAGTCTCTACGTTATCGACGATGAAGAAAGTATTCGGCAGAGCGTCCGGCTGGCATTGCAGCCCCAGTACAGGGTTTCCGTATTTGCCACGGCTGAGGATGGAATCGCCGCCATGGATGGTGGCGGCCCGGATCTGGTGCTCCTTGATATCGGCTTGCCGGGGATGAACGGCCTGGAAGCCTTGCAAGCCATCAGGTCCCGGTTCCCCGAGATGGCGGTGGTCATGATTACCGCCTACGAGGATGTGCAGACCGTGGTGCAGGCCATGCGGCACGGGGCCTATGATTATGTGGTGAAACCCCTCACCGGCGAAATCCTTTTGCAGGCCATCCGCAATGCCATGGAGCGGGTCGGGCTGCGGAGGGAGCTGTTTGCCCTGCAGGAGCATTGCCTGCAGGAAGATATTCCCTGTTGCCTCGGCGAAAAAGGTGGGCTGCAGGAGGTTATGGCCCGCGTGGCCATGGTGGCGAAAAGCCCGGACACTCCGGTGCTTATTGTCGGTGAAACCGGCAGTGGCAAGGAGCTGGTGGCCAGGGCGGTCCATTACCGGAGTCCGAATTTTCAGGGGGTGTTCGTGCCGGTGAACTGTGCCGCAATCCCAAAGGAACTCATCGAGAGCGAGTTGTTCGGCTACGAGGCAGGGGCCTTTAGCGGCGCCCGCCCTTCCGGGAAAAAAGGCCTTATCGAAGAGGCCCAGGGCGGCACGCTTTTTCTTGATGAAATAGGCGATCTCCTGCCCGAGGCGCAGGCAAAATTGCTTCGTTTTCTTGATTCCGGAGAATTTTTCCGCATCGGCGCGGGAAAAGCCACCCGGGTGCAGACCAGGATTGTCTCGGCCACCAACCATAATCTGGAGGAAATGGTCGTCCGCAACCAGTTTCGTCGGGATCTGTATTACCGGCTCGGCGTGGTCACTATTCAGGTCCCGTCCTTAAACGAGCGCCGGGAAGACATCCTGCCCCTGGCAGAGTTTTTTCTGAAACGGTTCTCCCTGAAATTCGGCAAGCAGGTGGAAGATCTTTCCCCTGGGGCCCGGCGTTTTCTGCAGGGATATCATTTTTCCGGCAATGTTCGGGAGTTGAAAAACATGATCGAGCGGGGGGTGCTGCTGAGTTGCGCGCCGGTCCTTGAGACAGCCGATATCTCGGGCCCGGAGACCTCGGCTGTCGAAACGGGTGCGGCAGCCGGGAAGCAATGCTACCCCCCTCTCACCCACGAAGGACTCGATCTTGAAGCCGCCTTGCATGACATGGAGCGTCATTTCTTTGAGGAGGCCCTGCGCCATGCCGGGGGCAATGAATCCATGGCGGCCAGGCTTCTGCGGATGAATCATCATACCTTCCGGTACCGCAGGAAAAAAATGTAACACCGGAGCGACACTTCCTTTCATTTCTCAATGGTTCGATTTTTCTTTGATATTTTGAGAAACCTCTTCAGTTGGCGTCCTTTTTTTCTGTTGTTATTACAGTTTGTTGACTCACATTCATTTGTGGCATGTTTTGTGCTTTTTTATAAAAGCATGGGCTGTTCTGTTTTAGGTTCTCCCAGGTAAAGAGGGCGATATGGAACTGTTTCAACGATTGCAGGGCATGAAGGTGCTGCTGGTGGAAGATGATCAGTGGATCAGGGATTCGCTGCGGCGATTTTTTGCCAATGAAAATTGTTCGCTCATGGCGGTTGAAACCGGGGAAGACGCCCTGGAGATCATCAGGGGCAATGGATGCGATATCGTCATCACCGATTACCGCCTGCCGGGCATGGACGGCCTAGAATTTTTAAAAAAGGCGCAGCGCAGCAATGCGCGCTTTAAAAAAATCCTGCTCACGGCCTACATGACGGAACAGGTCATTTCCGAGGCGTTCCGGCTCGGGGTGAATGAGTTCATTGAAAAACCGTTTTCCATGGAGGATCTGGAAGAGGCTCTTGTCCGGGTTCTTGAGAAAAAAATAGTTTCCAGCGGACCCATTCCGGCAAAAAAACAATGAAGCCCAGGGGGGACTTGTCACAGGAGGTGTGCCATGAAGGATCTTATTCCCAAAAAACCATTTTCAGAGCTCAGCACCGTGCGCGGTGAGATGGATCGGCTGTGGAACCGGTTCTTGGATGACTGGCCTTTGCCCACCATGTTCAGCAAAGGGTGGGCGCCCATGTCCGACATTTCGGAAACCAAGGACAATCTGGTCGTCAAGGCGGAGTTGCCCGGTCTTGACCCGGAAGACATCAAGTTGAGTCTTTCCGGCAACCTGTTGACCATTGAAGGCGAGAAGAAAAAAGAAAAAGAGGAAAAGGACGAACATCATTATTTTCTGGAGCGATACAGCGGGAGCTTTCATCGCTCATTTCGCCTTCCCGTGGAGGTGCTTGAGGACAAGATTGATGCCAAATTCGACAAGGGTGTGCTTACCATTACCTTGCCCAAGACGGCAAAAACACAAAAAAAGCAGATCAAAATCAACAAGGGCAAGGCATAAACAGACCCCCCCTCTGGGCTTTGGTTGCCTGCTGTGAGTGTGCTTACTCTCGAATTGTTCCGCAAGGGCGCGGAATTTCGCCGGGCCGCTATCCCATGATCAACTCTTGACAGTGAGAAACCCATGGAACCCATCTGGCTGAAACATTATCCTCAGGGCGTTCCCGCGGAAATCAGCAGACACCGTTTCGTTTCGCTCAAGGAAATGCTGGAGCAATGCTGCGACAGGTTTCGCTCACGTCCGGCATTTACCAACATGGGCGTCAGTATGCGCTATGACGAACTCGATCGGTTGTCCCGGGATTTCGGTGCGTACCTGCAGCAGCGCCTCGGGTTGCAGAAGGGCGAGCGCGTGGCCATCATGCTGCCCAACCTGCTGCAGTATCCGGTGGCGCTGTTCGGCGCTTTGCGTGTCGGCCTGGTGGTGGTCAACGTCAATCCGCTTTACACGGGGCGAGAACTGCAGCGCCAGCTTGTCGATTCCGGCGCGGTGGCCATCGTGGTCCTGGAGAATTTTGCGCACACGCTTGAAAAGATAGCGGCGACCACCGGCGTGCGCCACATCGTTACTACGCAGGTGGGAGATTTATTCCCGCCTCTCAAGGCATGGTTGGTCAACTGTGTGGTCAAACGGATCAAACGGATGGTGCCACGTTGGCATCTGCCCGGGAGTGTGGGTTTCAACGAGGCGCTCAAGAGCGGTGCGCGCCACAGCCTGCACGATGTGGCGGTTATGGCTGATGACATCGCTTTTTTGCAATATACCGGCGGGACGACCGGGGTGGCCAAGGGTGCGATCCTGTCCCACGCCAATCTGGTGGCCAACGTCGAGCAGACCTCGGCCTGGATCGGCGGCACACTCAAGGAGGGAGAGGAGGTGGTTGTAACGCCGCTGCCTCTGTATCACATTTTTGCGCTCACGGCCAACCTGCTCACCTTCGTAAAATGGGGAGCGAACAATATACTCATCACCAATCCGCGCGATATCCCCGGATTTATCAAAGAGCTGTGCGCCGCACGCTTCACTGTGATCACCGGCGTTAACACCCTGTTTAACATGCTGCTCAACGCGCCGGGTTTTGCAAAGGTGGCGCAGGCCAACGGTGGGGCGCTCAAGGTTTCGGTGGCCGGGGGCATGTCGGTGCAGCGTGTTGTGGCGGAGCGGTGGCAGCAGGCGATGGGTGTGCCCCTGATCGAAGGATACGGACTGACCGAGGCTTCTCCCATTGTCTGCGTTAATCCCCTTGACAACAAATTATTCAGCGGCGCTATCGGCATGCCGCTGCCTTCCACACAGGTGGAAATCCGCGATGCGGCAGGTCGCACAATGCCGCTGGGAGAAGAGGGGGAACTGTGCGTCAAGGGGCCACAGGTAATGCGCGGGTACTGGAATATGGCCGAAGAAACAGCCCGGGTTTTTTCCGCGGACGGTTGGCTCTCCACCGGGGATATTTGCCTGATGGACGAGACCGGCAGCATCCGTTTCATCGACCGCCACAAGGATGTGATAGTGGTCTCCGGCTTCAAGGTGTGGCCCAACGAGGTTGAGGAAGTGATGATGATGCTCCCCGGCGTCAAGGAGGTGGGGGTGGTGGGCGTGCCCGATGAAAAAAGCGGCGAGGCGGTCAAGATTTATCTGGTCAAGAAGGACCCGGCGCTTTCCGTCGAAGCGGTGATCAACCATTGCAAGGCGAATCTGGCCGGGTACAAGATTCCGAAGCAGGTGGAATTTCGCGATTCGCTGCCAAAATCGCCCATCGGCAAGATTTTGCGCAGGAAGCTCAAGGAGGAGCAAGCAGCCTCTGCGGAGGGGGCATGAGCGGGTTACGCGCCATGCGTCCTGGTGTGAAGGTGTTCGGCCTGTTGTTGATGGTGGTGGCGCTGGGTGCTTTCACCCTGGAGTTGCCGCCCATCCCGCAGCCTTTGGAATATCACCGGTTTGCCGACCAACGAGGCTTCCTCGGCCTGCCCAATTTCCTTGATACCGTTTCCAATGCGCTGTTCGTGCTGGTGGGCATGGCCGGTCTGCGTTTTTTAAGGGATTCTTCCGCCCGCCGGGTTTTTATCGATCCGCGCGAATCGCACCTCTATGCTCTTTTTTTTGTAGCCATTATTCTGGTAGGTTTTGGTTCGGGTGTGTATCACCTGGCCCCGGACAACGGACGCTTGGCCTGGGACAGGGCGGCGATAGCTTTGGCGCTCATGGCCTGGTTCGCCGCAATCCTGTGTGAACGCGTGAGTATTGTCATAGGGCTGCGCCTGCTGCCGCTGCTCGTCTCAGCCGGACTGGGCAGCGTCGTGTATTGGGGAGTGAGCGAAGCGCGGGGCGCGGGTGATCTGCGCTTCTACGCGCTGATGCAATGTCTGCCGATGTTGTTGATTCCGACGCTGCTTATCCTGTATCCGTCGCGCTACAGCGGCGATCGTGATATCCTGATTATTATCGGATTGTATGTGCTGGCGTTGCTGTTTGATGTGAGCGACCGCCCGGTTTTCCGTCTGAGCGGGGGGCTGATCAGCGGCCATACCATCAAGCATCTGGTTGCGGCGCTGGCGGCATACAGGATTTTGCGCCATTTGCAGCGCCGAATAATTGTGTGAGGCTGGGATGACATATTCCCGAACAATGCTGCACCATGATGTTCGTCCCCGCGAGTTGTGGGGTTGGGCGATGTATGACTTTGCCAATTCCGGCTACACCACCGTGGTCATCACCGCTGTATTCAACGCCTATTTTGTCGCAGTGGTGGCACGGGATGCGCTGTGGGCTACCTTTGTCTGGACGGCGGCGCTTTCCTTTTCCTATCTTTTGGTGGTGCTCAGCGCTCCGGTGGTCGGGGCCTATGCCGACCAGCATGGCGCCAAGAAAAAACTCCTGGCCGCAAGCACTGCGGGTTGCGTCCTGTTTACCGCATTGCTGTACTTCGCCCAACCGGAAACACTGTGGTTTGCCATTGCGTGTCTGATTGTTTCCAATTTCTTTTTTGGCAGCGGGGAGAATCTGATCGCAGCCTTTTTGCCGGAAATATCCCAGGTGCGCGCCATGGGCAGGGTCTCCGGCTGGGGATGGGGCCTGGGCTATCTCGGCGGCCTGGTCACCCTCGGTATCTGTCTGCTGTATGTCGCCTGGGCTGAAGCGCAGGGCCGGTCAGCCGCGCAGTTTGTGCCGGTGACCATGCTGATCACCGCAGGAATCTTTGCCCTGGCCAGTCTGCCCATGTTCCTGCTGCTCAGGGAGCGCACGGTGCCTTTGATCGGGAAAGAGGCGCGGCTGCGGGCGGCATGGTTGGAGGTGTGGAAAACCGCATCCAGGCTTGGGCAATTTCCCGATCTGCGCCGCTTTCTCCTGTGCAGCCTGTTTTATCAGGCAGGGATCATGGCGGTGATCACCCTGACCGCCATCTATGCCGATCAGGCGCTGCAGTTCACTACCCGGCAGATTCTCATGCTGGTGCTGGTGGTAAACATTACGGCGGCAGCGGGCGCTTTGTTGTGCGGTCACCTGCAGGATAGGATAGGCCATGTGCCTGCCATCGCCCTCACGCTGGTGGGTTGGATTGTGGCCATTGTGCTCGCGTGGGGTGCGCATACGCCGGAACTGTTCTGGCTGGCGGCAAATATCGCGGGCCTGTGCCTGGGCGCTTCGCAGTCTGCGGGCCGCGCGCTGGTGGGTGTGCTGGCGCCGCCTTCCCATCTGGCGGAATTTTTCGGATTTTGGGGGCTGGCGGTAAAACTCGCCTCCATCGCCGGGCCCCTCACCTATGGGGTCACCACCTGGCTTACCGGCGGTGACCATCGGCTGGCGCTG
>Ga0180009_10001648_pt1 | contig 27050 bp, 25 predicted proteins | sample OS_PC_MetaG_FD_123537 | JGI IMG/M metagenome (GOLD analysis project Ga0180009, IMG submission 123537) | Groundwater microbial communities from the Aspo Hard Rock Laboratory (HRL) deep subsurface site, Sweden - OS_PC_MetaG | ecosystem: Environmental > Aquatic > Deep subsurface > Groundwater... | reverse complement strand
TGTTCGCCAATTAAAGTGGTACGTGAGCTGGGTTTAAAACGTCGTGAGACAGTTTGGTCCCTATCTTTCGTGGGCGTAGGATATTTGAGAGGATCTGTTCCTAGTACGAGAGGACCGGAACGGACGAACCCCTGGTGTTCCTGTTGTCGCGCCAGCGGCATAGCAGGGTAGCTATGTTCGGAAAGGATAACCGCTGAAAGCATCTAAGCGGGAAGCCAACCTCAAGACTAGATATCCCTCCGCTTCGGCGGACTGAAGACCCCTCGTAGACTACGAGGTTGATAGGCCGGGTGTGCAAGTGCAGTAATGTACTCAGCTTACCGGTACTAATCGGTCGTGAGGCTTGGCCACAATACCCCGCAGACGGTCAAAAACGCTTGATTGTGCCCATACCGGATTGTATGTAACAGCTGAATCAGGTTTTCGGTGGCTATAGCGAAGAGGTCACACCCGTTCCCATCTCGAACACGGAAGTTAAGCTCTTCAGCGCCGATGGTACTGCCAGGGCAGCTTGGTGGGAGAGTAGGTCGCCGCCGAAATTTTTTATAAAAGCCCGGACCCCTTATGGGGTCCGGGCTTTTTTTTGTCCGAATTTCCTGGTATCTCCTTTCCTATCCTTATCCCCTCTTCCGGAGCCACCATGTCAAAACAAGCCCCTTCTGTTATTTTCGCCCTGGATGTGCCCACGGCCACCGAGGCCCTGGCCTGGGTGGACCGCCTTTCCCCGGACATCGGCTGGTACAAGGTGGGGCTGGAACTGTTCGTGGCCGAAGGCCCGGCCCTGGTGCAGGAACTGAAAAGTCGCGGTGTCCGGGTTTTCCTGGACCTGAAGCTGCTGGACATTCCCGCCACGGTGAAAAGGACCATGGACCGCATCGCGGCCCTGGGGGTGGACCTGGCCACCGTGCACGTCACCGGCGGCCCCGAGATGCTTGCCGCTGCCCGGGAGGGTGCGGGCGGCCAGGTGAAGGTCGTGGCCGTGACCCTTTTGACCAGTATGGCGGCCGGGCCGGGGGAGGAAGCAAAAACCCTGGTCCTGTCCCGGGCCCGCATGGCGAACGATGCCGGTTTGTCCGGGGTTGTCTGCTCGGGCTTGGAGGTTGGGGCGATGAAGAAGGCTTATCCTGGCCTGCTGGCGGTATGCCCCGGAATCCGTCCGGCTGCGGACCGGGGCCGGGACGACCAGAAGCGGGTGGTTACCGCCGGCCAGGCCGCTGCTGCCGGCGCGGATTTTTTGGTGGTGGGCCGCCCCATCCGGGATGCCGCAGAACCATTGGAAATTGTAGGAAAAATGATGGAAGAGATCCGCCGGGCCACGGGCTGAAGATTAGAAGGCCCGGGCTAGCCACAGGAAGAGAAGCAGGGCGGCCAGAATCAGGGCCCCCAGGGTCTGGCGGGGCGTGAATCGAGGAGGTCGGGAGAATTCCAAGGCAAATCCCTGGGAGGAAACGGGGGAAGCTCTCTTGCGGCAAGAGAAGGCTTCCCCCGTTTTTTTGTCATTGGAAGCGGGGAGTCCGAAAGGCGGGGTCCGCTTCTTGTCGTACCCATTGACCCCATAAGCAGGCCACGAGAAAATCCCTCCTGCCCCCCCTTTGTCAAAAAAGGGGAACCCGCTTCGGGTTTTGCTCGCTCAAGACGGGCCCTTGTGTATGGGCTGTCTATTCCCTGAAACGGTATCAATCCTCGCGGTCCAGGCCGAATTCGGTGTGGAGGATGCGGGTGGCAAGCTCGGCGTACTTCAGTTCCACCACGCAGGACACGCGGATCTCGGAGGTGGAGATCATCATGATGTTCACGCCCTCGTCGGCCAGGGCCCGGAACATGCGGGCGGCCACGCCGGAGTGGCTCTTCATGCCCACGCCGGTGATGGAGACCTTTGCGATGTCGGTGTCCCCGGCCACGTCCTCGGCCCCGATCTCGGCAGCCACCTTCTTCACCACCTCCAGGGTCCTCTTGTAGTCCGCGCCCCCCACGGTGAAGGTGATGTCCGTCATGTTGCCGGAACGGGTGTTCTGGATGATCATGTCCACCGAGATGCCGGCATCGGCCACGGCCTGGAAGACCTGGGCGGCGATGCCCGGGCGGTCGGGCACCTTGGTGACGGTGATGCGCGCGTCGCTTTTGGCCAGCGTGACACCGGCCACCACCATGCGTTCCATGTCCTTGTCCTCGTTGACCACCATGGTTCCTTCCTCCTCGTTGAACGATGAACGCACGTGCACGGGCACGCCGTATTTTTTGGCGAACTCCACCGAACGGATCTGGAGGACCTTGGCCCCCAGGCCGGACATCTCCAGCATGACATCATGGGTGATGGTGGAAAGCTTTTTCGCTTTGGGCACCACGTTGGGATCGGCAGTGTAGACCCCGTCCACGTCCGTGTAGATCTCGCACACGTCGGCTTGGATGGCCGCAGCGATGGCCACGGCGGAGGTGTCCGACCCCCCCCGACCCAGGGTGGTGATGTTGCCGCCCGGGTCCACGCCCTGGAATCCGGCCACCACCACGATTTTCTTCTGATCCAGGAGTTCCTTCACCTGATCCTTGGGGATGTTCACGATACGGGCCGAGCTGTGGGCCGAATCCGTGAGGAGAGGAATCTGATGGCCCAGAATGCTTTGGGCCTTGTATCCCATTTCGGTCAGGGCGATGGCCAGAAGGGCCACGGTGGTCTGTTCGCCCGTGGCCATGAGCACGTCCAGTTCCCGCCGGTTGGGCGAATCGGTGAGGACCTCGGCCATCTGGATGAGGTGGTCCGTGACCCCGGACATGGCCGAGAGGACCACCACCACATCGTTGCCTGCGTCGTAGGTCTTGGCCACCCTTTTGGCCACCTCCCGGATCCGCACAAGATCCCCCACGGAGGTGCCGCCGTATTTCTGGACAATCAGACTCATGATCCACCTCGCAAATCCATGATTCCAGGAAAAAGAGCCGCATGGGAGGGCGCGGCCCATGGGTTTCGGGAATTCCCCCCGGTCTACAGCCGGGGGGGGCCGCCGGAGAGGATGTCCTCTACCAAATCCCGCATGGCTTGTCCAGACGGGAGCAGGGACACCTGGCGCCGGGTTTCCCCGGTCACGGAGATGGCCACCAAAAGGTCCGGTGAAAATCCGGGCTCCCCGGCCAGGTCGGCCCATTCCACGGCGGCCACGGAATCGGGCCCCACCAGGTCCCAGAAACCGATCTCCTCCAGGGCGTAGGGACCGGACAGGCGGTACAGGTCCGCGTGCACCAGGCGCAGGCGTCCGGGGTACTCATTCATCAGGGTGTAGGTGGGGCTCACGACCGGGACGTCCTCCGGCACCCCCAGGCCCCGGGCCAGGCCGCGCACAAAGCAGGTCTTGCCGCTTCCCAGCACCCCGTACAGACCCATAATCGATCCTCCGGGCAGGCGCTCCCCCAGACGGAAGGCGAGATGCATGGTCTGGGCCGGGTCCTGGGTGATGGCCTTGTACATCTGACTGTCGATGGGTTCCATGGGTCAGGCCTGCCGGGGTATGGGGAGCTTGGAAAGGAAGCTGCCCAGGGTTTCTGGGAGTTCCAGGATGAGGTCCCCGGCCAGGTAGCCCACAAGCCCCAGGGTGTCTGCCAGGCGGTCCCCGGCCAGGCCGTGGAGGAACACCGCCAGCCGGGCGGCGGTTTCCGGCGCGTATCCCTGGACCAGGAAACCGGCCGCGATGCCGGTGAGCACGTCTCCCATGCCCCCTGAGGCCATGCCGGGGTTGCCCGTGGTGTTGATCCAGACCTCGCCCCGGGGCAGGGCCACCACCGTGGCCGCGCCCTTCAGCACACACACGCAGCCAAGGTCCGCAGCCAGGCCCCGGGCCCGGCCCAGCCGGTCCGCCTGGACCGCAGCCGGGGAAAGCCCGCAGAGCCGGGCCATTTCCCCGGGGTGGGGCGTGAGGATGGCCGTTGATTTTGCGGCCTGGACCGCTTCCAGGTCCCCGGCCAGGGCGTTCAACCCATCCGCATCCAGGACCATGGGCACAGGGCATTCCCGCACCACCCGGTGCACCATGCGGATGGTTTCCTCGTCCATGCCCAGGCCCGGGCCCAGGGCCAGGCCGTCGCAGGAAGCCGCGAATTCCAGGATTTGGTCCGCTGCCGAGGCGGCGATTCCGCCTCCAAGGGTCTCGTCCAGGGCTAGGGCCATGATTTCCGGGGCCTGGCCCTGGAATCCTGGCACCAGGGACCGGGGTCCGGCCAATGTCACCAGTCCCGCCCCAACGCGCATGGCGGCCAAGGCGGCCATGACAGCGGCCCCGGATTTGCCCGGGGACCCGCCCACCACCAGGAGGCGTCCGGCATCCCCCTTGTGGGCTTCGGGTTTCCGGGGAACCAGGCTGTCCTTCACCCAGTCTTCCGTAAGGGCAAAGTGGGTGGCGCCCACCTGGTCCATGATCATTTTCGGGATGCCGATGTCCACCACCCGGAGCTTCCCGGTATGTTCCTTTCCCGGGTACACCAGGTGCCCCGGCTTGGCCAGGCCGAAGGTGGCCGTGGCCTGGGCCCGGACCGCCGCTCCCAGGATCTGGCCTGTATCAGCTGAAATGCCCGAGGGGATGTCCACGGAAAACACGAATCCGTCCCGGGCGTTCAGGAAGTCCACGGCCAGACGGAACACACCCCGCACCGGGGAGGCCAGGCCCGTGCCCAGGAGGGCGTCGATCCAGACCTGGCGGCGCTCCATCCCCGCCAGCGCCCGGGACAGGGACGCCTCGTCGGCAAGCTCCTCCACCTGTACGCCCATTTTGGGCAAAAGGGCCAGGTTTTCCGCCGCCTCGCCCGTGACTTTTTCAGCTTTGGAAAGCAGAACCACCCGGACGGCCGCCCCGGCTTCGGCCAGGCAGCGGGCCATGACAAAGCCGTCCCCGCCGTTGTTGCCCCGTCCGCACAGGATGCCCACGCTCTTTTGAGCCACATCCGGGACGCATTCCATGAGGAATAGCGTTGCCCCGCGTCCGGCGGACTCCATAAGCACCCGGCCGGGAATCCCGAACCCGGTGATGGTCAGGCGGTCCATCTCCCGCATTTCCCCGGCCGTGGAAAGCCGCATGGGAATTCCCCCCTTGCTGCATTCGGGTTTTTTTTGAAAACAAAAGAATCCGCGTGATCTGCGCCTTCTCTTGAAGCTCTTTTGGTGAAGGCAGCCCCTACAGGCCCCGCACCAGGGCGAGCATCTCCCGCACCGCCCGGTCCATGCCCACCAGGACGGCCCGGGACACGATGGAGTGGCCGATGGAAAACTCCGCGATTTCCGGGATGCCGGAAAAATCCCGGATGTCGGTGTAGCCGATGCCGTGGCCCGCGTGGACCGTGAGGCCCAGGCTGTGGGCTTCCCGGGCGGCCCGGGCGATGCGGGCCATCTCCGTCTTGGCTTGGTCCTCGCCCCGGGCCTCGCAAAACGCGCCGGTGTGCAGTTCCACCACGTCGGCGGAAAGTTCGGCGGCCGCCCGCATCTGTTCCGGTTCCGGGTCCACGAAGAGGCTCGCCTTGATGCCTGCCGCGTGGAGGAATTCAATGGCCCCGGCCACGGTGTCCCGGTTGGCGAGCAGATCCAGGCCTCCCTCGGTGGTGATCTCCTCCCGGGTTTCGGGCACCAGGGTGGCCTGGTGGGGGGCGATTTCTTTCGCCATCTCCAGCATGGCCCGGGAGGGGGCCATCTCCAGGATGAGTTTGGTCCGCACCAGTTGCCGGATGACCCGGGCGTCCCGCTCATTGATGTGCCGCCGGTCCTCCCGGAGGTGGATGACCACCCCATCCGCGCCAGCCAGCTCCACCAGCACCGCCGCTGCCGCCGGGTCGGGGTAGTCCACCCCCCGGGCCTGGCGCAGGGTGGCCACGTGATCCACATTCACCGCCAATTGAGCCATGGTGTTTCCCTCCCTCATCCCGAGCCCGCCCCTTGCAGGTGGCCGCGCCGGGATTTTTTTTGTAGAATGAGACCATGACCCGGCGCGGCCAAAGCCCGGCCGGCCACGGACAGTCTTCCCGGATCGCAGCGATGCGGGAAGGGTTCCCATTCCCATAGCAAAAACAGCGGCCTTGGAGCAACACGATGGGAGAGGAGGGGGCAGAAATGGAGCCTTTTCTGGATAAGGAGAGCGCGGAACACGTTCGTGCCCTCCTGGTTCACGTTCATGAGCCCGTGCGGGTTCTTTTTTTCACCTTGAAAAATCCTACCTCAGCCTGCCGGGATCAGAAGCTCCTCCTGGAGGAATTTTGTGCCCTGTCCGACAATCTCCACCTGGAGATTCATGTCCAGGAGAAGGAGACGGAACTCGCTGAACGCCTGGGGGTGGACAAGGTTCCAGCCACCCTGGTGCAGGGCGGGGGGGATCATGGCATCCGTTTCTTCGGCCTGACCTCCGGCCATGAGTTCGATTCCCTGATCAAAGCCGTAACCCTGGTTTCCTCGGGCGACCCGGGCCTGGACACCGATGCGGCCCGCCTCATTTCCCTGGTGAACCGCCCCGTGCGCCTGGAAGTCATGGTGACCCTCACCTGCCCCTATTGCCCGGAGATGGTTCAGACGGCCCACCGCATTGCCCTGGCCAACCCCAACATCACGGCGGACATGGTGGAGTCCTCGGAGTTCCCCCGCCTGGTCGAGCGCTACGGGGTTCATGGGGTGCCCCGGATGGTCATAAACGGCGTGCCCTCCTTTGAGGGCGTGTACCCGGTCATGGAAACAGCCCTGGAGATCTTAAAGATCGTCCGGCCCGAGGTGTACGACCAGATCGACGCGAAGATCCGGGAGACCCGGGGAGAACGACGCGTCCGGCCGACCAAGGACCGGCACCTCTACGATATCCTCATCGTGGGGGGCGGCCCCGCAGCGCTTTCAGCGGCCATCTATGCCTCCCGCAAGGGCCTGGATACGGCGCTTTTGGCGGAATCCACAGGGGGGCAGATCAGCGGCACGGCCCTGGTGGAGAACTGGCTGGGCACCCCGGCCCTTTCCGGCCGGGAGTTGGCCGCCGCCTTCCGGAACCACGCGGAGCGTTTCGACATCGCCGAGGAATTGGATGTCCGGGTGGACCAGGTGCGGGCCGAAAGGGACATCCTCGTGGCTCTGGCGGCCGACGGGCGGAGCTTTTCCGGCCGAGGACTCATCTGGTGCGCCGGAGCGGCCTACCGGCGGTTGAACGTCCCGGGAGAGGATCGGTTCCTGGGCCGGGGCATCGCCTTTTGCGCCACTTGCGATGCCCCCCTGTACCAGGGCAAGCGGGTGGCCGTAGTGGGGGGCGGCAACTCGGCTTTCACAGCGGCCCGGGATCTGCTCCACTGGGCGCGGGAGATCCACGTCATCAACATCGAACCCGATTTCCAGGCGGACCCCGCCCTGGTGGAGGAGGTGGGGAGCGCGCCCAACGTGAAGTTCCACAAATCCTCCCGGGTCCTGGAATACCTGGGCTCCGGGGCGCTCTCCGGCGTCCGGCTGGAGACCGGGAAGGGGGACTCCGAAAAAACCCTGGACCTGCCCGTGGACGGGGTCTTCCTGGAGATCGGCCTTTCCCCCAACACCCGGCCCGTGGCCGGGCTGGTGGACCTGAACGCCCAGGGGGAGATCCCCGTGAACCGGGACCAGTCCACCGCTGTTCCCGGCTTTTTCGCCGCCGGAGACGCCACGGACGAGCCCCACAAACAGATCATCGTGGCCGCCGCCGCCGGAGCCAAGGCCGCGCTATCGGCCTATGAATTTCTGCGGAAAAGGAAATGATGGAGTGGTAGGATGAAGGTGCTAGAATGAAGGTTGACTGAGCCCCGAAGCCATAACCCCGCGCCTTCGCCAGACCAGCGGGCTCCGGCTGCGTTGTCTGGCGCTGGGGAAGAACCGCCCGGCCGGGGAGAAAAAGGACACCCGTGAATTGGCCGGAGGCGCGGAAGGCCAAACCCCCAGAGACCGCATTGGCTGCCGGAAGGAAGAATACGGATGGGCAGAAAGAAATCCGAAATAGAGGTGGTGTTCAAGGTCAGGTTGATGGGCCGAAAGAGCATATGGCGGATGATTGCCCTGGGCGGCGGCCAGACCCTCGACCATCTCCACGAAGCCATTTTCCAGGCCTTTGACCGGGACGATCCGCACCTTTACTCCTTCTATTTTCCCAAGGCGCGGCTTCGCCCAAGGAGAGGCCCGGAACCCAAGGAATACACGTCCCCCTACGCTCTTGAAAACCCGGACCCTTTTTACACCAAGGGCCTTTTGGACGCCTCCAAGGCGCGGCTCGACGGCCTGGGGCTCCAGGAGGGCCAGACCTTCGAGTATCTTTTCGACTTCGGGGACGAATGGTGGCACGAGCTTTCCGTGGAGGCCATCAATCCCGTGGTCCCAGGCGTGAAGTATCCGGAGATCCGGAAGCGGCAGGGGGTGTCGCCTCCGCAATATGAGTATCCGGAGGATGAGGAGGAGGAATAGGGGCGGAGAACCCTGGCAATCCGTTGAGGCTGTGTCGCAATTCAATCGATAGCAGTTTTTGAAGTGCCTACAAATATATGTTTGCTTAATAATAACAATATGTTATTATCGCAATCCAAACCATGGGGAGGTCATTGGATGGCGATACGATACGGCAGGGACAGGGGCCAGGTCGTGATTTTTCCCGACAGGCTGGATGACTATGTGGGGCCGGACGATCCGGTGCGGGCGTATGACGCCTTTGTGGGCACCCTGGATTTCGCGGCGCTGGGTATTGGGGAGGACCCGCGGAGAACCGGCAACCCCCAGTATGATCCCCGGGCCATGATGAAGCTGCTTTTGTACGGATACTCCTACGGGATATTCAGCTCCCGCAAGCTGGAAAGGGCCGTCCATCACAATGTTTCGTTCATGTGGCTGGTGGGCGGGCTTACGCCGGATCACAAGACCATAGCCGAGTTCAGGCGCAACAACCGGGCCGGTCTCGGGCTGGCTCTGGCCCAGTGCGCCCGGCTTTGCCTGAAGCTCGGGCTGGTGGAAGGCAACATCCTGTTCGTGGACAGCACGAAGATATGGGCCAACGCGGGCAACGGCCAGCAGCACAAAAAGTCCTGGTACGAAGAGCAGTTGAAGCACGTGGAGACCCGCATCGAGGGGATATTGCGCGAAAGCGAGGCCGCGGATCAACAAGAAGCGGGCAAGGGGTCTCTGGTGAAAATGACCAAGGATCTGGCCCGGCAGCGCAACTGGAAGGATACGATCCAAAGGGCCCTGTCGGAGATCGGGGAACGTGGGGAGCGCACCACCGGGAAAAGGGGTTTTCTCCAGAACCCCCATTGCAGGAAATGATGGAGGAAAATCCGGATCATGCCGGGGTACAGATTGAACATGCCCCAGGCGGGAGCCGGGGCGAACAGGGCCACGCCCAGATGTCTTGTGCGCGCCGCCACCAGTTGGGCCAACAATCCCCCCATGGACACTCCGAAAATCAATCGTTGCGAATTGGGGATGTGAGGTTTTTCAGAATCGACGAAGTAAGGAAACGGCCGGCCTTCGGGCTGGACCCGAAAGACAAAAGCCCCGGAGGCCTTGCGGCCCCGGGGCTTTTTGGGGGTTCATCCGGTTGTGTATCTAGTTGCCAAGGCAGGCTTGACAGGGAATCGGTTGGAGCAGACCCCCCCTTTTTCAAGGGGGAGGCAATCAAGGCTGATGGAGATGCAACAAGTCCAAAATTAACCAAAATCGTCATTCCTGCGAAGGCCGGAATCCAGTTTTTTCAAGGTGTTACAAAAGCCCTGGATCCCGACCCTCGCCGGGATGACGACTTGTTGCATCTTTATCAAGACTGGGTCGTAAAAAGAAAGGTCCCCGAACTCCGGAACAAAGGTGTCCCTGGGCACCCTCGCCGGGTTTACGGTTTCCGTTTCCGGAAAAAGAGTTCGTTCCACGAAGTCCGCGTTTCACGAAATCACGAAACCGTGCTGGACGCCAGGGGGTGGAGAGCTGGAAAAACCGTGGGTTTCGGGTCTGATCCCTTTTTCCGCTATCTGGTTCTTGGAGGGGACCTGACGTCGGCCTTTCGGCCGGCGCCAGGGCAGGACCAGGAGGGGCGCGCATCCGCGCGCTCAACGGAGGGGGAGAAGGAGGGCGGCTCCCCCCATCGGGGGGAGTGGGGAAAATGGGGGTTTTGAAAAATGCATGGGTTCCTCAAAAGTCATCAGATGATCTTTTCCATCACCTGTTCCAGTAGAAGCATGGAGATCAGTTCCCATCCCGAGGAGTCGGCCACCAGGTTGGCGCCTTCTCCCTGGAAGTGGTATCCCTCGCACAGGGCCATGATCTCGGGGTGCTCGGCCCGGAGAGTGTCGAGCATGCTTTCCGCGTTGTTTTCCGGCGCTACGGCCCGGATGGCGTCAATCACCGCGATCTTGCCGTCGGGGGTGAACCGTATGGCCTGGTCTTCCAGCGTCAGGGTGTAAGCAGCGGTCATGCTCCATCTCCTTTGGAGGTTGATCTCTGATGGTGACATTGATCTTATCCCCCCCCATGCTCGGGCTGAATACCATCAATGCTGTATTAGACGTAGGGGATGAACGTATTGTTTCACGGGTAACATAGGTAGGGAGGAGGGGGTGGAGGGAAGGGGGGGGATGGAGTGCGCCCCAGGGAAGGGCCGCCAGGATTTCCGCTGGTTTGTTCGTGGCGGGATGGCAGCCGGAACTTCCCGGCCCGGCCCGGAAACCGTAGGTGGATCATGGGAGAACAGGGGGGCCTTTCCCCCGGTACCCACCCATCCCGGGCATGGGGGACGCCCCGAAAAACAAAAAGCCGCCTTGCGGCGGCTTTTCGGGGGAAATGAAGGGTCCCTACATCTTGGACAGGGCCCGGTCCATGGATTTTTTGAGGTCGGTCCAGGCTTGGTCCACGCCTTTCCTGATCTCGGCCCAGGCCTCGGTGGAGGCCCGGCGCAGGCGGTCCAGGTTGTGACGCAGGTCCTGTTTCCTCTCCTCCAGGATCTCGATTCGGGCGTAGAGCTCCTCCCGGGCGCCGGCGGCGGCCTTGGCCATCTTGGCCTTCAATTCCTGGATCTTGACCTCGTAGCCGTCCAGTTCCGCAGCCAGCTTTTTTTCGTAGGTCTCGCGCTCGCTCATGGATGATCCTCCCCCTTTGGGTTTCGGTTGACCATCTTCCATCCCACCCACACACCAGCGGACCCTTTTAGCATAAATCGTTTTTCGCCCCAGGTCCAGATGGCGTTTTCGTGGGCCATCCCCCTATTGTGCCCACTTTTTCAAGAGGATGGGTCCTTCCCCAGCCATTCCCAGGCCTCCTGCTCCCGGGATGGGGGGAAGGCCCGGACTCGGCCCTTGAGAAAAAGGGAGGCCTTTTGGGTAAAGTAGTCCGCCCAGGGCCCATCGTCCAGGACCGCCAAGCGTTTCAGCTTTTGGTTGTACTTCCTGCCCCGGGCCAGGTCCAACAGGCCAAAACGCATATCCAGACCCTGGAAATCCCGGAGGTCCAGAAGCACGGACAGGCCGTTGCTTTCCTTCAGGGATTTCTCCAGGACAGAGGAAAAGCGCCGGTAGTCTTCCCTGGAGAGCTTTCCCTCCAGGCGGAAACCGGCCGTGCCGGCCGGGGTTTCGGGGATTTTACGGAACATGCCTGTGTCCGGTTGCGTTGAAAGGGAATCAGCGGTTTTCGGTTCTGTCGGCAAAAGGCGGGGCGCCGGGCAAACTCATCCTGTCCCAATACACGATCAAGGCTGATCCGGCTTTCACAAACTTCTGCCCAGATGAAGCATTGGGGTCAAGGCTCCCAGACACCCTCCACGGCTGTGGAACAACGGGAGCTCCTTCCTCCGGGGGCCAGGCGGTTTTCCGCCAGGTCCAGGCCAGGCCAGGACCAGCTCCCTGCATTGAGGGCAACAGCTGTTTTCGTGGCCCGGGCCCGGGATATCGCCCTTGGTGATCCACACATTTTTCAGCCCCTGCTCACGGATCTCCCATTTTTTCATAGAACAGGGTTTCGCGCATGGCATTTTTTCCCTGACGGGCAAACGGATGGAACGGATTGAAAAGGCGGCCATTGGTTGGAGGGTCCTCCTCCGGCCGGGCGGCCTTCACCCCAGGAGCCCATCAGGTGTTTATACCCTGCTCAATACATGCTTTTGCCCATTTACCCATCCGCCCAATCGTGGTTCCGTATTACCATGAGAGTCTGAAATACCCCCGCAGCCAGCTTGTGGAAAGAGGGGCGAACGCTGCCCCCGCCGTTTCCCGGGGAAGGAAAGAGGTGATCCCATGGCGCAAAATTTTCGTATCATCCGGCAAGGAAGCGGCCAGAGCTTTCGTTTTTCCCTGGTGGGGGATTTTGATTCCCTGTCGGCCATCGAGCTGGCCGACGCCCTGGGGAATACCGGGGAAGCCGAGCGGGTGGTGGTCTGCACGAGCTGCCTGGGAGGCATCGAGCCCGGGGGCGTCCTGGCCCTGGGCCGCCGCCTGGCTACCCGGGACCGGTCATTGGGGGAGGTCCTCTTCACGGGGTGGAGGGCCGACATACTGGCCCCTCCCGGGAGCACCGTGTTCCACGTGTGACGGGAAAACTCCCCCGGCCGGAAGGGGCGGCCCGGTTTGCATAACGCCGGGGGTGCCCTGAGGCTCCTTCCCTGTCCCGTTTTTCATCCGTCCAAAGCTTCCCCTCCTTGCCCATTTTTCCCGCCAGACATCCGGGCTTTCCCCATAATGATGGCCTCGTAAAAAGGTCGAAAAGCTAAGCCCTGCGTCATTCCAGAGAAAGCGGGGATCCCTTTTTTCAATTGGCTATGGATCTCCGCTTTCACTGGGATGACAAACATTTTGGCTTTTTTCGAATCCATCAATAATGAGGCAATGGGGCAGGATTCCTGTCGAATCCCCGGTCCGTGTTCCGGCCAATCCTCTTTACTAGCCGGTTGGGATATGATAACTATAAAAATTACCGAACGACAGTGCGAATCTCATCCGGTTTTGCCCTATCGGGAGATGGCTTTTTTCTGGACGGCGACTCACCGGAAGGTTTCAGGCATGCCTAAGAAAATCCGGGTTGTGCTGGCCGAGGATCATGCCATTCTTCGGGCTGGCCTGAAAAGTCTGCTCACCTCCGAGGGGAGCTACGAGGTGGTGGGTGAAGGCCGGGACGGGCTCGACGCCATCCGCGTTGTGGAAGGCACCAAGCCGGACCTCCTGCTCCTGGACCTTTCCATGCCCAGGATGAACGGCATCGGGGCCATCAAGGAGATCAAGAAGAGCTCCCCCAAAACCAGGATCCTGGTCCTTACGGTCCAGCGCACCGAGGAGTACATCCTGGAGGCGTTCCGGTCCGGGGCGGACGGCTACTGCCTGAAGGACGACAGCCACAACGAGCTCATGATGGCCATTGAAAGCGTTCTGGCCAACAAACGCTACCTCTCCCCCGGCATCTCCGAGAAGGTGCTCCAGGGTTACATCGAGGGCCGTCAGACCCTGAAGACCACCACGAGTTGGGACAGCCTGACCCAGCGGGAAAGGGAGGTCCTGAAGCTCATCGGGGAAGGCTACAAGAACAAGTCCATCGCCGACTACCTTTGTATCAGCCCCAAGACCGTGGAAAAGCACCGGGCCAACATCATGGCCAAGCTGGACCTGCACAACGCCTCGGCCCTCACCGCCTACGCCATCGACAAGGGGCTGGTGGACCGCTGACGCCCGGGGAGGCGAAAAGAAAAAAGCCCGCCGGGTGAAGGGGATTTGCCCTTCATCCGGCGGGCCTTTTTTTCGGCTATCCCCCCCCCAAAAAAACCGGTCAGGCGGACGTGGCCAAAGCCTGGACCGTCTGGCCGGGCCACCAGGCCCGGACCGTGGCGCCCCGTCCCGCCGAGGAGCGCACCGCGAACACGCCCCCCGAACGCTCGGTCCTTTCCCGCATGCTGGAAAGACCCATTCCGGTTTTCGCGGAATCCGGGTCAAAGCCCCGACCGTCGTCGGTCACGGAGAATTCCAGGTGGCCTCCGCTCTTTTTCAGGACCACCCGGATGTTCCTGGCTCCCGCGTGCTTGGACGCATTGTTCAAGGATTCCTGGAGCAGACGATAGATGATGACCTTGAGGAGTTCCGGGACCTCTTCCTCTTCCACCAGGACTTCCCGGTGGATCTCGATCCCCCCAATGGCCTCCGCGAATTCCCGGGTGAACCAACGGATGGTGGCCAGGATTCCCAGGTCGTCCAGGACGGCGGGCCGGAGGCTCGCGCAGATGCGGCGGGTTTCGTTGATGTTTTCCGCCAGCCGCTGGGCGGCCTTTTCCAGCCCCTTCAGGAGGTCTTTGTCCTTGGACCCCTGCTGGATCAGGCTCTCCAGGCTGTACTTCAAGGCCGAAAGGCCGGACCCCACGCTGTCGTGGAGTTCCCGGGCCACCACCAGGCGCTCTTCCTCCTGGGCCTCCATAAGCTTTAGGGAAAGCTCCCTCAGCTCCCTTTCCGATCGGGCCAGGGACTCCTGGGCCATTCGGGATACGGTGATGTCCTCCACCATGACCACCGCGAACTGGTCCGCCTCGGGGGAGGTGTCCAGGATGGAGAGGATGAGCCGGCTCCACCAGGGGGATGAGTAGCGGCGGTTCAGGCGGATTTCCAGCTGGGTGCGGTGGGTGAGGTGGTTGACCAGCTCTCGGAAGGAGTCGTGGAAGGCACGCTGGCCATCCTTCAGGTGGGCGGAGTCCTGGAAATGGCAACCGGCCAGTTCGTAGCGCGCCCGGCCCAGCATCTCTTCCAGGGCCGGGTTGGCCTCAAGGATGCGTCCCTGGCGGTCCACCAGGGCCATGCCGATGCCCGCGCCCATGAACACGCCCCGGAACCGCGCCTGGCTCAGGTGAAGCTCGGCCGTGGCCCGCTGGCGCTCCAGGGCGTAGCGGATGGAGCGGGAGAGCAGGGCCGAGCTGATGGCCCCCTTTTCCAGGTAGTCGGCCACCCCGTGGCGCAGGGCGGTTTCATCCACCTCTATGCCTCCCTGGCCCGTCAGGAGGATCATGGGGCCGGCGCGGTCCTGATCCTTGAGGGCCTGGAGCACCTCCAGGCCGTCGTGGGGCCCCAGGCGGTAGTCCAGAAGATAGGCGTCCATGTCCTGGTCCGAAGCCAGGGCGTCCTCGTAGCTGGAGGCCCAGGAAAGGACGAAAAGGGGCCGGTGACATTCGGCCAGCATATCCCGGATGAGGACGTAGTCATCCTCGTCGTCTTCCACCAGGAGAACGCGGATGGATTCAATTTCGTTCATGACGGGCTCTCCGGAAGAAGACCGGGAGTTCGATCCGTGAATCGCCCTTCTTCCGCTGGCTTATCAAAAGGGGGGGCGTTTCCGGGGCGTGCAACTCCTGTTTCGCATGTACAATTATAGCCATTTGCCATCCTTGACGCAATCCGGCTTGGTGGAAAAGGTGGGTGCCGGTACTTTTCATTTTCAGGCGGAATACCGGGAATGCCCCATTTACGGAAATGGCCCATTTCCTAAAATGGGCCCATTCCGGCAACAAGTGCGCCCGGATATCCCGGATCCGGCCCGGAAGGCGCGGTTTTCCAGGCTGCCCGGGCTGGGAGCGTAAATCCAGCCGGGGCCATCCCATGGCCCCGAGCCGTTTCGTGACCCCCGCCCAAAGGGAGAAGGCTCGGGCCCGGAAACCGGACAGGCCGGGCCGGGGACGGGAACCAAAAGCCCCCGGCCCGGAAAATCGGTCTGGGGTGGCTTCCCTCTCATCGTTTTTGAACAGCCAGATCCACGCCTTTTTTCAACAGGCTGCTATCCGTTGGGACCCCGGAGGAGGCGGGAACCGCAACTTTGCATTATAAGGGGGGCTGCTGGAGATTGAAAATGGGGTAATGGCTGCATTTGGAAAGGAAAACACGGTACGAATCCCGGGGTACTCCGGGCCGTCCGTCCACCCCGCCGGAAGGGGCCCCGGTTTTACATGTCCCCGGAGCGCTGCATGGCCACGGCAGCCGACCCCAGGAGCCCCATGTCGTCCCCCAGGGCCGCCGGAACCACGGACACCCGCCCGGCGGCCGCAGCAAAAGACCGCCGGGCCACGGCCCGGCGCACGGGCCCGAATAGATCCTCCCCCATCTTGGCCAGGCTTCCGCCGATGACCACGATCTCGGGGTTTAGGAGGTTCACCAGGCCCGCCACCCCGGCACCCAGGTATTCCATGGCTCCGGCGATGATGCGCCGGGCCTCGGGGTCGCCTTCCCCGGCAGCCTGGGCCACCATCCGGGCCGTGACCCTCTCCGGGTAGCCCCTGGCCAGGTCGGTGACCCGGGTGTCCACCCCTTTGGCCATGAGCTCCCGGGCGTCCCGGGCCATGGCCCAGCCCGAGGCCAGGGCCTCCAGGCAGCCCCGGTTCCCGCAGAAGCACAGGGGCCCGCCGGCCAGCACGGTCATGTGCCCGGCCTCGGCCGCCATGCCGTCCGCGCCGCTGTAGAGCCTGCCGTGGGCGATGATGCCGCTGCCCACCCCGGTGCTCACGGTGAGGAAAACCATGTACCGCGAACCCCGTCCCGCGCCAAAGAGGTTCTCCCCCAGGGCCGCCGCGTTGGCGTCGTTTTCCAGGTGGGTCGGGATGCCCAGGGCCTCCTCCAGGAGGGAGGCCAGGGGCACCCGGTCCCAGCCCGGGAGGTGGGGAGGGGAGTGGAGGATGCCCTCCCGGGAGTTGACCGGACCCGGCGCCCCCACCCCCACGGCCCGGACGTCCAGGCCCTGGGACCGGGCCTGGTCCACGAGGCCCCGGGCCGAGGCGGCCATCCTCCGGATGACATCGTCCTGGCCCAGGGACGCGTGGGTGGGCTGGAGATCCCGGGCCAGAACCCTGCCGTCCGCATTCACCAGCCCGGCGAGCATTTTGGTGCCCCCCAGGTCAATGCCCAGGTACATGTAACTTCCCGGCATGGGCTGCCTTTCCCCGCAAGGGTCCCGGTCCTCCCCGGTCAGGATTTCAATAGCGGAACACGGCGGCGGCATCCGCGCCGCCGGGCATCTTGTCCGGGGGCACGGGGAAGACCTGAGCGCCTTTCTCCAGGGCGTACACAGCGGCCATGCCCAGCAGATCCGTGTCCCCGGGCTGCTCGGTTTCGTGGATCTCCACGGCGGCCCCGTCCGGGGAGACCCTGCCCCATACCACCCGGCCCACGGCCACCAGGAGGGATTCCACCCGGCCCCACCGGGCTGCGGGGAAAATTTCGGCCAGGTCCCGGCTGGTGTTGCCTGTCCCGGCCAGGGAAGCGTACCGGTTTTCCATCTCGGTCCGGGCCCGGGAAAACAGGGGCTCCGCCACGGTCCAGGCCGCCTGGTGCAGTTCGTCGTCCCCCATTTCCCGGGGGCTTCGGCAAACCGCCTCGTCCAGGAGATGGGGGTAGCTGTTCACCTCCCGGTACAGGCTGGGGAGGGGGTCCAAGCCCACCAGGATCAGGGGGGTGTTGCCACGGGCCAGCACGGGTTCCACCACCCGCTGGATCCTGCGCAGATACCCGGAGAGGAAAATCTTTTCATCCTCCTTGCCGAACCCCTGGCCGTGGTACGCGGCGGCCCCCCGGTCCCCCCCGCCTCCCTGGGGGCCTCCATGGACCGTGGTCCTGCGCTGGAATTCGTATTCCTCCCCGATTTCCTCCAGGCCGGTGGGCATGCCCTTGGGGGCGAGGTTCCGGCAGTTGTGGCGGGAACACTCCAGGAAACGCGGGTTTTTGCGGGAAAGGGCCAGGACGTGGAAGACGCGGTCCATGGAAAGGTAGGGGAGCAGGGGCTTCACGTCGAACCGCTCCTGCACCAGGACCAGCTCCGGGAACCGTACGGGCAGCCGGTAGGTCAGGAACAGCCCGGGGCTGGAAAACACGGCAAGGCCTTCGTTCTGGTGCTGCCAGAAGGGGGTGTCGTCCAGAAGCCGCCGGGCGGGTTCCAGGAGTTCCCGAACCCGCCTGCCCCTTCCGTCGGGGTTCTTCTTCTCGGCCATGTTGAGCAGATTCTTGAACCGGATGGGGTTCTGGCGGGTGTCCTGGCCCCTGGCCGCCACGGGCATGTACAGGGAAATGCAGGGATCGTTCCGGACCTCCAGAAGGTTCCTGAGCTCCTCACGGCTGATCATATCCATGCGTGTTCCTCCAGGTCGGGTGGTCCGGTTCGCGGGGCGCGGGCGGCCGGGGGTGTTCCCCCGCCCGGGCAGGCGCGGACGGACCGGTTGGGATGGGGATGGACAAAAGGATGGAAAGGGGCCGGACCCCCGCCAAGGGCGGGGTCTGGCTGGCACAAGGGGGTCATGAATACTCCGGTGGGAAATGGTCCTGCAAAAAACCATTCGCCTTCATCATAATCATATCCCCGGCAAAGTAAATACGGGAAAAGCTGTAAAGATCCCAGGTCCGGGGCGGGGCGGACTTGCCGCCCGGCATGGGGTGATGTCCCCTCCATAATACGGTGTTTCCCCCATTTTTTTTCGTTACATGGCATGTACAATGCAAAACAAGCCGGAAACCATCGACAAACTCCGGAAATGGACTTGGGACCAGCTTTCACCCGAAAGGAGAGCGCCATGAGTGTGTACAAAATTATCGAGATCGTGGGGACCAGCGCAAAGGGATGGGATGACGCGGCCCGGAACGCCGTGGAGACGGCCTCCAAGAGCCTGAAGGACCTCAGGGTCGCCGAGATCACCAAGCTGGACATGAAGCTGGAGAACGGCAAGGTCGCGGCCTTCCGCGCCCGGGTGAAGCTCTCCTTCAAGTACGAGGAATAGGGAACAACCCCTTTCCTCCTGTTCGGGCCCAAGCCCTTCCAGGCGGCGGGGAAGCCCCGCCTTTTCCGAAACCCGGCGCCCGTATTCCGCGGCGCCCGGCTTTCCTGCCGCCTTTTTCCCAGGGATCCATGGCTCCGGCCCTCCCCCCGGGAGGTGACCGGGGCGTTGTTTTGAATCCGGCCGCCCTACCCAGGGCGGCTCCGAAGGGTGAGCCCCGTGGTCAGATCCCCCACCCAGCTCATGGTCTTGTCCTGCAGGGCGTCCAGGGCCTGGTCCAGCTGATCCAGGAACGAGTATACCTCTTCGGCCAGGGCGAGTTCCTGACTGTCGGTCTTCACCATGGATCCCAGGAGCGCCGCCGCCTCCTCGGAGTCGATGACAAAACTGTGGTCCGTGTAGTGGTTCACAAAGTGGTCGGCCAGGCTTTTGACGGTTTGGGGCCGGGGAAAGGTTTTGCCCGAAAGGAGCCTCTCGGCATAGGTGGCGGCCGACTCGTTCACCCTCCCGAAGTACCCCAGGCTTTTCAGGTTCAGGCTGGTGGACAGGAACTTGGCCAGCATATCCGCCGAGTCCGGGAACTGGGAGGCGATTTTCGCCAGGACGTCCATGGCGTTGGAGAGCCAGGTCACGGGGTAGCCGCCGATCTGTGGGTCGATGGGGCCCAGCTCGGACAGGATGCCCATGTGGATCTCGTCGGCCCCCAGGCACAGCAGGGTGGCGGCGGATTTGGCCCGGCGGGGGGCGGCGCAGATGAAACGGTTTTTGGAAAGGCGTTTCAGCATGCGGCTGATGAGGTAGGCCGCCTCGATCTGGCCGCCGGAGGAATGGAGGATGAGGAGGATGTCCTTTTGCCCGGCCGCCTCCCGGGCCGGAGCGAGGAGCAGGTTGGCGTGGGGCCGGCGGATGAGGCGCTGCTCCTCGTGGAGGATGAGGATCCGGTAGCGGCCGTCCAGACCGCTGGCTGCCGCCAGCCTTTTCACGTGGCTGAAGATTGCCTCCTTCAGGGCCTTTTCATCCTCGCATTCGGCCACCAGGGCGCAAAGTTCCTCGGGGTCTGAGAGGTCGTAGCCCTTGGACGCGGCCCGGCGGCGTTTTTTCCGGGAGGCTTTGGAGGCTTTTTTGGGCAGGTCCTCCCCGGCCCGCCGGGCGTCGGGCGCCGGGTCCGATGGTTCGGGGCCTTCCTCCAGGGGCTCGGGGGGTGGGGTCTCCTCCTCGGCGGGCAGGAGGGCTTCCTCCTCCTTGGGCCGGGCCTTGGACGCATCCGCCGGGGCCTTGTCCTTCTTCCCGCCCCGGGATGAAGCCGTCCTCTTGCCAGGGGCCGGCTTCGCCTTTACGGGCTCCTCTTGCCCGGCCTTTTCCGCCCCGGTATCCTTCCGGGTTTTTTTTGCCTTAACCGGTTCCTTCTTGCTTGCGGTCACGGGTGGTCTCCCTGGGGGGGCAGAATCCCCTCCCGCCTCATCGGGCGGTTCCCGGCGTGGGACGGCTTCTCATGATCCGGCAGGGAGGGATACAGCCCCTCCCCGCCGGAGATCTTTCCAGGAGATGGGACGGCGTTACGGCTGGATCGGGCGTTTCCTGCGATGGTTCAGGCTGTAGAGCAGCCACACCACAAACAGGAGGAGGATCAGGATGTTGGCCTGGGAGCCCACCCAATCCAGGGTGTTCCAGAAAGTGATATCCTCCTTGGGGCCGTAGAGCTCTTTGTGGACCTGCTCCAGGTAGGCGAGATTGGCCTGGATGCGAGCCACCTGGTCCTCCAGTTGGGCCATGGTCGTCCCCAGCTTCAGCCGTTCCGCCTTGAGCTCTTCCATGGCCGCAGCCGCCTTGGCGGCCAACTCGTCCCGGTGGTCGGTGGGCTTTTCCCCGCAGCCGATGAACAGTCCACAAAGAATGGCCACCATGAGCCCCAGCGATAGTTTCCTGACCATGAATCGTTCCTTTCATGAAAAGGGTTTCCGGCGACCGGCGCGCGCCGGGATGCGGAAGGAAGACCGGGAGCCGGTCTCCGGGGTTCTTGTAAGTTGGAGGGATTGATGGTAGTGAATTTGCCGTTGGATCGTAGGATTCTTGCCTGTCGAGTGTTTTCCGAATCAGCCGAAAAGTCAATCCCCTGAACGTTTGTTGCCCCTGCGGAAATGAAATGGGGGATGAGGAGATCCATCGCATGGCGGCAAACCGGAACTCCGGCTTCTCCAGGGATTCCGGATCCCCGTTGTCCCGACTCTCCGAGAAGTTCCTGGAGACCCTCCTTTCCGAATCCCCGGTGGGCATTGCCGTGGTCCGGGGGCCGGACCACCGGTTCGAATACGTGAACCCGGTGTACGAAAGGCTTGCGGCCACGCCGGACGCGCCCCTGGCCGGGAGGTCCCTGGCCGGGGCCTTCCCCGGGGACGTCTGCCGGAACTGGATCGCCGCCCTGGACCGGGTGTATGCCACGGGAAAGACCGTTTCCCTCCGGGAATGCCCGGTTCCGGCGGGAGGCGGGAATTCCTGGTGGAACCTGGAGCACGTGCCCCTGGTGGACGAGGGCCGGGTGGACGGGGTGCTCATCCTGGCCAGGGAGGTCACGGGTCAGGTTCCGGTCGGCCGGGAGGCCTGGCGGACCGCCGAGCTCACCGAGGCCAACCGCGCCCTGGTGCTCGGCCAGGAAGTCCTGGAAAGGATCGTGGACAACATCCCGGTCATGGTCCTGTTCCACGACCCGCACGGGGAATGCCGCCTGGTGAACCGGGCCTTCTCCGAAATCACGGGCTGGACCATGGAGGACTTGGTGGAAAGGGATTTCCTGGAGAGATCCTTCCCGGACCGGCCAACCGGAAACCGTTTCATCTCTTTTGTTCATAAGGGGTCGGCTGCGTGGGAGGACTTCCCCATGATGGTGGGGGACGGAACCGAGATCCACAGCTCCTGGAACTCCACACGCCTGTCGGACGGCTCCTGGATCTGGTTCGGCCGGGATGTGACGCCCCGGAAGCTCACCGAAGAGAAGATGAAGGCCTACGCCGCCGAGCTGGAGTGGAGCAACCGGGAACTCACGGATTTCGCCTTCGTGGCCTCCCACGACCTCCAGGAACCCCTGCGCAAGATCCGTTCCTTTGGGGACCGCCTCCTGTCCCGAACCCAGGACGCGGACCCCACATCTGCGGACTACATTCGCCGCATGGTGTCTGCGGCGCACCGCATGCAGAATCTCATCACCTCCCTCCTTGACTACTCCCGCATCATCACCCGGGCCCAGCCGTTCTCCCCGGTGAACCTGGGCCAGGCCCTGGAAGAGGCCCTGTCCAACCTGGAGATGCTCGTCCAGCAGACCGGCGGCCGGGTGTCAACGGAAGGGGACCTGTCCGAAATCGAGGCCGACGCCAGCCAGATGGTCCAGCTCTTTCAGAACCTGGTGGGGAACGCCCTGAAGTTCCACAAGCCCGGCGAGCCCCCCCTGGTGACCGTCCGGGCGGAAACCGGCCCGGCCGGAAGGGACCGGAAACGGGAAGTCCGGATCGCGGTGCAGGACAACGGCATCGGCCTGGACGAGAAGTACGCGGATCGTATTTTTTCCCCCTTCCAGCGCCTCCACGGCCGGAGCGAGTACGAGGGCACGGGCATCGGGCTGGCCATCTGCCGGAAGATCGCCGAGCGCCATGGCGGGAGCATAGAGGCCCAGGGCCGTCCCGGCCAGGGTGCCGTGTTCACCGTAATTCTCCCCGTCCATCAGCCGGCCGCCCGGAAAGGAGCAGGGGCTGCCGACCCCCGGGACCCGGAACAGCCCCCCGGATAGGCTCCCGGCCCGGGTCCAGGGCCTGATTCCTCCCCACGTCCATCTTCTGGAAATCCTTGTGTCCCGCGCCTGGTTCCGGTAGGGTGCCCATCGGAACGGGCCGGGCCTCATAACGGTGCCGGGCGGGCCTTTTTCCGGGTCCAGCCGCTTCGATCCATCCATCAACCGAACAGGGAGAAATCCTTCATGGCCACCAGATTCAAAGGATACACCGGGCGTGTGCTGGACGTGGATCTTTCCTCCGGCACCGTGGGGGAGTACGAGATTTCGGATCAAGACCGGGAGCGGTTCCTGGGGGGCCGGTTCCTTTCCACGGCCATTCTGTTCCGCGAACTCGCCCCGGGGGTGGACCCCCTGTCCCCGGAAAACATCCTGGTGGTCATGACCTCGCCGCTGACAGGCAGCGGCGCGCCTTCCTCCTCCCGTTTCGACATCTCGGCCAAGAGTCCGGGCACGGGACTCATCGGCCACTCCAACAGCGGCGGCAACTTCGGCCTGCGTATGAAGAGGGCAGGGTACGATGGCCTGGTGGTCCGGGGGAAGGCGAAAAAGCCCGTGTACCTGGAGATCGATCCTGACGGGGTGAAGATCCGGGACGCGGCCGAACTGTGGGGAATGGACACGGAAAAAACCCAGGAGGCCCTGGGCAAGGGCGGCACCCTGGCCATCGGCCCGGCCGGGGAGAACCTGGTGAAGTACGCCTCCGTGGCCAGCGGCGAGCGGTTCCACGGCCGCACGGGCATGGGCGCGGTCATGGGGTCCAAGAACCTCAAGGGCATGGTGGCCCGGGGCGGCGGGAAAGTCGCCCTGGCTGACCCGGAAGGGTTCAAGACCACGATCCGCAAATGGGTGGACATGCTCAGGGCCCACCCCGCCACGGGCGACGTCATGCCCAAATACGGCACAGCCGGGTTTCTGAGCATCATCAACGAGAAAAACGCTCTGCCCACCAAAAATTTCGCCCTGGGCCGCTACGAGGGCGCGAAGAAAATTTCCGGCCAGCGTCTGGCTGACGAGTTTCTCGTCAAGCGCCAGGGCTGCGTGTCCTGCCCCATCCAGTGCGGCCGCACCGTGGAACTGGACGGCAAGAACATCAAGGGGCCCGAGTATGAGATCCTCTGCCTGATGGGCTCCAACCTCATGGTGGACGATCTCCCGGCCATCATCCGCTGGAACAGGGAGTTGGACCTGCTGGGCATGGACACCATCTCCTGCGGCAACGTCCTGGGTTTCGTGGCCGAGCTTTACGAAAAAGGCCTGTGGGACGCGGGGGTGCGGTTCGGGAAGAAGGACAACATCTCCCAAATCCTGTCGGACATCGCTTATCGCCGGGGAGCGGGCGATGACCTGGCCGAGGGGGTGCGGTATCTGTCGAAAAAGTACGGGGGCGCGGACTTCGCGGCCGAGGTCAAGGGCCTGGAACTGGCGGCCTACGAGCCCCGGTCCTGCGTGGGGCACGGCCTGGGCTACGCCACGGCCAACCGGGGGGCCTGCCACCTGGACGGGGGCTACGTGGTGTACTTCGAGGTGAACGGGCCCCTGACCCTGGACCCGCTCCACTTCCGCTCCAAACCCGGATGGGCCGTGCTGGATCAGAACCTGCTGGCCGCCATCTCCGCCGGCGGCAACTGCATCTTCACCTCCTGGACCTTTCTGCCGGGCCCGGTGTTCAAGCTTCCCAAGTTCCCCCGGGTCTCCTCGGTGGTGAGCAAGATCCTCACCGTGTCCTGGCCCGCAGTGGAGGCCATGCTGGCCCTTCCCCCGGCCTTCATGAAGTTCCACCTGCCGCTTTTGCCCCACACCAAGGCCATTGCCCAAGCCACGGGCATGCCCATGGATTTCGGCAAATTCCTCCAGGCCGGGGAGCGGGGCTACAACCTGGAGCGGCTGTTCAACCTCCGGGAGGGCATGGGGAGCAAGGAGGACAAGCTTGCCGACCGGTTCACCAGGGAGGCCCTGCCCGGCGGCGGTGCGCCCGTGGACCTTTCCAAAATGCTCCCGCCTTACTACCGCCTGCGGGGCTGGGACGCCCAGGGACGACCCACGAAAAAGACCCTTGCCAGGCTGGATCTGGCGGACTTTGCCGCCCAGGCTTCAGTCTGAGGACCGGAACGGAAGCCGAGCAAACCCATGATTTCCGTGATCCTTCTGCTTGTGGGATTCGTGCTCCTCATCAAGGGAGCGGACATTCTGGTGGATGGCGCCACCTCCCTGGCCCGGCGTTTCAACGTGTCGGACCTGGTGGTGGGGCTCACGGTGGTGGCCTTTGGCACCTCCTGCCCGGAACTGTTCGTGAACCTCCTGGCCTCGGCCCGGGGCAACACGGACATCGCCATCGGCAACGTCCTGGGAAGCAACATCGCCAACGTGTTCCTGGTCCTGGGGGCCACGGCGGCCGTTCGGCCCCTGGTGGTGGGCCCGGGCACGGTGAGCAGGGAGATTCCCGCCTCCCTGTTCGCGGCGGTCCTGCTGTGGGTCCTGGCCGCAGACCCCTTTGCCCGGAGCATCCACGTCATTTCCCGGGTGGACGGCCTGGTGTTTCTGGGCCTTTTCTCCCTGTTCCTGGTTTATACCTACTCCATCTCCAGGGACATGGATCTCCTGGAGGATGCGGTGCGGTTGCCGGCCCACGGTCCGGTCCGGTCCGTGGGCATGGTGGTTGCCGGCTTGGTCCTGCTGGCCCTGGGCGGGCAGTGGATCGTGGATTCGGCCGTGAAACTCGCCCTGGCCCTGGGGCTTTCCGAATCCGTGGTGGGACTCACCATCGTGGCCGTGGGCACATCGCTTCCCGAAATGGCCACCTCGGTAATGGCCGCCTTCAGGGGCAACTCCGACATCGCCGTGGGCAACATCATCGGCTCCAACATCTTCAACATCTTCCTGGTCCTGGGCGTCACCTCCATGGTCCGGCCCCTTCCCTTCAACCCCATCGCCCATGCGGACCTGGCGGTGATGGTGTTTTCCAACGTACTTCTTCTGGCCTTCATGTACTCGGGCAGGAAGCACGTCCTGGACAAGTGGGAGGGGCTGACTTTCCTGGCCCTGTATTTCGGCTACATCTCTTTCCTCCTGGTCGGGCACGGATAGCGGACCCTTTTCAACCCCGGGACGCCAGTTCCTTGGGGGCCACGTATTCCTCCATGACCCAGCCCATTCTGCCCGAGGGCAGACGCACGTAGAGCCAGCCCGGCGACATTCCCTTCACTTCCAGGCTCTCCCACCGGGCCACCACGGCCACGATCCCGAATTCCGTGCCCGGGCCCGTTCGCACGTTGAGACTCGCGGGGTCGACCCAGACCAGGTCCCCGGGCTGGTATGGGGGCGCATGGGCGGGGGGGACGTTTTCCACCTCCAGGACCCGGGGGGGCGCCTCCACCACCTCGTACCCGGCCGGGACCTTCCGGTAGTACACATCCTCGTAACAGTACCAGGTCTCCCGGCTCACCCGGATGGTCCGGCAGCCAATGGGCAGGGACAGAACCACAGCCCCCAGGGGAGCCCGCACCGTCACGAAGCCCCAGAGGTTCCTGGAATAGAAAAGTCCCGCCCAGAAAAAGAAGTTTTCGTTCCGGTCACGGACCCGGACCCGGCTGTGCCCGGGCGGCAGATGGCTCACCCGGGTTCCGTAAACCGGACCCCGGTGCCCGGGGAAAGCGGCATGGGGCCGGGCCGGGGGTACCCGGACTTGGGGCCGGACCCTGGCCGGAGCCGAGGCGACCCGCGCGGGGGCTGGCCGGGCTGGAGCCGGGGCCACTCGCATGGGAGCCACCCGGGCCGGAGTTGAGGCCACTCGCGCCGGAGTTGGAGCCACTCGCGTTGGAGTTGGGGCTACTCGCGCCGGAGCCACCCGCGCCGGGGCCGCTGGCCCGGGTCTGGAAGCCGTCTCCCGCCCGGGTCCTGGGTTGCGGCCGCGTACTGATTCGCCACGCCCCTGGTCCGAACGGCCGCGCTCACGGTCCCGGCTGTTTTGGTTCCGCTCCGGTTCAGCCCGCTGTTGTGTCCGGGAGTCCCTCGGCCCCTGGCCGCTCCGGGCCAGTACTACGGTCTTCTCGAAATCCTCCCCAAAGTCGGGGGATTTGCCTGCCCAGGCATCCCCTCCTCCTCCTGCGAAAAGGAGCAGGGCGGCCAGAGTCGGGATCATGGCGGAAGGTCGGGAAAAACTTGTGGATGGCTTTCTCATTGGGAACTCCCCTTTCCCTGGTTCCGGAATAGGCCGGACCGGTTGCGGGAGCGCCGGATGCGGACACCCCCCTTGCCTTTTGGGACGGAATCCGGGGGGCAATGGTTACAGGGAAGGGGAGGGGGCCGGGAATTCGGGACTGTTGGAGCGGTTGCCGGAAGATGGGTCCGGTACCAGGAGCTTTGTTTCTTTCCGTTTTTTCAGGGAGGCGGGCCGGAGTTGGTTCAATCGCTAGCGGGGGGAACCCGGCTCGGTCCGCTTTTCCAAATGACTGTCATTTGGAAAAGCGCTTCCCGTCAGCTGCACTTGGAATATCCGCAGGCGTGGCAGGTGAGGCAGCCGCTTTCCGGGACCAGGCGGTCGCCGCAGTCCGGGCAGAAGCCGCTGGGGG
>Ga0180009_10001647_pt1 | contig 27055 bp, 33 predicted proteins | sample OS_PC_MetaG_FD_123537 | JGI IMG/M metagenome (GOLD analysis project Ga0180009, IMG submission 123537) | Groundwater microbial communities from the Aspo Hard Rock Laboratory (HRL) deep subsurface site, Sweden - OS_PC_MetaG | ecosystem: Environmental > Aquatic > Deep subsurface > Groundwater... | reverse complement strand
CGAACCGCCGCCTGCTGAACAAAAAAATCGCCTTGGAATTCAAAAGGCCTTTTGAGCTAATTCTTAGATACAAAAACATTTATGAAAAAAGAGCCGCTGAAAAAATAGATTCAAAAAATTCTCAAAATTCGGCAGAAAATCTAAAAAGTTTCAATTGGTCGGGAGAGCGGGATTCGAACCCGCGGCCCCTTGCACCCCATGCAAGTGCGCTAATCCGGACTGCGCCACCTCCCGATGAAAAAACAACCATTCAGGGTTATTCCTTATTTTTCATCGGCACCGAGGATACATATCCGAGGTGCCTAGATAAGATCCTTCGCCGCTGCACGGCTCAGGATTAATTCGACTAAGCATTTTTCCGTCAGATTCAAGCTTGAAAAATGCAAGTCTCATTAATTCTATCACGCCTCTAGAGGGGCATCAAGCTAAAAAGGAATGCTTCTATTTTTTAGGCCACTTGATCTGGAATTCCTTATCCGGGGTTTTCTGACTGGTCTGATCAAGAATGTCAGCAGTCTCTTTTTCAGTAATAATAAAAGACTTAACTTTTCGGCCGTCCTTACCTTCGTTGACAAAAGCAACACAACCGGCTAAAACTAATAAAAATAAAATTATATATACTGATTTAAACATTTCTACCCCCTACTTAATACTCCCCCTTTATCAGCCCGTAATAAACAGAAACTACAGCTATAAAAAATATGGCGGCGATCCTTAGGACTAACGGGTCAAAAATCTCTCCGTATCCGGCCACGGTTGCCGAAATCAACTTTTCCAGTTTAGTCATCACCAGTAAAAAAACCCCTACGATCAGGCAAAACGGCAAAGCTTTTTTACGGCCCCAAATTCTTTGTAAAAACAGAAATAGAACAATTAAGAGCAGCCAAAAAACCGGGTTGCCCACTGAAAAATCAAAGTCTTTCAGTTGATCAAAACCAACACGCAATAAACCAGTCAAGCCTTTTGGGTTATCAATCATACCTATCAGTTAGGATTTTACCACTTTAGGAATATATTCTCAATAGAATAATTGTGTACTCCGACCGGCTGCGCCACCTCCGAGGAGTCCCGCCTTTGGCGGGCCACCTCGGAGGTGTTGACGTAGCCAAGTGAAAACGGTTCAAAAATTAAGGATTATTGCCTTGAAAATGAGGGTTTTTATGTGTTATATTTGAGTACAAAGAGGGTTTGAGGAATTAACCAAACCAAGGGGGTGAAGAACCCCCTGTCTTCTTTTTTAGGCTATTAAACCCCAGTAAAATCACGCAATTCTCTCTGATTTCAAAGGCCGGTTCATTAAATCAACTACGGCCTGTTTGGGAGGCTTAGCCCGGTAAAGGACTGCGTAAACCTGGCGGGTTATCGGCAGGTCGACCCCTATCTTCTCGCTTAACCGATAAGCTGATTTTACAGTCTCCAGGCCTTCGGCAACCATGGTCATTTTTTTGATAATCGCTTTGACTTTTTTACCTTCACCGATAGCCTGACCCAGTGAGCGATTCCGGGAATCAGGCGAAAAACAAGTAGTGACTAAGTCTCCCAGTCCGCTTATCCCCCAGAAAGTTTCAGGATCAGCACCCAATTTTTTCCCCAGGCGGGTGATTTCAACCAGCCCTCTGGTAACCAGGGCTGCTTTGGTATTGGTACCAAAACCCAAACCATCGGAAATCCCGCAGGCAATAGCAATGATGTTCTTTAGAGCTCCTCCCAGCTCAACTCCGGTAAGGTCATCATGCAGGTAGACTCTAAAAGTCGGGCTGTTAAACAAAGCCTGAAGCCTCTTTCCAAAGCTTTTAGTTTTCGAAGCCAGAATAGCCGCCGAAGGGATACCGGCTAGAACCTCCCTGGCAATATTCGGCCCAGAAAGGACAGCTATATTTTTTGAAGCCAATTCCTCGGCGATTATTTCAGAAGTCCGCTTTAAAGAAGCGGCTTCTATGCCCTTGCTGACGCTTACCAAAATTTTGCCCTTAAGGGAAAATTTCTGACGCTTTATTTTTTGCAAAACTTTTCGGACGAATTTAACCGGAACCGCAAAGATGATAATCTCGTTATCGAGGGTATTTTCGAGGCATGGGTTTATTCGCAAAGGCTGCGGAAATTTAACACCTTTAAGAAAAAGGCTGTTTTGGCCGGTTTTTAACATTTGGAGGTTGTGGCTAGGAAACAGGCTATGAAGATCCACCGCGACCTTTTTCCTGGCTAAAACAACTGCTAAGGTCGTCCCCCAGCTTCCGGCTCCGATTATCGAAACTTTTTCTTTCATTTCTGCTCCGCTTTTCAAAAATTAAAACTTACAGTGAAGCTTCGCAGAATATATTAAATTCTTCGAAGCCCGCCAAATCGTTTAACCCCAATGCTAAGGGCGAAGAAGAAAGCGGGCGATCGGGATCGAACCGACATAACCAGCTTGGAAGGCTAGTGTTCTACCACTGAACTACGCCCGCGAAAAAACATGGGCAGGGAAGGATTTGAACCTTCGAAGTGCAAGCACAACAGATTTACAGTCTGTCCCCTTTGGCCGCTTGGGTACCTGCCCGACTAAAAGCCCAGAAGAGGAATCGAACCTCCAACATCCTCATTACAAGTGAGGTGCTCTGCCAATTGAGCTATCTGGGCGGTTTGTTTATAAAGAACGCTTAAAAGCTTTCGGCAAATACTCTACGAGATCAGAAGCGATTAAACAATTCTTGGTTTTTTCCTTAGCTGCTAAATCACCGCTCAATCCATGTAAATATACCCCGAATTTAGCCGCCTCAAAAGGCGCCAGCCCTTGAGCGATAAAAGCGGTGATGATCCCGGTTAAAACATCGCCTGAACCGGCAGTAGCCATTCCGGGATTTCCGGTCCGGTTTTGAAAAAAATCCTGGCCATCGCTGACCAAAGTATAATGTCCTTTCAAAACAAGGGTTAAATTATACTCAAAAGCGAAATCTTTAACAAGTTTTTTTCTGACCGGTTTTATTTGCTCCGCAGTTTGCCCTAACAAACGTGAAAATTCACCCAGATGCGGGGTTAAAATCAAATTCTTAGTCTTTGCTTTCTTTAAAATCTCTAAATCTTTAGCCAGGGCATTTATTCCGTCGGCATCCACCACTAAAGGCTTATCTATTTTTTCTATTACCTTTAAAATCAACTCCTGAGCTGAAGGGTTTAACGATGCGCCGCAGCCTAAAGCGATCGCGTCGATTTTATCGGAAATTGCTTCTATTTGGCTGAACGCTTTCGGTGAAAGATAGCCGCCGTCATCTTCCAGCGGCAAACTCATTACCTCGGTCAGCTTTATTTCAAAAATGCTGTTTAAAGACCTGGGTACTCCTACCCTGACCAAACCGGCGCCGGCTGAAAGAGCCGCCTGAGCGCAAAGACAGACTGCTCCGGTCAAGCCCGGAGAAGCCCCGACTACTAAACAATAGCCGTAATCCCCCTTGTGGGTATCAAGATTACTTTTGTGCAACTGCGCAGGCAACCGCATAATCTTCAATGTGGGTTATCGAAAGAAAAATATCGACACCGATATCTTTTTTAAATTTACAATAAGGTGCCCCGTTTTCTTTATTAAGGATAATAATGTCGGTTAAAGCTAAAGGATATTCTTTAGAGATAGCTTTAATCACCGCTTCTTTGGCCGCAAACCGGGCAGCCAGGCGCTGATAATACATTTTCCCTTCAACGATATTTTCCAATTCTTCGGCATTAAATACTTTAGCCCTGAAACTGTCTCCCCATTTGTTAATCGCTGATTTCAGCTTTTCTATCTTGATCATATCTATACCTACGCCGACTATCATATTGAACACCTTAATTTATCTATTCAGTGAAATCCCGACTACTGTCGGGATACTTTTTCGATCAAACCAAGCATCTCCTCTACCGCCAAAGGAAAACCGACAAAAACCGAACGGCAGACGATCGAATGGCCGATATTAAACTCGGTTATGCCTTTTATCTTAACGATCGGCTTTATGTTTTCATAATCAAGGCCGTGGCCGCAGGCAACCGAGAAGCCCTGGCTTTTGGCAAAATTTACTGCCTCTTTTATCTTGGACAACTGCCGCTTAAAGCCAGAGGAATTCTTACTTTCAGAATATTTACCGGTATTGATCTCGATCAGGCTAACCCCCATTGACCGAGCCAGCTTGATCTGGTTTTTAACCGGATCGACAAACAAACTTACTGCTATCCCGGCGGTTTTTAACTGCCGGCTCACTTTTTCAATTTTTAAACCGTTTTTTATAAGGTCAAGCCCCCCTTCGGTAGTCAATTCCTGACGGCGCTCCGGCACTAAAGTTGCTTGTTTGGGCTTAAGAGCGAGGGCAAAAGAAACAATGGTTTTATTTACCGACATCTCCAAGTTCAAGGGAATCTTAATCGCCTGTTTGATCAAGCAGGCGTCTCTTTCCTTGATATGCCTGTGATCCTCCCTCACATGCACAACTATAGAGCTACAGCCGGCATATTCAGCGCAAAGAGCAGCGATCACCGGTTCCGGATAAGTCGTTCCTCTGGCATTTCGCAAAGTAGCCACATGATCAACATTTACCCCCAGGTTCACGCGAAGCGGCCCCCGGAAGTAATGGTCCCGGCTACGTAAAGCCAGACAAAAACAGCAATAACCAAAGCAATCAGCTTAAGCCAAAAGTTATGGGTAACTGCTTTTTTAAGGTTAAAATTTTTAAACACTCCCATAAATTATCGGGGATTAGTAAGTTGTCCTTTCAATATTGTAAATAAATCATTAGGCGCCAGGTCCCGGGTCAGTTGGCCGTTAATCGCCAGGGATATTGAACCGGTCTCCTCAGAAACTACTATGACTACTGCGTCGGAATGCTCGGAAAGACCGACCCCGGCTCGGTGGCGCATACCCAGGGTTTTCTCTAAAGTTTGATTCTCGCTGAGCGGAAAAAGGCAGGATGAAGCTATCAACTTACCTCCTTCAATAACAGCACCTCCGTCGTGCAAGGGTGCGAAAGGATAAAAAATATTCTGGATAAGCTCAGAACTGATATCGGCATTAAGAACCACGCCGCTCTCGACAAACTTATTAAGGCCAATTTCTCTTTTGATAGCGATCAGGGCGCCGATTTTTTTCCGGGAAAGAACGCCACAGGCTGAGACTATTTCCCGCAGGGTATTCTCAACTTCTTCCCTTTTAGGCTCAATATAGAAGATATGGCGTTTGCCTAAATGAATAAGGCCTTCGCGCAGTTCCGGCTGAAAAATAATCACTACCAAAATAAGGAAAAAAGCGAAAAAATAAGCTAAAAGCCTGGTGAGAACCGGAAAGCTTAAAAAATGAAAAGCTAAAAGAGCCACTACCAAAAAAATTATCCCCCGCAAAAGATAAAAGGCTTTACTGCCTTTTAAAAAAAGAAAGATCCGGTAAATCACTGCCCAAAGGATTATTATCTCAATGATATTTTTCCAGCTAAAAGTTTTAAGGATGATTTCCATCAGTTATTGATTATTTGTGAGGCTACTTTCAAAGCCTGAGCGGTTTCACCTACATCGTGAACCCGGAAAACCGACGCTCCCTGGTTTAGACTAAGAACCATTGCCGCAACAGTTCCGGCCAAACGGTTGTTTTGGCCAGCCTTAGTTATTGTACCAATAAAAGATTTCCGCGACAAACCCAAAAATAACGGCAACCCGAAAATCCTGAATCGATAAAGCTGATTTAAAATTTTTAGATTATCGTTAAGCCGCTTGCCAAAACCTATGCCGGGATCAAGCATTATCTGCTCTTTGGCTATACCCTGGCTGCGGCAGAAAGAAAGCCTCTCTTGGAAAAAATCGATTTCCTCAGAAACTACGTCTTTATAAACCGGGTTAGATTGCATGGTGCTGGGATTACCTTTCATATGCATAAGAATACAACCTAATTTATGCCGCTTAACCAGCAATGCTTTACGGGGGTCACCCCTTAAGGCAGTAATATCATTAATCATATCGGCTCCCTCATCGACTGCGGCTTTGGCTACTTCATACTTATAAGTATCTATTGATATTAAAACTTTTTTAAATTTTTTCCGGATTGCCCGAAGCTGGGGGATCACCCGGTTAAGTTCCTCTTTTTCTTTCAACGGTTTGGCAAACGGCCGGGAAGATTCGCCGCCAACATCGATTATCTTGGCTCCCCGACGCAGCATCTCTGCTACCTTAGCCAAAACAACTTCCCGAGATTTTCCCAACAGCCCGTCGCCGGAAAAAGAATCAGGAGTCAAGTTAATGATCCCGCAAATCAAGGGCTGGGTTATCTTGAACTTTTTATCCCGGGCGGTGAAAGCATAACTTTGCCGATTAAGATTATCCAAATAAACCGATAAAACTTCGGATATTCCATGAAGTGAAAAAGGCTGATTCTCAAGCTTGCGGCAGAGATTTCTTAGTTGGCTTAAATTTCCGAAAATTAAAGCTTTAGTCTTGATATTTTTGACTAAAGCATCCCTCTCTATTGCCGCGTCTGAACCTTGAGAAAGAAGATGCTGCTTTAAAATGTTGGCTTCCCAGGATTTGATATCTTCGATCTGAAAAGCCGCCCAAAGGACTTTGGAGGATAATATTTTTACCCCCTGGCTGCTTACGCCCAAAGAAACCATAAGCTTTTCAGCCTGATTTTTGTTTTTTATCGCTACGGGTGTTATTCTCATCGGTAAACCCGATTAAGCGCTTGACTTCCTGGGCATCTAAAACTTCTTTCTCCAGAAGCGCTTCGGCTAATATTTTCAGTTCGCGTTTATGCTCAGTAATGAGTTTCTTGGCCCGGGCATAACATTCGTCGGTGATTCGCTTGGTCTCTTCATCTATGATTTTAGCGGTTTCTTCGCTGTAATCTTTTTCTTTGACTAAATCGCGGCCAAGAAATATCGGCCCGTGACTTTGGCCTAAAGTATAACTGCCCAGACGCTGGCTCATACCATAATCGCAAATCATATGACGGGCTATCTGGGTAACTTTAATCAAATCGTCGCTGGCGCCGGTGGTGATATCGCCCAGATTTACCTCTTCAGATACTCTGCCGCCCAGCAACACTGTTATTGTTCCCAAAAGTTCTTTTTTCGACCTGTGCCAGCGGTCTTCAAGCTGTGGGGTAAAAGTATAGCCACCGGCCATTCCCCGGGGGATAATCGAAACTTTGGATAAAGGATCGACTTCGGGAATCAACAAAGAAAGCAAAGCGTGTCCGGATTCATGGTAGGCGGTTAATTCTTTTTCACGCTTAGAAATTATCCGGCTTTTTTTCTCCGGGCCCATTATCACCCGTTCGATCGATTCCTCAAGCTCTGACTGTTCTACCGAATTCTTATCGCGACGGGCTGCCAGAAGAGCTGCTTCGTTACACAAGTTTTCCAAATCCGCCCCGGAAAAACCAGGAGTCTTCTGGGCTATCAACTTTAGCTCTACTTTTTTATCCAAATGGATCTTACGGGTGTGGACTTTTAAAATATCTTCCCTTCCCTGGATATCCGGAGAATAAATAACAATATGCCGGTCAAAACGGCCGGGGCGTAAAAGGGCCGGGTCTAAGACATCCGGACGGTTAGTCGCAGCCATAACAATGATCCCGATCTCAGTCTGAAAACCATCCATTTCAGTAAGCAGCTGGTTTAGAGTCTGCTCTCGCTCGTCATGGCCGCCGCCGACTCCGGCAAAACGCTGCCGGCCTACGGCATCGATCTCATCAATAAAAATAATACATCCCTTATTCTCCATCTTGGCTGATTTTTTAGCCTGTTCAAAAAGATCTCGTACGCGCGAAGCGCCGACTCCGACAAACATCTCCACAAAATCCGAACCGCTGATACTGTAAAAAGGAACCTTGGCCTCTCCGGCAACTGCTTTTGCTAGAAGAGTCTTTCCGCAACCCGGAGGCCCCACCAATAGAACACCTTTAGGGAACCGGCCGCCAAGACGCTGGAATTTTTTAGGGTCTTTTAAAAATTCGATTACCTCTTCCAGCTCTGCTTTAGCCTCATCTATTCCGGCAACATCGCCAAAGGTGACTTTCACTGCATTCTCTTTATCCTGAAGTTTGGCACGCGATTTTCCAAAACCCCAAACCCGCGAACCCATCTGATTGCCTTTATAAGAAAAATACCACAAGAAAACAATAAAAATAATTATCGGACCCAGGGAAAACAACAGGTTAGAAAGAAAGGTCCTCGGGGGTTCGATCTCAAACTCAGAAACATTTTTTTTAAGTAAGCTTATGAGCTCATCGTCCTTCTGCGGGACGTGAACATAAAACCGCCCCCCGCCGGAGCTTTCCGAAAAAACTCCCTGGATAAGGCTTTCAACCATCTTGACTGATTTTATGGTCGGCTTTTCTAAATTGTGCTCTAAATTATAATAGAATTCACTGTAAGTAAGTTTTTTTACCAGGCCGCCGAAATCAGAACTAAAAAAGCTTGAGATCCAGACCAAGCCCAGGAAAATAGCGATCATGAAAAAAGCCGAACGCAGGAAATTACCGTTAGGGACTTTGATATTTTTGGGATTATTTTTAGGATTTTTTTTCTGGTTCATTTTGAAATCCTTCGTTTCACTCAGGATAAATTCGACTAAATCCGCCTACGGCGAATAAGTCTCATTTATTATACTGTATCAACCTACAAAATCAAGGATTGAATACGCAGGTGATTCTGCTCTTTTTTAGCCAAAAGAAAAGGTAAATCTACGATGCTTCCCGAAGGCCGGTTGGCCACTAGATCAGCCAATTCGTCAATATGCTTGGCAGTAAGCCTGCGGGTTGAGCCTTTAAGTTCCTCGATGGCGATCCTAATTACATTACTGAAAATTGCCAGGGGAAGGTTTTTGAGTTTTTTTAAATTCAGATAAAGGCTTTGGCTGCTCTCTTTAGTTTTTAAGGAAAGAAAAACCTGATAAGAATAGTCATAAATGAAAGAATAATCCAAAGAAATATTGCGGGCGGCATTAGAGATGTTCTCGACAATATTAGGGTTTAGTTCCTTAAGTAACGGCATTAGCTTTAAGCGGATGCGGTTTCGGAAAAACTCTTCCTGAAAATTACTTTGATCAAGGCAATAACTTATTTTATTTTCCGAAAGCCAGGCCAGGATATCGTCTTTGGAAAGCTCGATCAGCGGCCGGATGACTTTGAGGCTGCGGAAACGCATTTGCGGTGAAAAACCACTAAGGCCGCGCAGCCCTGAGCCCCGGATCAAACGCATTAGGACTGTTTCCACCAGATCATCGCAATGATGGGCCAAAGCCAGCTTTTTAAATTTAGTCTGGCGGGAAACTTTCAGGAAAAAATCAAAACGCAAATTTCTGGCTGCCTGTTCCAAAGAATCACCGGCAAAATCTTTAACGTTTTTTCCTTCGGAAATAAACTCGACTCCGGCCGCCTTGCAGACATCTTTGACGAAATTTTCCTCAAGCAAAGCTTCCTGGCGCAAGCGGTGATTGAAATGAACACAAATAAGTTTAAGTGAGTACTCCTTTTTGATCTTTAAAAAAAGATGCAGAAGGCAAAGTGAATCCGGGCCGCCGGAAACTCCCAGGAGTACCTTATCTTTGGGCTCAAGCAGCCGGTATTTTTTTATGGTATTTTTAAAAACAGTTTCTATCATAACTCGCATTATTATATCACATTTGGTATAATATTTTACTCCAACCGTGCTTCGCCACCCCCGAGGAGTCCCGCCTTCGGCGGGCCACCTCGGGGGTGAAAAGTTAAAACGATGAAGATTTTAGCGATAAATCCCTGGATAATCGATTGTGCGGCTTATGATTTCTGGCTTAAACCCTACGGATTTTTAGTGATCCTGACTTACCTGAAAAACCAGGGATTTGATATCGATTATATCGACTGCCTAGATAAAAAGCTATCTTTCGGCACCTTTGGCCGCGGCAAATACTATTCTGAAATCATCCAAACGCCTTCTGCGGTCAAATCAATCCCCCGGCGGTTTAAACGCTATGGGATGCCTAAGCTAGAATTGGAAAAACTGCTTGAAGGAAAAACTCCCGATTATATCCTCCTGACTTCATCGATGACTTACTGGTACCCGGCGATCAAAGAATTAAGCTCTTTATTAAAAAACAAATTTCCCCGCGTACCGATAGTTCTAGGCGGCACTTATGCCAGCCTCTGCGCGGAACATGCCCGAAAAAATAAAGCCGCAGATTTTATCTTCGCTAACCAGGAACTGGATAGATTTTTTGAACTTTTAAACTGCCGCCTGGACCAAAACGAACTTTTTTCGACTCTTCCTGATTATGATTCTTTTTACCAAAAGCTTGATTACCTGGTTTTACGCACCTCCTGGGGCTGCCCTTTTGACTGCAGTTTTTGCGCCATAAAAAGGCTGTCTCAAGGATTTTTCCGAATCGATCATAAAAAAATCGTTGATTTTATCCTGAAATTCAACCGCCAAGGCCTAAAACATTTCGTCCTTTATGATGACGCTTTTCTCTATCAACCGGAATACGCAAAAAAACTTTTAGGCGAAATAAAAAGATTAAACCTGGATATTGATTTTCATACCCCCAATGCCCTTCATCTAAAATTTCTTGATCAAGAGATCGCCGATTTACTAAAAAAAACCGGTTTTATCAATCCTCATTTCGGGCTTGAAATATTGGATGAAGAATTACAAAAAGCCTGGGGCGATAAAGTGACCAAGGATGAGTTGATTCAAGGAATAAACTTGCTAAAAAAATCCGGCTTTAAAAACGGGGAATTCAGCGTTTACCTGCTCCTGGGCTGGCCCGGACAAAACTTAGAAAACTTAAGGTCAGAAGCGGAATTTATTAACCGGCTGGGAGCCAGAGTGTCCCTAGCCGAATATTCTCCAGTCCCTCAAACCAGGATATTTAACTCCCATCAGGAGATCCTCGAAGAACCGCTGCTGCAAAATAACTCTCTGTTTGGTTTTTTTCAGAAGGAAAAGATAAAAGAGTTCTGGGAGATAAAAAACTACGTGAGAGATCTAAATAAAAGCCTGGCTGGTTAAAACTCCTGCCATTCCCTGAACCGGTCTCCGGAAAAAAATAGTTTTAGACTCCTGGCTTTATATATCCAAGTCTCATAACCCTCGAGAGTAGTCGCCACTTCATCAGGAAGGCCAAGCTGAGCGATTACTTCATCTTTAGTGTCGCCGATAACGATCCCGTCTCCGGCGTCGACTACATAATAATCTTTAGTTGATTCACCCGGGCCAAACTGGTTTTTAATATCCAGGCCGGCAGCTCCGTCCCTGACTCCGGTATAATCACGCATCTGCACGCAACCGATAAGTCCGGCTATAAAAATTAAACTAAAAAAAACTGCTGACCAAATTTTCATTTTAAACCTCCTTTTATAATTCAAACTCTTGACCAACTTTTACTTCTAAGAAATTTTCCCGATAAAGCTGTTTAAAAGTATTTACAGCTTCGAATCCGCTACAATGGGCCGGGCCGATATTTTCGACGCCGAAATTCTTAACTTCCTCTACGATATAATTAACTGTCCTTTTCTCCTCATCCATAAGATGAAAACCTCCCAAGACAGCGTAAAGCCTCTCTTTAGAAAACATCGTCATGGTTTTTTCAATGAACTTTAAAACTCCCGGATGCGCACAGCCACAAATCAAAGAAATTCCTTTCCGGCCCTTAATGACCACGGCCTGTTCTTCTATTGTACTGCCTTTATACTGAGCTGACAAGCAACCAGTAGTATAAATATTTTCTGCTATCAGCTGTGACTCTCCAACCAGCTTAAAATTATTTCCGGAAAATTCTTTTTGATGCTCGCCTAAAAAATCAGAACTGGCAAAAACTTCGATCCGGCTATTGGCTTCTAAAAGATCCCTAAGGCCGCTGTGATGGTCCCAATGCTTATGCGAAATAACCACCTTCTCTATTTTTTCAATATCAACGTTTAAACTGGCAAAATTTTTAAGCAGATACTCACCCTTTTCCGATGCGTCAAATAAAACTTTATCGCCGATCAAGTAAGAAACTCCCCAACCGCTGAAATAACTTTCTTTAAGGGATTCCTTATCGAAGATTATTTTTACCTTCATCGGCGCTCTCCGAAAATCGCTGTTCCGATCCTAACTAGATTGGTTCCTTCTTCTACAGCTACCTTCCAGGAAGAGCTCATCCCCATAGAAAGATAACGCCAATCAAGCTTTGAGCCGTAAGTTTTCTTTATCTGTTCAAATGAATCCTTAGTTTTCTTAAAATACGGCCTTAAACCCTCTACATCATCTAACCAAGGCCCCATGGTCATCAAACCCATTGGTTTAAGATTAGAAAAAACTAAGATCTGTTTTAAAAATTTTTCTGCTGCTTCAGGTAAAATACCCGCTTTCTGCAGCTCGCCAGCTGAATTTACTTCGATCAACACCGGCATAAACTTATTTATCCGTTTGCACTCTTGGTCCAAAATACCGGCTAACTCTAAAGAATCCAGGGTCTCAATCATATCAAATATTCCAACTGCAGCTTTGGCCTTATTTTTCTGAAGATGGCCGATAAGATGCCATTTTACATCACGGCCGACAACCGCCACTTTATCCTTAGCCTCTTTGACATAATTCTCGCCGATAATTCTGGCGCCGGCTGAAATCGCCGCTTTTATTTCATCAACCGACCGCTCTTTAGCAGCAGCAACTAACTCCACTCCCGGCGGCAATTGGCTTAGAATATTTTGGAAATTTTCTTTAATCATCTGATCCGGGCTCCTGAAGCCTTAAATTCTTTTTTTCCGTCGTAGTAATCGGATACTATCTCAATATCCTTGCCGATAACTCGCTTTATCTGAGCTAGCCGCTCAGGATCAGTAAGTTTAAACTTTCTTTTACCCGGCCGCACCGGAAGATTAAGCTGGACTTTATCGGGCTTTATCTTGGCAATGATTTTTTTTAATTTTTTAGCCTGAGAAAGGCTGTCATTAATTCCTCTCACTAACATCACTTCCAACCAAATCTCCCCCTTAAACTCCTTACGCAGTTTGATCAAGCCCTGGATAATTTTGGTTAAACTAACTCCCTTGAGGGGATGATTGATCTTGCGAAAAGTCTTTGCGTCGACGGCATCCAGAGAAGGAACGATTAAATCAAACCCCTTTAACTCCTCTCTTACTTTTTTTCGGTAAAGCAAAGATGAGTTAGTGATCAAACAAAGGCGGTATTTATTACCACTGACTTTTTTTATGGCTTTGATTATCTGATCCAAATTCTCATGAAGGGTCGGCTCGCCGGAACCGGAAAAGGTGATAAAGTCTATACGTGGTTTTTTACTGATTATCTGGGCCAGTTCTTTTTTAAGCTTGATTAGATTAACCCGCGATACTCTTTGACTGTAACGGGTTTTACTCCGGCCCAGTTGACAATAAACACAGTCAAAGGAGCAAGTTTTCTCAGAGAACAAATCCAAGCCTAAAGATTTTCCCAGCCGGCGCGAGGCCACTGGCCCATAAAAATAACCCATAGTTAAACTCCCTATTTTTCAGTGCTATTATAGATAAAATATGCAATAAATCAAGGATTTATGCGACGTTCCCAAAGGCCATTTTCTTTCAAAAATCTCAAAAAAAGTGGTATAATTTACCTATGAACCCTACAAATCGTCAGAAAACACGGCTGCCGTCTATTAATTGTTATGTGTAAAATAAATAAATGCCCGAGGACAATCGAAAGGTCAAATACAACAAAGTTAAACAGGAGAGACCAATGAGAAAAGGATTTACTCTTATCGAGCTAATTGTTGTCATAGCTATTATAGCTGTATTAGCTGCCATAATAGCACCGAATGCATTCAGGGCTATTGAGAAGGCAAAAATGGCGCAGATAGTTTCTAATTTTAAAACTATAAAAAGCGCTTCATTGTCTTATTACGCTGATGTTGGCTCATTTCCGCCCAACGATGACTGTTATGGCTTAGCATACCCACACGAATACAGTGGCATAGATTTTTTTGAGAACAAAGCTAGAGAAACAATTGAAAGCGGCTATGCGGGTTGGGTATGCTTTCCCTTGACCAACAATTATCTTGGTTGGGATGGTCCTTATCTAGAAAGCTGGCCAAGTCCACCCTGGACTTCTGGATCAGCTAGAAGTCAATTTCAATATCAAGGAGGTTGGGCCGATTTTAATAATGACGGTGTTATGGATGAGAGCGTAGAACTGCATTTTTGGTATGCTAGTGATGACTTCGCAGAAGAAAAATTTTCTCGAATAGATAAAGCTATCGATGATGATAACATAAGTACTGGTAACTATATCTCGGGCGCCACTTTTGATCCTTTGGTAGGAGGGTCTAGATGTACTTCTTGCTCATTTTATAAGGCTGCTCTTAATTAGAATAGGAAGGCAATATTGCAATAAAGCAATGAACACATAACAAGGCAATCCACCTGACCTTCCTCGCTGTCTCCTAGGATCGCTGGCTCATCAGACAAATAATTTTTGGGTTAGGTTAGAACTGGCCTAAATATTTCTTGAGATTATCTATCTGGGAGCGGGCGGCAAGCAGAGTAAACCCTTCAGTATCGATAAAAAAGACATCCTTTAAACCCATCACTAAAATCTTCTTTTTAGGGTTATCTGAATAGACTAGATTATTGTGGCTCTCAGGTAAAAAAACCTTAGCCTTAACCGCGTTAGCAGCTTTATCTTTAGGCAAAACCTGATAAACCGTATCCCAGGAACCAAAATCTTTCCAGCTAAAATTAGCCCTGGCTAAAGCTCCTTTCTTAGTCTTCTCCATTATCGCCCGATCAAAAGGTATATTGTCTATTTTTTTATATAAAGCGCTGATCTTGTTTTTCTTAAAGCTGTTTAGAAAAAAGTTATAGCCGGAATAATATTTTTTGTATTCCCCGATTAAAGTATTTAAAGAGGCAATAAAAATCCCACTGTTGTAAAAACAATTGCCTGCGGCAATAAGCCTTTTTGCCCGTTTGAGGTTGGGTTTCTCGATAAAGCGTTTTATCGGATAAATACCGTGCTTTGCCGGTTTTACCTGAATATAGCCGAAATTAGGCGTCGGCTGTTTAGGCTTAACCCCCAGGGTACAGACAAACCCTCTGTCGGCTGCCAAAAGAGCCTGATTCAGGGCTTTATAAAACTCGTTTTCCTTACTTATCAAGTGGTCCACCGGAGAAATAATAATATTTCCTGAAGAATACTTTTCTAATTTTAACAGGGAAAGCAGTATTGCCGCGGCAGTATTGCGGCTGGCCGGCTCAAAAATTATATTGGTTTTTTTAACTGATTTCAGCCTTAAAAGCTCCTTTTTTTCGTTTTGGTTAGCTACCAAAAAAATATTTTCCCGGGAAGTTATTTTCAGAAATCTTTTTATAGTAAGCTCTAAGGGGGAAAAACCAAAAACATCCAAAAAATTCTTGCTTTTATACTGAGAAAGCGGCCAAAGTCTTAAAGACCTTCCGCCGCAGAGAATCAAAACTAAAGGTTTTTTACTGTTCATTGAGTTCCTTTACTCTTTTAGAAAAATATCCGCCGCTATAGCCATCAATCATAGCAGTTAATTCTTCCAAACGCAACTTCTTTAGAAACAGTTCCTCCTCAGGCAAAGCGCTTTCGGCAATTTCTCTTTTAAGGCGTAAACGCTCAAAGTAAACCCGGTTTATTTCATCAAGAATATCAAGACGCAGTTGAGTATTCAGGCGGGCCCGGGTATCCACATCATCTTCATAAGAATTCCAGATTAAATCACCAACGTCCCATTTAAGATTTATTCCCCAATCTTGAGGGCCAACCTGAACACGGTCATAAGAAGCTCCCAAGGCTGTAGTAACTGTCTTATCATAATCCAAACTTATCTCAGGAAACAATGCCCTATATTTCAAAGCATTGCTCCATTGCTTTATTTTGTCGGGATGAACTTCATTATACTTCAAGACTATCTGCTGGATTTCATTGATTGACGGCTCCTTGGCTGTTGATATTTCTAAACCTTTTAGCTGAGAAGCAGCAGTAAAGTAATCTGCGCTGTATAAACCTTTGGCCGTGGATAAATAGATCTTTCCTTCGGGAGTAAAATCCGCCCAAAAGATATAAGAAGAACTTAAGCCTTCAAAAATCTGCTCTAAGGAATTTTTTTTAAAATTAACTTTAAAAAAACCCTTGGTTGTCCCTAGATATAAGCTGTCGTCTTGGAGCCGAGTTTGGGTAATACAGTTAATTAAAAGGTTTCCCAGGCCGCCGATGTAAACTTTCTGCCAGTTTTTTCCTAGATCCAAAGATTTATACAAGCCGCGGCTGGTTCCCATCCAGAGGCGGTTTTTATCAAATAAATCGGCCTTGATAACCTGGGCGATCAAGGCCTGAGAATCTTCTTCCTGATCCTGGCGCATCAGGAATAAACGTTTAAGGTTATCCACACCCTTAAGAAGATATACCCCCTTATCGGTAGCCAAATATAAATCATCAGCCTTACCTTCAATCCAATAAACCGAGGCATCGCTTAAATTTTTCGGCTTGCGCCAAACTAAAGTATCTTCCAAAGCCAAATAAAATCCCTGGCTGGTCCCGATATAGAGTTTATCCTGATGCCGGCAGGCAGTGTAAATCCGCTCTTCGTCCTGAGCGGTAAATAACTCCTCCAACTTTCCGTCCCAGCGGTAAAGATGGCGGCTGGTTACAATATAGGTTAGATTAGCTAAATAAGGGTCGAAAAAGAGATGCTGGACTTCTTCGTCTTTAAACACCGACAACTTGCTGAAAGTCTGCCCGGAATCCTGGCTTTGGTATAAAGAGTTTTTGGAAGCGACGTAAATCAGGGAGGGGGTGAAAGGAGAAATCACTGCCCGTTTGATCTGGCTACTCTCCAAATCACCAACCGGCTTAAACAGGGCGTAAGAATACGGCAAAGGAAGAATGAAAAGGAGAAAGATTAAAAGCAGTGACTTTCTCATCAAAAAAATTAATATGGCGAGGGAGGGAATTGAACCCCCCACGCAGGGATTTTCAGTCCCTCGCTCTACCAACTGAGCTACCTCGCCAGTTAAAAAATAACAAATAGCAGTGAGGAAATTATAACAGCGGCAGCGGTTTTAAGCAAGTAGTTTTTGACACCCTCGGGGGGTGGCGAAGCGCGGTTGGAGTCACATGATAGCTCTATACTAGGGGTTAGTCAAATAGAAAAGAGAAAATTTAATTGTCGCGGGTCAATAATTAAAGTTGGAAGGGTAAGCTAGCCAACATTTATTTCATTAACTTCTTTATCTCCTGGAGTTTTTCTTTAGTCCGAAGCAACATTACATCTTCCAATCCTATTCCCGCATCCACAACAGCTTGAGGAACAATTCCCGCTTCAAGCAACTCTATCGCTTTTTGATATGCTTTGGCTGCAGCCGGTAAATCCCCTACATGCATAGCCAATGCATCACCGATGGAAATATAGTTGGTGCAATTAAACGGTATTATTCCACTTAATTTCTTAGCATAGAAGAGAACTTTTTCGTAATCATTAAGTATTCCCCAGGCCTTAAGAGCCTGGCTAAGCATATCTTGGTCGTTTGGTATAATTTCTAAATATTTTGACATAGCTTCTGCAGCCTTCCTAGTAGCCTCTAATTCCGCCTCAGTTTCAGTAAACTTTGAAAAATCACCGCCGGCTCTTGCTAACCGCTCAACCATAGGGGCCAATACTGTCTCATTGTATTGTAAAACCTCCTTCCGGTAGGGTTCTGCCCGATTTACATCTTCTAGATAACTAACAAATGACAATTTTATTGTTTTAGAAATAAAAGGTTTTATTTCATTAATATCTAAAGCAAAATTTATATTTCGTGCATAAATCATTCCAGCAGTAACGATACCGACAATTTCTCCCTTTGAATTTATTAGCGGACTACCACTATAACCGGGTGATATCGGAGCAGTAAACTGGAGCCAGTTACGATTAATCTCCTTTCTCCAGCCAGAAACTACCCCCTCGCTAAAAGAATACCCTAAACCTGAAGGATCAGCAATGCAGTAAATCTTTTCGCCTTTCTCTGTTGAATCTAAATCAACTAAAGAAACAGTTGGCAAATCCTTAGCCTTAATTTTTAAAATGCAAATGTCACGCTCTACATCTTGGTAAATGAATCCCTCCACAGGATAGTTTCTGCCATCTTTCAATTTTACACTGGTAATAGGTGCATTTTTTATAACGTGTTGGTTAGTAACTACCACTCCTTGGCTATCGATAATGAACCCACTGCCCAAGGGTTTTTCTCCTCCTAAGCTCGATCTCTGAAAAATATGGACGACGGCTGGACTTACTAAAGAAAAAATATCTTGCGGTGTTTTTGGCTCCCCCCTTAAAGATGAAGAAGTAAGCTGATTTTTCGAAATATCAATATCTTGACCATCGATGGACTCAATATCGTCATAATAATATGTCAAGACAGCGCCCATAAAATTAATCTTCACTGAACCTTCAAGTCTTTCAACAATTAGAGCCTCAATTATCCTTCCGTCTTTAAGTTTAATGGTTTCGGCAAGAGATATTGGTGGGTCGAGTACTAATAGAACTAACAATAAAACTATGATTTTCTTCATGGTTACTTTCTTTAAAATTATTATATCACTTCTAAAAGGATTCTGCAAAATCTGCTTCACGCACCAAAAACAGTCCTTATAACTACACCCATAAGTAAATTGGGAAAGGCGATCAGGCAGGGATTTTCGCTCTTTTGTGCATTAGGGGCGTGATGTTAATGAATGACCTTTTGGATATAGCTCAGGTGGGATTAAATTATGTTTGCTAGACGCGGACCCAACAAATATAATTTTTGCTGTCGCAAAAGTTGGGTTCAGTCCCTCGCTCTACCAACTGAGCTACCTCGCCAGTTAAAAAAATACCAAATAGCAGTGAGAGAATTATAACATAGCCGATATTTTAGGCAAGGAAAAATTCAGATAGGGTTAAAAAAGAAAAGGGTAAATTAACCTATGTGACGATTTACTAGTAAATTTTAACTGTTAATCAAAAACCAACTAAACGCCAAATATAATCACCGCCGGAACCCGCCATGAAAGCGCCACCGGTTGGATAAGTTAGGTCTCCATCATCCAGATGGTCATCCATTCTTTGTGCCGTCGCAGCAGGTATACCACAAGCGTATCGACAAGCACTAATATCGCTGCAAGGATAACACACCTCCCAATAATATACAAAAAGTCCGTTTATCCAATGCTGTCGATACATAACATAAGTACCTCCCCAGGGATGCAAACCGTATAATCTGTCAAGATAAGGGCCATCCCAACCCGGCCAAGAACTATCATTCTGCATCAACTCACTAGGCTGCATATCAGGGGCTCCCGGCCAAGGGAGAGTAGAGGTATCTGGATCAAGATATATTATTGACCAGGGCTGCCCGTTCACAATTGGCCCATCATCACCCGGCCAATGCCCAGTGTCAGCATATAAAGCATAAACGGCAGTTTTAAAAGTCTTGGCTTCAGATTCAGCCTTAGCCACCTTGGCTTTCTCAATGGCCTTAAAGGCATTGGGAGCGATGATTGCCGCCAAGATGGCAATAATGGCGATGACTACTATTAGTTCGATCAAAGTGAAGGATTTTTTCATGTAAATACTTTTAAATATTACGGGGTATAGCGGTCTTCATAGTCCCAAAATAATACCCAGTGGATATCATTTGAACCACGGACATTGCCGGTATTAAGCGGCCAATCTTCAGCATCGTCTACCATTGCATCTAATTTTTGAGCGGCACTTTTCGGCATACGACAACCGTTATTGGGACCGCTAGGATAGCAAAGATTGTCCATTTCTAAAACTAACTCCTCTATGCCATTTAAGGGACTACTGAAATCTTGCCAACAAGTAAAAGCATAAAAACCTCCCCAAGGATGCATTCCAGGAACTTTTTCAACATAAGGGCCGTCCCAGCCCGGCCACTCCTCTGGGTTGTTCCAAAAAGCACTGCTAAAATCATTAGGATTTGTGTCCAAAGGGTTTAAGCCTGGCATTAAATTCATCTGCGTGCCGCTAATACTACCATCCATAACCCTATGCCCGGTATCAGCATAAAGAGTAAAAACCGCCGTCTTAAGAACTTTGGCATCACCGATCACCCTTGCAACCTTGGCTTTCTCAATAGCTTTAAAAGCATTGGGAGCAATGATTGCGGCAAGGATGGCGATGATGGCAATGACCACGATCAGTTCGATGAGAGTGAATACTCTTTTCATAGTTAAATTATATCACCACAGACAAGGTTTAGAAACAGAAAAAATTAGTTTGTATCCGGATATAAAAGTTGCCTAAAATCGCCTCCACAAGAAGCACCATTTGTTCTATCAGAGCAGAAATAACGAACAATACCAGTAGAAATATTGCCATCGTCAAGCTTCTCATCTATGAATAAAGCCGAGGCAGCAGGAACTTGACAGTTAAATTCTGAAGCTGTTGAACCAAGCGAAAAATAACAATCATTACCCATTTCCATATCCAAATCCGGAAGATCAGAATCTTCTCCGCGCAGGCTCCAGCCGGTGGGAGTTTTATAGTTAACATTTCTACTTATCCAATACATACCCCCCCAAGGATGAGCAATAGCTTTTTCCAAATACGGACCATCCCAACCAACTACATTTGTAGAGTTAGTTATCAAACCGGCATCTTCTATTCTTCGAGCACCGGTCGTAGCGGTTCCCGGCCACTTACCGGAATCAGCATAAAAGGCTCCGCAGGCCGCCTTTATGGCTTTCCAATCTGCAAAAGCCCGAGCAACCTTGGCTTTCTCAATAGCTTTGAAGGCATTGGGGGCAATGATTGCAGCTAGGATAGCAATGATGGCGATTACTACGATAAGTTCAATGAGGGTGAAGTATTTTTTCATCGTAATAATATTATACCACCCTTTTAAGGCTGGATAAAGCCCTTATAAGGCTCTTCTTCTCTGACTTCCACTTCACTGGAAAGTTTAAGAAAAGGTTGGCTGATCTGATTATCAATAATGTAATAATAAGCGTTTTGCGGAGCAAGTTTTTGGGCTTCTCCAGCATTGCTGACAACCTCTCCTTTTTCTTTCCAGACAACCCCGCTGATCTTACCCAGAAAAATCCCCCTTAAAGGAATCGGATGAGAATCATTATTGTAGGCGGCCTTATCCACAGAAACGCAGTAAGGGTTTTTCGAACCCTTGCAGATATCCTGCCAGCGAGGCTGCTCTTCAGCAAAAACTAAAAGCTGACATAAAATAATTACGGCTACAAAAATTAATAGAAATTTCAAACTCTTCATCTTACCTCCTAGGATTGCCGGCAAAGAGCATATTTAATAATCACAAAAACTGCCCAAAAACCATCCCGCCAGTTTATTTTTTTACCCTGCTGGTAAGTCCTACCACTGTAAGAAATACCCACTTCATAGATCCGGCATTTTAATTCTGCAATTTTAGCGGTAATCTCTGCTTCGACCCCGAACCGGTTCTCCTCCAGCTTAATCTTATCCAGGGTAGATTTTCGAAAAGCCTTATAACAAGTCTCCATATCGGTAAGGGTTAAATTGGTAAAGATATTGGAAAGACGAGTAAGGAATTTATTCCCGACCATATGCCAGAAATATAACACCCGGTGTTCCTGGGAACCGACAAAACGCGAACCGTAAACCACATCAGCTTTTCCTTCAAGGATAGGCTTGATTATCCTGGGATATTCAGCCGGATCGTATTCTAGATCTGCATCCTGGATAATAACGATATCTCCCTTGGCCTCGGCAAAACCTTTACGCAAAGCCGCACCCTTGCCAAGATTTTTTTCATGGTAAATCACTTTACTTACTTTATGACTGATCTCCTTTTCGATGATCTCTTTGGTCCCGTCAGTAGAGCCGTCATCGATCAAGATTATTTCTTTATTTTTAACCGGAGACTGGACCACCTTCTCAACAGCTTCCTTAAGAAAGTGCTTTTCGTTAAAACAAGGTATTACGATCGATAAAAGAAAATCATCAGACATTTGCATGGCTAGCTTCTCCCGTTAATTATAAAGTTTCAAATAACTAACAAATGAGTTTAGGCTTGAACCTACAACCAAAACCGAATAGGAAACGATGAAAAAAAGATGTAAAATTTTTACTTTCTTAAGAGAGTTAATACCCCTGATAATAAAATAAAAAACGAAAGGCGCAAAAAATAAAGTTACTCTTTCTCCGGTAAAAGGGTATTTTTTCAATATTCCTAATACTAGCAATTCAACGAAAATGATTAGGCCTATGGCATCAAGATCCCAAACCTTAAGGCGGTTTACCCACAAAGACCGCAAACCCCGAGCAAGAAGAGAAATCACAAAAAAAGGTATTACAAAAGAAGCGGCACGTTTTAAAAAATCAATGTTGCCAAACCACCAAGTGGCGATTTTTCGTAAGCCTTCGCCGAAAGATTTAAAAAAACTGTATATTGAATCAGTGGAAACAAAATAATCGCTCCAATAAGAAAAAAGCGCCGCGCTTGAAAAATTATGGCGAAGATCAACAAAATAGACAGTGATCGCGGATAAAACAGAAAAGACCGTGTAAGTAATGAAAAGGTAAGTTATTTTTTTGTTTTTCAAGCCGGCCAGTAAAAAATTACTGCTGACAATCCAAAAAACCAAAAAACCGGCATAGGATAAAAAAAGAGTAAAAGGAAGCAGCAAGGTCGCCCAGACGAATGGCCGGGAAAAACCTCCGGCTATCTGCCGAGGCTGATAGTCGAGATAAAGGCAGAATAAAGCTACTACCAATACATCCAGGGAATATTGTTTTAGCTCAGCCGAATAATAGCTGAAAGCATAGACGCTGCTCAAAGAAAATAAGGCCAGCAAATATAGCCCTGGAGTCAGGGCTATTTTATAAAGCTTCCTCCAGATAAAAAATGCCGCTAACATGCTGACCAAGGGGAAAAACCGCAAAGTTAAAACATTGAATCCGAAACCCTCTCCAAACAGCTTGATTAAGTTAAGATACACTCTAGGAAAAGCCTGACTATCTCTAAGCGGTCCGAAAATTTGAAAATAGGTTAAATTCTTTATATTATTGAAAACAAATTGTTCATCTTGCCAAAGGGGCCGCTGAGAAAAATAATGGGATAAACAAAGAAGAATAAACCAAAACACGCAGACAACCGTTAAAATTTTATAGGTTTTCATTTGTAATATTCAAGGGATTGCCCTAAATTCAGCTTCTGCCTTTTGAACCCCATAAGCATTACCCCCAACCTTGTAGAGTTCTATAGCTTTCTTAAGGTAATCTTTAGCCTCCTGGGGTTTGCCTAAATCACGAAAAGCTAGCCCCAGGTTATAAGCAGAATCTGCATTTTGGGGGTCGATCTGAAAAGCTTGTTGGTAGCAAATGACTGCTTCCGGGTAGCGGTTTAAAAAAAAGTAAGTAGAGCCGAGATTGTTGTAGGCTGGCACATAATCCAGATTAGCATGGATAGCCTTTTCAAAATAAGGAATCGCCTGTTGATATTGGCGCTGGAGCGAATAAACAACACCAATATTATCATAAGCCTCGGCATACCCAGGATTTATCTCGATTGCCCGGTTAAAACTGTCTATGGCCTGGTCGTATTTAGCAAATTCAATATACACGAAGCCGATCCCGGTATAAGCTTCGAAAGATTCGGGGTCAATTTTAAGAACTTCCTGGAATTCGACAATGGCCTGGTCAAACTGACGGGTTTCTAAGTATTTTTCAGCCTGGCCATAGTGATTAAGCCAATCCTGGCTAAAAACCCTTTCTTCCTTAAAATTATTTTCAGAAGTTGCTTCGGAAGAAGAAAAAGTTATTTTTTCTCCGTCAATAGTCTCTATGGTTTCCCGGTAATATTTTATTGCTACGCCGCTGACTTCAACTTTTATAAACTCAGGGGTCTGCTTAACTATTTTTCCATTTATAACTTTACCGTTTTTAAGAACGATCTCCTCACCAAAAACTAAAACAGTAAAAATAATAAACAGGGTTAAAACAATTAATCCTTTACCCATAGTTAATGTTGGCTTTAAAAGTTGGTCAATCCCCAGACATTTTTCCGGTTCCTTTAAGCATTAAATAGTGAAAACGAGCCTGGTCTTCTTCGGGAAGCAAATTAATCCCCTTATAATTAAGCATCCGCATCCTCTCGACATCCTTAGCATCAAAATGTTTACTTCCCTTGTAGGCAAATTTTTCCTGTAATGCCCTTAACTCATCTTTTTCATAAGGAGGCAGCATCCGCATGCCTTTCAACATTAGGTTATTTAATTCGGTAAGTTCGACATCCAAAAGCCTAAACTCGATATCATTAAATTTACCGATAGCCTCCTCTTTAGTCCGAAGGATAAAATCTCCGTATGTTTTAAGTGGGCTTTGGAATTTCTTAAAAGCAATCAAGACAACAACGGCAGCAACGATAATAAGAAGGCTGTAGTTAAACTCTCTTACACTGCGGGAAAGCTTGCTAACTGAACCTTTATTCTTCCGGGGTAAGGTCATTATACTCTTCAGTAAGCACAAACTCCGGCTCAATTAACGGCCGATAGGGCGGGATCGGGAAGGTCACTAGCTCTACCAACCCCCAAGCACTCCTGCCCAAAAAACAGGCAAAGCCTCTTGGTACTCCGTAAAAAAGCCCGGCTGTACAACCCGACTCCTCCCTGATCAATCCCATCTGGCGAGGGATCTCGGTGACACCGAGAAGCAGATTAGAGGCGCCGCGGCCGAACTTACGCAAGGCATTATAATCTTGCGCGTATAGCGGAAGGATAAATAATTGGATTATCACTGCTAAAATAACAACTTTTTTCACTAGACACCTCCTTGTTACATTCATTATACCAAAAATATCTTCAAGGTAAAGAACGTCCGAACCAACACAGCCAAACTATTGTTCTGAACCGGTAAGTAAAGGCAAGAACAATGCCGGTATCATCAACGGCACCATAATCTTAAAAAAATCGGTTATCCCGGAAACAAACTCAGGGTTAGAAAACCCCAGACTTAAACCTTCTTTAACTTTAAGAGCTAAAACAAAAATAATAAACAGCCAAATCGAAAATAAAATATAGATGACACCTATCCGGGCATTAGTTTTAAGGCTGATAATCGCCAAGGCTGATAAAAGGTACATTGAACCAATGAATAAAGATAAAAGAGAAAAAGCTTCAGTAGAAAATATCCCGGCAAAAAGAAATTCAACTATCTTGTATTGCTGGCCTAAAGCAGCTAAATAATCACGCAAGAATCCCGAGAAAAAACTTCCCAAAAGGCACAAGCTATAGGCCAGTAAGATCAAACCGATCAACACCCTTGATATTTTTAGAAAAACTACGCCGGCTTTAGCCATATCTCCCCCTTAGCTTAATTATTTTTTTCATCCCCCATCCCCAAAGAACAAACTAAATTGATTCCGCTTACAATATCGCTTATGCTTACTGGTTTAACTAAATAGGTGTCAGCTTGAGACTGATAGCCTTGTTTCATATCCGAAAGAGCGTCTTTGGCTGAAAGGATTATCGTAGGGGTAAACAACTTTTCTTCCTGGCGCAGCCACTTCAAAACTTCCCAACCGTCTAAAACCGGCATGGCTAAATCAAGGATGATCACATCAGGCTTTTCGGACTTTATCTTTTCTTTGGCTTCCAGGCCGTCGAAAGCACAAACAGCATGAAAGCCCTCTTTAATCAGGCCTCTTTGCAGGAATTCGACTACTTCCCGTTCATCATCAACAATAAGAACTTTTATCGGCATTTTTTCTTTTAGTTAAAAAACTTTGCTTAAAACCTAATCGGAACATTTGTTTTGGCTGCAGCCGTTTGATCCTTGAAGCTGGCTGGAAAACTGAATATCTACGACATCGCCTTTTTCAAAGTAGACAAATAATTCTCCGGTCTGAGAAAAATTATAAAGCCAGACTTCTTTACGGCGATAATGATTGACTTCCCGGGGATTACCCAATAGTTTGACTACCTCCCGCATCGAATCACCTTTAACAATATAGCCAAAGGGAGTAGTAAAACTTCTCCCTTTACTGACAGCCGGGCTGCGATAACAGCCGCCAACTAACAGAATCAAAGCAATCAAGCTTAATTTAGCCGAAACTTTCACCGAATAATTATACCTCTATTTAGGCCCTAAATCAACTCGAAACCCTTTTGCTTAACCGACAGGATGTCGATAATCTCTTTTTTACCCATCCGGCCTTCGGTTTTCAAATAAGCCTCTAAATAATTACGGGGAATAATACAGCTGGGCGGCGAAAAAAACCGGACAATATACCAATGATGCTTAGGCCGGTAAGTCACCCCGTCGACTTTACGCTTTAAACCGATTTCTTTGATTAACTCCTCTACTATTTGCTTAACTGTATCTTCAGTACAATGGGTACTTTTTGCTACTGTTCCCTGGCCAAACCAATCGCCGATTTTTTTAAATATCCCGCCCATTTTTTTTCCTCCTGGTTAAAAAATAGCGCATCCCCAAAGCAATAGAAAAACCCAAAACCGCCGAGACCACAACAACCCTGAACTTTGCTTTCAAGGAAATTGGCAGAGAAAGCAACATGACCAGCAAAATCAAACCGACCAAAGAAGATATCCTCGGGTATTGTTTAAGAAAATTAAAAAAAGTCGTTTCCGGTAATTTTAACTTCATGGTTTAAACTGCTGCTTTCCTGCGGTAAGCCAAAACAAAAATAACTACCAAGGTAAAAAGGACCAGGTTAACTATATTAAAAACTCTCCAAACCGGGTCTTTAGAGGCGAAAGCCGAGGGAGCCATAAAGAGAAAACAGGTCCAAACACCCAAAGCCCAGTAAAGGCTGATGTCACGCGAAGACTTTCTTTTTATAATCCGCACGATCAAAGGGATATTCCATAAAGGCAAAACCACTGCGGCTACAAGGGCTATTTTTTCAATCATTTTAAATCCTTTTTAAAAATCACTGTTTTTGTTTAAGTAAACTCAAGACCTCCTCAAGCTGTTTTGAAATCCGGCGCAAAAGCTCTATCTGCTCATTTTGAATACGCTCCTGGCTTCTCTGGATCTCTTTAGCCTGGCTAGCCATCTTGGACAAATCACCTAGTTTGTTAAAGTCAAACAT
>Ga0180009_10001646_pt1 | contig 27088 bp, 29 predicted proteins | sample OS_PC_MetaG_FD_123537 | JGI IMG/M metagenome (GOLD analysis project Ga0180009, IMG submission 123537) | Groundwater microbial communities from the Aspo Hard Rock Laboratory (HRL) deep subsurface site, Sweden - OS_PC_MetaG | ecosystem: Environmental > Aquatic > Deep subsurface > Groundwater... | reverse complement strand
GTAAGTTTTTTGCTTGACGGATTATGGGTGGCAAGGGTATATCTTGCCACACTTCATGTGGGGCGAATAGCTCAGCTGGGAGAGCATCGGCCTTACAAGCCGAGGGTCACAGGTTCGATCCCTGTTTCGCCCACCACAAGAGGAGTGGTAGTTCAGTTGGTTAGAATACCGGCCTGTCACGCCGGGGGTCGCGGGTTCGAGCCCCGTCCACTCCGCCATAAAAAAAATAAAGGGATTAGCCAAGCAAGCTAATCCCTTTTTTTTTGAATTCAATCAATTTGGTTCAAATTCCCGGTTTTCCTTGGAGCAAGAGCTTGACACCGCCCGTATCCCGTGAGTAACATGAATATTCTATGGGATGGTGCAAGCCGCACAACCGCAAGGCATGGCGGATTGCCCGAACGTTTGCTGTCAAGCGTGGTGTCGCGCAAACGCCTGCAAGAGGAACCTATGATTCGCTACCTGGAAAAAATCGGAAATAACACCTTGTGGATCCTGGAAGATTTGGGTCGCATGGGGTCCTTTCTGGCTTTTGGTCTTGGTGGCGTCTTCAAAAGGCCCTTCCGTTTTTCCGCCATGATCAGGCAGGTGCGTTTGATCGGGGCCGATTCTTTCTGGGTTATATTCTTCATTGCGGGATTCACCGGCATGGTCCTTGGCCTGCAAGGATATTATACCCTTCGTAAATTTGGCTCGGAAGGGGCTCTGGGATCAGCGGTCTCCCTTTCCTTGATCCGCGAGTTGGGTCCGGTGCTGACCGCCTTGATGGTGACCGGCCGGGCCGGCTCGGCAATGTGCGCCGAGATCGGGATCATGCGCAACAGCGAGCAGCTTGACGCCTTGGAATGCATGGCCATCGACCCTTTCCGTTATCTTATCACGCCGAAGTTTCTGGCCACGATCATCTCTGTTCCTATTCTCACCCTTTTTTTTAATGTCGTCGGCATATTCGGCGGGTATATCGCAGGGTGTGGCTTGTTGGGGGTCAACCCCGGCGCGTATTGGTCCGGCATGGAACAGAGCGTTGTGAATCAGGATATCAACATGGGCATTATCAAGTCGTTTGTTTTTGCCTTGGTGATCGTCTGGGTGTGCGCGGGGAGGGGCTATTTCGTTCATGTTATCCGGGGGGCCGGTTTCGGCGCCGAGGGAGTGAGCAAGGTGACAACGCAGGCGGTTGTTCTCTCTTCAATCGCGATCCTTATCTGGGATTATCTGCTTACGGCGATACTATTATGAGTCAGGCGGTTATCCAGTTTAAAGATGTCGTAAAAGCATTCGGCAAGCAGACCATCCTCGACCGGGTGAATATGACCATCAATTCCGGCAAGACCACTGTGATTGCCGGGCCGAGCGGTCAGGGTAAAAGTGTTACCATGAAGCTCATCCTGGGTTTGTTGCGGCCTGATTCCGGAGAGATTCTGGTGGAGGGGCACGATATAACCACGATGCGCGCCAAGGCGTTGAATGAGGTGCGGACAAAATTCGGCGTCCTTTTCCAGGGTTCGGCGCTTCTTGATTCCCTGAATGTTTTTGCCAACGTGGCTCTGCCCCTTGAAGAGCGGACAAAAATGGGCAGCGAGGAGATCAGGGAGCGGGTGCTTGCCATCCTGGCGCAACTTGGTCTTACCGGGCATGAGGAGAAATATCCGGCCCAGCTCAGCGGGGGCATGAGGAAAAGGGTGGGTCTTGCCAGGGCATTGATGCTGCAACCGGAAATAATGCTATTTGATGAGCCGACCACGGGACTTGACCCAGAAAACACCCTGGAGATTTACAAACTTTTTCTGGAGACCCAGAAAAAATTCGGATATACCTCAATTATTGTAAGTCATGATATTCCCAAGGTGTTCAATTTGGCTGATCAGGTCATTGTGATCAACAAGGGCAAGCTCAGCACCTTTGCCAGCCCTGAAGATATTCAACAGAGCGACATTCCAGATATCCAGGCCTTTGTGCAGTACACCATGGGGAAGATCTATTTAAGCAGGGAGATGGAATAGAGGGTATGAAAAAGATAAATTTCGATGCGATTGTCGGCCTCTTTGTTCTGGCGGGTTTTTTGGCTTTTGCGTATATGTCTCTGCAGTTGGGCGAGTTTTCGGTATTCTCCATGGAGAAGACATATTCGGTGCAAGCGACTTTTGGCAATGTTTCCGGGCTTAAACGCGGAGCCCTTGTCGAAATGGCGGGGGTAAGCGTGGGCAAGGTAAGCGGGATTTCCTTGGGCGAAAATGATCAGGCCCGGGTGCAGCTTCAGATCAATAACGGGGTAAAGATAACCGATGACGCCATTGCCTCGATTAAAACTCAAGGCATAATCGGGGATAAATATATCAAGATTACCCAGGGTGGGTCCGAAGACCTGCTGGCTGAGGGCGGGGATATCATGGAAACGGAATCCGCGGTTGATCTTGAGGAGTTGGTGAGTAAGTATATATTCGGGGGTGTTTGAGCAACGCTTCCGTTATGCACCGTGCCGGAGTTGGTTTTGGGAGAATCTGAATGCGTCTCCTGTTCTTTGGCATGGCGACACTGGGCCACCCGATCGAGGGCAAGCAATATTGGGCAAGAGGATGATCATGGAAAAACGTGACCGCTTTATTTTGCAACTGTGCAGGGTGTGTTTCTGTTGCCTGGCAATCTGGACAGGGTCAGTCGTCATGGCCGTGGGGCAGGAGGCGGTGTTCGAAGATGAACCGGCTTTTGGGGAAGAGCGGGATATCGGTATGATCTCGGATCCTCTTGAGCCGATGAACCGGGTTTTTTTTCATTTTAACGACAAACTCTATTTTTGGGTGCTTAAGCCTGCGTCCCACGGCTACTCCTATTTTATTGCCGAAGACGTGCGCATGTGCGTGCGGAGCTTTTTTAAAAATCTTCTGGCGCCGGTTCGCATTGTAAACAATTTCCTGCAAGGAAAAGTTGCGGACAGCGGGATTGAAACCGCCCGTTTTCTTCTTAATTCAACCCTTGGTATCGCTGGCTTGGCTGATCCTGCCAAAAATGAGTTCGGCCTTTTGCCCAAGGATGAAGACCTGGGGCAAACCATGGGGGTATATGGCCTGGGGGAAGGCATCTATTTCTGCTGGCCCATCCTCGGGCCATCCAATGTGCGTGATACCATCGGCCTGGCCGGGGATTTCTTCTTGAGCCCGCTCTCCTACCTTGCCATGTCCGATTCCGGCGCTGGTGTTGCGGTGCAGGCCGGCAGGGAGGTGAATAACACTTCTCTTACCCTGGGGGATTATGAAGATTTCAAGGAATCCGCCATTGATCCCTATGTGGCCCTGCGCGACGCCTACCGCCAGTATCGGCAAAAGAAAATACGTGATGTTGCCGTGGGCAGCGATTCTGTCTATATTTCTTCATCGGGCACGACTGACAATGCATATGCCCGGGATACGACCGGGTCGGCTTTGCCCGAGCCGGTTGCCGCGGATAATTTTTTTGTCCGGGTCGGAACCTCGTTTGAGGCGGAAAAGCTTCTCGTGATGCAACAAGCGTTGTTAGCCATGAATACGGCTTCGATTGTCACGGTTTCTGATCGGGGGGGGCGTAATTTGTATGCTTTGGAGGTCCCTGCCGGGGAAGAATTCGAATCCGCCAGGCAGGAGGCAAAAAGGCTCTGCGACGCTGGGTTCAGCGAGGCCAGGGTCGGACAATAAAAGTGTCGATACCCATTGAATAAGAGTGTAGAGGCAAAAATGAAAAAGAGCAGCAGATGTTTTTTGATGGTTTTTTCGCTATGTGTTCTGGGGTTCGCTGCGGCGGTATTGCATCCGGCTATTACATGTGCCGCGGCAACCGACCCGGTCGTGTTTGTTAAGGAGGGCGTTGACGAGATTATTTCAATTCTCCAGGACGAAAAGCTCGCCGCGCCAAATCGCAAGGCGGAGAGGAAAAACCGCATGGTAACCATCGTCGAGAAGAAATTTGATTTTCGCGAAATGTCCATGCGCGCATTGGCCAGACATTGGCGGGAAAGGAGCCCCGCGGAACAGGATCGTTTTGTTTATTTGTTTAAGACGTTGCTGGAAAACACCTATTTAGCCAAGATAGAAACCTACTCCGGGGAAAAAGTTGTCTTTAAGAAAGCCGCGGTGCAAGGGAATAAGGCTATTGTCTATAGTGATCTCATCCGCAAGAATGTGGAAACCCCGGTTAATTACAAGCTCAAAAACAGCGATGACCGTTGGACGGTTTATGACGTGGAGGTGGAGGGGGTGAGTCTGGTTAACAACTACCGGACTCAGTTTTCCAGCATTCTGAGCAAGGAGAGTTTTTCCGGACTCATTGCCAAGCTGGAAGAAAAGGTAAGCAAAGGGGCTGCGGAGTAAACGCAAATGGGTGCCTCTGGAGAGATGCTTTTGGGGAAATACCGGCCCGAGGAGCTACACGATATATTTTCTTTTTTGTCCGCTGAAGAGATGGCGGAGTTGTTTGCCTATCTCGAGTGGAAAGCGTGGCAATCAGGGGAAACTGTGATGAAGGGCGGGGAGACCGCGGATTTCATGGGATTCCTTGTCGATGGAAAACTTGCCGTTAAGATGGATGCGACTTTCCCAGATAAGTTCATTCTGGTTGCCGTGCTTGAGCGTGGAAGTCTGGTAGGTGAGATTTCCGTTGTTGAGGGAGAACGTCGGCAGGCAACCGTTGTCGCCACGGAAAAAAGCCATCTCCTGATTCTTTCCCGCGAACGGATGGAACTTATGCTGAGGCAGGCGCCCGCACTTGGCGTGAAACTTTTGCGACGGATCATCCATGTGCTTGCTCATCGTCTGGGAAAAGCGAGCGACCGGCTTTCCCGCTTGTTGTAACTTCTTGTAATTGTTCTCTTTTTGTTCCTCCCGCGAACACTTGTCCAAAGGCGCTTCGTTGGCGCGGGTATCTATCAAGAAAAATCCCGGCAGTGAATTCGCTTGACAACTGGCTGTGTTTCTTTATATTGATCTGCTTCTTTTTTTGCGTTGTGGATGGGTGATGCGTGCGGCTCAAGTGGGATGAAATACCGGTTGACGGTCTGTTGCTCAGTGTTGATGACGGGGCCTGGATTCCTCGCGATGAGATTGTCTGCCAAGGATCGGGAGCATGCACCATTTCCCTGAACAGAGAGGGAGGGCGGGTGCTGCTTGCCGGAACCTTGCTTCTTCCCGTTGTTCTTGAGTGCGACCGCTGTCTTGAGCCTTTTGTCCATGCCGTGGACGAAGAGTTTGAGATTGTTTTTGAGTTGCTTGCCCAGGGGGAAGAGGCGGGTATTGCTTCGGATCACTTGTGCAAGGGCGAAGAGCTTGATGTTGTTTGTCTTGCGGAGCCGGTGGTAGATGTTTTTTCCGTGCTTGCGCAGCAATTGTTTCTTGCTTTGCCCGAAAAAAGACTCTGCGGCGACACATGCTTGGGGTTGTGTGCCGGGTGCGGAGCGAACCTGAATCATGGCCCCTGTGCTTGTTCCAAAGGAACAGGAACATCCCCGTTCAGCGTCTTGGCAAAGCTGAAAGTCCAGTAACGGGTAATTCCCGAGGATTTCCTTGATCGTGCAAGACCATTCCCATCCTGTTTGCGGCGCTGTTGATTGCCGGGAATTTTTTGTCTCGCCGGGGATATTTTTCCCTCCTGAGGTTGCGGGGCAAAAAAACTGTAATTTGTGTTGAACCTGTTGAATTTTTTTGAAAAACCCGTTACAGACAACAAGCTGTAACCGAGATCTATCCAAGTGGAGGAAAAGTAATGGCTTTACCGAAAAGAAGACATTCCCATTGCCGTACCAGAATCCGTCGTTCCCACGATGCGCTGAGTGGTGTAACTGTTTCTACCTGCTCCGAGTGCGGCGAGCCGAAGCTGCCGCACCGTCTTTGTCCTGGCTGCGGGGCATACAAGGGCCGTACGGTTGTCAAATTGACCGAAGAGTAGTAGAGCTGCACCATGGCATTGCATATTGCCCTGGATGCCATGGGCGGGGACCGAGGCCCTGGGGAACTGGTTTCCGGGGCAGTCCTGGCGGCGCGCGAGTCTGACCTTGAGATCAGCCTGATCGGTGACCAGGCTCTGCTTGGGACCATTCTGGCATCCCATGGTCCTCCTTCGTCCCGGATTCATCTGGTGCACGCCTCCCAGGTTGTTGGCATGGATGAATCCCCCTTTGACGCCATCCGCAGGAAAAAAGACTCCACCATCATGAAGGCCTTTGCCCTCCACAAAGAGGGCAGGGTTGATGCTGTTGTCAGCGCCGGCAACTCCGGGGCGACATTGGCAGCGGCCATCAAGTTGCTTGGCCGGTTGGAGCATGTCTCCCGGCCGGGGATCGCAGGTATTTTTCCTACCTTGAAAGGTCCGGTGGTGATGATGGATGTGGGCGCAAATGTTGATTGCCGTTCCGAGCATCTCTTCCAATTCGGGGTCATGGCCTCCGCTTTTTCGCAAGTACTCTTCGGGCATGATCGCCCACGGGTCGGCCTCCTCAGTATCGGTGAAGAGGGGGGGAAGGGCAATGTCCTGGTGAAAAAATCCCACGAGCTGTTTCAGCAAAGTTCCCTGAATTACATCGGCAATGTCGAAGGCCGGGACACCTTTCAAGGGGATGTCGACGTCATGGTCTGCGACGGTTTTGTCGGCAATGTCTGCCTGAAGCTCAGCGAGGGGTTGGCCGAGGCGGTCATGGGTATGCTGAAGGAGGAAATTGTCAAGAGCTTCAAGGCGAAACTTGGCTACCTGCTGGCCAGGGATGCCTTTGCGTCCTTTAAGAAGCGGGTTGATTACGCCGAGTATGGCGGTGCCCCCCTGCTCGGAATCCGGGGCAATGGTATTGTCTGTCATGGCCGTTCCAATGCCGTCGCTATAAAAAATGCCATCCGGGTTGCCTCTGAAATGGCCCGCAATAAGGTCAATGACCGGATACTCGAGCTTCTTTCCCTCCATCGTCTCCTGGGGCAACAGGATGATACGAATGCCCCTGTTGCCGGAGTAACCCCATGAGCCGCGCCGTTATCCTCGGGACCGGTTCCTGCCTGCCGGAAAGGATCCTCAGCAACGAGGATCTGGAAAAGATGGTGGATACCTCCGATGAGTGGATCACCACCCGGACCGGCATCAAGACCCGGCATATTGCCGGAGCCGGGGAGGAGACCTCCAAGCTGGCCAGCGTGGCGGCCCGGCGCGCCTTAGACATGGCAGGGGTCACCCCGGCGGAGGTCGACATGATCGTCCTCGGGACGATTTCCTGTGAAAAGGCCATGCCTTCCTGCGCCTGCCTTGTCCAGAAGGAATTGGAGGCGGTCAATGCCTTTGCCTTTGATATCAACGCCGCCTGCTCCGGCTTTCTCTACGGCCTTGATCTGGCCGACAAATACATTCGCAACAACCCGGACATGAAAATACTGGTTATCGGCGCGGAGAACCTCTCCGCCCGCACCAACTGGCAGGACCGCAACACATGCGTGCTTTTCGGCGATGGCGCAGGCGCCTGTCTGATAACCGGCAATGATCAGGGCCGGGGAATCTTGGCGACTCAGCTCTATGCCGATGGCCGCTTGTGGGAACTGCTTCATATGGACAGCGCTCCCAGTCTGAATCCCGATTTGTGCACCCAGCCAAGCGACGGCCCTTTTATCAAAATGGTGGGCAAGGATGTTTTTCGCTACGCGGTCCGGGCCATGGCGGAGGCCATCACCGCGGTCATCCAAAAAGAAGGGCTGCACATTGCTGACATCTCCCTGGTTGTGCCGCATCAGGCCAATATCCGCATCCTGAAAAGCCTGGCCGATCACCTCAATGTGCCGCTCGAAAAAATCTATATTAATGTGCATAAATATGGTAATACATCGGCGGCTACCGTACCGATTGCCATGGACGAGGCGAACCGGGAAGGCCGATTGCAGCTGGGGGATCTGCTTCTCATCTGCACTTTTGGCGGCGGGTTTACCTGGGGCGCGGCCCTGGTCAGGTGGTAGCGCAGGTTTGGCCGCTTTATAACCCAACCGCATATCAAAGTAATTGAGTACAAGGGGGCACAGTGGATTATTTCTTGAGCGAAGAGCAGCAGATGATCGTGGATGTTGCTCGGCAGATTACCGATGAAATGATTGTTCCGCAACGGGCGGAATTGGATGAAACCGAAGATTATCCCCGCGATATCTTAGCCGCCATTGCCAAGGCTGATTTGTATGGCCTCTATATCCCTGAGGAATATGGCGGTTTGGGCGGCGGATGTTTTGATATCGTCTTGGCCCTTGAACAGTTTGCCCGCGGTTGCACCGGGGTGGCCACCGCCTTTGCCGCCAGCGCTTTGGGCGCATACCCCATTCTTATCTCCGGCAGCGAAGAGCTGAAACAGAAATACATGCCGCTTATCGCCAGCGGCGAGAAGCTGGCAGCCTTTGCCCTGACCGAAGCCAATGCCGGCAGCGATGCCTCCGGCATCCAGACCACCGCCGTGCTCGATGGCGACGAATGGGTATTGAACGGCACCAAGCAGTGGATCACCAATGCCGGCGAGGCCCAGATCTACACGGTTATTGCCATCACCGACAAGAGCAAGGGGCCCCGCGGCGCCACCATGTTCGTGGTCGAGGATACCGACCCTGGTTTTTCCTACGGGGTCAAGGAAAAGAAGCTGGGTATCCGCTGCTCTTCCACCCGGGAGCTGATCTTCAAGGATTGCCGGATTCCCAAGGACCGGGTCATCGGCCGGATCGGCATGGGTTTTATCACCGTGATGAAAACCCTGGATCAGTCCCGTCCGGGCATCGCCATCCTCGGTGTCGGCCTGGGGCAGGGCGCCCTGGATGAGGCGGTGGTCTATGCCAAGCAGCGGGTGCAGTTCGGCAAGCCCATCATCTCCTTCCAGGCGGTGCAGCATATCCTGGCCGACATGGCCATTCAGATCGAGGCGGGCCGCGCCCTGGTCTACTCCGCAGCCAAGCATATCGATGCCCATAAGAACGACATGTCCAAGGCCTCTTCCATATGCAAGGTCTTCGCCACCGACATGGCCATGAAGGTCACCACCGATGCGGTGCAGGTTTTGGCCGGCTATGGCTATATGCGGGAGTATCCGGTGGAGAAGATGATGCGGGATGCCAAAATCCTCCAGATCTACGAGGGCACCAATCAGATTCAGCGGAATGTTATCGGTCAGGAACTCAACAAGGAGTATACGAGGTCCTAATGAAGATCATTGTTTGCGTAAAACAGGTGCCGGACGCCAAGGATGTCCGCCTGGACCCCAAAACCAACACCCTCTCCCGGGAAGGGGTGCAAGCCATCATGAACCCCTACGACCGCCATGCCCTTGAGGAGGCGGTTCGCTTGAAGGAACAGCATGGCGGCACGGTAACCGTGGTCAGCATGGGGCCTCCCCAGGCGGAAGAGATGCTGCGCGAGGCAGTGTCCTGCGGGGCGGACGAGGCAGTGCTCGTTTCAGACCGCGCCTTTGCCGGAGCGGATACCTGGGCGACCACCTATACCCTGTCCCAAGCCATTAAAAAGATAGATGATTTTGATTTGATCCTCTGCGGCAAGCAGGCCATTGACGGGGATACCGCCCAGGTGGGCCCGGGCCTGGCCGAGCGTCTTGACATCCCTTTTGTCGCCTACGTGCGCAAGATCAACGACTGCACCGCCAATACCATCCGGGCGGAGCGGCTGATGGATGACGGCTACGACCTGCTGGAAGTACCGCTGCCCGCGTTGTTCACCGTGGTCAAAGAGATCAATGAGCCCAGGATTCCTTCCCTCAAGGGAAAGATGAAGGCGAAAAAGATCGATATCACCAAGATGACCGCAGTGGACATCGAGGCAGACCCTGAGCAGTTGGGGCTCAAAGGCTCCACCACCCAGGTGGTCCGGGTCTTCTCTCCGGAACTGAAAGGGGAGCGGGCCATGCTTGCTGGTACTCCCAGTGAGCAGGTTGCCCAGTTGTATGAAAAATTGTCGCCTCTCCTGTAGACTTCAGACGAACGGAATTTTCCATGTTACAGATTGATAGTGAAGCCTGTATTGGTTGCGGTGTCTGTGAGAGTACCTGTACCTTCGGGGCCATCAAGGTTGAAGGCGGTGTCGCCGTGGTCGGCGATAGCTGCACCCTGTGCGGCAGTTGCGTGGATGTCTGCGAGGTCGGCGCCCTTTCCATCAAGCGGGAGGAGAAGGCAACCCAGGGCAACCTGGGTGACTGGTCCGGGGTCTGGGTCTATGCGGAATGTAGGCATGGCAGGATCGCCCCCGTAGCCCTGGAGTTGCTCGGGGCCGGGCGCAAGCTGGCTGAAAAAAGAGGGGTTGCCCTTTCCGCTGTGCTTTTGGGATCAAAGCTCAATGGCATGGCCGAAGAGCTTGTCGCCTACGGCGCAGACAAGGTGTTTGTTGTGGATGATCCTGCCTTGGCCTCCTTTACCGATGATGCCTATGGCAACGCCTTGAGTGCCTTGGCCAAAAAGCACAAGCCGGAGATTATCCTCGCCGGCGCCACAGCCATTGGCAGATCCTTTATTCCCCGGGTTGCCACCACATTGGCCACGGGCCTTACCGCGGATTGCACGAATCTGGAGATTCGCGATGAGGATGGGGTGCTGCTCCAGACCCGTCCGGCCTTTGGCGGCAACATCATGGCCACCATTGTCTGCCCGCACACCCGTCCGCAGATTTCCACGGTGCGGCCTCTGGTGATGAAGCCCCTTGCCAGGGATGCTGGCCGCAAAGGGGAAATCATTGCGGCCAATCTGGATTCCAACAGCCTGACGCCCCGCGTCACGGTGCTTGATTCGGTGGTGGAAGATCTTGACCGGGTGAACCTCTCCGAGGCCGATATTGTCGTGGCCGGCGGTCGGGGCCTTGAAAACGAGAAGGGCTTTGCCATGATCCGCGAACTGGCCGATGTGCTTGGCGGCGCGGTTGCCGCCTCCCGGGCTGCCGTGGACAGCGGCTGGATTCCCTACCCGCACCAGGTTGGCCAGACCGGCAAGACCGTGGCGCCCAAAATTTATATTGCCTGCGGCATCTCCGGCGCCATCCAGCATCTGGTGGGCATGCAGTCCGCCGATACCATTATCGCCATCAACCGTGACGCCGATGCCCCGATCTTTGACGTGGCCACCTACGGCATTGTCGGTGATGTCTTTGAGATCGTGCCCAAGCTGATCGAGAAATTCAAGGAAAGGAAGAGCGCATGAGCCTGAGCGGAAAAATCGCCGTAGTCACCGGCGGCAGCAGGGGCATTGGCCGGGCTATCTGTCAGCGGTTGGCCGCCCTTGGCGCCACGGTTATCGTCAACTATGTGAGCAATCCTGCCGCAGCGGAAGAGACGGTAGCCAGCATCCAGAATGCCGGCGGCAAGGCCGAAGCGGTCCAGTTCAACGTTGCCACCTCCGAGGAGATCGAAGCGGCGTTCAAGAAGATTCTCGATGCGCATGGCCGGGTGGATATCCTGGTGAACAACGCCGGGATCACCCGGGACGGACTGCTCATGAAGATGAAGGACGAGCAGTGGGACGAGGTGCTCAACACCAATCTCAAGGGCGTGTTCCTCTGCACCAAGGCGGTGAGCCGGGGTATGATGAAGCAGCGTTGGGGGAGGATCATCAACATCACCTCGGTGATCGGTTTTGCCGGCAACGCCGGCCAGGCCAACTACGCCGCAGCCAAGGCAGGGATTGTCGGTTTCACCAAGTCCGTGGCCAAGGAGCTTGCCTCCCGCGGGATCACGGTGAACGGAGTGGCTCCCGGCTATATCGTCACCGATATGACCAAGGATCTCTCCGAAGAGGTCACCAATACGATCAAGAATGAAATCCCCATGGGGGTCCTTGGCGAGGCCGAGGATATTGCCGGGGCCGTGGCTTATTTGGCGTCTGACGATGCGCGCTATGTGACTGGACAGTTTATCCATGTCAATGGCGGCATGTTCATGTGATATTGTTCATGTGATATATTGTATAAGCAAAAACCTGGTAAGATATTACCGTAAGCCGTTGTTGAAAAATAACTTGAGTAATTATGAGCCAGCGCACGGCATACGATGCCGTAACGAACTGGTCAAGAAAACACAGGTTGTTTTTTAACGGCACCTAAACAAGCGAGGAGAAAAGATCATGTCTGTACAGGAAAAACTCATTGATATCATTGCCGAGCAGCTGAGCGTGGATAAAGACAAGGTTGTGCCGGGCGCTTCTTTTATTGATGATCTGGGCGCTGACTCCCTTGACCTGGTTGAGCTGATCATGGCCATGGAAGAGGCTTTTGATATCGAGATTGCCGATGATGTTGCAGAAAAGATCACCACCGTACAGAACGCCATCGACCATATCAACAAGGTTGCCGGTTGATCCGATTTTTTTGGCAGCAGGCATCTGGAAGGAACAACTGAGGATTGACCTTGGTGGGATTGTATTCCGCCAAGGCCTTTCTTTCTCTGCAAACAGATTGTGAGGATCACCGTGGGCAGAAGAGTCGTGGTCACAGGAGTTGGACTGGTTACCCCCCTGGGAACAGGCGTGGAGAAAACCTGGAGCGCCTTATGCGCAGGCAAGAGCGGCATCGGCCCCATTACCCGGTTTGACGCCGGCGAGGTCGGGGTCAACATCGCCGCCGAGGTCAAGGATTTTCAGGTCGAGGACCACATCGACAAGAAGGTTGCCAAGCATCTCGATCTCTTTGTGCAGTACGCTGTCGCGGCTGCCGGGGAAGCCTTGCGCAATGCAGATTTCCAGATCACCGAGGAAAACGCCCCCCGGGTCGGAAGTATCATGGGTTGCGGTCTCGGTGGCTTGCCCACCATTGAAAAATACCATCAGGTGGCCATGGAAAAGGGAACCAAGCGGATCACACCCTTTTTTATCCCCATGGTGATCCCCAACATGGGCGCCGGCCAGATCTCCATTATCTACGGCACCAGGGGTCCGAATCTCTGCCTCACCACCGCCTGCGCCGCAGGCACTCATGCGGTGGGCGAGGCGTTTCGCTCCATCGTCAACGATGAATGCGATGTGGCCATTACCGGTGGCAGCGAATCGGTGATCTGTCCTCTGGCGGTCGGCGGGTTTCACGCGATGAAGGCGTTGTCCACCCGCAATGACCAGCCGGAAAAAGCCTCGCGTCCCTTTGATCGGGACCGGGACGGCTTTATCATCTCCGAAGGGGCCGGCGTCCTCATTCTTGAGGAGCTGGAGCATGCCAAGGCCCGCGGCGCCAAGATCTATGCCGAGGTTGCCGGCTACGGCTTGAGCGGCGACGGCTACCATATGGCCGCCCCCCCCGAGGATGGCAACGGCGCGGTGCGCTGTATGCGGATGGCTTTGAAGGATGCGGGCATGAAGCCGGAGGGCGTGGACTATGTCAACGCCCACGGCACCTCCACCCCGTTGAACGATGTGGTGGAAACCCGGGCTCTTAAAACGGCCTTCGGCGATCATGCCTACAAGCTGGCCATCAGCTCGACCAAGTCCATGACCGGCCACATGCTGGGCGGGGCAGGGGGGATCGAATCGGTATTCACCGCCCTTTCCATCAAGCACCAAATCGCCCCGCCGACCATAAATCTGGAAAACCCCGATCCGGAATGCGATCTGGATTATGTTCCCAATCAGGCGCGTGCGATGAAGATTCGGGCAGCGATGTCCAACTCCTTCGGCTTCGGCGGCACCAATGCGGTGCTGATCATGAAGCAATACGAGGGCAAATAGTGAAGATTTCCATCGGTTGCGATCACGGCGGCATCAGCCTCAAGGCAGAAATCGTCCCCTTGCTTGAGCAGTTGGGGCATACCGTGGATGACAAGGGCTGTTTTTCCACGGAGTCCGTCGATTATCCTGATTTTGCCAAGGCGGTCTGCACCCAGGTGCAGACCGGCGGCTCTGAGCGCGGCATCTTGATCTGCGGCACCGGGGTCGGGATGTCCATGGTGGCCAATCGTTTCGAGGGGATTCGGGCGGCCTTGGGCAACGAGCTGTTCACCGCCCGGATGAGCCGGGAGCATAACGACGCCAACGTGCTCTGCCTTGGCGCCAGGGTGGTCGGCCCAGGCCTGGCCGTGGAAATAGTCCGGGAGTGGGTCAGCACCGAATTTGCCGGAGGCAGGCATCAGCGGCGGATTGATATGTTCTAGGAAACGGGTCTGCCGCTGCTGCGGGCTCCATGTACATTATTCATTGCGCGGCCGGAATTACCTGGAGTAATTTTTCGGCCGTGATTATTTTATTTTAGCCACGAAATCCACGAAAAGGCGCGAGAGGTGTTTTTTGATCCGGTCTGTCTGGCCGTTTTTGTGTTTTTTCGTGGGTTTCGTGGCAATATTTTGTCTCAACGCGATTTTTACCCCATAAATATTCATGAAGGATACCGCAGTGTCGTATTTGAAAGAGAGTGATCCGGATGTGTACCGTTCCATCCGCCATGAGTTGGCACGGCAGAGCAATCAGCTCGAACTGATTGCCTCCGAGAATATTGTCAGCGAGGCGGTGCTTGAGGCCCAGGGCTCCATTTTCACCAACAAGTACGCCGAGGGCTATCCCGGGAAGCGCTACTATGGCGGCTGCGAATACGCCGACCAGATCGAATCCCTGGCCATTGAGCGGGCGTTGAAGATATTTGGGGCCGAATACGCCAATGTCCAGCCCCATTCCGGCAGTCAGGCCAATATGGCCGTTTATTTCTCTTCGTTGCAGCCGGGTGACACGGTGCTGGGCATGGATCTGGCCCATGGCGGCCATCTCACCCACGGGGCAGGGGTGAATTTCTCCGGCCAGCTTTACAAGTTTGTTTCCTACGGGGTGAGCCGGGAAACCGAGCGCATCGACATGGCCGAGGTGGAGCGGGTTGCCCTTGAGCATAAGCCCAAGATGATCGTGGCCGGGGCGAGCGCCTACCCCAGGGTTATCGATTTTGCAGGGTTTCGCGCCATAGCCGACAAGATCGGCGCCCTGTTCATGGTGGACATGGCCCATATCGCCGGACTGGTGGCGGCCGGGGTCCACCCCTCGCCGGTGCCCCATGCCGATTTTGTCACGACCACGACGCATAAGACCCTGCGCGGGCCGCGGGGCGGCTTGATCCTTGCCAAGGCCGAGTTCGGCAAGAAGCTGGACAGCAAGATCTTTCCCGGCATCCAGGGCGGGCCCTTGGTGCATGTCATTGCCGCAAAAGCCGTGGCCTTCAAGGAGGCCATGGGTGAGAAATTCCAGAAGGATCAGGTCCAGGTGGTTAGAAACGCCCAGGCCTTGGGCGAAGGGCTGGTGCGCCATGGTTTCCGCCATGTTTCCGGCGGCACCGACAACCATCTGCTCCTGGTTGATTTGAGCAACAAGGGGGCAACCGGCAAGGAGTCGGAGGAGGCCTTGGAAGAGGCGGGTCTCACCGTGAACAAAAACGCCATTCCCTTTGACCAGCAGAGCCGCTTTGTCACCAGCGGGGTGCGGATCGGCACGCCGGCCGTGACCACCCGCGGCCTCAAGGAGCCGGAGATGGCCAAGATTGGTGACTGGATCAACCGGGCCATTGAGAATCGCGGCAACAAGGATGTCCTGAACGGTATCCGGGCCGAGGTGCGCACCCTGTGCGATGCCTTTCCCCTGTATCCCGACATGACCCGGGACAACGGGTAAGCGATCATGACCGATACCCGCCCGTCCTGGGACGAATATTTCATGGGGATCACCGAGATGGTGTCCCAGCGCTCTACCTGCCTGCGCCGCAAGGTGGGGGCCATTCTCATCCGGGACAAACGCATCATCGCCACGGGGTACAACGGAGCGCCGGCCAAGGTCAGCCATTGTCTCGATGTGGGGTGTCTGCGCGAGCAGCAGGGGATTCCCTCCGGGGAGCGGCATGAGCTCTGCCGCGGCCTGCACGCCGAGCAGAACGCCATTATCCAGGCGGCCCTGCACGGGTTCAGCATCGAAGGCTCCACCCTGTACTGCACCAACATGCCTTGCTCCATCTGCAGCAAGATGCTGATCAATGCACGGATTGAAAAAATCTATTATAAAGAGGGATATGCCGACAGCCTCTCCTCTTTGCTGTTGGCCGAGGCGCAAGTTCCTGTTGTCCAGTTGGGGTAAGCTATGAAATGTCCGTACTGCGGTCACCTGGAAAACCGGGTTGTCGACTCCCGCCTGAATAAGGATTTCACCATCACCCGCCGCCGGAGGATGTGCGATGCCTGCAGCCGCAGGTTCACCACCTACGAGCGGCTTGAGGTGACCATGCCCATGCTGATCAAGAAAGATGGGCGCCGCGAGGCCTGGGACCGGCACAAGGTGGTGGAAGGTCTGCAGAAGGCCTGCGAAAAACGGCCGGTGAGCATGGAGCAGATCGATGAGTTCGTTGACTTCCTGGAGCGGGAGCTGCAGGATATGGGCGAGCGCGAGATCCCGGTGAAGCTCGTTGGCGAGCGGGTCATGGACGGCTTGCGCAAGCTCGACGGCGTGGCCTATGTTCGTTTCGCCTCGGTGTATCGGCAGTTCAAGGATTTAAGCGAGTTCATGGCCGAGTTGAAGGGCATGCTGGGCGGGCCGGAAGAAACAGCGAAATGAAAGACGACCGCGCCTGGATGCAGCTGGCCATCAGGGAAGCGAGAAAAGGGCTGGGGCGCACCTCGCCCAACCCCTGCGTCGGCGCGGTGGTGGTCAAAAATAACCGGCTCATTGCCACGGGGTTTCATGCCAAGGCCGGAACCCCCCATGCCGAGGTGCATGCCCTCCGGGCTGCCGGGGCAAAGGCCAGGGGCGCCACGATCTATGTGACCCTGGAGCCCTGCAGCCATACGGGGCGGACCCCTCCCTGCACCCAGGCTATTTTGGCTGCCGGGATCAAGCGGGTGGTGGTGGGCATGCTCGACCCCAATCCGCTTGTTGCTGGCGGGGGCTGCAAGACCCTTGGTGCTCATGGCGTTGCGGTGACGCAGGGCGTGCTGGCCGAGGAATGCTCCAGCCTGAATCGGCCTTTCATTAAGCACATCACCACGGGGTTGCCGTGGGTGATCATGAAGGGTGGGATGAGTCTGGATGGGCGCTTGGCCCTTGCCTCTGGCCAGTGCAGCTGGATCACCAACGAGCAGTCCCGGCGTCAGGTACACCGTCTGCGGGATCGGGTGGATGCCATCCTTATCGGCAGTGAGACAGCCCTGTGCGACGATCCGGTGCTTACCACCAGATTGTCTGGCCGCAACAAAGGCAAGGATCCTTTGCGGGTTATTCTGGATACCGCGCTCAGGCTGCCGGTTTCTGCCAAGATGCTGCAGCAGGGTTCAAGTGCCCCAACCTGGATTTTTTGCGGGCCGGATGCGGATGCGAAGCGTGCCGAGGCCCTGGCGAGGGCAGGCGCAATCATCAAGCAGGTCCGGCTTACTGATGCAGGCCAGCTCGATCTTGAAGCGGTGCTCTGCGAGCTTGGCCGCGCGCAGCTCACCAGTGTTCTGGTCGAAGGGGGCAGCCGGGTTCATGGTGCGTTTTTGCGGGCCAATCTTGTGGACGAGGTGCAGATCTTTGTCGCTCCGATCTTTCTCGGCAGCGACGGGGTGCCGCTGGTGGATACCCTGGGGCTGCAGCAGGTTGCGGACGCTCCGCGCTTCAGCCCCACCAAGGTGCGGCGGTTCGGCAACGATGTACTGATCGAAGGGCTGATCGAGAAATAAAAGTCTAAGAAGTTCCCTCTCCCCTTGCGGGAGAGGGGTAGGGTGAGGGGGAAACGGCTATGAGGTCAGCCGGTTGCAACTTCACCCACCCCCAGGACCCCTCCCGTCGAGGGAGGGGCATATATTTTGGAAGAGTCTTACGAGAGGCTTGGCTAACAGCTAGGGATAGAGAATGTTTACCGGGATCATACTGGGGCAGGGCAGGATACTGGAAAAAAGACCGGTGGGCGGCGGGATGCTCTTTGCCATCGGGGCGGACTTTGATCTGCCCGAGCCCGAGGAAGGCGAGTCCATCGCGGTCAACGGGGTCTGCCTCACGGCCAAGGAGATCAGCGGCAGGCGTTTTGTGGTGGATGTTTCGCCGGAAAGCCTCAACCGCACCAATCTCGGCAATCTGGCCGTTGGCAGCATGGTCAATCTGGAGCGCGCCCTGCGTCTCACCGACCGGCTGGGCGGGCATATGGTCAGCGGCCATGTGGACGCCACGACCCCCATGCTGACCCGTCAGCCTGTCGGGGATTTCGTGCTCTTCAGCTTCCAGGTGCCTGCGGGTTTTGGTAAGTATATCATCGAAAAAGGCTCTATCGCCATCGACGGCATCAGCCTTACCGTCAACAGCATCGACGCGAAGGCCTTTTCCGTTTCCATCATCCCCCACACCCTTGGGGTCACCACCCTGGGGGCGCTGAAACAGGGGAGCGTGGTGAATATCGAAGTGGATTTAATCGGCAAGTACGTGGAAAAATTGCTCTCCGCCAAGGATGCTGATGGCGGGGGTGCACAATCAAGAATCAATTCCGCTTTTTTGGCTGAGCACGGTTTTTTGAAATAAGGGTGCGGCCACAGGCGGCGAAAGTTTTGAGGTGATACCATGGCGGTAAGTTCCATTGAAGAGGTGATTGACGAGATCCGGGCCGGGAAGATGATCATCCTGGTTGACGACGAGGATCGCGAGAACGAGGGCGACCTCTACATGGCCGCGGAAAAGGTCACCCCCGAGGCGATCAATTTCATGGCCACCCACGGCCGTGGCCTCATCTGCCTGACCCTGACTCCGGATCATCTCGAGCAGCTGCAGATCCCCATGATGGTGCAGAACAACAAGTCTCCCTATGAGACAGCCTTTACGGTGAGCATCGAGGCCAGCACCGGGGTCACCACCGGCATCTCCGCTGCGGACCGGGCTCGCACCATTCTGGTGGCCGCCGACCCCAACGCCAAGCCCAGCGACATCGTCAGCCCGGGGCATATCTTTCCCCTGCGCGCCCGGCGGGGCGGGGTTCTGGTCCGCACCGGCCAGACCGAGGGGTCGGTTGATCTCTCCCGCTTGGCCGGATTGCATCCTTCCGGGGTGATCTGCGAGATCATGAAGGAAGACGGCACCATGGCCCGGATGCCGGATCTGGAGATTTTTGCCAAGGAACATGACCTGAAGATCGCCACCATCGCCGATCTCGTAGCCTACCGGACCCGTGAGGACAAGTTGGTCCACCGGGCCGCCGAGGCCAGAATCCCCACCCGCTACGGCGATTTTCGCACCATCGTCTACACCAACGATGTGGACGACCTCGAGCATGTTGCCCTGATCAAGGGGGAGATCGACCCCAACAAGGAGATCATGGTCCGGGTGCATTCCTCCTGCCTGACCGGCGATGTTTTCGGCTCCAAGCGCTGTGATTGCGGCGGCCAGCTGCACAGCGCCATGCGCATGGTCGAGCACGAGGGTGCAGGCATTGTCCTGTACATGCAGCAAGAAGGGCGCGGTATCGGGTTGATCAACAAGATCAAGGCCTACGCCCTCCAGGAGGGGGGCATGGACACGGTGGAGGCCAATGTGCATCTGGGCTTCAAGGCCGACCTGCGTGATTACGGGATCGGCGCCCAGATATTGAGGGATCTCGGCGTTCGCAAGATGCGGCTCATTACCAACAACCCCAAGAAGATCGTCGGCCTTGAAGGCTATGGCCTCAAGGTCACGGGCCGTCAGCCCATCGAGATGGTGGCGGAACCGGAGAATATTGATTATCTGAAGGCCAAGAAGGACAAACTCGGCCATATGCTGGATCTGTTCACCGGCAGCAAGGAAGCGAATAACAACTAAGTGGCTTGGCAGTTATAAAAGTACCGCTTATCTTCGATGTCATTCCCGCAAAGGCGGGAATCCATGGGAGGGGACAGAACCAGCAGTTTATGGATTCCCGCCTTTGCGGGAATGACGTACCTGTTATTTTGTAGACGGTATATTTAAAATTGTAGAGCCCTAAGCGGTCGCACACTTTTGGAGGAGATAACGATGCCCAAATTTTTTGAAGGAAAATTGCAGGCCGAAGGGAAGAAGTTCGGGATTGTCATTGCCCGGTTCAATTCGTTCATTGCCGAGCGGCTGCTGGAAGGCGCCCTGGACACCCTGATGCGTTCCGGGGTCAAGGACAAGGAGATCGAGGTGGCCAGGGTTCCAGGCGCCTTTGAGATTCCGCTGGTTGCCCAGAAGATGGTCAAATCCGGCCGCTATGATGCAGTGATCTGCCTCGGCGCCGTGATCCGCGGCTCCACCCCCCATTTCGATTTCGTGGCCAACGAGGCCACTAAGGGGATTGCCCAGGCCAGCATGGAATCCGGAGTGCCCATCATTTTCGGCGTACTGACCACCGATTCCATCGAGCAGGCCATCGAGCGGGCCGGGTCCAAGGCCGGCAACAAGGGCTCCGAGTGTGCAGCCACTGCCATTGAGATGGTCAATCTCCTGCCGCAGCTCTCCTGATCATCCATGGGAAACCGACGCAAATCACGAGAACTTGCCCTCAACGCCCTGTTTCAGGGAGAGATGACCGCAACCTCTCCTGTGGAGAATTTCCCGCTGCTCTGCGAGAATTTCGAGATCAATAAAAAGGCTGTCCCCTACGGTCAGGAACTGGTGTACGGCATCAGCGACAAGTGGGAGGAACTCAACGCCAAGATCGAGGAAAGCGCGGTGAACTGGCGGGTCAGCCGGATGTCGGTGCTGGATCGCAACATTATCCGGCTGGCAGCCTACGAATTGATGTTCAAGGACGATGTGCCGCCCCGGGTGGCCATCGACGAGGCCATTGAGCTGGCCAAGCGTTACTGCGCCGAGGATTCTCCGGGCTTTATCAATGGCATCCTTGATGCTATTCTGAAAAATATCGGCAAGCAAAAGTAGCGCGTGCTTGTAAAATTTTGCAGAGTATTTTGAGGCTACCCCGTCATTCCGGCGAAAGCCGGAAGCCAGTGTGTGTGGGTTTCTGGACCCCGGCTTTCGCCGGGGAGACGATCCTTGTTTATGTATCGGTTAGTTATGTAATTGGCCAGTAGTGTGTAGTCCCCATAACCGGAACCGATCTGCGAGAATAATGGCGCCAGGGAACAACAGGCAGGAAAAAGAAAAACCAACCCTCGGGCGGGAGATACTTTCCGTATTCGGGGTGTCTGTCGCGCTTTTTCTGCTCCTCTGCCTGGTCAGCTACACCTCTGTTGAGCCGTTGGGCCAGACCGCCACTGCCAACTGGGGCGGGGCCGTGGGCCGGTTTGTCGCCGGGCTGCTCCTGGATATTCTGGGGATCACCGCGCTCTGGCTCCCTGTGCTGCTGTTGTTTTTCGCCATCCGTCTGTTCTCTCCGGATTTCACCTTGGAAACCCTGCCCCTGACCGTGTTCGGCTGCACCGGGATTCTCCTGGCCAGCTCGGGGTTGAGCGGATTTTCCTCCCTGGCCTCGTTCTCCGTGTTTGAGCACACCTATCCGATTGCCGGATTCCTGGGTACGCTGCTGGCCCAGTATGGCCGGCAGTTCTTCGGCGGCCCCGGCTCCCTGCTGCTTTTTGGCGTGGTGCTGGTTATCTCCCTGATGCTGGTCAGCAGCTTTTCTCCCTACTCCCTGGGGAGTCGATTGCGCGACGCCCTGGCCAGCCGTCGGGCAGCAAGGCAGGCAGCCGAGGAGAAGGCCGTAGCCCGGCAGGGCAAGAAAGCCTTGGCAGCAGCCCCCCTTGTAATCGAGGCAAGTACTGACGATGAAGTCGTTGTGCCCAAGGTGCATGCCCCGGTGAAGCTTGAAACCGGCGCGGATGACGATTCCTTTCAGCTCCTGCCCGAAGCCGGCAGCGAATACTGGTTGCCGCCCCTCTCCCTGCTCGATAAGTCGGAAAACCCCGAGCTTGCAGTGGACCGCGACTATTACTACGCGGTGAGCGCCGAGCTTGAAGAAAAACTTAAGGATTTCGGGGTGGTGGGCAAGGTGGTGGGCATCTCGCCCGGCCCGGTGATCACCACCTACGAGTTTTCCCCGGCCCCTGGGGTAAAGATCAACAAGATCATCGCCCTGGCCGACGACCTGGCCCTGGGGCTCAAGGCCGAGAGCGTGCGCATCGTCGGCTCCATTCCCGGCAAGGCTGCGCTGGGCATCGAGATTCCCAACCCCACCCGGCATATTGTGTATGTACGCGACATCTTCACCCATGAGAAATTCCAGAAGGCCGCCTCGAGGCTCACCATCGGGTTGGGCATGGACGTGGTGGGCAACCCGGTCATCGCCGATCTCGCCCGCATGCCCCATCTGCTCATCGCCGGGGCCACCGGCTCGGGCAAAAGCGTGGCGGTCAATGCCATCATCTGCTCGATCCTCTTGAAGGCCACCCCCGAGGAGGTCCGCCTCCTGCTGGTGGACCCCAAACGCACCGAGCTTTCCTGCTACGAGGATATCCCCCACCTGCTGCACCCGGTGGTGGTGGACCCCAAGCTGGCCAGCCGGGCCCTGTTGTGGGCGGTAAGGGAGATGGAGCGCCGCTACCAGCTGATGGAGGAGGCCAAGGTCAAGAGCCTTGCCAGCTACAACGCCGAGGCTGCGGACAAGCTGCCGCTCATCGTCATCATCATCGATGAACTGGCTGACCTGATGATGGTCTCCTCCCGCGAGGTCGAGGATGCCGTGGCCAGGCTGGCCCAGATGGCGCGGGCCGCAGGGATGCACCTGATTCTCGCCACCCAGCGCCCCTCGGTGGATGTGCTCACCGGCTTGATCAAGGCCAACTTCCCCACCCGGATGTCGTTTAAGGTTTCCTCCAAGATCGATTCCCGCACCATCCTGGACGGCAGCGGGGCCGAGCATCTGCTGGGCGCGGGCGACATGCTCTTCATGCCCCCTGGCACCAGCAAGCTCCAGCGCATCCACGGCGCCTACATCTCGGAAAAGGAAACCGAGCGGATCGTGACCTTTCTCAAGGAGCAGGGCGCTGTGCGCTACGATGAAAGTGTGCTCAAGCTGACCGAGGAATCAGAGGCCGGAGAGGGCGAGGAGTCCGGGGAGATGGACGATAAGTATGACGAGGCCGTGGCCCTGGTCTGCGAGACCGGGCAGGCCTCCATCTCCATGGTGCAGCGACGGCTGCGGGTGGGCTACAACCGGGCCGCCCGGATGATCGAACTCATGGAAAAGGAAGGGGTGGTCGGCCCTGCGGATGGCTCCAAACCCCGCGAGGTTTTGGCCCGCAAAAGTTATTGATTGTTTTCCAGTATTGCCCGGTTAAGAAATTGCAGCCGGGGAAAATGCTGTAATAGCACCGAAAATCCCCACTGGCCCCCCTGTGTTAAAGTGGGGGAAAACGTATACATCCCCCTTTAGCAAAGGGGGATTGAGGGGGATTTGGACGTTTTGATTGATGTGCAAGGTATTAACCGGACAACACGGATTATTTTCCGCAGGCAGCTTGTAATAATTTAACGAATGACTAAAATACAGGACACAGTTCTGTTTTTTTATGGGATTTTGGTGAGGAATGCATATGAGAGTGGCTGGATCGCCCATTGATATAACCAAGGTCCGCACGGTTGTGTACCACATGCCGGACGGCCAGCAGTTTTCCATTAACATGGAAGGCCTTGAACAGTTTGTCGAACTCGGGCCGGGACGGGTCTGCGACACCTCGGAGATAGACGGGGTGCTGCATTTCTTCCCGCGCGGCAACGCCTGAGTAGATCTTGTAAGCAAAATAAGGACACAATACCGTTCGGCCTGAGCCTGTCGAAGGCCCGTAGTAGCAGAAGGGCAGCGGTTCGACAGGGCTCAACGCGAACGGTACTGGTCTTAACGAAACGATTTCCCAGTTTCAGAATATTCTCCCTCTTCCGGAAAACCCATGCTGATCAACCCCAAGAGCGACGGCCATGTCCACACCCGGCTCTGCCACCACGCCACCGGCGAGATGGAGGAGTATGTCGTGGCGGCCATCGACAAGGGGCTAGAGGAGCTTATCTTTCTCGAGCATCTGGAATGCGGCATTCGATACCCCGAGGCCACCTGGCTGAGCGAAGAGGATTTTGCCGCCTACCATTGCGAAGGGCAACGGCTGCAACAGGCCTACCGGGATCGGCTCCGCATCGGGATCGGGGTCGAGGTGGGCTACAACCCCAGGCAGGTGCCGGAGATTCTTGCGTTTCTCCAGCGGTACACCTGGGACCGCGTCGGCATTTCCTTCCATTACTACGAGATCAACGGGCATCACTACAACGTGGTGAGCCGCCGCAAGATCAACCTGGAGCCCCTGGGCAGGCAGGGGGTGGAGCGAGTGGTCACCGACTACTTCGCCACCTTGCTGGAAGCGGTTGAACTCCTGCCCGGTACGGTGCTCTGCCATCTGGACGCCGTGCTCCGGCATCATCCCGAGGTGCATTTTACCGCTGCGCATCGGCGCCAGATCACGGAGATCTTTCAGGGGATGCTGAGTAAGGGCATGGCCTTGGAGGTGAATACCTCCGGATTTTCCCATCGGGGGGAGCAGTATCCGGCGCAGGCGATTCTTGAGGAAGCAATGGCCCTGGCGGTTCCGCTGGTGGCGGGGTCGGATGCGCATCGACCTGGTGAGGTGGGGCGGTTTTTCGAGAGGTTGGGGTAAGGGGGCATAGAATTGGCATAATGGTGCGTGTGTGCCATGAAAATTCGGATAAGCAAGCCGAGATTTCCCGATCGATGCAGCTTCATGGCGAAGCGAAAAACAGTATAAATAGTGTTCATCCGGAAACTCGTCTTTCCAGATGAACGCGTTAAGCTATCAGTTTTTAGTTTAACGTGCTTAGTTGATTAAGTTTTTTGCTGATCACTGATAGCTTACCGCTGATAGCATCCAGCAGGAAACATTGTTTCCGGAAGGACACTAAATAACGTGGTCCCCCAAGAATTATTCAGGGCTAACTTCCTCGGTGGAAGCGGGAACCCTCTGTTTTTCCCTTGACTTTTCTTGTCATGGATGTCCCCTATTATTCGCGGGCCGCAAAGATACAGTCGCCGCGCAAGCCACCCTCCGCGCACGAGAAAAGCGGCGTGAGGACGGCCTCGAAATTCTACACTCCGGTTTCAATTGTTCAGAAAGTAAAAAGTCAACGGGAGGCAATCTCCCGTTGACTCAGATCAAGGTATGAAAATCAGAAGAAATTAATCATTAACTTTGATGAAAATAGGGTTTGAGTAGAACCACAGATCTGCGTAGGCTTCGGCCACCTCGTCCAGTTTGCTGTTGGTGTCGATCTCCACACCTTCGAACAGTTTGGCTTCCAGGACTGCCGGGTCCAAGCTGGCGTAAATGTTGTCGTTCGCCAGGGAGTCAGCCAGAGGGTTGCCGGCCGCGTCGGTCTCGAAGGGCACGTTGGCCGGCAAATTGGTGCCGCGCAGGCGGAAGAACATGTTCTTGTCGGCCTTGAACTTGTACACGTAGGTCAAGTACCCGTTCTTGTCGGCATCGCCGCGGCGCTCGAAGGTGGTCACCACCGCGGCGTCGGTGCCGTAGTCGGTGTTTACATAGCTACGATTTGTCACGTCCGAGAGGTCGGTCATCGGGACGTTGCCGGTGATGGTGCCGGCGATCAGGTCGATGTGGTCCAACACCGGCATGTTGAGGGGCTGATAGATGCCGATCTGGGCCAGGGAGGGGTTGTCCATGTCCAGGGGGCTGTTGTTCGGGGTGTTGGGGTCGCGGACCTTGATCTTGAGGGTGACCATTTTGCCCTTCTCGACCTCAAGGGTCTCGCCCATCATGGCCTTGGTCTTGCCCTGGCCGTGGGCCGTGAACTCGAGCTCGTCAATCAGGTCGCCCTGGACGTTCCAGGAGTTCCCGGACTGGACGCCGTCGAACACCGCCTGGATCGGGTCTGCGGCATCGGTGTCGATGTAGGTGTAGTTTTTCTGGTATTCACCGGGCGCGAAATCGCTGCCGCCCTGGCGCCAGTTTTGGTGATCGTCCGAGCTGGCGAATTTGTAGAACCGGCGCCCTTCGGCCAGAAGGCCATCCCACAGGCCGCCGATTGTCGCGGCATAGAAACCTGTCCCGCCGTAGGTGCCGCCGCCCAGTGAGTTCCGGCTGAAGCCGCGGTCACCGGAGGTCTGGTGCCCCGGGGCGCCCTCGAAGCCGATAGCCACGTCAGGACCGGCGTCCATCCAGTTGCGGAAGTCTTCGATGAAGTAGGCGTGTGCGCGTTCCACATGGGCCGGGACCACCCAGGCGTCGGCGATGCCCTTGTCCACCAGGGCCTGCATGAACCGGACGCCCTTGATGGCATCCAGCTTGGCAGACTCGCGATCTTTGCTCTCCTTACAGGTGTTCATGCCGCAAGGGTAAATTAAGCCGTTGGTCTTTTCGAGGGGCCCCCAGCCGAAATTCGCGAGCAGGCTGGGCTCACCGTTCCGGCTGTTGTCGTCGTCGCTGCCGTCAAAGCGGAACTCGAACTCGCTGATGGCGGTGGCTGTTCCGTCGTACTGGTGGATGGCCGTGGAGGTATGCTCGTGGCCCGCCGGGTTCCACTCGAGGCCGTTGATGATGACCTTGTCGGGGTAGAGCGCGCGGGCTTTCAGGATGTCTGGGAAAACGAAGTCCCGCAGACTCTGCCACCGCCACATCTCCTGGTGGCCGCCGCTGAACTCCACGTCGCCTAGGACCGGGTTTACGGGGTAGACCGTGGGGTCGTCCCAGAACTTGCCGTTCCCATCACGGTTGCGTTCGCCGCCGTGCTCGCTGTTGGCCCACCAGTGGAGACCAAAACCGTTGCTTGCGGCCATGCTGTCGAAGAACTTGTGGCTGCCGTCGGTGTATAGGGTGTGTTGGTGGAAATCACCGGGGAGGTACTCTCCGGCAAGGGCCGGGGCGGCGGTTGCCAAGGTTGCGGCGCCGGCTATGAGCAGTGCTGTATTCTTCATCGTCAAATAACTTTTTGTAGCCATGACTGTTTTCCTCAGTTAGATTAAAATTCAATTGTCCAAAAGTTTAGCTGAATAATTACAGATTGTTGCAGGTTTCGTTTTCCCCACCTCCCTAGCTGAAGTTAATCTCGAAAAACTCTCCGAAGGATCAACCCCCAAACAAAAAAGCCCCAACCAAGGCGCGGATTTCTCGCGTCTGATTCGGGCCTTCTGGTGCCAAGTTCTTGGCCAGCGAGGTTCCCAGCTTTAATTTTGTCGTGGGGTATGTCGGGTCCGG
>Ga0180009_10001645_pt1 | contig 27095 bp, 17 predicted proteins | sample OS_PC_MetaG_FD_123537 | JGI IMG/M metagenome (GOLD analysis project Ga0180009, IMG submission 123537) | Groundwater microbial communities from the Aspo Hard Rock Laboratory (HRL) deep subsurface site, Sweden - OS_PC_MetaG | ecosystem: Environmental > Aquatic > Deep subsurface > Groundwater... | reverse complement strand
GGAACCTCTATTTTTGTGTTAATTATATGATATTTATGGGTATCATAATACCATTATAGAGGTTCTTCCGTTTAAAGCAAGGAATAATAAGCGTTTGCCGGTTTTTTCTCAACACCCTTCATTATGATGCGGTATTATGAAGGCAGGATCCTGGCGGGTATCGGTTGGATCGACCTGCTGGCGGACTCTCTGAGCAGTGTCTATTTTGCCTTCAGCCCGGATTATGCCCGGCGCAGCCTCGGCGTCTATTCCGTCCTCAAGGAACTGGAACTTGCCCAGCAGATGAAGAAAAGCTACCTGCATTTGGGATTCTGGGTGCGGGACTGCAGGGCGATGGCTTATAAAACCCAGTTCAAGCCCTGTCAGCTCCTCAAAGATGGCATCTGGCAGGATAGCGAGATTCAAATCAAGAATTAATCGTTTCAATCCGGTTTTTGATCCTGATCCCGGTCCGACCTCATGATTCTTCCAATGCGGGTACATTATCTGCTGCGCGTTTCTGCCAGGCAATCGTTCGAGGATCTATTCAGGTTCAGCTATAGACGCCATGACCTGTATGTCATTGAACTTATTCTCCATGCTCTTTGCTATGAAGCCATGGCCATCTTCCGAAGGGGGTCACTGACATCACGATCATGGCGATGCGTTACCACTCCCCATCCATCCATCTATCCATCCATCCATCCATCCATCCATCCATTCAATGACATAGCGGTCTCAGTATCTGCCTAGAAAAAGGGGTCAATCGCTACTTGTACGAATAAGTAAAATATACAATAAAATCAATAATATATTGAAATATATTGCATAATAAAAAATTGTATGTATAATATTACCGCTTAGAAGCAAGTAAAAGAAATGGAACAATTTGGACAAGGTTCCGTATTGAAATTTCAATATTTCCGCAGACAATAACAAATAACTAACAACTCACCATAATGAAAGATATTAAGGCAAAATTGCTGGAAATGCAGAAGGCAATCATGGACGATATCGAAAACGAAAGGACCAATTCAGCATCGGCTGTAACCGACGATATTGGTGATGATATCGACCATGCAACCGAGGAACGTAATCGGGAATTTTATCAGTTGCTGTGCGAGCGCGATCAACAGAAGCTGAAGCAGATAAAGATGGCACTCGAATCCATCGATGCGAAAACCTACGGGATTTGTGATGACTGCGGGGAAAAAATCGGGAAGGCACGCCTTATTGCTTTGCCCTTTACAAAACTCTGTGTCGATTGTAAAAGCGAGCAGGAACGACTCAAGGGAGCCGACAAGATTCCGGAATTGCCGATACAGAACTTCACGTCCACAGATGATGATGTTTGATTATGGGGCAGTCTTCTGCCCTCACTCACAGCATTTACATGACGAGCATTCTCAGTTTTAGTCCAGAGCTGTATTTTGCCTTCTTTTTAATTTTCCTGCGTGTCTCCGGTATTTTTGTCACAGCACCCGTCCTGAGTTCAGAGAATGTTCCCAGGGCTCTACGGGTCTACATGAGCATCCTCTGCGCCTTTATTGTTCTCAGTATCATCCCGGTGCCAAAGTTTCCGCTCAATGCCACCGTTGCGGATTACTTCCTGCTCGGGATCAAAGAGCTGATGGTGGGCCTGCTGCTGGGGGTCATCCCCAGAATCATGTTCGCCGCCGTCAATTTCGCCGGAACCATCATCGGGTTTCAAATGGGGTTGAGCATTGCCAATGTGGTTGACCCCCAAACCGATCTCCAGGTTTCCATCATTGCATCTTTCGAAAGCATCCTGGCAACCCTGCTTTTTGTGGTTCTGGACGGGCATCACGTTTTTTTCGAGGCATTGCTGGTCAGCTATCAGAAAATACCGATCCAGGGGTTTCTCTTTTCAGCCGGGAAAATTGAATTTCTGTTGCGTATTATGGGCGACCTGGTTATTATCGGGGTCAAGCTGGGGTCTCCGATTATCATCTCCATGCTGCTGGCAAACGTCATCATGGGATTCATGGCGCGGAGCATTCCCCAGATGAATGTCTTTATCGTGGGGTTTCCATTTACCATCGGTCTGGGTCTGATCCTGATTATTATTGGTATTCCCCATATGGTCGATGCCCTGACCAAGATCTATGGCACTTTCGGACGGCAGACACTGCAAATGCTGGATCTGATGGCGAGATAAACGATGGCCGAATCATCAACCGAAGAAAAAACAGAGGTCCCATCCCAGAGACGACGGGATGATGCCAGGAAGGAGGGGCAGGTCGCCTTCAGCAGGGAGGTGAGTGCGGTTGCCCTGCTCGGCAGTTTCCTGCTGCTGTTCTATTTTATGGGGAATACCATCCTGGACGGCTTCAAGGAATCCTTTGTCTTTACGTTCAACAACCTGACCCAATCCGAGTTGACGATCGACCTGCTTGAGAGACTGATCGATATCCACATGCGCATGTCGGTGATCGCCATCATTCCTTTCTTTGTTGTCGCCATGCTGGTGGGGGTCATGTCCAGTGTTCTGCAGGTTGGACTTAACCTCACCCTCAAACCGCTGACACCGAAACTGGAAAAACTGAACCCCCTGAAAGGGCTTGGGCGGATCTTCTCCAAGCAGGCCTTCAGCGAGTTTCTCAAGTCTCTTTTCAAGATGGGGGTCATAGGCTATATCGGCTACTATACATTTTCCATCAGTCTGAGTCGGATCATCAGTCTGATCGATACCGACTCCAAGAATCTGATGGACAGCGCAGCAGCCATTATCGGCGATTTTGTCTTCCGCCTCTTTCTGGCGTTTCTGATTCTGGCGATCTTTGATTATCTGTTCCAGCGCTGGGACCTGGAGCAGAAGCTGAAAATGTCCAAACAGGAGCTGAAGGAGGAGCACAAGCAGACGGAAGGGGATCCAACATTGAAAGCGCGTATTCGGCAGATCCAGCAACAGCTGAGCCAGGCTAGAATGATGCAGGAGGTTCCGACCTCGGATGTGGTGATCAGCAACCCGACCCATTTTGCCGTAGCCCTGAAATACGACCGGGAAGAGATGTCGGCACCCCGGGTGGTGGCCAAGGGGATGGATCACCTCGCATTGCGGATCATTGAAATTGCGAGTGAAAACGGGGTGTTGGTGTACCAGAATCCCGGTGTGGCCAGGGCACTCTATTTCCAGGTGGAAATAGGAGAGGATCTGCCCGAGGAGTTTTACAAGGCGGTGGCCGAGATCCTGGCATTTGTATACAAAGCCCAGAAAAGAGGATTGAAGCGGTCCTGAAAGACCTGAGAATAGAAACCCTTACCCTTTTACTTCCATAAATCTCACCAGAAAACACCACCCGATCGCGATATTGGTATTTTTACTGCATTTTAATTCCAAATATAAGTGCCGGCGAATAGACCGGCAGGTCCAGCCTGTTTCAGAAAATACCTCTCAGCGAAAATAAATGGTAGCCATTGCAGATACCGAATCCAAGGGCCGATGGATAAATTGGGATATTTCCCTTGCCGTTGGAATGATAGGCATTTTGGGTGTCATGATCCTGCCCCTGACTCCCTTTCTGCTGGACATCATGTTTGCGCTGAATATCATGATTTCGGTGCTGATCCTCTTTGTTGCCCTATACTCAATCAAACCCCTTGATTTTTCAGTTTTTCCCAGTGTGCTGCTGGTCACCACCCTGTTTCGCCTGTCACTCAATGTGGCCTCTACCCGGGCCATCCTGACAAACGGTAAACGGGGGCTGTCTGCGGCCGGAAACGTGATCCAGGCCTTTGGCGGGTTTGTTGTGGGCGGCAACTATGTGATTGGTATTATCATCTTCCTGATTTTTGTATTGATCAACTTTATCGTCATCACGAAAGGTGCCGGTCGGATAGCCGAAGTGGCTGCCAGGTTCACTCTGGATGCCATGCCCGGAAAGCAGATGGCCATCGATGCCGATCTCAATGCAGGCATTATCGATGAGCAGGCGGCAAAGAACAGACGTATTGAAATCCAGCGGGAATCGGACTTTTTCGGAGCCATGGACGGTGCCAGCAAGTTTGTCCGGGGAGACGCCATTGCCGGTTTGGTCATAACAGCGATCAATATCATCGGTGGTCTGGTTCTCGGTCTGCTCTTCTATGGGATGGATATCACCAAAGCGGCAGCCACCTTTACCTCCCTGACGATCGGTGACGGTCTGGTCAGCCAGATACCGGCGCTGATTATTTCAACGTCAGCAGCCATCGTGATCAGTAAAACCGGCGCAACCAACCGGCTGGGGAAAGACCTGGGGTTGCAGATACTTGGCAACCCGCTGACGCTGGGACTTGCGTCCATGACACTCTTTGTTTTCTCGCTGGTGCCTGGAATGCCGAAGCCGACCTTTATTCTGCTGGCAATGGTGCTGGGATTTTTTGCCTGGAAAGGAGCCCAGAAGAAAAAGCAGGAGGTCATGGAACGGGCTCAACAGGAAGAGATAAAGGAAGCCGAAGAGATGAAGGAAGCCAGCGAGGAGATCGCGGATCTGCTGCCCATCGATACCCTTGGTCTGGAACTGGGTTATGCGCTCATCCCGCTGGTGGATCCCGAGCAGGACGGAGAGTTGCTGGAACGGGTCAAGGCCATTCGTCGGCAGGTCGCACTGGATCTCGGTTTTGTTGTGCCACCGGTTCACATCAAGGATAACCTGCAGCTGGAACCCGGCGCCTACAGCTTGATTATCAAGGGCATCGAAGTGGGCAAGGGAGAGATGATGATGGATCACTACCTGGCGATGAAGGCCGGGGAAGTCGATGAAGAGATTGACGGACTGGAGACCGTGGAACCGGCTTTCGGCCTGCCGGCTATCTGGATCTCGGCAGACGACAGGGAGAAAGCCCAGATTGCGGGATACACCGTGGTGGATGTCCCCACGGTCGTCTCCACCCACCTGACCGAAATCATTAAATCCCAGGCGCCGGAATTTCTCGGACGTCAGGAAGTTCAAAGACTTCTGGACAAGGTGGCGGAGAATGATCCCAAGATTATTGAAGAACTGATTCCGGATCTGCTGGGGCTGGGGGCTATCCAGAGAGTCCTGCAGAATCTGCTCAGGGAAAATGTTTCCATACGGGACATGACCACGATTCTGGAGACGATGGCAGACATCGCCCAATATACAAAAATGCCTGATATCCTTACAGAACACGTCAGGGAAGCCCTGGCCAGAAATATCTCCCGGCAGTACCAGACAGACGATGGAACCATCCCCGTCATGACCCTTGACCAGGAGATTGAAAATAAAATTGCTGAATCAATTCAGGAAACTGGACAGGGATCCTACCTGGGCATCGACCCGGCATCGGGAGAGGCAATAATTACCGCTGTCGAAAGAAGTCTTGAAACGTTCTCCATGTTTAACTATCAACCCCTTATTCTCTGTTCGCCGGTTGTCAGACCCCACCTCAAACGGTTGACCGAGCGCGCCATATCGAATCTGGTGGTACTCTCCCACAACGAGATCTCCCAGGATGTGCGTATTGAGTCCCTCGGGTTCATCTCTCTCGGCGAACCGGTCGAAGCCTGATAGTCCGGCATATGGCGGAAAATGATGCAGCGATCGTTATTTCAGGGTTGCCTGCGACATGATGTATTCCGACAACGCCGTTATGGTCAGGCTGGGATTGACCCCCAGGTTTGCCGCGATAACCGAGCCGTCAGCCACATACAGGTTGGGATAGCCGAACAATTCCCCGTTCAAGCCCACCACTCCGGTTTCCGGAGTCCTGCCCATGCAGCAGCCCCCCAGGATATGCGCGGTGGTTGACGAATTCAGGAGTGCTTCCGGATAGGAACTCAGCGGGATTCCCTTCATTTTTTCAGCCAGCCGACCGGTGATTTCATTGGCAATCGGGATATAGGCCGGAGGCCGCATCAAGCCCTGGGGCAGACTGGAGTTCATGCTGTGCCCTCCCAGTCTCCACCAGCGGCGTTTGTAATCCAGCCTGAGATAGTTCTCATCGGTCTGCATGACCAGTACGACGGTTGTGCTGGCGGCTTTTCCCAGTGGCCAGAGGAGTGACACAAAACGGACCGGATGGCGCAGGACGTTGCCCAGATATCGCACAGCCCGGGGAACTCGGCCGCCTCCGCCGGTCATCAGGGTCAGCAGGGTCAGCAAAACATCGGACCCCTTATTGAAACGCACCATTTCAACATGGGTTGTTTCATCCGGATAAATCCCCGACGTGATGGCGATCTGATCGTTCCAATCGGTGCGCCTGTCGTTGGATTTGACCCCCATCAGAGCCTCGGAGTTTGTGCGGACAGTGTTGCCCAGCTGGTCGGAGATGTTGGGCAACATCTTTTTGTGTTTGCATTCGAGTAGCAGTTTGACCGTTCCCATCACGCCCCCGCTGAAAACGGCACCGCGGGTGGTATATCGCTTTTCGGGAAGATCGCCCGAGGGGCTGCAGCTCGTGATTTCATAACCGCTATTCAGGGGGCGGACCCCTGTGACTTCGGTATCCGGGATGATCCTGACCCCTTTTTTTTCCGCCAGGTAAAGATAGTTCCGATCCAGGGTATTTTTGGCACCCACCGGACAACCAATCATACAGGAACCGCAAAAGGTGCAGCCGGTCCTTTCGGGCCCTTCCCCTCCAAAATAAGGATCAGCCACCGTTTTATCCGGCTCCCCGAAAAAAACCCCCACGTCATTGATGTGAAAGGTGTCTTCCCCCCGCTGATCAATACCAACCTGACGCAGGCATCTGTCGGCGGCCCCGATCTGGGGACTGGGGTTGGCGCCCAGCATACGGCGGGCCTCTTGATAGTGGGGCATGAGGGTGTCCCTGCAGTCGGGGATCCCCCATTCCGGACGATTGAACACCTCATCCGGTGGGATGAGCAACTGGTTGGCATAGACGAGACTGCCCCCACCGACACCGCCGCCGTGAAAGATCAACACATGCTTCAACTGGGTCAGCATCTGGTAGCCATACATGCCCAGCTGGGGCAGCCACAGGTATTTCTTGAGATTCCAGTTGGTCTTGGGGAAGTCCTCTTTCTTCCAGCGCCGGCCTTTTTCCAGGATACAGACTTTGTACCCTTTTTCCACCAGTCTCAGCGCAGACACACTCCCGCCAAAACCCGAACCGATCACAATAAAATCGTAGTCAACTGTCTCCTGATTCACCCTGCCCCCCTGCTTGTGTTTCATCCTATTTTGGTTTAATTCCCCGCAGCTTGCCTCGTCCTGTCACCCGGGATGACGAGTGCTACCCCCTTTCGAAGCAGCAAGTTTCGCTTCTCACTGGCTGCGGGGAGGGTCATTCGTGTTGGTTCAAACCGGTGTACTTGCAGTTTTCGTAACTATTCACCACTTTTTCTGAGTTAATGAGGCCGTGACCGGTATGTGATTGAACGGACTGGGAGTGGTTCAACATCGTCAGGATGGCGATGTGAACGACCGCCCTCGGAGGCAGACATGGAAGTCTGCCGAGAATGAGTTCAATTGCATGCCGGTCAAGGCCCCATCAACGAAATTCAGCTGAATAGTAACCAGTTTTCGGCTTTATTGAACCAGATAACCGACCTGATGTACAGAATTTTATCAATCGGGTAGACTGAAACAGGATTGGCGGGGATCGCGGTCCGGGAAGGGAACACAGCGGGTGTTCATCTCCCGGGAGACAATACCGGACCCGGATCAGATTCCCTGTTCAGAATGGGTTCCCCCGGGGATTCCTGACAGGGACAGGTGCTGACCCCCTTGACTTCCAGATGGCGATTCCTTATGATCGACACGCATTCCGGAAAGGCTTTTACAGAAACAGAGCGGAATTCCTGAAAAAACAAAGCTGAATGTTCGGTCACCCGTTCCAGCACAGACACCCATGTTCAAATTCCTTCATACCGCCGATATCCACCTGGACAGCCCGCTACGCGGTCTGGAGAGTTATGAGGATGCACCGGTGGAGCAGATCAGGCAGGCGACGCGCAGGGCATTTGATAACCTGGTCGATCTGGCTATCGAGGAAGCAGTCGCTTTTGTTCTGATTGCCGGTGATCTATACGACGGCGACTGGAAAGACTACCATACCGGTCTTTTTTTCATCAATGGCATGTCAAGGCTGCGAAAAGAGGGGATTCGCGTTTTTCTGGTGTCAGGTAACCATGATGCAGCCAGCCAGATCACAAAATCACTGCAGTTGCCGGATAATGTCATCCAGTTTCCCACCCATAAAGCCTCCACGGAAATCATCGAAGCACTTCATGTGGCCGTTCACGGCCGGGGATACGAGAGCCGGGTGGTCAGTGAGAACCTGGTACTGGATTACCCCCGGAGCCTGACATCCTTTTTTAATATCGGTCTGCTGCACACATCCCTCAACGGGAGGGCGGGTCACGAGCCCTATGCTCCCTGTACCGTCGACGACCTGACTTCCAGAGGTTACGATTACTGGGCACTGGGACATGTTCACCTTTTCGAAACGGTGCGGCAGGAACCGTGGATCGTTTTTCCCGGGAATATCCAGGGAAGACATATCAGGGAGACGGGAGCCAAGAGTGCCACGCTGGTAACAGTCGAGGAGGGTCGTATTGTTGATGTGCGACAGCGTGAGGTCGATGTGCTGCGCTGGTCTGTCTGCGACGTTGATGTCTCGGGATGTGAGACGGTTGATCATGTCATTCAGCTGGTGAGGGTGGCCCTGGATGATATTCAACAACAGGCAGGGGCAAGAACCCTGGCCGTTCGTCTGAATATTGTCGGTGCCGGTCCGATTCATTCCCGACTGCAGGAGGAAAGCAACCCCCTGACCGAGATATTTCGGGGGATCACCACCGGTCTGGGGGATATGTGGCTGGAAAAAGTCAGATTCAGAACCCGGCGGGCTGCACCGGTGGAATCGACGTTGGGAGAGGAAAGCCCCATCGCCGGATTGATGCAGGCGGTGGCGACCCTTGAGTTGAATACCGAGTCGATTCTGAGATTGAGCCCGGAAATTGCCAGTTTAAAAAGCAAACTGCCTGCCGAATTCCTGAAAAATGACGATTCCTACCTCTCCGAAGACCCCCAACTCCTGGCGGAACTCAACAGTGACGTCAGGGAACTGCTGATTGCGAAACTCCTGAAACACGGGAGTGGAACATGAGAATCAGACAGCTGGATATCAGGGCTTTTGGTCCGTTTACAGACCGTTTGCTTCAGTTCGAAACGGAGAACCCGGGGCTGCACATCATTTTTGGACCGAATGAAGCGGGCAAAAGCAGTGCCTTGAGAGCTCTTAAAGCCTGGCTTTTCGGTTTTCCCGAACGAACCGGGGATAATTTCGTGCATGCCAACGATGCGCTCCTGGTCGGGGGCACCCTGGTGTCCGAGGCTGGAACGACATTCTCCTTTTTCAGACGCAAGAAAAGAAAGGCCGATCTACTTGATGAGCAGGGTGATCCGGTGTCGTCAAGAACACTGGCAACATTTCTACCCATACTGGATCAGCCGGTCTTTGAATCACTGTATGGTATTGATCATGAAGGCCTGGTCCAGGGGGGTGAGGATATCCTGGCCCAGAAAGGGGATGTGGGGCAAACCCTTTTTTCCGCCGGTGCGGGAATTCATTCACTGCGCGAGGTGATCACCGAACTGGAAAAACAGGCGGATGAACTCTTTAAGGTCAGGGGGTCAAAACAAAAAATCAATGAAACCCTCGCCCGCTACAAACACCTCCAGAAAACCGTTAAGGAGGCAGCCCTTTCGGGGCGGGATTGGAAAACGCTTCAGAATGAACTCGCATTGGCCGCCGATACCCTGAAGCAGGTTGAACAGGAACGTGCCGCCAAGGATCGGGACCGGCGGAGACTGGATCGGATCAAACAGGCACTGCCCCAATTGATTCAAAGGGAACGTCTGCGGGGTGCCATCGCAGAGATGGGCACGGTTGTCGATCTGCCGGACGATTTTTCCGAGCAGAACCGCTTGATCGAACAGCAGCTTCATGCAGCCTGCGTGGAACGGGCCGGTATCCGGCAAAAACTGGAAGAGCTGGATCACAGTCTCACCAATCTCCAGGTCGATCATACCGTACTGGAGCATGCCGAAGCGATCGAAAAAATGGCCCAGCGTCTCGCTGTACATGAAAAGGCAATGCAGGATCGTTCAAGATTGATGGGGATGCGCAGCAGCAACTGGTCCGATGCGGTACTTCTTCTGAAGCAGGTCAACCAGAGTCTGGACATCGAGCGGGTCGAGGAGTTGCGGCCCCTGATGGGCAGACGGAAACTGATCCAGAGCCTGGTGGTGCAACAGCATGAAATCCAGCAGGCCATGCGCGAGATGGAAAAACGGGTCCTCAAACTGACAGGGGAGATTCAGTCCAGAACGAAAACGCTTTCAACCCTGGGTGTGGCAGCCGACAGTGACAGCCTGAAAGAGGCGTTGCGACAGGCAAGGCGGCTGGGCGAGATTGATGCGGTGATTGAAGAGAAAGAGCAGCGTCTGCAGGAGAGTCAGCTGGGTTGCCGACAGGATCTGGATAAAATAGGTCTCTGGTCCGGGGAACTGCTGGATTTACTGTCGCTGCCGCTGCCGCTGCGGGAAACCATCAGTCAGTATGAGACCCTGTTTCAGAATCTGGAGGACAAAAAAAAGGAGATCGAGAAACGAACCGCCGAGGTCCGGGCCAGACTGGCAGATGTGAAAAAAACCATCAAAACACTCCGCAATTCGGGCGATGTGCCGACGGAAGAGGAACTGAGCCAGATCCGGGCGAAGCGGCAACAGGGGTGGACCCTGTTGCGCAGGCAGTGGCTGGATGGTGAAGATGTAAGCCGCGAGGCGCTCGTCTATGACGATGCACTGAACCTGCCGGATGCCTATGAAAAAACCGTCGGGCAGGCGGATGCAACGGCAGACCGCCTGCGTCGGGAAGCGGATCGGGTCCATCAGTATGCGGCGCTGATCGCTGACGAGAACACATTTCTGGAAGTGATCCAGGATATGAAAAACAGCGGGGTCGCGATCGCAGCAGAGCGGGGCGAAGTCACAGCGGCATGGTGCTCATGCTGGGCAGCCAGTCGGATCGATCCCCTCACACCGAAAGAGATGCAGGCCTGGCTCAACCAGATTGAAAACCTGCGTTTCAGGGTACAGGAGAGCCAGAAACTGGCGCGGGAAGTCGCTGTGTTGCGCCGGGAGCGTCTGGAGGCAAGGAACCGGTTATTGCCAGAAGTGCAGCGGCTTGGCGCAGAGAAAACGTTTCCAGGGGAAAGTCTCGCGCCATTGCTGGCGTCCGGGGACCAGCTCGCCGACACCATCAGCAGGACGGTTGAGGAAAGGCAGAATCTTGAGACAAAACAACGCGAAGCCGGGATCGAGCGGGATCAGCTTCTCCAGGAACAGCAGCAGCAGGCCTCTGCCCTGGCCCGGTGGCAGCAGCAGTGGGCGGAACTGGTCTCCGGTCTGGCAGTCGGCAGTGACATTCTGCCGGCTGAAGCAGCCGATCTGCTTGAAAACCTCCAGAACTGCTTCGCCAAGTTGAAAGAGGCCGAAGGCTTTCAAAAGCGTATCAACGGTATCGACACGGACGCCAGGGACTTTTCCGAGGCGGTGGTCGCACTGGTGGACACAGCTGCCCCGGACTTGAAAGGGCAGCCCCTGGAACAGACAGTGATGCAGTTGAGTACCCGCTTGAAACTGGCGGTGGAAAAGCGGATTCTGCGGGACAAAACCATCGGGGAGAGACAGAAATCCGCCATTGAGGCCCAGAAAAACGGTTCGGCCATCGCCGATCTTGAAAAGAAACAGTCGGCTCAATGCCGACTGGCAGGGGTTGAGACAGCTGAGGAACTGGGGGTGGCGGAAGAACGGTCCCGTTCCCTGCGGGCATATCAGAAGGCGCTGGCAGAGATCGAACGCCTGTTGATCGAGGGAGCGGAAGGATTGACGATCGAAACCCTGGAGTCACAGGCAGAAAACGCCGATGCGGATGAACTGACCCGGAAGATCACCGCTTTAACGACTGATATCGAGCAGGTCCTGGATCCCCAGATCAGACAGCTGTCCGAACGGATGGGCGAGAAACGGACGGAACTCAGCCGGATGGATGGCAGTGCCAGGGCAGCCGAGGCGTTTGAGGAGGGGGTCCAGGAACTGGCCCGGCTGAGCCGGCTGGTGAATCAGTACGTGACATTGAAGCTGGCCACCCAGGTGCTTGGCAAAGAGGTCGAACGGTTTCGTGCCGAAAACCAGGACCCGGTGCTCAACATCGCCTCCACCTATTTCTGTCAACTGACACTGGACTCCTTCAGCGGTCTGCGCACCGATGAGGATGACCAGGGAAAACCGGTCCTGGTCGGACTGCGGAAGGACGGTTCCCGAATTCAAGTGGCCCAGATGAGTTCCGGTACCCGTGATCAGCTCTATCTGGCCCTGAGATTTGCCTCGCTGGAGTGGAAACTCCAATCCGGGGAACCCATGCCCTTTATCCTCGACGATATTCTCATCAATTTTGATGACGATCGCTCCCGGGCAACCCTGAAGGCCATGGCCGCACTCTCAGCGAAAACCCAGGTGATCCTGTTTACCCATCACAGGCGGATTGTGGAAGAGGCCAAACATCTGCAGGGTCCCCTGGAACTGAAAATACACGATCTTTAGCACACCCCGGCCGGGTCGCGGCGACTGTCGCCCCAGGCTTTCGAAATCGCTGTCACGCCATTGCCGCATTGTCCGGTATCCGATTCCTTATCCGGGGCCCAGGTTGTTCTTGTCAAGCTCCTGGGCCTGGGCAACCGTCGTGGCGATGACATTGACCACGTTTTCCATGTCCGTCCCCCGCTGCAGGACGTTGAATGGTTTGCTGATTCCCATCAGCAGCGGTCCGACCGCCTTGGCGCCACCCAGTCTCTCCAACAGTTTGTAAGCGACATTTCCAGCTGCCAGATCGGGGAATACCAGGACATTGGCGGGTCCCCCCATTTTATTGAAGGGAAAGTCGGTATTCAGAATATCTCCCATGACAGCCGTGTCAGCCTGCATTTCACCGTCGATGGCCAGGTCCGGCATCTGCGCCCGGCAGATCTCCACAGCCTTCTGCACCCGTCTGGCATCGGGGTGGTCGGTACTCCCAAAATTGGAAAAGGAGAGCATGGCCACTTTGGGAACGACACCGTAAAAGCGGGCAGCTTCCGCAGCCAGGATGGCGATTTCGGCCAGGTCCTCTGAACTGGGACTGATGTTGACGGTCGCGTCCGCAAAGAAGAGGGTTCTGTTGCGGAAAATCATCAGGTAGACGCCGGCGACCTTGGAAACCCCGTCTTTTCTGGAAATCACCTGGAGAACGGGACGGATCGCCTGGGAATAATAGCATTCGATTCCGTGAACCTGGCCGTCCACAATCCCTTCACTGACCATCATGGCACCGAACAGATAGGGATCCCGCAGTTGTCTCCGGGTCTCGGACAGATTCCAGCCCTTGCGGCAGCGGCGTTTGAACAGGACCTCTGCAAAATGGTCGAACTGGGTACAATCCCGGTAATCGAAAATCTCGATGCCCTCCAGGGGAATCCAGTGTTCGTCGGCTACTGCCTGAATTTCATCCCTCCTGCCCAGCACGACGGGATGGGCGATTTTTTCCCGCACAGCCTGGTGTGCCGCTCGCAGGATAACGGGATTGGTTCCTTCCGGCAGGACGATGCGCTTGGGATTTTGCCGGGCTCGGATGATCATCTTGCGGGTAATTCCCCGCTCCGGTCCCAGACGGGTCTCCAGTGACTGGATATATGCTTCGCGGCTTTTGATCCCGATACGGGCGACACCGCTGTCGATGGCAGCCTGGGCGACGGCCGGTGTGACTGCCAGCAGAACCATGGGGTCCAGCGCCATGGGGATAATATATTCAGGTCCGAAATGGATCTGACGGCCGCCGTAGGCCCGGATCACCAGGTCGGAAACATCCTCCCTGGCTGCTTCGGCCAGGGCCTTCACAGCGGCCAGTTTCATGTCATCGTTGATGGCGGTTGCCCGGACGTCCAGGGCTCCCCTGAAAATATAGGGAAATCCAAGGACGTTATTGACCTGGTTGGGGAAGTCGGAACGACCGGTGGCAACAATGGCATCGGGGCGGATGCGCTTGGCCTCGTAATAATCGATTTCCGATTCGGGATTGGCGAGGGCAAAAATGATGGGTTTCGCCGCCATCCGCTTCAACATCGCTGCCGTAAAGGCTCCGGCAACGGAGAGCCCGACCAGCATATCCGCTCCTTCCACAGCCTGCTCCAGCGTCCGCAAATCAGTGTCGACCGCAATGGCTTCCTTGTATGGGTTCATACCCTGGGTGCGTCCCTGGAAGATAACCCCTGTTGAATCCACAAAAATAATGTTCTCGCGCTGGACACCCAGTTTGATGTAGATCTTGGCACAGGCCATGGCCGCTGCACCGGCACCATTGATGACCATCCGAATATCCCCGGGTTTGCGACCGGTCAGTTCGCAGGCATTCAATAAAGCGGCCCCTGAGATAATCGCCGTGCCGTGCTGATCATCGTGAAAAACGGGAATCGACATCTGTTTAATCAGGTTTTCTTCAATATAAAAGCATTCCGGGGCCTTGATATCTTCCAGATTGATGCCACCAAAGGTCGGTTCGAGGAGTTTGACCGTTCGGACAAACTCCTCGGGATCGCTGGTGTTGATTTCGATATCAAAGACATCGATGTTGGCAAAACGCTTGAACAGGACCGCTTTTCCCTCCATGACCGGTTTTCCCGCCAGGGGGCCGATGTTGCCCAGACCCAGCACGGCGCTGCCGTTGGTCACCACACCGATCAGATTGCCCCGTGAGGTATAGTCAAAGGAAAGATCCGGATTCTTCTGGATTTCAAGACAGGGAACCGCGACTCCCGGTGTATAAGCCAGCATCAGGTCAGCCTGTGAATGACAGGGTTTGGTTGGCATGACCTCGATCTTTCCCGGGTATGGGAATTTGTGATAATGAAGTGCTTCTTTTTCGTAAAGCATGGCGGGAATACTCCTGGCAGAGGATGGAAAATATGGGTGACGGTGATTTACCGATTTAGTTGCTTGATCTTCTCAGTTTTTGAGTTGAAGATCAAGGAAACAGAATAGTTATCCATCAAATGATTCATGAAATAACCAGATGAATTGATGCCCCAGAAAAAAATCTATTATGGTTGGACGATCGTTGCTGTTGCCTTTCTGATCGGTATCACCCAGGCAGGGGTGTTTCAGAATGTCCTGTCGATCTTTTTAAAACCCATGGCCAGGGAGTTCGGCTGGAGTCGATCCATGATTACGGGCTCGATTGCCATTGGTTCCCTTTCCGGGGGTGTCATCTCGCCCTTTATCGGGCCCATCCTGGATCGTTACGGTCCCCGCAAGCTGGCTTTCTGGGGGATATCCATCCTGAGTGCCGGACTGGTCGCCCTTTCCCAGTTGTCTGAAATCTGGCAGCTCTATCTGTTTTTCGGAACCGGTCGTATGATCGCATCGGGTTTGCTGGCGCTTGTGGTAACGGTCAGTGTATCCAACTGGTTTATTGAAAAACGGGGTCGCGCCATGGGGATTTCCCAGTTGGGAAGCCGGATCGGGATCGCTTTCCTGCCGCTGCTGGTTCAGTATATTATTGACAGTTTCGGTTGGCGAACAGCGTGGGTGGTACTCGGGTTGATTGTATTCACCTTCTCGGCAATTCCATCCCTGCTGTTTCTGAAGCGGCGTCCTGAGGATGTGGGGCTGTTGCCGGACGGTCGAGATCCCGGGACGTTCCTCGATAAACCGACAGAAACAGCGCAAAAGGGGACTTCAACCGCACGGGTATCGTCCCTGGACAACGAAGCGATCTGGAGTCGGTCAGCTGTTTTTCGGACCCGGGCTTTCTGGCAGTTAATTGTGGTCATGAGTATCATCTATTTTGTCGGGGCCGGTGCCAATTTTCATCTTTTTCCTTTTCTGACCGATGCCGGTATCCCGGCCCGGATTGCCGTACTGGTCATTACGGTACTGTCCATTTCCAGTGCCCTGGGGGGTGTTTTCTTTGGTTTTCTGGCTGAGCGTATTGCCGTGAAGCGGTTGATGGGGTTCGTCTTTATGGTAAACGGCGTGATTTTTTTCTCCCTTTTTTGGGTGGTTGAGAACCGAATCCTGCTCTTTTGTTTTGCCGTCGTTTACGGGTTGATCAGGGGCGGTATTCTGCCGCTGATATTTCTGGTCTGGGCCGATTTTTACGGACGTCGTTCCTCCGGCACGGTTCTGGGGCTGGGAAGCCCCTTCCGTCTGACCGCGAATGCAGCCGGTCCGGTTTTTGGTGCGCTCTTTTTCGATCTGCAGCGCAGCTACTGGATTCCCTTTTCCATATTTGCCACCCTTCTGATAACTGCCGGCCTCATATCCCTGTTCATCACTCCCCCTCTCCTCCCTGCCGGGGAACCGGCATCCTGAGACCGGCCACAGGCGGGAATCATTCACAGGTGCCTTCCCGACAGGAAACGACGGGTGATCCGGTATCCGCAATCCTGCCGGTTATTCAGCATCAGTGGTGCAACGGTGTCGACGGGTGCACCAAAAACATGTGGGGTTGTGATCATAAGCGCTTCAAGAGGTTGTTTGTTCAGAAAACCTCTTTCCGCTTACAGGTACCCACACAAAATTGGTGCACCCGCGCCGCCTGTGGACTTTACACATGCTGCAAATCCGGGTAAATTCTGAGATTCTGAGTGGTAAAGGTAAACAGATCCTATCTGACTTTCAAGGGTGGTGATTATGAAGGTTGTTTCCGGGTTGTTTTTTCTGCTTTTTTTAATAGTCGGTGTCGATAGACCGTTGGTCGCCATGAGCCGTCTGGGGTGTCTGGGTGCAGGCGTGGCTGAAGTCTGGGTGCCCGGTCTGGGGTATGTGATATCCAGGCAGTGGGATAAAGCCATCGTTTTTGGAACCAGCCGCCTCATAACCAGCAGTCTGGCCTACTCAGCCTATGAGTCAGAATACTACCAGGATGATCCGGACGATATTTACCAGACGGTGAAAAAGGAACATACCGAGTCGGGAAAAACCGAAACCCGGATCTACCTGACCCGGGAGACATGGGATGCGGACACTTACAGCAGTCTGAACTTCAACCTGCTGTTGACAAGCTGGGGCGATCTGTACCAGCACAGTTGTCAGGCCAACACGGAAACATACGACCTGATGCTGTCTCCGTTCCGGTTTGATCACTTTTACAGGAAACCCGCGTTCTGGGTCCCCTTTGCCTTTCTGATTGCCAACTATGCCTATTTTTACAAAGCATCGGAAGAAGAATCAGATGAGCGGGTGCGGTATTTTTTAAGTCGTGGCCTGAAAGAGTCCGATCTGAAACGGGACTCCTTTCCCAAGTATTATATGGTCGGTGTGGGCGAAGAGATGTTTTTCAGGGGAACCCTGCAGCACTATTTTTTCGAGACGCTTCAGGATGTCTGGGGCGTCTCTCCCTCTGTCAGCCGACATCTCTCCATTGTTGGTGCGTCTGCGCTCTTTGCCGCCGGTCACAATGGCACCGGTTTTACAGCGGATTCATTCTGGGCCTTTTTATTCGGTATTTATGAAGGGTACGTCTACCATCCGTCTCTGGAGTCTTTCGACCTGATGACAGCCATCGCAATCCACTCCTGGTGGGACATCCTGATCACGTACGCCATTCTCAGCAATGCTGAATTTAATGAATCCCAGGCCAGAGTGCGTGTCCCACTGGTGTCGGTCGGCTTCCGGTATTGAGCCAGAAAGGACTCGATGTTACCGGGATGCAGCCATAGAGTTATCTGCAGCCGATTTTGTATTTGACTTCGATACCCCTTTTCCTTACGATGATGCCAGCTCGATCAACCGCAGTCAGGCACCGGAATTTACGGCCGCCTGGAAGCCGTTTTTAGCAGTGAATTCCCTTTCATCTCCCGGGAACGGGGATGCATGCCGGGAAGACCCCCTGGCAACGAAATCCCATTCAAGTTCAGAGTGATCGGTTTATGAACGTAATCTTCGGACATTCAAACATGGATCTGGATTGTTTCGGATCCATTGCTCTGCTGAGGTATCTTTATCCGGATTATCAGCCAGTGCAGAGTGAGTTGATCCATCCCATGGCCAGAAACCTCTACAACCTGTATCAGAATCGTTTCGGTTTTATCTCGCCCCGGGATCTGAACGGACATGCGATTGAAAAGGTGATTGTCGTGGATACGCGATCCAGAAACCGGGTGAAGGAGTATTTCAGGTGCATAAACGATTTCAAGGGGCAGATCACGGTTTTTGATCACCACCCCTCCGATCATGATGATATCGAGGATGCGGATATTCACATCGCGGATTTTGGTGCCAACACGACGATCATCGGTCTTAAGCTGATACAAAAAGGTATCCGGCTGGAACCTGAGGATGCCACCATCGCCCTGGCGGCGATCTATTCGGATACCGGTAATTTCCAGCACGAAAATGTGAAGCGCGAGGATTTTGAGGTAGCCGCCTATCTGATGGAAAACGGTGCTTCCCTGAAACTGGTGGGTACCTTTTTGCGCAGTCTGAAGGAAAAACACCAGGTCTCCCTGTTTCACGATATGCTGAACCGTCTGACCCACAAGAACATCAACGGACACTATATTGTTCTCAGCTACATCGAGATCGACGACAATGTGGGGGGTCTGGCAGCGGTGACGGAGAAAATATTCGAAATTGAACACTCCGAGGCGATCTTTTCGGTTTTTTACTTCAAGAAAAAGAACCACTCCCTGATTGTATCCCGCAGCAACAAAGGCAATATCCGGCTGGATGAAATCATGGCTGAGTTCGGTGGCGGCGGTCATGAACGGGCGTCGTCCGCTCTGGTCAAGGATCAGTCCGGGATGATGGTCTACGCGCAGCTTGAGGAGCATCTCAGAAAGTCGCTGCGGCCGGCTGTCGTTGCGGAAGATATCATGGTAAAAAAAGTCGATGTCATCAAAGAGACGATGACCCTGCTGGAAGCATCCATTTTTCTGGAGACCGTCAATCATACGGGTGCGCCGGTGCTTTCGGAAAGGGGTGAACTTGTCGGTTTCATGACCCTGAGGGACATCCAGAAAGCCAGAAAAGCCGACCAGATGCATGCCCCGGTCAGGGGCTTCATGACCACCAATGTAATCACGGCCAGCAAAGACCTGACTATCAGGGAGATCGAGGACCTGCTGTTCCAGAACAATATCGGGCATCTCCCGATTGCCCAGGGGAAAAGTCTGCTCGGCATGATCACCCGCTCTGATTACCTGCAGTTTATGGAAAACGATACGGAAACCTGAACTGAAGCCCGGACGGTCGTCACCGACACAAGACCGGACCCATTTCCGGGGAGAGCGGCCATCTCCTTTCGGACAGGGCTCCGCCAGCCGGAAGATCCCGGTAGAAACAGTTTATTCATGAATGTTCGACGTCCAATCAGGCTTGATGCAGTCTAAGGGGAGAGACCTTTGCAGTTTGAACTTGAGATCATAAAATTCGTACCCCCGGGTGACGGTTTTGGCGTTTACCATGGAAAGGCGGTTGTTGTGCCGGCCACGGTTCCCGGGGACACGGTTCGTGTTTTTTCCCTGAAGGAGAATAAAAGGGTGATTTCGGCTGTCCTGCAGGAGATACTGATTCCATCCCCCGAGCGGTGCGAGCCGGCTTGTCCCCATTACCAGAACTGTGGTGGATGCTCGCTGATGCATCTGACTTACGAGCGGCAGCTGGCACTGAAAAAGCAGATGTTGATCGAAGTCCTGGGCAGCAACGGGATTGAATGGGCTCCCGCCATCGTCCCCTCCCCCGAAATTTTCAATTATCGTTACAAGATCCGGGTGCGCTGCGAAGATGGCCGGTTGGGATTTTCCGAAAGAAAAAGCAACCGCATCGTTGAGATACCGGGTTGCAGAATTGTGACCCCGGTCATGGCGGATACGTTAAAACAGCTCGTTTTGCTGGGACGGGCAAATACTGAATTTCATCTGCTGCAGTCGCGAAAAACAGGCAGCGTGGCGGTTTCGGTCCTGGAAGGCAAGGATCTGGTACCGCTGCCGGGGTTTGAACCATCCGTGGTGGAGGATTATGGGGCGGGACCCCTGATTTTGCACAGCCACGGCTTTACCCAGGCGAATCCCTTTATCACCTCAGCGATCATCCGGGATCTGCAGGCTGCAGCCAGGAATTCGGACCGGGTGTGTGAGCTGTTCTGCGGTTGTGGAACATTCTCAATGGCCCTGGCCGGTTCGGTCTCCAGACTGTGGGGGTATGATATCAGCCCGTTGTCGATTCGCACGGCGAAAGAGAATTTTCAAAGACAGCAGCTGGATCATGGTGATTTCTCTGCCGGGGATCTGAACCGTCTCAGGAAGTTGCCTCCGGCCGATACCGTTGTCGCCGATCCACCCCGCAAGGGATTGGGAAACCATGTCTGCCAGCTGATAAACCGTTCAACAGCCGGGAAACTCATTTATGTGAGCTGCAATCCGGCCAGTCTGGCGAGGGATATTCGGGAATTGACCGGACGGGGCGGTTTCACCCTGGATGAGCTGACGGGTTACGATATGTACTGTCATGCAACCCACCTGGAACTCCTGGCTGTCTTGAGCCGCTAGTTCAGCACCTTCAGGGAAACTCCAGAGTGAAGGGGATTACAGTTCCCGGTTGAGGTAGGCCTCCCATTCAACCGGCAGCAGGTACTTTTTCTTGTTGTTGCACGTCTTGCAACAGGCAACGATATTGCTTTTTTTTGAGACCCCCCCGCGGCTGATGGGAATCACATGATCCATGGTCAGGGATTTGGCGGGAAACCGCTTTTTGCAGTAGTAGCACTCCCCCCGTCCTCTCAGGTTTTTCCACCATTGGGTCTCTCTCAATTCCCGGGCTTTTGCCTTCTCTTTTCTGAGGTGGGCTTCGTCCACCGGGAAAAAATCACAATCCAGTGCCATCATTCATTATAGGGTTTGATATGAACAAGCTTGATATCCTGGAACCTGTCACTTAAAAATAACGGTCCGGTTGCCGTTGATGATAATCCGGTGCTCCAGGTGAGCCTTGACCGCACGGGCCAGAACGATGCGCTCGATGTCTGCCCCCATCTGGGACAGCTCCTGGGGGATGTTTTTATGGGTGACCCGCTGCACATCCTGCTCAATGATCGGACCTGCATCCAGTTCGGCGGTGGCGTAGTGGGCGGTCGCTCCAATCATCTTTACGCCGCGCTCATAGGCACTTTTGTAAGGGTTTGCGCCCTTGAAAGCCGGCAGAAAGGCGTGATGGATGTTAATCACCTTCCCAAAATAGGTTTCGGTAAAATTCCTGGAGAGAATCTGCATGTATCTGGCCAGGACAATCAGATCGATATGGTTCTGTTCAAGGAGCTGGATAATATCCTGCTCCTGCTGTTGACGGTCATCCCTGTTCTTGATGGGCAGACAGTAAAAGGGAACCCGGAATTTGTCGGCAATGCTTTCCAGGGTCGGGTGATTGCTGATAATCAGGGGGATCTCACAATTCAGCTCGTTCTGTTCCTGTCGCACCAGAATATCATACAGACAATGGGGGGCTTTTGTGACCAGCAACGCCACCCGCGCCCTGGGATTCGAATAAAACACGGACCAGTTCAGTTTCAGAGGCTCGGCAAAAACCTGGAATGCCTTTTCCAGCTCCTTCCTTGAAGTGATCAGATCCCTCATGTCCAGTTCGATACGCATGAAATACTGATTCTGCGTCATATCCACATGCTCCTGGCAACTGAGTATGTTGAATCCTCTCTGATAGAAAAATGTGCTGATCTGGGAGACCAGTCCCTTCTGATCGGGACACTGTACTAAAAAAACGAAAGATTCCATTTGTATCTGTTCCATGGTATTGACTCACAGGTTCTCAAAAGGGGTTGGTCTGCCCTTTTACTGATAAAACCCCAGTATCTGTTATTATTAAAAATAAATCCATCCCCTTCCGGCGCGTTTATCAATCTGGATTAACCCTGTTCAGCATTCCTGAGAAGGCGATCTTGTCACAATTAGAACCAGTTACACAGAAATTCCGCGACCAGTCCTGATCCGTCTGTTATTGAACGCATTCTCGACGGCTATCCTTGTTCGAAGCTGCGAACCCTGCTTCTCACTTTCGATTGAATTCGCATGACTCGCAGCGAAGACCATCGAGAATGGGTGCAATGACAGACGAGTTCCTCTGATGGATGACGGTGGTGAATCGTGACTCTGGATTCGTTAACCTAAGCGAATGGTTCCGCACCAGCAGTTCCGGTTTTCAAGAAACCCATTCTTCCTGGAACTCAGGAAGGCCATCCCTGGCTTCCAAGGTTCTTGAAAATCGGAACCGTTAGTGCCTGGCAAAAAAAGGTTGTTTACGTGAACGGCATTGACTCTGGATTAGCCATGATGCGGTGATCGTAAAAAACGGTCAGGAAAAAGCGTTAAAAAAGACCTGAACCGACATGACGCCAGATCCGGCTAAAGTTCTGTCTTCCGGCTGCCGTTAAGGAAGGTAAGAAAAGTTTTCCCTTCCTCTGACGGTTCCTGGATCTGTCGGAGGTTGGCATTTTGGTCCCCGGCAATAGACAAGGTTATTATTATCATGATGGTGGCGCTTTCGAAAAAATTCTCGTGGTCTCTGAAGCGGGTGTCCGCGTTTTTGTGGCTGTTTTTCCTGTTGGCAGGCAGCGGGGGAATGCAGCTCTTCGGACAGTCGTTTGAAAATCTGGACGGCTCATACAAGGAGCAGGAACCGTCCTATTTTTTCAGGCTGGCACTCGAGTATCTCGACAATGACAGAGACGTCCGGGAGTCCGGATATGAGGACCTGTCCCAGAAACAGTTTCAGAAAGAGGGTCGGGGGTCTCTGAAACTCTATTTTTTCAATCTTGACGCCTCTTATAAGGCCTATGATTCTAAAATCCGGATCGGTGCGGACAAAACCGCGATATCGGATGTCCGTGACAGTGTCAGTGCCTGGGTGGAGTTTCTGACCTATCTGTATCTGTTTGCCCAGAAGAAAGACCTGGACTGGGAGTATAGCCATATTGACGATGGGAACCTGATTTTTTTTGAGCATGAGAAAGCGGCAACATATCTTCAGGGGATTGGCGTTGTCCTGGGTGACTGGCGTCTGGGGGTTTCGCCCGGCGCTTCATTCAAATGGTCTTACCGGGTCGATATTGAGGGCCAGTCTGTCATTCAGGAGGATATTGAGTTTGAGACCAGTGTCTATGAACTGGTTAAAAAAGCGACAAACAAGCGGGGTCCCTTTTATGAACTGGGTCTGAAAAAATGGGTCACCACGGATGTGAAGAATAATCGGGAGGGGTCCCTGGAGAGGACGGAAGCCTCTGTTCTGCTGGGGATGGGGTTTTCTAAAAACACCGGCGTTTACCTGGGGGAGAAGATTTCCCAGGGCAATATCAAAACCATCCTGCTTCGCGATGGCACCGACGCGATACGAAAATCGGATACCACGAACCAGGTCCAGGGAATCCGGATCGGTATCGGCGAGGCGCGTGGGATTTACCTGGAGCGCCAGTTCTTAAAACGCAGAATCAATTTTGAAAACATATCATACGAAAACACCCAGCACTACCAGAAGGAAAAACTGGCCGTTGGTGCGGAGCTGACTGACCAGTTCAGTGTTGAGCTGACCTTCGGAGAAACACGTATTGAAAAGCGCTATATTGAGCGGGCGGTCGCCAACCAGGCCTACCGTTACAGGCAGACAGACAACCTGGTCGGTATCTCCGTCAGCATGCAGTTTTCAGAATAGTGTCAAGGCAGTGGTTTACCATTCTTTTCAATCACACACAGGTCTCAGCTTCTGCCCAGAAAAAGTGGTGCATAGATTCCCAGCAGGTCTGTAACCTGCCCCAATGCGAAAATACCAATTGAAAAACGACTGGTTGTGACTCAATGCCGTTAACTTAAACACCCTATTTCTGCCAAATACCGACGGTTCCGGTTTTCAAGAACCCTGGAAGCCGGGGATGGCTTTCTGGAGCTCAATGGATGGACTCGTGGGTTTTTTGAAAGATCAACCCTGTGGTAAGCTCGATAATTTGTTACTGTTCAGCTCAAGTTTCGCTACAGAAGCCGGTACCTGTCTATAATTGAACTCATTCTCGGCGGGCTCCTGCCCGCCTCCGAGGGCGGTCGTTGACGACGCCATCCTGGCTCCGTTTAACCACTCCCAATCCGTTCAATCACACACAGGTACCAGCTTCCAACGCAGAAATGTGGTGAATAGCTTTCCAGAGGACCTGCAGCCCGCCCCAATTCTTGAATAACAACTAAAAACCAACTGGTTGTTGCTTAAAAGGTACGATAATTTTAATTAATCAAGGTGCCCTTATCAGTGATCAATCGAAGAGACGATCGAGACTGGACACGGCAATCGTGGGAGGATGAGGGAATCGACCAGAAATGGGAACCCGCAGCCAGGTGCAGCAAAGACTGCGAGTCCGGGTGTATGGCGTGATTAATACCGTCCGAATGTATCATCATCCAGGGTGATGGTCTTGGGGGCTGGTTTCTTGGGCAGATCCGTAATTTGTCGAGGCTCCGGCCGCGGTTTCTGCAGTGGCTTCGGTACCGGGTCCTTAGCCGGAGTTTTCATCTGGCGTGGTTCACGCTGAACTCTTTCTCCTGCCAGTTTGAAACGGGCAAGGAGGCGGGTCAACTGGTCGGCCTGCGAAGACAGTTCGTTGGATGCCGATGCTGTCTCTTCAGAAATAGCAGAATTGTGCTGAACCACCTGGTTCACCTGATTCAAACCTGTGTTGACCTCTTCGATCCCCTGGGTCTGTTCTTTGGAGGCGGATGCGATTTCTCCCACCATATCGCTGACAGTCTGCACATTTTGATCGATTTCCGCCAGGATTTCCGCTGTCTTATCCGCATTTTCCACACCTCTGGCCACCTCGTTGGTCGAGTTTTCGATCAACTGGGTTGAGTTTTTGGCCGCTTCGGCGCTCCTGGCAGCCAGATTGCGGACCTCTTCCGCGACCACAGCAAACCCCTTGCCGTATTTCCCGGCCCGGGCGGCCTCAACAGCGGCATTCAGTGCAAGCAGATTGGTCTGAAACGCAATTTCATCGATTACCTTGATAATTTTTGAAACATCACTGCTGGTGCTGTTTATCTCGTTCATCGAAGTCAGCATGGCCTGCATCTGAGCGTTGCCGCGCTGCAGGGCTTCAAGGGTTTTATCCGCCAGTTGCATGGCCTGGATCGCATTGTCATTGTTGATCTTTGTCTGGGAGCCGATCTCTCCCATGGAGGACGCGATCTCTTCCAGGCTGGCCGCCTGTTCCGTCGTACCGCTGGCCATTGTCTGGGAGGCGTGGGTCATTTCGCTGGCGCTCGTTTTGAGTTTCTCACTGGATATACGGATTTCAGCGATGATATGGCTGAGCATGTCCATCGACTCATTGAGGTCATCTTTGAGGATCGTCAGATCCCCTTTGAGATCACCCGTTACCCGATGGCTCATATCACCTGACGAGAGGTTTTTGACCACCTGGGTAACCTCGCTGATGGTTAGCTGGAGGGAGTCCATCAGCAGGTCGACAGCCTGTGCCATTTCCCCCACTTCGTCGGTACCGTGGTTGGAGATGCGCTGGGAGAGATCCCCGGTTTCTTGTATCCGATTGACGACCTGATTGAGAGCGACCAGCGGTCGGGTAATCCGGCGGGAAACCAGAAAAGCGATCAGAACAGCCGCCAGGGTAAAAACCACCACCAGGATGTTAAAGGTGATGATGGTCTTTTGAGATTCCGCGACCAGCATTTTTTGTGCGGTAACGGCTTCATCCCGGGTCAGGTTGACCGCCTGCAGGTTTTCTTCAACCAGTTTTTCAAGAATCCCCTCCATCTTGTCCAGTTGCTCCCGCATCTGGTCGAAGGCGGTTTTGGCCGAGCCGTTGCTGATCTTGGGGGCAAACTTCATGCGCTGTGGATCCTTCGCATAGGCGACCACTTTTCTGGAGGCGCTCTTCCATTCGGCAAACAATTTTTGAAAGGTGCTGTGCAACGTTTTCAGCTCGTCTGTCTGAAAATATGCGGCAGCTTTGTTGACCCTCTCTTCAACCTGATTGATATTCTCAAGATTGTCCTTGTCTGCAGCTTGATAGTTCTCATCACTCTCTTCCAGGGCGGCGATAATGGCCAGTCGTTCTGCAATTACAGCCTGGTGGGCATCACGGTCGGCATTGAGTACCAGTATGATGGCCGCCTGGTTCTTCTGCAGGTCGGGGATCTTTTCATTGACGATGGGAATGAAATCCTTCTGGTAAAAGCGCTCCCGCCCCTTGTCCAGACTTTGCATACTCATCCAGCCGACGACCAGTAAAACAAAGATGCCGGCAATGGGAATACCCACCAACAATGCGACTTTAGCCTTGATTCTCATCCTGTTTCTCCTTGAATAGATGGTGATATGAACGGATCAGCCTGATTATTTTGGAAGACTCGTCATTGACAACACTTTTTAAACTGTTCTGAAACGGTTTTTTAAAGATTACCGGTCTTAATTCCGAATGTAATCGCTCCAATCACACTGCCATTGGTATCGGTAACCGGCAAGGAGATCTGCTGCAGAACGGCATTGGTGGATTTATCCAGTTTTTCGACCCCGACGTCGATACCCCCCTTGCCGCCATTAAACGAATTCTTCCACTTGGCTTCATCCCCCTGCCAGTAGTCGCTGGTGAGCTCATTCTGGCAGACATTGGCCCCCTGGTTGTCCATGACGAATGCTTCAGCAATGACAGGACTGGTTTTGGCCATCTGGCGAATGACATCCGCACAAGGGTTTTCCATCTTTTTCTTCTGAATCGGCAGAAAATCCTCGGCATCTATCCACTGCTTGTCAATTTTTCGAATTTCGTCCAGGGAGGTCTTGTCCGCATTCTGAGCCGTAACGGCAGCGATGAATGTCGGGTGGTTGATACTGGGCAGCAGCACCGTTTTCACAAAAGCCTTGACCTTGTCCGAGGCCTTGCTGTTTTGATCGATCTGACTCGCCAAACGCGTTTTCAGATCTGTTACCCCGGCACTGTCCATGGCAAAAGCAGCATTAAAAGGCAGGGAACAGACGATCAAGAGAAACATCCAGAAAAACCCGGTGTGTTTATTT
>Ga0180009_10001644_pt1 | contig 27108 bp, 22 predicted proteins | sample OS_PC_MetaG_FD_123537 | JGI IMG/M metagenome (GOLD analysis project Ga0180009, IMG submission 123537) | Groundwater microbial communities from the Aspo Hard Rock Laboratory (HRL) deep subsurface site, Sweden - OS_PC_MetaG | ecosystem: Environmental > Aquatic > Deep subsurface > Groundwater... | reverse complement strand
GTGGCATATTTTGAATTACAATTTATGTGGCTGCTGAGTAGTAACTTTATTTTTAATATATCGTCCTTACGGGACTAATTACAAAAATGTTAAGTCACAATATTTATGAAAATATGTACTTAGATACTATTCATCGGATAATATGTGCGAATAATAATGCTCCGAAAGAACGTTTACATTGGTTTAATAGTTTTCCTTATAAACTCACCACTCTACTATTCTCAATCCATTTAGAATGACAGCATCTTTAAATCTGCACAGATCGCCTTGTCCGAATTAAAAAAAATTGTGTTAAAGCAGGGTGAAGCAAAAGCATTTGATTTATTAGGACAAATAAACTATTTCGATAATAAGAACAAAGACGCTCTAATATTCTTTCAGAATTCTCTGAAAATATTCACGGAGTCAAAGGATAAATATCAAATTGCAAATCAGAAAATGAATGTCGGCAAAATATATGACATCGTTTCCGACAACGACACAGCTCTCGATCTTCATAAAGAAGCATTGGAGTTTTATGTTTCTCAAAAAGATACTGCCCGTATGGCTAAGTCCAATATGAGCATTTCGAATGTTTACAGAATTCAGGGTTTTTATGATTTGTCTTTAGACTATGCTCTTCAGGGATTACAATTTTATCGAACAGAGGAATGGTCCCTCAACGGACATCATTAACCAGGTAAATACTAATGGCATCCAAAATTTTAAAATGTATCTATTTGTTAAAGTTGCGGATCCGCTCATTCTTCATTAATTGTTTGAATTATAATTACGAATATATCGAAAATATACTATGCCGTCGATGTTCAAAGAAGTGCATGAATTAATGTTTGGTAATTATTGAGGAAATCACATAAATTTGTATGGAATTAAGCAGCAGATAAATGATAGAGTTTAAAATCACAAATAGCGAAGCTGTAACGCTTCTCACCGAAAAGATGAGGCTGGAGCTTGATCTTCGCAAGGAAGAAAAACAGGCTCCCCAATGGGCTGAACTCGAGAACCTATCATTTAAAGAATTATTAAAACTTGCTGAAACAGCCTCATTTGATTTAATTGCAACGCTTCCTCCCGAATTCATTCTCGAAGAAAATAACCTTGATCATATTATATTAAATGCGATGATCACGCTGGGGAATAAATACAGTAAAGAGCAGTTCAATTTGTACACTCTTCGCAGGGCGAATAATTTAATAAAACCTTTGAAAGATCTCTTTAATCGATCCGGTTCAATGCGAGTATTCACACAAAATTGATCTTTAATTGTTGCTACTAGCTTGTATTTAGAATTACTTATTTCAATATAGAATTTCATGACACATCGACTTATTAAAATATTCCTGATAATATTTTCGATTTCAATTTATGGGCAGTGGGAGAATCATACTTTCCAGCACATTACAATTGAAGATGGATTGTCGCAAAGTTCTATCTTTTCAATTCTTCAAGACAGTAAGGGATTCATGTGGTTTGGCACCACAGACGGATTAAACAAATATGACGGTTACAATTTTACTATTTATTACAGCGATGAAACGGACTCTAATTCTATTTCGGGCAATTCAGTTACAAAGCTGCTTGAAGGAAGCGAGGGGTTTATTTGGATCGGCACAAATGAAGGTGTGCTCAATAGGTTTAGCAGAAAGGATGAGAGTTTTATTCATTATAATTATAACCTGCCGAATTCAATTGCGTTAACCACCGATGACTATTTTAGCTATCCATTATCTTTCTCCAGAAATAGCGCCAATACAATTACCGCAATTACGGAAGATGATGAAAATAATTTATGGATTGGAACTTGGGGAAAGGGATTAGTTTACTTTAATAAAACCAGCGGAGCCATTAAACATTACTACAATATTCCGTCCGATAGCGGAAGTCTTAGCTCAAACAGAGTAACCGATATTGTTAAAGACAAATCCGGAATCGTTTGGATTTCCACATTGAATGGCGGATTAAACAAACTGATCGGTTCACCTGAATCTAACGACGTAAAATTTATCTCTTATAAGACTATCAATAGTTCAAACGGTATTTCAAGCAATCAACTTATTGCGTTATTCAATGATAAGTATAATTCTCTTTGGATAGGCTCTTTCCGCAGCGGAGTTAGCATTCTTAATTCGGATCAAAAGCAATTGCCGTTGAAGCACGCCAAGTTTATCACTTACTCTAATTCTGTATCGAATCCACAGAGCATTTCTAACAACAGCGTAATGTCCATTATTGAAGATGATTACGGAGAAATATGGCTTGGAACATTCGGCGGCGGGTTAAATTATTTTGATAGAAAAAGTAATTCCTTCTTCTCTTACAAAAATGATCCCTTTAATGAAAATTCTATCGCAGACAATGACGTACTTTCATTGAATATTGACAAATCGGGCGTTATTTGGATTGGAACTCACTTAGGCAAAGGACTTAGCAAGCTCGAGCGGAACTCCGTTAAGTTTGGGCTGATGCAGCGCGAAATTGGAAATTCAAACAGCCTGAGCGATGATGTAGTCTGGGCAATTTACGAAGACGAAAATGAAATTCTTTGGCTGGGAACTTATAAAGGCGGACTTAACAAAGTTAACCGTAGAAAAAACCTTTACACTTCATTTAAGCAAAATCCTAAAAATCTATTCGGCATTGGCGATAATCACATCAGATCAATTACACAAGACTTTATGGGGAATTTGTGGATTGGAACTTACAACAATGGTTTGAACTTTTTTGATAAAATTTCGGAAAAGTTTTTAAGACTCAGTGGTGACTCAGCAATTAATTTGGATGGGAATCAAGTTCAATCCTTGTTCATCAGCGGCGACTCAACTCTTTGGATTGGCATTTTTGGCGGCGGGTTAGCAAACCTAAATTTAAAAGATTTTTATGAAGCCAAATCTATAAACCTCCGCACATTCAAAAACAATCCAGTTGATAATAATTCCTTAAGTGATAACAGAGTATACACAATAGTGGAGGATGCAAACGGAGAATTGTGGATTGGAACTTACGGCGGAGGATTAAATAAGTTCGATGAAAAATCCAAGCAGTTTGTCTCTTACAAGAATACAAAGAACAATCGGAATTCTATCAGTAGTAATAATGTGCTTACAATTTTTGAGGACAGCGAGGGGAACCTTTGGATTGGCACAAGCGGCGGCGGACTTAACCGCTTTGACAAAAAAACCGAGTCGTTCGAAAGATTTACTATTAAACACGGAATTAAGAGTAAAGTTATCTATGGCATTTTAGAAGACAACAGAAAAAATTTGTGGTTCAGTTCGGATAATGGTTTGTTCAAATATAATATGAAGAATGCTGACGTAACCTACTTTGACTTAAAGGATGGTCTGCAAAGTATGGAATTCAGCGGTGGCGCATATTTCAAAAATTCAACCGGAGAAATGTTTTTCGGAGGGATTAACGGAGTAAACCATTTCTTCCCCGATAGCGTTAAGGGCAATATTTACATTCCGCCAATTGTCATCAGCGAATTCAAAATTTTTAACGAGCGAGTTAAAGGCGAAGTTGAAGATATTGCTTTATCGTACACTCAAAACTTTTTCTCTTTCGAATTTTCTGCGCTCGACTATACCAACCCTGGAGATAACCAATACGCTTATATTCTTGAAGGACTTGAAACCGGGTGGCATTATACAGACGCTTTATTGCGAAGAGCAAATTACACAAATCTTGAGCCGGGTAAATATATTTTCAGAGTTAAAGGATCCAATAATGATGGCGTTTGGAACCACGAAGGAATTTCTGTAAAAGTTGAAATATTGCCTCCATTTTGGAAAACATGGTGGTTCATGTTGTTGAGCATTATTACTATTGGAAGCGTGGTTTCATTTTTAATTTCGATGAGAGTTAAGCATTTATTGGCAATAGAAAAATTAAAACTCCGTTTGGCGGCAGATTTGCACGATAATGTGGGAGCCGGATTGACTGAAATTTCTATTCTCAGCGAGCTTGCTTCAAAGGAAATCAAAAGCATGTCCAAAAATGCTTCCGATAAATTGAATAATATTAGTACAATTGCGCGTCATCTTGTAGACAGCATGAGCGATATTGTTTGGTTTGTTAATCCAAAGCGCGACTCGCTTTACGATTTAATTATTCGGCTTACAGATTCTTACAGTGATCTGCTGCATGAAATTGGCATCTCATTTAAAACTATAAACCTTGAGAATATAGTAGCGGTAAAAATCCCGATGGATGTTAGGCAAAATCTGTATTTGATTTTTAAGGAGGGAATTAATAACAGCATCAAGCACAGCAAATGCAAAAAAATAAATCTGGAAACAAAATTAAAGAATTCGGTTTTGGAGATGACTTTGTATGATGACGGTATCGGAATACCTGAGAACAGCGGCAGTCTTGGGAATGGTTTAAAAAATATGATCTCCCGCGCAAGAAATATGGGCGGTCAGCTCAACATTGTCTCCGAAAACCAAACAGGAACAAAAATAACTTTTACTGGGAATATTGGAACTAAGAGTATTTTAAAATACATTTGGGGTGATAGTTAGTTCGTAATAATCAATTAATTTAACACAAAAGTTTATCCGCAATGATTAATGTATCTATAGTTGAAGACAACAACACCATACGAGAAGGTCTTGCCGCTCTTATACGAGGAACGGATAACTATAGCTGTGTCGCCGCTTATTCAAATTGCGAATTATTTTTAAAAGAATTGAAATCAAAACACAGCGACGTAGTGTTAATGGATATTGGCTTGCCTGGAATGAACGGAATTGAGGGAGTAAAAAAAGCCAAGCAGATTGAGCCGGATTTGAACATACTAATGCTTACTATCTACGAAGAGAATAGCGTGGTGTTCGAAGCTCTTTGCGCTGGCGCTTGCGGCTATCTCGTAAAAAAAACTCCGCCAAGCAGATTACTGGAGGCAATTAAGGATGCATACGACGGCGGCTCTCCAATGAGTTCGCATATTGCCAGACAGGTGATTATGGTCTTTCAAAAGAACAGCAATCTTACACAGTCAGACGAGAACTATAATCTGTCTGATAGAGAGACCAATGTATTAAAACTATTAGCCGAAGGAAATAATTACCAGGAAATTGCTGATTCTCTTTTTATCAGCGTTGACACAGTGAGACATCATATCAGAAATGTTTATAAAAAACTGCACGTTCATTCCCAATCCGAAGCCGTAGCAAAAGCAATTCGCAAGGGACTAATTTAATCCGCCCCTTAGCCATATTGCATAATCATGCACCTCACACTCGTTTGAACTTTTTTTCGATTTTAAAACTACATATTCATGTAGTTGCTTGAGGCGTTTGATTTTATTACTCTGCAATCGGCAATTGAATGTTCCTTAAACACATGTTGAAACCGGAGCGAGTTTGAGCAAACCAGCTTTAACAATTCTTAATAACCAAAATTTCTTGAGGATATTCTCTGGAGGAGATGCCCCTCAACGACGTTGTTGGTGAATTTATTTAATGACATCTTTTAAGCTTCTGCGGGGGAAAGTTTTAAAGTATCATAATTTGGTTATTAAGATCAGCTCCGGTTTTCTTTTCGTATAAAAACCTGCAAATCAATTTTTCGCATTGAATAATCTCAACAGTTTTTAAAAAAAGAAAGGACTGTTTTTTGTAAGAGTCCTATATCTTATTGAGTTGAGGGCGAACCCAATAAAGTCCTCAAACGCCAAACAGCCCTTTATAAGGAGGGGTTGTACATGTAATAAAGTATCACATGACGCTGTAAAGTTGCATAAAAAAAAAATAAAAAAAAAGCCAAAAATTTTCGCACAATAAGATTTTTTTTTTCGCTTCGTTTTTCGTCAATTTTCGCAGTTTTTTTATAAATATTTTTTAATTTTTTTTGAAAAAGTTGCACTAATAATTGCACATATTCGTTATTTCTCACTTACTCTGATTCCAAGATTTTCATTCAAAATATTTCTAATTTTAAACTATTCAGGATTATAATTCCTGCTCTGAGTTTAATCTGCATTATTTTTCTTTTTTAAGAACAATTCCATACTCACTTGCCTCATAAAACAGATCATCAGCCGTAATAATATAAGTAGATGTAACGCCAATTCCCGCCGATTTTAAAACTTCGGCAGCCCACTTGTTGCATGTATTAAAGAGATGATATTTCCTATTGGATTTATAAAATCTGATACCGCCTTCAGCGCGGGCAGAAGCTTGAATTAAATTCCCCTCATGAACAAAAAATGAATTACTAATAAACGCTAACAAATTTTGCAGTTCATTGTTATCTATTTCAAATTCGATGCAGTAATCGCTCCATTTAATTATTGCTTCTATGGAAGAATTGTACCCGGCGATTCTTATCACGCTTGAAGTAGGAATTAGAATCGCTTTTGAGCCAAGCAGAAGATCAAAGTTCCCGGAATTCTGGTAAAAATCTTCGTCTCCCCAACCAATGTCAATCCATTTGTATCCTTTAAAATCATTTGCTGCCTCTAAGGAATTAATTGTGGTTAAGTCTAGCTTAATTAATATTCCAGTATGCCAATTGCTTTTAATCAAATATATGGAATGTTTACTGTCGTTTATCAACTGAGCATCAGCAAGATTTGATGCCGCCATCAAAAGGATTATTACGCATACTATTCTCTTCATTAAAATACCGGAATACTTTGTTGCCAAAAATTAACTCGCGATTAATACAGATTCAAGTTAAATTTTTAGCGCCTATTTCATTAACTTCATGTTCAAAAATTATACTATCGTTCAATGTAAATGAAAACAAATGATTTAGAAAAACTTCGGCTTGGTTTAATAAGGCATCCTAACATCATGGGGAAAGATGAATTTTTCAATTCCGTTGTATTAATCCCATTGATAAAATTGAATGATGAATACCATTTTCTGTTTGAAAAGCGCGCTGCGAATATTCGTCAAGGCGGTGAAATTTGCTTTCCCGGTGGAGCGGTAGATTCTGCGGATAACGGATATATTGAAACTGCTCTCCGCGAGACCACGGAAGAAATTGGAGTTTATAAAGACAAAATCAATATACTCGGCAGTCTCAATACATTGATAGGTCCGCGTGGAATAACGGTTGATTCTTTCATCGCAACCCTAGACATAATGAGCATTGATGATTGCAAAATCGATAAAACGGAAGTGGAAAGAATTTTTTTAGTTCCTGTTACTTTCTTTGAAAACAATCCGCCTGAAAAATATAAAGTAGTATCGCAAATTAAATTGATGTTTTATGATGAAAATGGGTTGGAAGAAAATCTCATTCACTCAATAGAAAACGCGAATAATCCTAATGACAAATCTTATACAGAAAATGTGAGGAATGTGTTAGTTTATAAAACTTCCGGAGAAATTATTTGGGGTATTACAGCAAGACTAATATTTGAGGTAACAAAAATATTACGCAAAAAAAATTAGCCGGTGTACTTTTTAATTAGTGACACAGTTTGCGAATAGTATCCCGCCCCAAAAAGATTTAAATGATTGATTACATGATAAAGCTTGTATAAATCCATTCTGTCTCTCCAACCGTAAACAAGAGGGAACTCTTCATCATAAGCTTTATAAAACATTGAATCGAATCCGCCGAACAACAAGGTCATTCCCAAATCAGCTTCTCGATGTCCGTAATACACTGCAGGATCAATTAAAACAGGATTCCCTTCTGTATCCACCAAGTAATTACCGCTCCATAAATCTCCGTGTAATAATGTGGGCTTCTCTTCTGTCCCATCCAAAATTTGAGGCAGTGCTTTTTCAAGTTTGTTAAAAAGCGTTTTAAATTCGCTATCCGAATAGCCATTCCTTTCCGCAAGTTTATACTGAAAAAGTAATCTGTTTTCCCAGTAAAATTCCGTCCAGTTTTTTCTTTGTGGTAAATTTATTTGCGGGTTAGCGCCAATGAAATTGTTTTCATAAAAGCCAAATGAATCACTCGTAGTTTTGTGCATCCGCGCAAATTGCCTGCCGAATTTTTCTGAGAATGTTGATCCTCTTTTACCCGATTCTATAAATTCCAACAGCAAATGAGATTCATTTTGCAGTATTACTTCCGGCACTTTTATAGATTTAGAGCGAGCAATTTCTTTTAATCCGTTTGCCTCATTTTTAAGAATATTTGCGTGTGAATCGGAATAGGACTTTAAAAAATATTTTTTGCCGGAAAGAGTTTCAATAATTTTGGAATCGGCAATACACCCGCCGCCAACCGGTTTTGAAGAAACTATCTTCTCTCCAATTGCAGTTTCAAGAACCGAGATTTGCTCTATCATCGTTTTACTTTTTTGCGATTAAAATTACTTAATAAATTATTTCATTTCCGGATGCACTGTAATAATACGTTTCAGCAAGCCATTGCATCCATCTTCAATTATATCCAGAACGTGTTCAAATCCCTGAGATCCTCCGTAGTACGGATCAGGAACTTCATCAACTTTTATTATTGTGCAATGATCTGTCATCTTCGTAATTTTTGAAGTGAATTTCCCTGCTAAATCCAGCGCCAGAAGATCGCTCAAATTTTTATTATCCATTGCGATTATATAATCGAATTTTTCAAAGTCGCTCACATGGAATTTTCTTGCAATACTGCTAAGCACATAATTTCTTTTTGATCCGTACTCAATCATTCGCGGGTCAGCGCTTTCGCCCGCATGAAATCCGATAGTTCCTGCAGAATCGCATTTAATTTTATTTTCCAATCCTGCTTTTTCAATTACGCTGTTCATCACTGCCTCGCCTGAGGGAGAACGGCAGATATTGCCCATGCAAACAAATATCACATTAATCATTCAGTCTCTCGTTAAAATTTATCATAGTTATAAGTTAAGCTAAAAGTTTAATCAATTTCAAATGTGTGCCAAAGTGAATATTTTTGGAACGTTTCATCGGAACGGTATACGAGTAATTCCCATTTATTGTTTTTAAGATTCATCTTAATAAAAGTGCTTGCAGCTCCGGCATCGCCTTTACCTCTGGCATGACCAGGATCAATTTGCCATATTCCATTTAACTTTGCTATCGAAAAATTATGCGTATGTCCGCATACATATGCAGTCACATTGTTTTCTCTCAACAATTTCTGAAATTTGAAACTATTTTCCGGATACTTATCAAGGTTGTCAGCCTTGTGGCGGTGTCTTCCGTTATCGTAATCCGGCAGTGAAACTATTGGCTCATGTCCAATTACAAATTTGAATTTTTTATCGCTTGATTCTAGATCGGATTTTAGCCAATTAAAAAGCGCCTCCGATACATCTCCATCAAGTTCCTTATCCGACTCCCCATCGTAGTACTGATTTATTATAGCAAAATGCGCGTCATTGTAATCAAAGGAATAAGTTGTTTCTTCACAGTTGGCAGGCCCTTTATTTACCTTTCCTTCAAGATGGTTGAAGTAATATTTTCTAAGCCAAACCATATCCTCTTCGGTCTCTGCTTCATGATTTCCAACAACAGGATACCATGGATAATTTTTGCCAAGCGCATCTGTTAAATCGCTGTAAATATTCCACGGCGGGTCAATATCTCCCGAACTTATCATAAAACTTCCCGGGCCAATACTATTAATAGCAGTGCAAATTCCTAAAAAATATTCCGGACTTTGATATTCAGGACCCGCAAAATGCCTAGTGTCTGCGGAAAGAATAAAAGAAAAATCGCTTGAGCTCAATTGAGCAAATGTATTTATGGATAATGTAAAAATTATCGCAATTGTACCATACTTTAACAACTTCATGTAGAATTCCTTTCGGTGGGATTACAATACCATTTTTATATGATTACTTTCAGAAAGATTTTTGAAAATCGTATCTCGCTCGTTTTGGCTGGCAACATTAACAACCAAGCTAAGACTTTTATATTTCCCTTTTAAACTGATGTTCGAAGCCTGTAAGTCATATTCTTTTTTATCTAAAATTTCTCTAATTGCTTGCTGAATTAAAGACACGTTTTCGCCAATCACTTTAAACTGCCAGTCGCAGGGATAATCAACAGCCGGTTTATCGGGGCTTCCATCCGGCAAAATAATTTTACTCAAAATTACCTAATTTATTTTTGACTCCGCAAAGGTATAAAAACTTGTACTCATTTCTAAGATTGTGAAAACCGCTCGCACTCAAACTTCTAATATTTTGCGCAGTTTTATGTAAAAATTCTATTTTGTTGGTGACACTAGTCACAAATTGAAGTGTATGTTGATCTGTGTCGCTGACATTTATTGCAAATGTAATTACCTTTGATCTAAAATTATTTTGAAGTCTTTTTCTTATAATTATTTTATTAACCTCCTCGATCAAAGAGAGGGCGTTTGAATATGGCTGAACTTTTTTTGCTTTATATATGATTTTGCCTCACTCAAATCACTATGAAGCATGTGCCGGGTAAGAATTTTACCCGGCATTTTTGTTTTAAACCAAGGATTAATCATTTCGTAAACACTCATTATTTTTTTAATTTGTGCTGCATTTTAGACACAATCACAATTTAACTTATCTTATCCATTATGAAACTATAAAAAGTATACTGCATCTAAATTTTGCACAATAAACGAATTAATAAATCGGAGATTTTTAAATGAAAAAAAATTTAATCGCGCTGTTTCTCTTTAGCACAATTTTATCTGCGTCAGATATAGTTCCCGCCGGATATACTAAAGTAAAAGAACTTGGCGGAATCACAGAATACCGCATGGATTCAAACGGATTAACTGTACTGCTCATGGAAGAGCACTCAGCGCCGGTATTAACTTTTATGGTAACTTACCGCGTTGGCTCCCGTAATGAAGTTACCGGAACAACCGGGGCAACTCACATTTTAGAGCATTTAATGTTCAAGGGCACAGAAAAATATAACAAGGCAAACGGCGGGCATATTGACGCAAAGCTCGGAAATATTGGAGCAATGTTAAATGCAACGACATGGCTTGACCGTACAAATTATTACGAGAGCATCCCAAGTGATTATCTTGAACTGGCTATTGATATTGAAGCCGATAGAATGAGAAACTTATTTCTTCATGAAGAAGATAAAGACGCGGAGATGACTGTCGTTCGCAATGAATTTGAGCGCGGCGAAAACAGTCCCTTCAGCGCATTAAATAAAGCAATCTGGGCGGCTGCATTTCAGGCGCATCCTTATCATCACTCAACAATAGGATGGAGATCGGATATCGAAAATGTGCCGATTGAAAAATTGAGAGATTTTTACAACACTTTTTATTGGCCGAATAATGCCACAGTAACTGTTATCGGTGATTTTTTAGTCGAGAATGCATTATCGTTAATTCAAAAATATTACGGCGCAATTCCTTCTTCGCCGCATGAAATTCCAAAACTTTATACGGTTGAACCGGAACAGCAAGGCCCAGTAAGAGTTGAAGTAAACCGAGCCGGTCAATTGGGTGTTGTGGGAATCGGTCACAAAGTTCCTGAAGCTAAAAGCGCCGACAGTTACGCTCTAAGCATTTTGAATTACATTTTGTCCGAAGGAAAGACAAGCAGATTGTATAAATCGCTGATAGACCAAAACCTTGCCGTAAACATTTTCAATTTTTATTTCCCTTTCCACGATCCAAGCCTTTTTGTTAACTATGCGTTTTTAGCGCCGGGTGTTGAGCATTCAAAAGTTGAAGAAGTTCTACTTGCTGAATTGGAAAAGATTAAAACAGAAGGCGTAACACAAGAAGAAGTAACTAGATCAATAAATCAAATTGCCGCTGAAACAGCATACGACCGCGATGGTTCATTTTCCGTTGCAAGCCAAATTAACGAAGCTATTGCTGCTGGCGATTGGACAATGTTTGTTACCTATCTTGAAAATATTAAAAAAGTTACCCCTGATGATGTTAAAAATGTGACAATAAAATATTTTACTACTAATTCACGAACAACCGGGTATTTTATTCCCAAAGTTCCTGGCGGCGGAAATTCCCAGGCCAAATCTGCTCCTAGAGTAGAAGATGCTATGATGAACTTTTACCGCGGTGAAAATGATCATCCTTCAAATGTGAATTCAACTGCAAGCAATTTGGTGGACCCAAAGGATACCAAGGTTTCAGAAATAATTAAAGACCAAAACATTGCTGGCATCAGAGTTTTGACTGCCAAAACGGGCGTGCAGGATGTTGTTACATTCAGAGGAAGTTTTGCTGCGGGCGATAATTTAAGTCCGGAACGTAATTCTATGATTGCCGATTTAACCGGCGGAATGCTCGATAAAGGAACGACTAAAAACGGAAAATTTGAACTTGCAGAAAAACTTGAGAATATGGGCGCTTCAATTAATTTTTCTGTTTCAGGTCATTCAACTACTTTTAACGGGCAGTGCTTAAATGAAAACCTCAACGAAGTGATATCCCTTCTTGCCGAGCAACTGAGATATCCTGCATTTAGCGAAGAAGAATTAGAAAAACTTAAAACACTGCGTCAAGGCGGACTTAAGCAGCTATTGGAAAACACTAGCACAATGGCTGAAGAGAAAATGTCGGAATTGATTTTCCCTAAAGGGCACCCGAATCATGCAATATCTGTTTCCAAATTAATTGAGGATGCGGCAAAAGTTACGATTGAGGACGTGAAGGAGTTTCATAAAAAACATTACGGAACTGCCTCAATTATTTTTGTTGCGGTGGGCGATCTGAATTATGATAAAGTGAATAAATCAATTGAAAAATATTTCAGCGGTTGGAAGGGCGGAATAGAATATCCCGTTTACGATAATGCCGCATTAACTTCCAAAGGGAAAACAGAAATTGTTAGCATGGAAGAAAAAACATCTGCTACTCTTAGAATCGGTCAAATCACAAATTTAAAGCGTACTGATCCGGACTTCCTTGCATTTGATCTCGGCAACCAAGCGTTTGGCGGCGGTAGTTTTACAGCGCGACTATTGTCGATTATCCGTGATGATGAAGGATTAACCTATGGTATTTTTGCCGCTCATGATAACGACATCCATTCGGACGGGCAATGGTATATTTCAGGAACTTTTTCGCCGGATTTATTACACAAAGGATTTTCTTCTACCATGCGGGAATTGAACAGATGGGTAAGCGAAGGAATTTCTAAAAAGGAATTAGATGACACAAAATCCTGATTAATCGGGTCTTTCAAAGTGAGGTTAGCTACAACCAGCGGATTGGCATCACAGATTCATAGCTTTGCCGAGAGAGGATACTCCCCGGATTATATAGATAAATATCCAAAATTTCTTGAAGCGATTTCGCTTAAAGAAGTCAACGAAGCAATTAAAAAATATGTAAACCCGGAGAATGTTGTTACTGTTGTCGCCGGCACGGTAACTGAAAGTGATTTGAAAGCAAAAGAATAAAAATATTTTTTCATATTTTCGAAGAAGAGACTTTCTTATTTTTTTACGAAAAGGATAATTATGAAACTAAATTTATTCCTCTTGATACTTTGTATTGCATTTATTTTTGTTTTTCGCAATACGTTAGCTCAGTTGGAGCTTCCTCAAAAAAGTCCCCTTGCGGAAGTTTTTCAAAAAATCGGGAATACGGACATAAAGATTGTTTATCACAGCCCGGCTGTTAATTCGAGAATAATTTGGGGCGGACTTGTTCCATTTGGCAAAATATGGCGAACCGGCGCAAACGAAGCCACGACCATTGAATTTGGTACTAAGGTAAAAATAGAAAATATTGAAATTGATGCCGGGAAATATTCTTTGTTCACCATTCCGGGGAAAGATGAGTGGACAGTAATATTAAACGCTGATCACAAACAATGGGGCGCTTACAGTTATGATGGTGGAAGGGACGTCATTAGATTTCAGGTAAAGCCTTTAACTTCAGCTTTTAATGAAAGACTCAAGTTTTCCTTTCCTGATGTAGAGACTACTTCGGGTAGCCTTTGTCTTCAATGGGAGAAGATTGCCATTAAATTTAAAATTGAATCTCACCTTACAGATCCTGAAGATAAAAACATTAGGGTTAGTCCTCTCGTATCATTAAAACAGCGTGTCGGTTTAACTGATGTTCAAATTTCTTATGGAAGCCCTGCTGTTAGGAATAGGATAATTTGGGGCGAACTTGTTCCTTTCCGTAAAGTTTGGCGTACAGGCGCTAACGAAGCAACAACTATTGAATTTAATCATGATATTAAATTGAACAATCAGCCGCTGAGAGCAGGCAGATATTCGTTTTTTACAATCCCCGAAGAAAAAACGTGGGCAATTATTATCAATCATGTCGCCGATCAATGGGGAGCCTTTCAATACGACAGATCAAAGGATGTGCTAAGATTTACTGCAACTCCAAAGCGCAGCAGTGAGTTTAATGAAAGATTAGTTTTTACAATTGATGACACAGAAATTAGTAAAAGCAAAATCAGGCTTTCGTGGGAAAATTTAACAATTGTAATTCCTATTGAAACGGAAGTTCACAACTATGCGCTCGAGAACATTAATGTAGCAATTGCAAATAATCCTGGTGACTGGATAACGTTTGCGTCTGCTGCTCAGTATGCGGCTGATTATAATATTTTTACAAAGCAGTCAATAGAATGGATAAATAAATCGATCGAATTAAAAGAGCACTATTGGAATTATTACATCAAAGCACAGCTTTATAAAAATTTAGGCGACAAAAAAGCTGCAAAAAAACTTGCAGGTAAATCAAGAATATTGGGAGAATCGGATTCTGAAAATTTTGCCGGTTTTGAGGAAACTCTTAAAAAGTTAGAGAACTCTTTGTAATAATTATTGTTATGAATTTAGCAGTTACTTAAGTTCACGATTATATGATTAGCGAAAAGAAGAATGAAAAAATTTGATATACCTCTTATTTACCAAAGCGGATTAATTTCTAGAATAAAAGAATTTAGAAAATTAAATGACCCCAGAAAAGTTGATTACTCACCTACCGAACTTGACTTTGGACCCGTCAAGTTTTTAGTTGCCCGCCATTTTGGTTTTTGTTACGGAGTGGAAAACGCAATTGATATTGCTTATAAGACAATTGAAGAGAACCGCGGCAAAAGAATTTATTTATTAAGCGAAATGATTCATAATCCGGAAGTAAATAATGATCTTACTGATTTAGGCGTAAAGTTCATCATGGATACTTTCGGAAAAATGTTAATTGACTGGAATGAACTTTCTTCTGATGACATTGTTATTATTCCTGCTTTTGGAACTACAATGGAAATTGAAGAAAAGCTGAATTCAATTGGGATTAATCCTTACCGCTTTAATACAACTTGCCCTTTCGTTGAAAAAGTTTGGAACCGCTCATCATCACTTGGGAATTCGGATTATACGGTTATAATTCATGGCAAACATTATCACGAAGAAACGCGCTCAACTTTTTCACACACTATTCAAAATGGTCATGCGGTAATAATCCGCGATCTGGAGGAGGCTAAAATATTGTCGGACATTATTCTTGGCAATGTTGAAAAAGATTTCTTTTATGAAAAGTTTAACGGAAGATCCTCTTCCGGGTTTGACGTTGAACGAGATTTAGTAAAGGTTGGAATTGTTAATCAAACCACAATGCTTGCTTCTGAAACGGAAGATATTCTTAAGGAGCTAAAAACTGCAATGATTGCAAAATACGGGGACGCAAATATTGACGAACATTTTGCAGATACGCGAGATACGCTCTGTTATGCAACGAACGACAATCAGAAAGCAACGCTCAGCCTTCTTGAACTAGAGAGCGACCTCGCAATTGTTGTAGGCGGCTATAATAGCTCCAACACTTCGCACATTGTGGAACTGCTGAATGAAAAATTGCAAACATATTTTATATCTTCGCCTGAAAAAATAATTAGTCGCGATTTTATTCAACATTTTTTGCTTGAGTCGAAAAGCGAAATTAAAACAGAGAATTACCTTCCACGAACAGAAAAGATAAATATTATGATTACCAGCGGCGCTTCCTGCCCTGACTCTATTGTTGAGAAAGTGATTTCCAAAATTCTATCCTTTTTCCCGAATGTTAAAAATATTGATGACGTATTTCTAAATTGATTTTATTGTAGAATGAAAAAACTTGATTTCAATCCATTAAAAAGCGGTTCTGATTTCAGAAAAAATTATAAGCTTCATGATCTAGCCGAGTACTTTGGAACAAATCTTCTCCATCAATGGGGAATAAAGACATTTAGATACGGCGAAGACAAACGCTATCAGCGGGTTTGGGAGAAGGGTGAGGACAAACCCGATCTAATAATTTCTTACAAAGATAAATCTGCGCTTCTCGATTGGAAAGGCAAGCACAAACCACTATGGCTGGTAAACGCAAGAGCCGTTGATTCTTATAAGATTTGGAGCAAAGAACTTAACATACCTGTGATAATTGCATTTTTTGTATTTAGTCAAGAGGGAGAACTGATCGAAAGACGGTTTGCTTTTTTAAATAAGCATAGTTACATTAATTCCGCGAACAAGCAATGGGATAAAAACGAAACTATTGAATTCAATAAAAATCTACCCGTTTTTAACAGAGCTAATTTAATCAACGCTTTATTCGATAATTGAAGAGACTTAATGGATAAAGAATTAGCGCTTTATTTGGAAAAGATATTCCGGGATTCTTCGTCGTCGGATGAGCTGTTCGACTCTTTAAATCTCGCTTTAACAAAAAAGGTTGATTCGCTTCCTCTTTATAAAATTCTTTTAGCAAATCAATCTTTATCTAAAGACGAATTGATAATGTACACGGAAAAAATAACTGACGATTTTGTAGAGCATCAATTCGATTTGTATATGTGGCTTGCAAAAATTTTCGAAACTTTTTATTCCGATTATAACGCCACAGAAAGCTCGCTATACTATTATCAAAAAGCTCATCTAGCCAAACCAGATGTATGTGAACCGCTAACTTCTGCGTTGACGCTATATAATTACGAAATCGATTACCCTGTGAATAAAAAAGTATTAAAACTGGTTAATACTGCTTTGCCATCGGTAAAAAAGAAAAGTGTAATATTCGGTGAGATGGCAAAGCATTATAAAAAAACAGGAAAAAAAGATCTCTTCGAAAAGTTTATGTCTTTAGCAGAAAAATCTTCGAAAAAAGAAAACTACAAGAAATAGCCAATTGTGAAATAGAACAAAGTTTCGCCCCAGCTAATCCTATTCTTCGGTAAGGTATTAACAAACAAAAAACTTCTTCCAAGAGAAAAATCTGCAGAGCCAATAGGAGTATCGAGCGAAAGTGTTGCGCCTATTCCGTGGCGAAGATTCTTAAATTTAATCTGTTCGCGCTCTTTCCAAATTGACCCCAAATCATAACGGGCTTTAATATATGTGTCAAAGTATAATTGAACAGGCAGTTTGAATCTGTACTCTAGGGATGAAACAAAAATCTGTCTTCCCCTAAAGCTGTAGTCCTTATATCCAAAGAAAGAATTCTGCCCGCCGAACGAAAACTGCTGGCTCAACGGCAGAGTTTCATCAGCAAAACCAAGTCTTAAAGCTACCCTTATCGTGTGCTTTGAAGTAAGTGAAAAGTAGCTGGTGTAATCAAAAAGAATTTTTGAATAACCCAAATCTCCGCCAAAGACCTGCTGACTTGTTTCGTAAAAAGATTTGATTAGAAATCCACTTGTTGGATATGGGAAGCGATCCTGAGAATCAATAGACAAAATAGCCTTGATTCCAGCGATATCAAATTTAAATTCCGTAACGGTTCTGTTTATAATGTTTTCAATTTCATCGGTTTGAATTCTTCCCTCAAAAATTAAATTCCCGAACCGCCCAACCTGGGTTCCAATACCTAATGCCAAGCCCCATGAGTTTTGTTGATATTCTCCGATTTTTATGCGTGAAAATCTGCGGTCGGTTTTTAGCGCCTTATCCTCATAAACAGTTATGTCATCAGATTTGAAAAAAGCATTTAATTTATACGTTATGTAGGAATCCAAAAATCTGTTCGTACGATTCTCGAGCGCAAAAAATCTATTGCGTGGACCAAAATAAAGAATTGCCCCAACTTCGCTCCCTGTTCCTTTCCAATTTTCTTCTCTGATATCCACCGCAAGCTGAGTATAATACTCAGAGTCTGTCTTGAGTCCAATTCTAAGAAGACTTGTTAATTTTTCGTTTACAATAATTTTTATTGTGTTGCCTTCATCGTTCCGGATAACGAAAAAATCAACAGCGTCAAATAAATTTGTTGTGCGCAAATTATAAAGAGCTTCCGAAGCTCTTTTATAAATGAACAAATCGCCAACTTCAAAGGGCAGCTCTCGCATAATAACATCGAGATTAGTTTTTTTATTCCCCTCAACAACTATATTATCAATTATTCCTTCGGAAAGGACAATTTCAATTTTTCCCGTATCATAATCAAAATTAACGTAATCAACTTCTGCGAGCGAATAGCCTTTGTGCCTAAACTGTCTAAGAGCTTCAAGAATTACATTGAGTAAGTTTTTTGCATTGTAAGGTTTCCCCAGTAATTCAGAGGAAATTCTCTCGCTCATTAATTCAGTTAAACTGTTTGCGCCGATTATTTCAACATCCAAAACTTCGGGATTGATCTCATAATCTATTTTCAAAAATGCGGAGGAGGAATCTTCAATTACTTTTGCCTTGAATTCTGAATAACTGCCGCCGTTATAGATATCAGCTAAATCTTGCTTAATCTGCCAAGAAGGAACTTCTCCCATTAAAAGATATTTTTGATTAAGCGTTCTCTCCAATTCATTGCAGGAAGGCGGCACTAAAAAATTAGTAAATATTTTTTTATCACCGTTATATTTATTGTTTCGGATTGACGCTAATTCCCCCTTAATCCGATCAATTTGTTTTAATGCTGCGGAATAGCCCGAATCAATTATACCTCGTATATTCCTAAACTGATCGTTTTTCACATTCCTCAAACTCGGGGTAATAATAATATCCGACTCTTCAAGATTTTGTTTAGTTAAAATTGACTGCGGAATGCTAACGATTTGATCTGCAATATTAAGCGGGTTCCTTAATTCTCTTCTTGTCCGCAAACCGCTGGTTGTGTTAACCGAAATCAAATAATCCGGGTTCAGAGATTTTGCAACGTGTACAGGAATGTTCGCAACTAATCCTCCATCAACAAGCAGCAGTGAATCTTGCTCAACCGGCGCCAGCAAAAAAGTTACGCTTGAACTAGCACGCATGGCTTTACTTAGTAAACCGTTTTGAAGTATTACTGCATTTCCAGTAACCAGATCGGTACTAACAGCTCTGAATTTATATAGCAGCTCGTCAAAATCTTTGTAAATATGAATCGGTGCATTTATTGTGAGCATATTTAAAAAGTTGTGAACTTTTTGCCCGGTATTAAATGATGTGGGAATAACCGGCGTAAGCCCTTCTAACTTAAGCGTAAGAATGGAGCGGTCTTCGGTAATTTTATCTTCAACAAATAATTCATTTCTGTTCATTTCGGTAAGCGAAAAAAAATCTTCCCAATCGGTATTAACAAGAATGGAATCAATATCATTGATTGAGTAGCCCACAGAAAACAACCCTCCGATAATGCTTCCCATACTTGTTCCAACAACATGTTTTATCGGTAATTCATTTTCGACCAACGCCCGGAGTGCGCCTAGCTGCGCCAAACCTCTTGCCCCGCCACCGCTTAGAACTAAAGATACCTCTGGTGTACATGAGGTTTCGTAAGCAGTTAAACCGAATGGAAGGCGTATCTCTTGTAAGCTAAACTCGATTTCGTAAATATTCTGGGCGCTAAAAAGTGCAGGCAGAAAAAATATTGTGATGATTATATGTTTGATTGTTTTGAGCATTGATTACGAAAAAAAAAGAAAACCCAACACCAAAATATAGGAATTGGGTTTTTTATAGAAAAAGTTAATTTATTTTCTTTTTTTCTGAGCTTGCTTTTGAGCCTGAGATTGCTTTTCGGCTGCTTCCATCATTCTTGACATAAACCCGCTTTTTTTGCCGGGATTTTTTACAGGAATCAATTCTTCATCTTTACCATAATTATTTATGTAATACTGCTGTCCAATTGAAAGAAGATTGAAAAGGAAATAATAAAGATTAAGTCCCGATGAAAAACTCATGAAAACAAACGTAAACATAATTGGCATAATATAAACAAGCGCCTTTTGACTTGGGTCCTTTATGCTCATCTTCTGCTGAAGAAACATTGTAATACCAAGCAGCGGAGCCAGCCCTGTAATTTTATTTATTCCAACCAAAGGAATTACAAATGGAAGATCAAAAATATAATCCGGCGATGAGAGATTCGTAATCCAAAATATAAAGGGCTCGTGCCGTATTTCAATTGCTACGTTAAAAAACGTGAAGAGCGCGAACAAAATCGGCATCTGGAGCAGCATTGGAAGACATCCTCCCGCGGGGTTTATTCCGTAGGTGGAATACAGCTTCATTGTTTCCTTTTGAATTTTCTGCTGATCGCCCTGATGTTTTTCTTTTAACTCGGTAATTTTTGGCTGAAGCTGCTGCATCCTTTTCATCGATTTATAGCTCTGCTTGGTGAGCGGATGCAAACCGAATTTGATAATTATTGAAAAGACAATAATCACAAAGCCGTAATTGGGTATAAACTGATGAAGAAATGTAAACAAGGGCAGTAAAATATATTCCGAAATTGGTCTGGTAATAAACTTAAGCCCAAAGAAACTTCCGAAATCATAAAATGCTTCATAATTTTTTTCATACGACTTAAGCAAATCGTACTTCATTGGTCCAATAAATAAATTGAAGCTGTCCTTTTGATAAGTAGTGCTCTTAAAGGGAACTATCAAACTAGAGTTATAATATTCTCTTGTTTGTTGATTGCCGGATTGTTTAAAGCTGCCTTCAAATCGGGCGCCGCCTTCGTCATCAACATTAAATGGAGAAATGATAACGGCAAAATATTTGTTCCTTACGCCGATCCAGTCAACTTTGCCGGAAATAGTTTTCTTTTCAACTTCCCCTGCATCAGTTGCATCAATAATAACCTGCTCGCCGCCGGAATATGCGCTTGCGTTTGCATAAGTCGATTCATCAACAGAGTTTGCCTCAACAAAATTAATTCCGTGCGCCCACTCAAAATCGTAACGCATGCCACTAATAAAATCTTGCATGTTTACAAGCTCAACATCAACGCGGGAATTGTAATCGTTGCCGTAAAAAACAAAAGTTTTTCTTAAATATTCGTATTCAGCAATTTTGTATTCGTATGTTACGGAAAGAGAATCCGAACCCGAAATGCTGTAATCATATAATTCAGCGTTAGAAGAAAAATCCAGTTTCGAAGTATTTACCAGTTTGCCTTCTTTACTAACGAATACAAGATTCAGATCGCCGCCATCGAAAGGATTAATCAACTGAACGTGACGATTATAAAAATCGGTTGTATCCTCAATATTCCTGTAATACCAAGTCTTATAATTCTTTAGATAATATTTTTTGATTCGCGCGCCTTTGGTAGTAAGTTCCAGGCGAACAAGATCGTTCTCTATTGTAATTACTTTTTCTGGCAATTTAGAATCACTAAATACCGCGGCATCAGAGATTGCTTCAGCTTCAAGTTCTTTAGCTTCATCGACTGGTTGAGCCTGCTTCTTTTTAGCAAGTTGATCTTGCGAACCGGTTAATGTAGTATCTTGCTGAATGGGAATGGGCGGAGGTGGTTGAGGCGAATTAAAATACAGCCAAATTACAAGAATTATTCCTATAAGAATAAATGCTGAAGTGGTTTGTTTATCCATTTCTTTTCCAAAATTTTAGTATGATAAAACTCAAAACATAGATTAAATACAATCGTTAACTAACACAGAAAATTTAAGTGATTAAATCTTGGAGAGCGCTGAAATTCAATACCGCGGTCTGCATTAAATTACAGCCTTAATTTTATTCATCAATTCAATGACACTTGGAAGTAAGTCGTTTAGTTTTAGTTTTGGGTGTTTTTTTTTGTTCAGCGAATAATTAGAAAACACCAGAAGCATTTTCTGGTCTGCGGGAAATCCGCCGAGTATTTTTTTATTTGATCTAAAAGCCTCTCTTAGCAATCTTCTTACTTTGTTTCGCCAAACTGCATTTCCAGACTTTTTATGAACAGCAAACGCAACTTTAATTCCGCTTTCTTCTTCGGAATGCTCTAAATAAAAAATAGCCTTAAAAAATCGGCTATTCGATATAATGGTTCTTCCGGCAGAATAAACAGTTTGAAAATCTTTTTTTTTTGTAAGTCTCTCTTTTCTAGAGAGACTAAATTCTTTCAATTATACTTCGTCGCTAACTGTTAATCTTTTTCTTCCTTTCGCTCTTCTTCTAGCTAAAACGGCTCTTCCGTTCTTGGTAGCCATTCTGGCGCGAAATCCGTGTTTATTCTTTCTCTTACGATTACTTGGTTGAAACGTTCTTTTCATTATAACCTCTATTTTACAAAGGGTACAAAATTAACTAAAAATGCCAAAACACACAAATTCATGCACATTGATTTGATAATTTATTATTTGTGATTTGGGAGGTATGGCTTTTTAAGGGGAAAACGGCGGACAGGGAATCCTCCCCAGCCAGAAAAATTCCCACCGCCGTTATATTGAAAAAAGTAGGACTATATTGCAAGCATTATTTAATTCGTAATTGCATCCGCATCAATAAAAGAACATCCCCAAGAAATACTGGTTTATAAAAATTCCTTAAAAACTGTTGTCTGTGTATTTGAAAATTTTTGCTTCCTTAACTATTTCCCCTATTTTTTTAATCAATTTTATTATAGTTGTTCAAATGAAGTGCCAAACAAAAAGATTTGTTTTTCCTCTGTTTTCGAAGATATTCTGCTCAAAGGGGAATCTCCGATGTCTCACAATGAAGCGTTCTATCTATTTTGATGCAAATCAAGGGATGGTTCTTGAGTTAATGATTAATCGTTTTTAGTCGAAATTAGTCATCGTTTATAATTTTTTTTTTAATCCAAATGATTTATTATTGCCAAATCTTATTCGATTCAAAAAACAGGAGAATTACATGAGCTATTTCACGCATGACTTCATACAATTTTTAAAAGATTTATCCAATAATAATAACAGAGATTGGTTCAATGAGAATAAAAAGCGCTTCGAGAATTCGGTTAAACTGCCTTTTGAAAATTTCATTCAGGAGATGATCCACAGAATCCATGAGGATGATGAGGAAATAAACCTCACAACAAAGGATGCTGTTTTTAGAATTTACAAAGATGCGCGCTTCAGTAAAGATAAACTTCCCTATAAGACTTATGCATCTGCCGTGATATCTCCTGGAGGGAGAAAGGACTTTACTACACCCGGAATTTATCTCGAGTTTAAAGCTGAGGAAATAAGGTTTTACGGTGGCGCTCACTTTTTGGATAAAGACCAGGTTCAAAACATTCGTCGGTCAATTTCGGATAACATGGATGGCTTCAAATTGCTGATTGAAGATAAGGAGTTCAAGAAGTTGTTTGGCAAAATACACGGTGAGCAGAATAAAAGAATTCCCCAGGAGCTTCAAGAAGCTGTAAAAACGCAGCCATTAATTGCCAACAAACAGTTTTATTATTATGCCATACTCGGCGCTGAAAAGCTAACTTCCAAGAATTTAGCTGAAACACTTATGAAGTATTATTTTGCAGGTAAGCCGTTACATCAATTTCTAAAATCTGCTATGCTTGGATAATAGTTTTGTTTTGTGGTGTAGTTTAAAAAGGAAAACGGCGGTTACGAATTTTCCCCAGCCAGAAAAATTCCCGCCGCCGTTTTATGATTTGAGAGATTTTATTTAATCAGCATCATTTTCTTTGTAATGTTTACATTATCCCCAGATAATCTGTAGATGTACATTCCTGTAGCCACATTATCTGCGTTGAAGTTCACATTGTAGAAACCAGGGTTAAGATTTTCGTTTAATAATGTTGCGATTTCCTCTCCAATTAAGTTGTATACTTTTACTGTGTAGCTTCCTTCTTTCGATATTGAGAATCCGATAGTGGTTGAAGGATTAAACGGGTTCGGATAATTCTGGCTGAGTTCGAATTTTTCCGGCATTGTTAAATCATTAACCGAAGTAACGCCCGTTTGTTTTTTCTTGTAAATTGTTCCGTTCTTAGTTCCGGCGTAAACAACAGAGGTTGCTTTGTTAATCATCAGCGAACTTACATTTTGTGAAGTCATCCCTAATTGGGACCACGAAATAGTTGCCGTAGCATCTCCAGTGCTGCGCTTTCCAAAAGAAGAGCCGCTTTCCAGGAAGTATACTCCGCCTGTCCAAGTGCTCACGTAAACATTGTTCGAAGCGTCAACTGTAACAGAGTATGTAAATAGTGCATCGAGACCGCTGTTTACTTGTTCCCAAGTTGTACCGTTATCAACTGTTCTAAAAACACCAGCGCCGTATGTGGCTGCATAAACGTTGCCGGTGCTGGTAACATCTAAATCCCAAATAAAATCGTATCCAATATTTGTCTTTTCCCACGATCCAGCTAAATCAGTAGATTTGAAAACACCGCCGCCAAATGATCCTGCGTAAAGATTTGAATTAGCATCGATAGTGAGAGCATGAATTGCAAGATTTGTTAAGCCAGCATTAGCCGCTGACCATTCGTTTCCATTATCTGTTGATTTAAGAATTCCATATCCCCATGTTCCGGCGTAAAGATTTCCCGAATTATCAAAGACTAGTGATCTAATGTCATACGCACCGCCTACAGGACCAGACCAGTTTCCGCCATCATCTGTACTAAAGAAAATGCCTTGTTCTGTTCCTAGGAATATATCTCCATCTTGATTAGTAGCGATGTCCCAAATAAATCCTACGTGCATTGATTCATTCAGCACCGTCCATGTTTCGCCGCCGTCATTTGAAGTATATAATTTGCCGCCAATTGTTCCAGCAAGCATTCTGCCTTCAGAATCATTTCCCAGTGACCAAATCATTTCGTTAATCGGAAGATTATTCACTAATTCCCAATCCTGTGTATCTTCGTTTGTCTGTTCATCGTTGTAATCTGAACTTACAATTACTTCAACACAAGCTGAGTTATTGTCAGGATTAGGGTCAACAACTGAAGAGGCAATAATTTCTGAGCAGTTTGTTATGTTCGGATCGCAAGGAACATTACCATTAAATAAAGTGCCGTTGAATTGACCTGAGTTATACTGACCCGACCCGGCCATTGATTGAGCAATTACTTGTCCATTTATAACACCGCTAGGAAAGTGAAGATTTGCATAAGGCGCCAAAAGGCTGCCGCGTATATCAATTCCTTGTATTTTTAGATTGTTTGCTTCGTAAACGTTGTAAAGAACATTGCTAAGAGCGGTGCCGTTAACAAAAAGTCCGCCGTTCCAATCAATATTGTCACCGCTGATATTTACCAAAACAACCGATCCATTAGGAACATCAATTGTCATTCCGTATGCATTGGATAGATCGTCGCCGGATAAATCAAATACATTAAAGAAAGGATCGTTACCGGTTAAAGTTAAATTTCCCCATTCAAAATCAGTTGAACCGGTAGCAGAGTATCCTGCTAAATCTGTGGATAATGATTTCAAGCTTGCTTCTGCTGCATCAAAATCTATTGGTGTGTCTTGGCGAAGAGTGCCGTCAAATATTGTTACAGGATAATAAGTTGCGTGTAGATTTGTTGAAACGCCATAAACCACATTTCCTCCGTAAACTCCACCGCTAATAAATTCTAAGTGTCCGCCAACAATTAAAACATCCTGATTTCCGCTTCCGGAAAGAGCTGCGCCAACAGAATAATTAGATAGATGTGCATTCCCGCCGATAGCCATTCTGCCTTCTGTGTCTGCTGATGGCTGGCTCAAATCACCAAATAAGAATAAATTGAATCCTTCTGCAGCGCCAAGATCTATTTTCTCGAATGTTTCAAGATTAACTTTTGCAGTGATCGTTAAAGTCGCATAGCCTGAATTTTCAATTTGTCCAACATCCCATGTCCCGATTGAATTGTCATAATTTCCTTGAGAAACCGAAGATGAAACGAATTCTAAACCCTGCGGCAGTACGTCGGAAACTCTTACATTATCCGCGTCTGCGGGTCCATTATTGGTTACTTTTATTGAATAGGTAATATTATTTCCATTATCAGGACTGGAATTATCAACTAACTTTTCGATCATTAAATCAGCTTCTTGCTCTTCCTGTTCAAAAAAGCTAACAGTTTTTTGAGTTTGTCTTGTGTCAATTTCAGGTGTGGCTAAAACTAGTTTTTGTTTTCCATCTGGATTACTCTTATGAACATATCTTGTACCATGAGGAATTTGAACATCTGCAGTTGCAAAAACAGTAACTTGTCCAACATCATTATTTGTTAGAGTAAAAAACGCTTCACCATCCTGATTTGTAATTACGCTAGTTTGAGATAACACCCCAAGGCTGGATGAGATTAAAATTGTTTTGTTGGCAACCGGTACGCCATCCACATCCTTAGCTTTAAGAGTAAATGGAACCGTTGAACCAACAATCCATGAATTTGATGTAGTCTCTATAACCAATGTTTGTATTGGTTTTTCATTATTGTGATTCGCAGAGGCGTCTGCTGCGATTGCTAAAGCTCTGTCGCGTACGGTGTTATTATTATTGACCGAGGAGATATCTAGACCGTCGCTGAAATGCCAAATTGCAACTTGAACAGATGCCGCCTCATAATTTAAATTTGATAATGCATTTGGATTGCTTGTGTATGGAAAATAATTATTGAGAATAAAAGTAATTTCTGCTGGAGTACTCCCTTCATCCCAATAATCTTGGCCTGTTGCAAGATAACGACCCAAATCTATACAATAGAATTTTACGTCATTTCCGTTTAATGTTCCCCGGAATGTTCCGGTATAATAAGTTTTGCGCGCTGGGGGATTCAATTTCGGATTAATTATTGAAATATTTGTTCCATTGGCGCTGTAATTATTGCTTACTTGAGCAATGCTGGTGTAATCTTTCACTTTATCTTTGGAGCCGTTTGAGTTGCCGGCAAACATCGTTCCCGAGATAAATATCCCGATTAGTATTGCAGCTTTTAGCTGGTTGATTGCTGTTCTCATCTCATTTCCTTTTTGATTGTTTTTAGTGTAACCTAGCCCAATGCGTCAAAAGCAGTGCCACAATATTTCCTTCGTTATTCGGTCTTTTTCGAAACATTATGAACTTT
>Ga0180009_10001643_pt1 | contig 27139 bp, 23 predicted proteins | sample OS_PC_MetaG_FD_123537 | JGI IMG/M metagenome (GOLD analysis project Ga0180009, IMG submission 123537) | Groundwater microbial communities from the Aspo Hard Rock Laboratory (HRL) deep subsurface site, Sweden - OS_PC_MetaG | ecosystem: Environmental > Aquatic > Deep subsurface > Groundwater... | reverse complement strand
TTGGAGGGCAATCCATGCCATGAAGAGTCTTTGGAAGTGGCCAAAACCGTGGGTGTGGATTTTATGATCAGCACCACACTTGACAATGCCCTGTGCATTACCGGTGTTTTCGGCGGTGATTTGGAGAAAGCCCATCTCGCTGCCGTTAAAGCCATGAAAGAATTTGTCCGTATTCCGATCAAAGAACCCTACGATATCATTCTCACCCATGCCGGATATGTGGGAAGGGACCACTATCAGAGCGTTAAATCCGCGGTCGGGGCTATTCCTGCGGTAAAGGAAAACGGCGTCATTGTACTTCTTGCAAACAATGTAGATATTGAACCCATTGGATCCCAGGAGTATAAAACCCTGTTGCATCTCTTCAAGATTTTGGGTCCGGACGGCTACATCTCAATGCTGCAGCATCCTGACTGGGTATTCACCAAAGACCAGTGGGAGCCGGAGATGTGGGGGAAACCCATACGGAAGGTCGGCGCCGACGGGCTCATCTACTGTTCCACCCAGATACCTGAAAAGGACTTTAAAATCATCCCGGGTATCAACGGATGGGATTGCATCAACGGCCGGGAGGTATTCTCCTCTGAAATAGCAAAGGCAACGGCCATGCTGCAAAATGCAGTCATTTATGCCGCACACCATCCCAGGTTCGAAGGAAGACCGCCGTCAATGGCCTTTGTTGAAGAAGGGCCGTATGCGATTCCGATGGCCCAAGACCAATAGTGCATAAGGCATGGTACATCACCTCCGAACACATTGCTCTGGCTTTTATAGAACGAATATCGAATGCCCAACAGGGAATGATGAATGATGAATGAGGATGAAGATTGCATTAGCGATAAGATGAAAACTTCTTAATTCGAAATTCCTTGTTCGATATTCAGAATTCATTTGTAATTGAATCCGTTTGATTGTTTCGAATAGCGCTTTTGCCCTATGCGCTATGCTCATTACTTCATGGCATCCGCCACCAGTTCGGTCAGATCTTTAACCGCAAGATCTATTTTCTGTCTCCGAGCACGCGTGGCTATGGTTCGCAGGCACTGCTGGCATGCGGAGACCACCATATCGGCGCCGGTTCCCTGTATTTCATCTATTTTCATTTGCGCCACCTGGCCGGAAAGATCGGGATCGACCATCTCTACATTGCCGCCGCCGCCGCAGCACATGGAAAGTGTTCGGTTGTGGGGAAGCTCCACCAGTTTTACTCCGGGAATCGATTTTATGACATTTCTCGGCTCTTCGAAGACTCCGCTGTTGCGACCCAAGTCGCACGGGTCGTGGTAGGTCACAGTGGTATTCAATTCCGAGCCGAATTGAATCCGTCCTTCTTTGATGAGTTTATCGATATACTGGCTTGAATGGTAGAGCGCCACTTCCGGACCGTAAAGATGTTTCCAGGTATGATAACAGGAGGGACAGGTGAATACCACGGACTTGGCACCGGTCTCTTTCACCTTTCGAATGTTGTGTTCCTTGAGGATTCCCATTTTATCCGGCATGCCTGCACCGATGAGGGGAAAGCCGCAACACCACTCATCACCGCCCAAAATGGCGAAATCGATCTCGGCCCGTTCCATGATGCGGGACATGTTTATCGGAATTTTTTGAGCCATGGGAAAGAATGATGCCACACACCCCACAAAGAAGATGACCTCCGCCTTATCTTTTTCATAGGCATGCTCCGGAAGGTCTTTGATCAATTCCTGCCATTCCCCCCGCTCTTCATTGTCGTCATCGGAGATATTGTGTTCTTCTTCCAAAAAGGATATGAGGCGATCCGCAATTTTGGGATAAAGCCCTTGATGAACCTGGCATTCACGATCCCGAAACACCAGATCCTTGGTTTCCACGGCAGACAGGCAGGCCTGTCGGCAGGCGCCGCACCCCAGACAGGAGAAGATGGATTTTTCCGTTTCCGGACTCAATTCCAATCGCCCTTCAATTACGGCTCGGGTGATTGCATTTCTTCCCCTGGGTGCTGCAGATTCTTTCTTCTGCACGAGATAAACGGGGCAGCTGGGCAGGCAAAATCCGCATTTATTGCATTTGGCCACCTCGTCGTACGATAATCTTTTTAACTTCGTTATGTTCATTCGAATTTACCTCATGTTTTGGTTAAGCAGTTCAGCGTTCAAAGTTCAGGGTTGAGATACCCTAATCAGCTACTATCAGAGAATTCTTGTCTTCAATTTGACTCCAAGACTATCTCACCCAACTGGTTATGATAATGATTCCCGTTTTGATAAAAATTGATTTCAGTTCCAAACGGTTATAACCCCTGAACCTTGAACCCTAAACCTGGAACCGATCAGTTTAGGTTCCAGGTTGCTATAGACCGTCAACATATCGTCCGGGGCTCATGACTCCCAAGGGGTCGAGCTTCTCTTTTAACCGTTTCATCAACAGAACATCCGACCCGGCTTCACCCCAGACGGGGAGATCGGCTTTCAGCTCAACCGGGGCTCGTTGCATCACCAAATTCCCGCCGTTCTCGCGGCAGCGGGCAAGCAGTTTTTTGACAGCCGTAACGGCGGTATCGGCGGCATTGTTTCCGTTGATCAAATTAATCAGGCAGACACCGCTTCCGGCATGGGCAAGAAGGGTGTAGTCCAAGTTGCCTTCAGACAAAGTGTCTGCGGCAAATTCAACAATCGATTTCCATTCTGAGATGGGATAATTGAGTTGGGCACCGAACACACCGGGGAATTGACCGGATACTGCCGCTGCCAAGTCACTCACACCAAGCCAGAAGGGACGGTGCCGGTCTTCGGAAAGCACGGCTTCGCCGGCACCGCCGGATTGTTGCGCCATCTCTTTCATGTCGGTTCTCATCCGATCCACTGCCTCATGAAACGCTTCAAGAGCCACCGCTGCAATATAGGCGCCGGAAGTGAAACCCGGTACGGTTTCGATTTTTAAATTCTCAAATGCTTTTCCGTTCATTACTTCAACGGCAGCCGGAAGAAGATTGGAATCAAAGATCCGGTCGGCGAATTCAGAAGCGTTTTCCAACGCATCGAAAGAGAAAAGCAGGGTTTCCATCTTCTCCGGCAACGGCAGCAGCCGAAGCGTCATTTCACAAAGAATTCCCAAAGAACCCGCAGAACCCACCATTAATTTGGAAATATCATACCCGGAAACATTTTTTACGGTTTTGCCTCCGGTGCCAATGATATCACCGTTGGCGGCCACAAAACGGGTGCCGAGGATAATATCCCGGGGGATGTTATAAAGCAGGCGTCTCGGACCGCTGGAGTTGCTGGCGATAATTCCGCCGATGGTGGCGCTGCTGCCGAAAGGTGGATCAACGGGCAGAAAACATCCACTGTGTGATCGGTCCGAACAAATCATTTCATCGGATTCGCTGGTAAGATCTTCCAGCGGCAGATAACATCGATTATCTTCCGTGGCCAGTCTCGCCTGGATGTTCACCAGCCGGACTCCGGCTTCCACCGTCAGGGTGAGGTTTGCCACATCCACATCCTTCATGTGATTCAACCGTTTGGTGCAAACTACCAGATCGAGCCGCTTGGGAGGATGCCCCATGGATATTTTAGATCCGCTTCCCCATGGGACAATGGCGAGCCCTTTTTCATTGGCGTATTTCACCGCTTCCGATACCTGCCGGGTATCTTTCGGAAATACGACGGCTTTAGGGGTTATGCCGTCAACAGCGTAGGGGGTCGTTTTTTCTGTATCATGCAGAACGGACTCCCTGCCGACAATTTCAGAGAGTCTGTTTATTGTCTCATTGGCGTCTACCATCTGTTATCTCCTTTGTACACGTATTCTAAAATACGGTTACGTATAACAATAGGTTTATTCATACTATGCAAGAGTTTAAAGTGCCTAAAGTGATCTAAAGTGCCTAAAGTGATCTAAAGTGCCTAAAATTAATGTATACTATCAATTAAAGTACTTTCCCCAATGGAGGTAAATATCGCTAGTAATTCACTGTATTTATCGTATTCGGCTTTCAAGTTTTTTTTATAATGCTTTATTGTCCATTATTAAAATTGACCGCGCTGAAAGCGCATTCCTCAACTTTAGCTCACTTTAGGCACTTCAAATTTAGAATTTTGGGCATCAACTTATTCAGAATAGTGGTTTTGGTAAAAATACGTCATCGAATTTACGAATTAGAGCACTTAGGCGCTGATACTTTCCGGGATCATCTTGCCGGGGTTTAGTATTTCATCGGGGTCAAGCGCTTGTTTGATTTTTCGTTCATAATGGAGATCCATCTCGTTGAAGATGAACCGGGTTTCTTTGAGCTTTTCGAGTCCGACACCATGCTCTCCGCTGATGGTGCCACCGGCGTCGGCGCATATTTTCAAGATTTCCGTACCCAGTTTGTGGACCCGCTCCAATTCATCCGCATCTCTTTCGTCAAACATGATCAGGGGGTGAAGATTTCCATCACCGGCATGGAATACATTTCCGATGGGAAGATTATATTTTTGTCCGGCTTCCATCACCTTTGCCAGCACTTCCGGCAGTTTTGTGCGGGGCACCGTACCATCGCAGCACATATAGCTCGGCCGCACCTGACCGACCGAACCGAAGGCGCCTTTTCTACCTGCCCAGAGGACGGCGCGTTCACCTTCGTCTTTGGCCAATTTGACTTCCCGAACGTTGTTACGCTTGCAGATTTCCATGATCAGATCGGCTTTTTTATCCATGCCATCCGGCATGCCGTCCAGTTCGATGATCAAGACACAGGCCGCATCCAGGGGGTAGCCCACTTTAATGGTTTTCTCCACAGCCCTCATGACGATGTTGTCCATCATCTCCAAGGTGGCCGGAATAATCCCTTCGGATATAATTTCAGAAACCGTATTGGCGCCGTCTTCGATGGTTTCATAGATCGCCAGCATGGTTTTGACCGCTTCAGGCGCCCGAATGAGTTTTAAAACCATCTTGGTGGCCATTCCCAAGGTGCCCTCGCTTCCCACAAACAGACCGGTGAGATCGTAGCCGGGATTGTCTTGTGATTTACCGCCCGTCCGGATCACCGTACCGTCGTTCAGCACCACTTCAGCGCCAATGATGTGGTTGGTGGTGGTACCGTATTTGAGACAGTGCGGGCCGCCCGAATTCTCACCAAAGTTGCCGCCGATGGTGGAAACTTTCTGGCTGGCGGGATCCGGGGCGTAGACAAATCCCTTTTTAAGCATTTCGGTTTGGAGATCCAATGTGATAATGCCCGGCTCTACGGTGACCGTACGGTTGGGTAGATCGACTTCCACGATTCGATTCATACGGGAAAAATGCATGACGATGCCGCCCTTGATGGGAATTGTCCCGCCGGTTAGATTGGTTCCGGATCCTCTTCCCAGGATGGGAATTTTTTCTTTATGCGCCAACGCCATAATCTTAGACACTTCCTCAGTAGTGTCCGGAAGTACCACCACATCGGGACGTGCCCTGTCCAGGGAGGCGTCATAACTGTAGAGTTCAAGATCGACATCCGAAGAAAGGACGTTATCAGCACCGACAATCTCTTCCAGGCGCTGAATCAATTCCTGCTTGTTCATGTTATCCTCCAAAATGGGTTTGATTTAAATCGACATGAGTTACTGCGGGTCAGGTATCTTTTTAGATTCTTACTGGTTCATTCTAAGAATTCATCTCTCACATTTGTAATATGTTGAGATTTAAGATTGTTTTTTGAACCGCAGAATGCTGAACAAGGAATGTCGAATCTCGAAGTTTCACTATCACTTCTGCGGTTCTAAATTCATTGTTCGATATTCAAAATTTCAAATATCTTTGGTTAGGGTTTAATTCCCTGCCGCATGTCGCAGCGAAGCGAAGATTTATCCGCAACTGGAGTGGGGCTGCGGGGTGGCTCATGAGATGTCGTCGAAGGTACCCATGGGCACCTCCGACGACTGTGACGGCTTTGGGAACGGTTAACCGCTCTTAATTTACTTCTTTAATTTCGCTTCGGCCGCCTTGATCTCTTTCATAGTGGACAGAATGGTCAACGCATTTTCATAGACCGGCGTGTCCACCATATTTCCTTTGTAGGAAACCGCAGCGGAACCCTTGGCGATACCTTCTTCTTCGAAGACTTTTTTTACACCCTCGGCCCATTCCACTCTTTCCGCAGAGGGTGTGTAGATTTTGTGTGAAGGTTCGATCTGGCTCGGATGGATCAGCATGCGGCCTTCATATCCCATCTGGCGTCCTTCCCGGGTGCTCTTGTCAAATGCTTCAACATCCTGGAAAGCCACGAATGGACAGTCGATGGCGACACAGCCGGCAGCACGTGCTGCCACTGCCGTATGGTAGCGTGCATAAAGCTGCTCAACACCCTCTGATGTCAGGGTGACGCGCATGTCTTTCGTATAGTCCACGGCCCCAAAAATCAGGGAATTAACGCGCGGGCTTTCACAGGCAGCCGGGTAGGCATTCATAACCCCTTTGGCCGTTTCGATGAGAAGCTGAATGCCGACGGTGCCGACTTCCATGCCTCTGCGCTGTTCCAGTTCCTCAAGCTTCCAGTCCAGACGTCTGACGTTGTCCGGCTCGCCGCATTTTGCCAGACACACACCGTTGAGGCCCGGATAAACAATAGCTTCCAGGTCGTCATTGGTCATCTGGGTTTCCCAGTTGTTGATTCGAACATAGAGGTTCGGAGAGACTTGTTCTTTTCTTCCGCTCTCCAAATACTCTTTGATCTTCTCACGTCCCTTGGGTTTTTCTGCAGGGGGTACCGAATCTTCCAAGTCCAGCGTTAAAATATCACAGGCGATGGTGGGGGCTTTGGCTACCATCTTTTCATTGTTGCTGGGTACATAAAACACGGATCTCATTACTGGCATGGTGAATTACCTCCTTCTTTTATTTAGACATTGATAAGTTTTTTGATGAGCGGTGCGATTTCTTCCGGGCTGTCCACCACGTGGGCGCCGGCTTTGGTCAGCGCTTCAATTTTACTTTTGGCAGACCCTTTTCCTTTTTCCACGATACTGCTGGCATGGGAAAACTGCATTCCTTCGGGCGCCCAGGCGCCGGCAATAAATGCCACCAGCGGTTTGGTGAATTCTCCATTGGCGACACATTCGGCCGCTTCCTCTTCCTGGGTGCCGCCGATTTCACCGAAAACGGCAACAGCCTTTGTCTGATCGTCTTCTTCAAACAGCGGAAGAACATCGGCCATGGACTGTCCGAGGACCGTCTCTGTGCCTATGTGCAGCGCGGTGCTGATGCCGAGCCCTTCCACCTTCAATACCCAGGGCACGGTTCCCGATTGCCCGCCGCTTCGCGAAATCACGCCGCAAGGTCCTGGGCTGAACAGCATATTGGCCCAGTCGGCGCTGCCGCCCAACCATCCCATGATGGCTTTCCCCGGGGAAATGATTCCCAAACTACCGGGGCCCAGCAAGCGGACACCGTTTTGCTTGGCAACCGCCACCATGTCCATGATGTCGTGAACCGGAACCCGTTCCACGGGCGGTACGATAAATTTTATTCCCGAATCGATGGCTTCAAGCACGGCCCACTTCAGGGCAGGGCCCGGGATAAACGCCACACTGGCTTCCACCCGGCCGTGTTTATCGATCGCTTCTTTTACCGTATCGTAAACCGGAATACCGTGGACTTCCTGGCCGCCTCGACCCGGCGTGACGCCGGCTACTACTTTTGTGCCGTACTCTTTCATAAATTTAGTCCGCAGAGAACCTTCCCTGCCGGTTATTCCTTGAACGATGACTGTGGTGTTTTCATCTAGTAGTATCGACATAGTATCCCCCGTTATGCGTTACGCTGTTCCATGCTTTTTCCGATATTCATCAAGCCCGTCGATGGGTGCTTCAATGGTGATCGCGCTGTTGCCCCTGAACCAACATTCATACTCGCAGGCCAGACATTCGGTCCCCTTTCGGGCGAGTTCTTCCGGGCTCTCTTCCACACCGGGTTTACCATCTTTAAGTACGAGAATACCACGGCTGTATTTCGAGCATGCATCCACGCATGCATGGGTGGTGCAGCCTTTGCATTTTTCTTCATCGATGATGATTTTGATGGTTTTTTCGGAAAATTCCATTGGTATGATCCTCCCTATTTGCCTTGTTCTGCTCTGTACTCGTCCACCAGGGCTCTGAACCGGGTGGCAAGATGTTTTGCGTTGTAGACATGCTCTCGATCGTATATTTCGATCCTTGCATTCATGCCGGCCAGACCCTCTTTCAGGATTTCTTGGGATTCCTCCTCTTTATTCCCGCAGAGCAGGAGGACAACCGGAAAGCCGGGTTTCTTGGGGAGTTCTTCTCTGAGCGCTTTAACCAGTCCGTGGGCATGGTGCCACTGCTCTTGATTGGCCATCATGAAACCGGCCAGGAAGTAGCCCTCGATTCCCGGTTGGGAGAGGATGATTTTGGCAACCCGGTAGACTTTTGATGCAGTGGGATTTCCACTGGTATCCGCATAATCGGCCACTTTGAGATCGACCTTGTTCAGGGCATCCACACCGAGGATCGCGGCTCCGCCACCGATGCCGTGATAGCCCACGCATCCGCCCTTTATAAGTTCCTCGGGCGGATTCATTTCAGCACAGTAACTGGTGCCGCGGAAATCGGCTTCTTCAAACTTCCAGGCAATGAGATCGAATTCGGTTGGTTCTTTAACAAACTCCCGACCGACTTTGATACCGAAATCACGGTGCCGGAACAGGGCCTGGTCATCCACCTGGAAGCGGCAGTCAGCTGCGACGGCCTTTCCCTGTTTGGTCAGTATCAGGGGATTGATTTCGACAGTCCGGCAATCATTGCTTCTGAAGACACCGTAAAGTTTGTGGACGATACCTGCGATTTGGCGCAATGCATCTCCTTCGATTCCCATGGAACGGACCATATTCAGCGTATCAAAGGGGAGAACACCCCTGAGCACATCGACGTTCATTACCGCAAGCTTATCTTCGGGAACCGATTCGATGTCCATACCGCCTTCCGGGCTGAACATGAGGACAGGTCCTCGCACCTGTCTTGCCGAGTTGATGATAATACCGGCATAGAACTCCTGGGCGATATCCAGTTTTTCTTCAACCAGCACTTCTTTGACTTCGAGGCCCTTTACTTTCATGCCAAGGATCTCACCGGCGACCCTTGCTGTTTCTTCAGGCGTATCTGCGAATTTTACGGCACCGGATTTGCCTCGCCCGCCCGCCCAGACTTGAGCCTTAACCACCACCGGTCGTCCCAGTTTTTCGGCAATCTGTTTGGCTTCCTCAGGTGTTTTAGCCGGTCCACCCTCAGGTATGGGAATACCGGCTTTTTTTAAAAAAGCCTTTCCCTGATATTCGAAAAATTTTGCCATACCGCCTCCATTAAGATTATTTTAATTTTTAATCAGGATTAGCTGTGGTAAGACCATTGTTTATGTGCTCATTAGCAATAAAATCCGACCAGTGTCAAGCACTTTTTCCGCAAGGCGATGAGTCTCCCATCGGAGTAAAGAGACATTTCATTAGTGGGACGGCAATGGCGGCGGCGTTGAGTCGGATCGTTGTAGACTTTTTAATTGACAAACATTGAGCCGTGTTGATATGTAGGCTTGTCTAAAGTGGTAAAAAGGTCAGTCCAATTAAATGTGGCTCTATGGAGAAACAGATTTTCAAGCCGATAAAGCAGGAAAAGCTATCCGCTAAAATTGTTAACCAAATCAAGACGCTGATCGTCGATGGGGAGTTAAAACCGGGAGATCCTCTGCCGCCTGAAAGAGAATTGATGAAATTGCTGAATGTCAGCCGGCCTTCAATTCGGGAGGCGTTAAAGTCTCTGGTCGGCATGGGATTTCTGGAAACAAAGCAGGGCAATCGGACGGTTGTTAAATCCCTTGCTGCCGACAGAATGCTCGGTGCGCTGCAAAATCTTCTTCAGGACGACATTAATATTGTATTTGAGGTTATCGAAGTTCGGAAAGCCATTGAAGCCTGGAATGCTTTTTATGCTGCCAAGCGGGCAACTCCCGAGGATATCGACAGGCTTGAGGAGAGCATCGAGTCCATGCGTATCAAAATGGAAAGTGACGGCCTGATTTTTGAGGAAGAGGACGCGGATTTTCACCTGGCCATATCCGAAGCCACCCACAACAATTTGCAAACCCACATTATGTTTACCATTTACGACATTCTGAAGAATTCCATCGGCAAATACTTTGGAGACATTGATCATAATGCCGTATTTCGCCAGCACAAGAACGTTGTCAATGCCATAAAGCTTGGTGACTCGAATCTGGCACGGGAGAGAATTCTTGAGCACCTGGATTACGTCGAATCGAGATTGAAGGATATGGTGGGGCCTGAGAAAGGGAACCCTAAATAGGCGCTTAGTGCCTCAAGACCGACCTATGTCGATTGTTAAGTGAGCTTCCGTTTTTTTGTAAAAGAAACTGGAAATTTGAAACTTGAAACTGGATAAGAACGGATTGGATCTATTTGAAATTGACTGAATACCTTATAATGAAGATACGGAATAGGAGAGAAGCAATCCTTCCGCAGAATGCTGAACTGTGGAACACGGATATATGAGGGTATTCACCGATAGTGTCGGTTTTGCTGAAAAGCTGTTTGGAAAAGACTTGGCTTGGAAAACCGAACGGAAACCGAATGAGGGCAGACCGGGCGATATCCGAATTCTGGTAAAGAGCCTTATTCCCGGTGAGCTGATCTATTCTGTGGAAATCGGCAGCAGAGGGTTCTGGAAATATATTCTGCTGGTAGAAAAAGCGCCAGAATCCCAATATGATGTTCTCATCCGGCTTGCTCAAAGCGATTTGGAACTCCCGGACGGCATTCTGTGCCTGGCTGACGAGGGGAGTGGGTTCCACGGTTTCAAGAACAGGCCCTGGAAGAGTCGTTCGGGGAACATACATCTTACGGCTTGTCTGTCTCCTGAAGGGCCGGTTCCAAACTTCGGCGCCGTTTTTATGGCATTGCCTGCTGTTTCGGCATTGCAGGTGATTGACCGGATGCCCGGGCTCGAAAACCGGGCCGGCATCAAATGGGTCAATGACATTCTTGTTGAAGAATCAAAAATCTGCGGCGTGCTGGCCCACTCACAATCAATGGGCGATAACGTTTCAACCGTTATCTTGGGCATCGGTTTCAATGTCGAAGCAAAACCTGAGGTGGAGCAGAATCGATTTGTGCCTCAGGTGGCGTCATTGTTAGACTTCGTTGGTGATTCATCGATTTGCAATCAGGCTCAGATATTTAACCGATTAATGGAACAGCTGGAAAAGAATTATTCGTTGATTAAAAGCGGGGAACAGTTAAGACTTATAGATCTCTACCGCGAACGATCCAATGTCATCGGAAAACAGGTGGTTATCTGTTTTGATGATGAATGTGAAGACGCCGTTTCCGGAAAAGCGGTGGATATTGGTGAAAATCTTGAGCTGTATCTTGAAGGAATAGAATCGCCCATATCCAGAGGCCGGTTGGCGTTCATATCTTCAACATGAGGCTGAGATTACACAAGTTATCCTTGACACAAGTTTGTTGAATCTATATATGAAAGACTTTTATAATTCAAACAGGTAGAGGGTTTTTCTTTTAAGCATAGATCGTGAGGTAAAGATTATGGAATCGAGTCTTCTCGTTATGTGCATGGCATCATTTGCAGCGGTGTTTTTGGTGCTCACCTTTCTTGCGATTGCCATGCGGCTGATCATTGTCATTTTCCCAGAGAAGCCGGCGGGCGCCGGAGCCGGTGAAGCGGCTGTATATGCGGCGATCAGTTCTACCTACGCCCGGCTTTATCCGGGCACGCGAGTCAGTAATATCGAAGAAATAAAAAAACTATAAATATAGAATAATGAGGAGGGCAGATGATTTTTACAGAGCAACCTAAAAAGATACGTGTAATGCTGACCCCTTTTCGGGACGGTCTGCAGAGCTCTTTCGGCGGGAAGGTCAGATTGGCTGATTACCTGCCTGCCATGGAATATGCCGCCAAAGAGATGGGCGTCAGGCACATGGAATTCGGCGGGGGCGCGAGATACCAGGCGCCCTTTTTCTATCTGGGAGAAGATCCTTTTGATACCATGCAGCGGATGAGAGAGGCCGTGGGACCCGATGTGGATCTTCAGATCCTCACCCGTTCCATTTCCGGGGTCACGCTGCAAGCGCAAAACACGGAATCACTGAAACTCCAGGCGCAGCTGATGAAGAAATACGGAACTACCTGGGACCGTAACTTTGACTATATGAACGATGCGGATCTTCTGGTGAAAACCGGCCGCCCCATTGTGGAATCCGGCATGCATCATCAGACATGTATCGCGATGATGGGATTGCCGTTTCATTCCGATAAGGTTCACACTGCCGCATTCTATGTTTCCATCGGTAAAAAGCTGCTGGACAGCGGCCTCCAGATCGACAGCATTTGCCTGAAGGACGCAAGCGGGACAACGGATCCCAAGACGTTTTATGATACGGCAAAAGGATTGAGGGAAATCATGCCGCCTGAAATGCCGCTGTGGGCGCATACCCATGATACGGCCAGCATGGCGGTATCACAGTATATGGCGGCGATTGCCGGTGGCGCCGACGGTATCGATCTGTCTGTCCGGCCATTGGCCAGCGGTACGGTGCAGCCGGATATTCGCTCCATGGCCCATGCTTTGAAGGGAACCGGATATTCTCTCGATCTGGATGTGTCCAAGGTTCAGAATCTTGAGAATCATCTCAACGAGGGACTGAAAGATTATGATTTTAATCCGGTTACCACAATGGCGGATGCACGGGTGATAAGCTTCCCGATGCCGGGTGGTGCCATCGGCCCCAATGTGCATATGATGGTAAAGGCCGGATTGCTGGATAAATATGGGGATATTCTCGCCGAGTTTCCCGTCGTGGTGGAAGCCGGCGGCGCCTGGACCAGCGTGACGCCGGGAAGCCAGCAATACTGGCTGCAGGCCTTCAACAACGTGCAGTACGGAAGATGGGAAAGGATTGAAGCCGGATACGGCCGGGCCGTGCTCGGTTATTTCGGGAAAACCCCGCTGCCGCCGGATCCCGATGTCGTTAAAAAAGCTTCCGAACAGCTTGATCTGCCACCGTTTGGCGGAGATCCTTTGGAAGCCGCTCCCAATAACATTCCAGAGGCTCAAAAAGCCCTTCAGGAAAAAGGACTGGAAGTCAACGACAAGAATACCTTTCTGGTGGTGTCCGCCATGGTGCCCGGAAAGAAAATCGAACTCAATGAAGGCATGCGTCTGCTAACGGGGAAGAGCAAAATCGATATTCCGTTAAAGAAGGCAGAGGAACCCAAACCGGCAGCTGCACCCCAACCGACACCACTGGTGCTTGGACCTTCGGACATGGCACCCATGACCACCCGATGTACGGTGGTGGAAGGCGGCAATACCCGATGTTTCATGGTTACCGTCGAAGCAGCAACCGCCTCTGGTGCACCCCAGCCGGCCGCTGCACCGGCAGCAGTCGCACCGGCAGCAGCTCCGGCAGCCCCTGCAGCCGTTCCGGGCGGAAATGAAGTTCCCATTTATTCCACATTTGCAGGATCGGTGGAACTGACGGATATCAAAGTAAAAGTCGGGGACAGTGTTACCAAGGGTCAGGCGGTTGCCGAAGTGGAAGCCATGAAAGCCACACACGATATCAAGAGCCAGTATGCGGGAACAGTCGTTTCCATACAAGCCCAAATCGGAGACGAAGTCGATAATTCGAAACCAATTCTAACATTAGCTGTAAAGGGTTAGTCCATGGAAACATTCTTAAAACTGGTCGCGACATCGGGTTTCGCCAATATCTCATTCGGGAACCTGGTGATGTTTCTGGTAGCCGGGACCCTGATCTACCTGGCCATAACCAAGGGATATGAGCCGTTGCTTCTCATTCCCATCGGATTCGGCATCAGTCTGGCCAACCTGCCGCTGGGCGATATGGGATCCTACGCAGACGGGGTGATGAACTTTATTTACCGTGCCGGTATCAAGACCCAGTTGCTGCCGCCGGTCATTTTCATGGGGGTAGGGGTTTTGACCGATTTCAGACCGCTTCTGGGCCGGCCCCTGACATTCTTGCTAGGAGCTGCTGCACAGCTTGGGATTTTTACAGCCGCTTTGGGTGCGTTTTATATTTTCGGATTTACTCCCAAGGAGGCTGCATCCATCGGGATTATCGGCGGGGCGGACGGACCCACATCGATCTTCCTTGCAACCAAGCTCGCCCCGCATCTGTTGGGGCCCATTGCCGTAGCCGCATACAGCTATATGTCGCTGGTGCCCATTATTCAGCCGCCGATCATTCGGATGTTGACCACTAAACAGGAGCGGGCCATCGACATGCCCCAGACACGGCCGGTTTCCAGGACGGCGGTCATCATCTTCCCCATTATCACTGGAATCCTGGCGTCCCTTTCCATTCCGTCATGTGCGCCGCTCATCGGCATGCTGATGTTCGGAAACCTCCTTCGGGAATGCGGCGTGACCGAACGGCTCCGGAAGACCGCCGGCAGTGCCCTGATCGATATCGTGACGATATTTCTCGGGCTGGCCGTGGGCGCCACCATGGACAGCGAGCACTTTTTGAATTTCGACACCATTGCGATCCTGACCATGGGAGCGGTGGCGTTTTCCTTCAGTACCGCAGGCGGCGTTATTTTTGCGAAAATTATCAATCTTTTCCTGCCCTCGGACAAGAAAATCAATCCCTGCATCGGCGCTGCCGGGGTTTCAGCAGTGCCCATGGCGGCGCGAGTTGTACAAAAGTTCGTTTCCGACAGCACCGACGGACGGGTAAACCCCCTCATGCAGGCCATGGGGCCCAATGTGGCAGGGGTCATCGGTTCTGCTGTTGCCGCAGGTGTTTTTCTGGCCCTCCTTTCATAGCACCTCCTTTCTGCTATATGAAACGCCCTCTCGGCCTTGTGCCGGGGGGGCATTTTTTTGTTCAATTCAAAATTGTATACAAAAAAAGAAAATGCAATGCAGACCAAATTACTTCCTTTGAGCGTTGACGATCTGAATTCAATCTCGAATTCGACAGGAAAAATATTTAACCTATTGTAATTATTTATAATAAATATTTTTAAAATATCATTGACATTTGTCGGAAGTTATTTTAAAGGTTCTGATATTTTGAATCGCTATCAGATTTTGGATACAATTATTGGTCCATATGTTCCCCATCCGCTCCGGTAAATAGTATCTGGAAAGGATCTATTCAATATGTCTATTCAAAGCGGTCGACATTTTCTTCAGATCCCCGGCCCCACAAACGTTCCCGGCCGAGTGCTGCGCGCTCTAAGCAGGCCCACCATCGATCACCGTGGTCCGGAATTCTCGAAACTTGCCCTTGAGGTCCTGGAGGGCATGAAGCGGATTTTTCAAACTTCAGGATCGGTTGTGATTTTTCCGGCATCCGGTACGGGGGCATGGGAAGCAGCGCTGGTTAATACGCTTTCTCCCGGTGATCGCGTCCTTATGTTCGAAACCGGTCATTTTGCGACACTTTGGCGGAATAAAGCCGTTCGGTTGGGACTTGATGTGGATTTTATCCCCGGGGACTGGCGTCATGGGGTAGATCCGGTTATTGTCGCACAGAAGCTATCGGCGGATTCCGATCATCAATACAAAGCGGTATGTGTGGTTCACAATGAAACGTCCACCGGTGTTGCCACCCGGATACCCGAAGTCAGACAAGCGATGAACCGTTCCGGCCACCCGGCCCTGTTCATGGTGGATACCATTTCTTCTCTGGCATCCATCGATTATCGCCATGATGAGTGGGGTGTCGATGTTACTGTGGGATGCTCTCAGAAGGGGCTCATGCTCCCGCCGGGCTTGGGATTGAACGCGGTCAGCGAAAAAGCTCTTGAAGCGACCCGATCCGCAAAGCTGCCCAAATCATATTGGGAGTGGGAGCCGATGATCAACCTCAATCAAAAAGGATTCTTTCCCTATACGCCCGCCACCAATCTGCTATACGGTTTAAAAGAAGCCGTTGCAATGCTTGAAGAAGAGGGACTGGCCAACGTTTTCGCCTGCCATGACCGGCATGCCGAGGCGACCCGGAAGGCGGTCCGGGCGTGGGAGCTTGAAATACTTTGTGCCGACCCCGCTGAATACAGCAGCTCGTTGACAGCGGTCATGATGCCGGACGGTTACAGCGGCGATGCGTTTCGCAAAACGGTTCTGGACCATTTCAATATGTCCCTGGGAAACGGTCTTGGAAAAGTTGCGGACAAGGTGTTCCGTATCGGTCACTTGGGCGCATTTAACGATCTCATGCTTGCCGGAACCTTGTCCGGTGTTGAAATGGGACTTTCGCTTGCCGGGATCCCACACCGAAAAAGCGGGGTCGCCGAAGCGCTCAATTACCTGGCGTCAACCGCCAAATGCGAATGATCCGCCACCTGCGGCTTTGAAGATAATTATGAGGATTTTTTAGAGGATATCTCTTAATAATTGGAGGCAGGTGTCTGATAGCTCTACACGGGTGTCTTCAACGGTGATGGCCGCTTCTTCACAAATCTCCACGCAGCTTTCACAACCGACGCAATCTTCGGCTTTTGCCGGAATTGCCTTTCCTTGCTGCATTTCAAATACATTTGCGGAGCAGATGTCCACGCACTCTTCACAGCCGTTGCATTTTTGTGAATCAACAATGGTCTTAAATGACATCCAAATCAAATCCTTTCAATTCGGTCTTGGTCTTATATGTAGTTTAAGCGCGTTTGACCGAAATTCAAAATCTCAAACATACTCAGGATATCGAAAAAAGAACCCATTAAAACTGTTTTGGTCATTGGATATTGGAATTTGTTTGTGATTTGGTGCTTGTTTATTGTTTTTTGCATAAAATGCTCAATTATCAGATGGTGCGGACGGTTCCGGCATTGTTGAAGAAGAATCTATCTCCGAACGCCTCAGCGAACTGCATTGCTGCATCCATGCCGGTGCAGTGGGAAACACCGATATTGCGGACGCCGATTTCCTTTAAAGCTTCTATGGTTTTCCGGACCTGCGGCTTCTTTTTCGGAAAAAGGTGGGTTCCGCCGATGACGGCGCGAACGCGTTTCTCAGCGGTGATTTTCCGGGCATGCTGAATGGTATTGATTACCCCCCTGTGGGCGCATCCCAAAACGACGACCAGCCCTTCCGATGTTTTTATGATCAGCGCCAGATCGTCCGGAAAATCATCGGTTCGAAGGGTTCCGTTTTCTTTAACGTAAAAATCGGGGTCAATCTTTTCAAAATCTGTGGTCAGGGCCACCTCGCCTGTCGTCATTATGGCATCGGACAATTGAACAGGCTCCTGACTGAGCTTCAAAGCGGCATGTTTTTCGATCTCTTCCATTCGATACGGAATACCGTTGAACTCAGCAGGCTTTTCCGGTTTCCGCTTTTTATATTTCGGAATCCAGATGGCAGGATGGGCCAGAATTTCAGGGTGGCCGGTCCGCTTCAACACTTCCCTGAGACCTCCGGTATGATCCTGATGGGAATGGCTCAAGATGATCATGTCCAGGGCGCGCAAATCGATACCGAGTTTATCCGCATTTTTTACAGCGGCGATATTGGCGCCGGTATCGAACAGGATGTTGAGGCCGTCGGATTGAATATGAATACTCCATCCCCACTCGGCCGTAAAACCCGGACCGGAAACGGTATTCTCACAAAGGGTCGTCAGTTTGATTTCCATGATGATAGCTCCTTTTTATGAATCGATTAGCGGTCTGTCCCGTAGCGGTATTAGCACAATGGACTGTCTATTTCAAAAGAAATTGTATCCAAAAATTAATAATGCCTGGAAATTTGGGACCGAATTTGTAGTTTTTACCGTCTTTTCCCTCTCCTGGAAAACCCATAACACATTAAGGATAACTATTTGAAATAAAAACAAAATAAATTTATTATTTTTTATTGACATTTTATTTCATTTTTCTTAATCAAGAGCCTTATAAATTGAAGGTTGCAACAACTTGTATACAAAAATGAAAAAGCAAAATTCTTCGAATACAGCCAAGATAAACGCAATCCCGGCCAGGGAACGCGCCTACGAATATTTGAAGGAGAAGCTGCTTTCCGGACGATTTGAACCCGGTGAACGATTGACCGAAGAATATCTGGCCGGTGAGTTGGGGGTCAGTCGAACACCGGTACGGGAGGCCTTGCACAGGCTCGAGCAGGAGGGGTTAATACAACCGTTGGAAACCCGGGGATTCCGCGTTGCATCGGATTCACAAGAAGAGATGGAAGAGCTATTTGAAATCAGGTCAATATTGGAGGGATATGCACTCAGGTGTGTTTGTGAGAGGATCTCGAATAAAGACCTCGAGGAATTGGAAGGGTACATCCGGAAAGCAGAAGAATCGTTTAAGCAGAATCAGGTGGACAAAATTTACCATTACAACACCCGGTTCCACGATACCCTTCATACCCTTGTTTCACACAAACCGAGACTCCACAACATGATGGCCGATATGCGGAAATATGTTCTTCGATATCGAAAGGATACGCTTCATTATCATTACGGTTCCAAACGTTCCATCGAGGGACACCGTAAAATCATGATGGCGCTTCGATTAAAGGATCCGGAGCTCTGCGAACGTATCATGCGGGCGCACATCCACGAATCCAAAGAAGATGCCTTGCAGAGGACGACAGGGTCTACTGAACGGAAAGATCCCTGATCGTCACCATATCGGTATCGATACGGACTAATCAGGATGACATGGAAAAACCGTACCGTCTCGGGACCGGAGGTTTAATACCAAATAAAATAACCGTTATCGATTGAGGAGGATGTATGAAAGCGGATCAAGACAAGTGTATCGCATGCAAACGATGCTTTCCTTACTGCCCCATGGGGAGGATTCAGACCTTTCGGCGGCATGATGAGATCCCCGGCAGGGTTTACATAGAGATCGACCAGGACAAATGCACGGATTGCGGCCTGTGCATGCGGGCCAGCATCTGTCCCGTCAATGCGCTTTTTCAGCAGCAGGAATCGTGGCCGCGGGAGGTGCGCGGTATCCTGAGCAATCCCTTGATCGAGTTCAAGGGATCCCAGGTTCCGGGCCGCGGTACGGAGGAAATGAAAACCAACGATGTCAAGGGTACCTTCATGCCGGGTGAAGTGGGGGTCGGCGTCGAATTGGGCAGACCCGGAATCGGGGCTTATTTTAGAGACGTTCAAACCGTGGCAATGGCCTTAATGGGAGCAGGCATCGGTTATGTAATGGCCGAGGAAAACCCGGTCACACATTTCATGGAAGACAAGAAAACAGGCAAACTCCGGGAGGATGTGCTAAATGAAAAGGCGACGTCCGCCATTATCGAAGGTAAATGCAAACTGGAAAAACTACCTCAAGCCTTAGCGGCGCTTCAGGAGGCGGCGAAAAAAGTTGAATCTGTATTTACCGTAGAAGTGATTACAAAAGTCACCCCGGAGGGAGGGGTTCCCATCAAACCGGTGCTGGATGAATTGGGTATTTGGTATTCCCTCAATAGCAAAAACAACGTCGGCATCGGTGAGCCGTCCTTCAACTTCTATCCGGACGGGAAATAAAGGAGGAGCGCATGACACACAGCCTACATCGAAGAGGTAATTACGAAGAATTAAAGAACGATTTTGTGGTGCTCGGCTGTCCGGCCACCGGTGTGAATAAAGTGGGTTCGGCACCCAAGACCCAGAAATTTCTGAGCATCTGCTATAAACACGGCCCGGTGAATCTGGGCGATATGAAAACCGGTAATATCCACAACACCACCATGGGGGATATTCTGGGTCGCGTTACCGACGGCACCATAGTGGAGTGCACCTTTGACAATCGGGATAAAATCGTATCTCTGTTGAAGGACCTTAAGGACAACCGTCCCGGGATTTCGGTCATCATTTCCGGCGTCACCGATGTGGTTCAGCAATGCATGAAGGAAGCCGGTCTGGGTTACATCCATTCCTTAGAGTACTCCCTTGGAACTTGGGGGCATACGGAATTGCTGCCCGATTATGAAATCCTGAAAACCACGACCATGTGCGGCCACGCCATGATTGCATCGGATCTGGTGAAAAAGATGGTCAGAGACGTAAAACGCGGACGCCGAACCATGCAGGACTGTATAAAAGAAATGGCGGAATGCTGTACCTGCGGCAACTACAATCTAACCCGTGGAGAGGATCTGTTTCGAGAGCTGATGGCCAAGTATATGGTGAAAAGCCTCTACTAGCATTATGCTTGAGCTGCTGACAAACTCATATGAAGGAGAGTAAAATGAAATACGTAATCGTCGGGGGGAGCGCTGCTGCAATCAGTGCGATCGAAGCGATTCGATCCATTGATAAACGATCGCAGATCGACGTGTTCAGCGATGAAAACACCCCGTTATTTTCAAGAGTACTTCTACCGTATTACGTGGCTGAAGAGCTGTCAAAACCGCTTTTGAATTTTCGATCGACCGATTTCTTTGATGAGTTCGGCATCACCCCTCATATCGGGGTCAGGGTCGAAGAGATTATGGCGGAAGATAAGGCAGTAAAAGCAGCCGATGGAAACACGTACGCGTATGACAAACTGCTTCTTGCCACCGGGGGCAATGCCATCGTTCCCAAGATTCCGGGTGTGGAGAAAGAGAATATCTCAACCCTAAAGACCATGGCCGATGCGGAGAAGATCTTGAATATGAAGGGAAAAAAGGCCGTTGTAATCGGCGCCGGAAGCATCGGGGTGGAAGCCAGCATCAGCTTTTTGAGAAGGGGAATCAAAGTCACCTTGCTGGAGCAGCTGGGGCAACTGCTTCCCACGGTTTTTGATGAAGAAGCAGCATCTATTATCCGGAAAGTCATTGAAGATATGGGTGTTGAAGTCATCACCGGAGAGCGGGCAGTTGAGTTTAAAGGAAACGGACAGGTGACCGGAGTAGCCACCCGCGCCCATGATATCGACTGTGATATGGTTTTATTGGCAGTGGGTGTTCGTCCGGCCGTCGAGCTTGCCGAGAAGGCCGGCATTGAAATCGGATCCATGGGCGGTATTAAAACAGACAGCCAAATGCAGACCAGTTTCCCGAACATCTATGCTGCGGGTGATGTATGCGAAACCTTTGATGTCGCCCGAAACATCCACTTTGTGAATGCCATATGGCCAATGGCAGTGGAAGAAGGCCGTATCGCCGGGTTGAATATGGCGGGGAATAAGGCCGAATTTCAGGGATCGGTTCGGATGAATTCCATCGGCAACTTTATCGGATTTCCTGCCATGTCCGTGGGTGTGACTCACCCGGAAGAGTGCTCCTACGTTGATGAAGAGTGCCACTTTGAAGAAATCAAGCATCGTACCAAAAATACCTATAAGAAAATCATTCTGAAAAATGATTGTATCGTCGGCGCTATTTTTGTAGGCCAGACCCAAAAGACCGGAATTCTCACCACATTGATGCGAAGGCAGGTGAATGTTGCCGAATTTATTCCGGCTTTGATGAGCAAGGAACTGAACTTCTTGGATATTTTGCCCATATTGCGCCGCAATGGCGACATTTTTACCGAACCGGAATTCAAGGAAATTATGGATACCGGGCTGTAGTTAGAAATTCTTGGACGCAGATGAACGCAGATTTTTGAGATCTTGAATGTAGGGGCATCGCCCCAATTGGAATACTGGAGTATTGGAACACTGGAATGATGGGCTTAAAAGTATACTATCGATTTTTTAAAAAGATTCTTTTCACTTCTACACCCAATTTTCCATCATTCCATTATTCCATATAAGTTTGCCATACGGATCGTCGGTTCTGAATAAATAATATCAATATATTATACCAGTCATGATACTTCTAAATAGGAGGACACATTGCAAGTAATCAAAGTTGACCCGGAAAAATGTACAGGTTGCCATCAGTGCGAGCTCTGGTGCGCTTCTGAAATCGCATCTGTGGCCAAGGAGCTTCCGCTTTCCATCAATGAGGAACCTCAGCCGGTACCCAGGGTATTTGTGGAGGGAAAACCGTTCGCACTTCAATGCCGTCAATGTGAAGAGGCCCCTTGCCTGGATGCCTGCCCCAACGGCACCATGAGAAAAGATCCGGAAACCGGCCTGATCTATGTTCACGAGCCCACCTGTATCGCCTGCTGGATGTGTGTGATGGTATGCCCCTTTGGGATTATCAATCCGTCCTCGACGTTTAAAGTGGCCATCAAGTGCGATCGCTGCAGGAACATGGGGTATCCGATCTGCGCTGAGGCCTGCCCCACAAACGCCATTAAAGTGGTGGACCGGACGGACTACCGAAAGAAGAAGTTCTAGTTCATTTGATAAGAATCTGAAGATGAATTCATAATATTGTTGATGACCGGCTCGGTCATTAGAGATTCGCGATTTGCGCCAGAAAGGAGAAAAGAATGGAGTTTATTCAAAAAAAAACTGCCGATCGTGCGGTGGAACATTTTTTAATGAAAGCTGTGGATCAGGAGATATTGACTGCCTGGGACCGTTACGAAGGGCAGCTTCCCGAGTGCGGGTTTTGTGAATCCGGCTTGAGCTGCCGGGATTGCCTCCAGGGACCCTGTATCAGCCATCCGTTTCGAAATGATTCTAAAATCGGTGTGTGCGGGAAGAATAAAGACGTCCTGGCCGCCCAGTCTTTGCTGAGGCTGGTTTTGAAAGGCACCATGGCCCAGCTGGATCAGGTATCTGATTTCGTAAAAGCGGTGGCATCCGGTGAAATCGAAATCAAGGACAAAGATGCTGCCGGTCAGATTCTGAAAGATATAAACGGACTTCTGGATAATGGTGAAACAGAGGCTGCAAAGGCCATACCGGAAGTCATTGTGGCGGGATGGGAAAAAGCCGGGGTTCTTCCTCAGGGAGTGGCCCGGGACATTTTCAAGGCCGCTCAAAAAATGGAGGGCGGCGTCTCCGGCGGGGAAGAGATTCTGCTGTGGGCGGTAAAATGCGCATTGCTTGGATGCGCTGCCGATGCCCTGGGAAGAAAGCTGCAGGGGGCGGTATTCGGTGAAATTGCGCCCACGGGTGTTGACGTCAATCTGGGGGTTATTCGGAAAGACCAGCCGAATATCCTGATTTATGGGCCTGTTTCTCCGGCATTGAAAAAACTGGTCATTGAAAAGGCAAAAGAAAACAACATAAACGTCATGGGGGTTTGTACCGATCCGTTGCTGCCGCCATACACCATCTCTCCCGTGAGTAACTACGGATCACAGGATATTCCATTGATGACCGGTGCCGTGGACCTTATTGTAGTCGGCGATCAGTTTGTAAACCCGTCCCTGGCCGGTGTTGCAAAAGACTGGAAAGTAAAGATCGTATCCGTAAATGGAATCAAGCCGAGTGGAAGTCTGTCCGATTTTGCCGGTGAGATCGTGAAAAAGGCCCGAGATACATTTGGGCTCCGAACGGATGTTCCAAAAGATATTCCGGATGCTAAAAAGTCAGCCGTGATGGGTCATTCCCCCCGGAGCCTTGACATCAAAAAAATCGTCGATGCATTGAATGCCGGAACCATTAAGGGAATCGCAGTCTTTTCCGGCAGCAATAATGTGAAGTTTACCCAGGATAACGAATTCACCGCCATGGCGGAGGCCTTTTTGAAAAAGGATATCCTGTGTATTTCAGAAGGCGAGGCCAGTGTATGTCTCGCAAAATATGGATATTTAACGCCTGGGGAAGAAAAGGAATGCGGTCAAGGCGTAAAAGGGTTGTTAGGTTCTCTCGGTGATAATGTTCCTGCGGTCATCGACTGTAATGCCGTGGACTTCATGGTAACGCTTGCCGGTATTGAAAACAAAGCGCTCAGCGAGTATCCCATTGCCGCCTGCTTTGCCGAAGCCAACCGAAGCGCAGAGGTTGCGAAAGCCATGGCTTTTGTGTCCATGGGTGTCTCCACTTATTTCTGGCCCTGCCTGCCGGTAACCGGAAGCCCCAAAACCATGGGCGCCTTAACCGACTTTTTCAGAGAAGCCTTCGGCGGACGACTTCACGTTGTCACCGCCAAAATCGATGCGCCGGCAAAAGCGGAGTTGTTCATAAAGGCGATTACTTCACCCCCCTCCATGTCGGGTAAATCCTGGCAGTAGCCTTATGCCTCATATCCCTCTCCTCCCGGGATGGAGGAGAGGGATTTTCCTATCGACAAACTTAGTTCGCTTCGTCCACAATTAGAATAATGGAATACTGGATTGATGGAATATTCCAATATTCCACCTTTCCATCATTCCATGTATGAGGCAGAAATCGGAGTCTCAAAAACCACTTTATTTTCAGAAAGTTGTAGAATTTCAGAGACGGTTTAGTTGCTGCTCCGCCCAGATTGTCAGCTGTTCTCGCAGAATCTTTGCCTTGTGGCGGGAATCCACGGGGAAACCGTCGTGGAATAAAACGGTTTTAATCGGTTTGGTATGCTCGTAGCCCTCTGCGATCAGCAGGAGCTCCTCTGTAAACTCTTTGGTGACGATTTTCTTGTCTGAATTTTCCAATTCGATGCAGATAACCGGCATCTTTTTATCTTCAGGTCCGATTCCCACCAGAGCACTCCGGCGCACATCGGAATGATTGTCAAATATGACTTCACACGGAATGGTATAAAGGGTCCCTTTCGGGGCAACCACGCGCTGGCTTTTTCGTCCGCAATACCATAATCTTCCCTTGTTGTCCTTCCAGCCGAGATCTCCCATACGGTGCCAAATCCGATCGCCATCCTGTATTTTTGATAAACGATCCGCCTCCGGTCGGTTTAAATACTGTTGAGAGACCAAGTCTCCGATTACCGTCAATTCACCGATATCGCCATCCGACACCAGCAGATCATCCGACCATGCCTCGATGGGCTTGTCGTCGATTTTGATGATTTGAACTTGAATTCCATCCAACGGACGACCGATACAAAGCCCGAAACCTTCTTCGCTGAGATGCTTGGTTTCGGATATGATCTCTTGGCTTGTCATTGATGTGATGAGTGTTGCTTCCATTGCACCATAGGGTGTGTGGATATCGGTATCCACCGGAAGAACAGAAGAAATGATGCCTATTTTATGGGGACATACCGGAGCTCCGGCAGTTATCACCCGCCTGATGGATGGCAGTTTTATACCATTCGCTCTGCCGTACCGACCCACACCTTCCAGCAGTGAGGGTGAGGCAAACAAATTTGTAACCCCATGGTCGATGATTGCCTCGATGATGTTTTCAGGATTGGCCTCTGCAGGTTTTGCAGGGTCCATGTGGGGAATGACTGCGGTCATTCCCAGTGCAGGATCGAACATGGCGAATTGTGAGATTGTGGGGAGATCGATTTCATCAGATTCAATGCCGAAATGGGATTTTATATGACGAATCTGCGCATTAAGGTTCCCGTGGGAATAGACTGTGCCCTTTTTGGATCCGACCACACCCGGGTTGAAAAGAATCACCGCTGTTTCATCCCGTGTCGTGTTTATTGAGGGGTAGGGCTGCCAATCTGATTCTCGGAATTGATTGAGCGTCTGCCCCCCCCAAAACCAGCGCCTGCCGACGGTGACCGCAGTGTGCACGGTTCTAAAATATTTTGGATAGATTTTACGGTAAAAATGAGCGATGGGGGTGCCGATCAACGCTTCCGCTCCGCTCTCTTCAAAACACATTAGCATGCGGCGAACCCCCAGATCTGCATCAGCCATTACCGGAACCGCGCCTATCCGGAAAAGAGAGAAGAGCACGGTGAAAAATTCAAGACACGGCTTCATCATAACCACAACACGAGTCCCTCGGGCGATACCGAGGCTGTTCAGGCCATGGGCAATACGATCCGCTTCCTGGTCAAGCTGTAGGAAAGTAAGGTGAGAATAGGCGACGCGACCCGCGCGATCTCTATTCGCAGGATATACCACCGCCCGTTTAAAAGGCTGAAGTCTTCCCATGCGTCTCAGATGAGAAGATACATTCATAACGTCATTGCTGGTTGAGTTGTTGGGCTGTTGCATATGTATGGTGCATGCCGGAAGTGACTCTTATTGTTGGAGACCGATAGTATACCGAACCTTCAGGAGTGTCAATGCAAACACTGGGATTGGGATGACTGTGGATGGAGAACTTAGTTCGCTTCGCTCACTATTGGAATGTTGGAATATTGGAATGCTGGAATGTTGGGTTTAAATGAATTCCATTATTCCATCATTCCACTATTCCATGTGCATTGCGTAGTATAATATCCAAAGCGTGTAATGGATTGGTGTGAATGTTGAATTAATATAATAGGTAACTGGGTTATCCTGAGAGTCTATCTTTTAGGTTTGCAAGAAACGTTTTCTTTTCAACAACGATCAAGCGTTTGGTATGAGGGCTGGAAGCTTCAAGTGCTTTATTGATGGTATCCACAAGGGGTTTCATATTCTTATTAATTAATTCAGTGCCATTTTCCTTGTTCACCAGATGGGTCACATAGATTTTCTCAACCTCCTTCTCCAGGTTTGAAAGGGATGAATGGAGGTCTTTTTTTACCTTCTTCCAATTGTTACGCTCCGTTATGACGATTTGTTTCTGATTGGGAAATTCAGCCTCAATTTCCTTCAACCGCTCAAGCTCCTTATCAATCAGGACGATTTCGCCATCCAGTTTTACCAGGCCGGAATAGATTTTTGGAACCTTGCTGAAGGTAAAGGCGATGATATCCTTTTTTAATTGCAGTTTGGATAGATCCAGTTTCGGTTGGTTATTTTTATTCAAAAATTCGCAGGAAGCAACAATATAAACGAAAATAAACACCATCACCATCCGGGTGATGATGCTCCACCTGATTGGAGCATTTCTTTCTATTTTTAGAGTCATATGCATTCGTGTTGATTCTTGATGAGCGATACTTGATACTCGATATTTGAATAAATCCAACACCCTGATTCAGCATGCATTATCGTGGATTCAGTAACCCATATTTAATATTGAGTATCGTTCACTAATTATCTGCGTATATCAGCGTTAATCTGTGTCCCCTTTAATTCTTAACGGTTTCTGTTTTTATGATCGGAATAACTCGATTAAACTTAAGGTCCGGTCTGCCGGAACTTGAATTTTTACGAGAAATTTTATACGGTTAACTCATGACACCGTATCAAACAGAACAGATGGAATGCCTGAAGACAGTTCGGGAATATTTTGCGCTTATCCCTGAAACCGAG
>Ga0180009_10001642_pt1 | contig 27141 bp, 27 predicted proteins | sample OS_PC_MetaG_FD_123537 | JGI IMG/M metagenome (GOLD analysis project Ga0180009, IMG submission 123537) | Groundwater microbial communities from the Aspo Hard Rock Laboratory (HRL) deep subsurface site, Sweden - OS_PC_MetaG | ecosystem: Environmental > Aquatic > Deep subsurface > Groundwater... | reverse complement strand
TCCTGATAACAAATGACATTGAATGGATAGGCGATGTTGATGCAAGATTGAAATCAAGGCTTGTGCCTGAAACAATTGATTTTAAGCAATATAATCTGGCTGAAACAAATGATATTCTTAAAAGAAGGATAAAGTCAGCTTTTGCGCCGAATGTTTGGGAAGAAAAGGCCATTGATATTGTTTCTGAAAAAGTGTTTGGCGCAGGAGACATGAGATATGGGCTGTTTTTGTTGAGGGAAGCAGGAAACATTGCTGAGAAAAAATCATCAAGAAAGGTTAAGCAGGAGCATGCAGAGTCTGCTGTTGAAAAGCTTAGTGATTTCAGCATAAGGAAAGAGCATGAGCTTGATGAGGAAGAGAAGAATGTTTTGGCCTTGGTTAAAGAGAACCAGGGGAAGACAAGCACTGAATTGTATGATATCTATAAAAAAAACTCTAACAAGTCATACAGGACATTCCACAGGAAGTTAAAATCCCTGGAAGAGGCAGGAATTGTTGAAATTGAGGGGGATTTCACAGCAGCCACAGGCGGAAGGGTTTCCAGGGTTAGGATTAAGTGAAAATTATTTCCTTCCGTACATATACCAGCCGACAATCACTGAAAGAAGCCCCACTGAGCCGATTGAATTTGTGATTATCAAGGGAAAATTGTTTATTTCAATGCCGTACAATATCCACAGAAAAACCCCTATGAAAAGAGTTCCAAAAGTAAGTATTGAAATGTCTTTTGCGCTCTTTCTTTTAAATATCTTGTATGCCTGCGGCAGGTTGGACACGGCCATTGCAGTGCCGAAGACAGTGACTAGGACTGATAATACTGACATTTTATGCTATAAAGTGCCTAATCTGATATAAATATGTTCCTGCAAGCTGCCAAAGGCGGCTTCTGCTGTGCTCCCTTGCTGCGAGCTGCCAAGGGCGGCCTGCAAAGAAGTGTGAGTCCCATCAAAGTGCTGTGAAGGATGCCGGCTGAAACGCAGTGAAATGCCGGCTCGGGTTGATAAGGGCTTCGCCCTTATAACCACTTGCCACTTGACAACCTTACGCACACGCTTTATAAGCATTTTTTTCGTGATTATGAATAAAGGAGATGATAACATGACACACTATGACGCGCTTCCGTACAATGTATTTACAGGAGTTTTGCCTGAGTGCCTGCAGCTCAGCACAATAAATGATATTTTCAATGAAAAGCTGAGAAATCTGCCCACTACACATTTTGTAAAGGAATGCGAAAACACAGTTCCTGAATTGCATGATGAAAATGCCAAAAAAATAGAGCAAAAAGTGGTATGGCATATCGGGAAAAGGAAAAAATATTTATCAAAAGGGTACCTTCTCAAAAGAAAGGCCAGCCGCCTTCTTTTTTCCTGTTTTTAGAAGGCGCTCAAAAGCATTTGGCACCCCGAAAATCTGCGATTTTCGATGCCGAAACGCGCTTAAAACCTTTAATCAAAAATCATAAATTTAAAATCTAATCTATTGCTTATACAATATATTGCTTAATCAATATATATGATGTCAAATATATTGCTAACCATATATATAGAAATAGCAATATATAGCTACTACAATATATATGATATACTATATAAGTATTTAAATACAAGAAAAGCATAATAGAATGAATGGAGCAGCCGAAACACCTCAAACTAAAGGGCTTTTTGGCATTCAAAATGCTCCATGAGTTAAATAAAAAGAGGTTATGCGGCGACGAGCTGGCTGAGGCCATAGGCACAAAATTCGGCACAAAACTCACCCCCGGAACCATATATCCAGCCTTGAAATTCCTAAGGAAGAAAAGGCTGGTTTCTTATAAGAAGTTTGGCCGGAAAAAGACCTATAGCCTGACAGATGAAGGAAAGGCGGAATTAAAGCTCCTGAAAAGGTGCTTTAGGAAAATCTTTTCCGGATTCTTCTAGCTCTCCCGCGCCTCTTTTTATTTTTAGAGACTTTTGATTAATCCTTGTAGGAGGGCCAAAAGTCTCTTAGAGAACTTTGTATTCAAAGTTATCTTTAATCATTTCTTAAAAGTTTTAATCACAACGAAAGCCATATATATCCAGATACCCTATAATTAGTTAGCCAAACAACAGATGGTAAAAAAAGACAAAAGTGGAATTGAATCCATAGTTGAAGGCAGGCAGAAGAAAGATATCGTTGAAGTAATGGGAACTTATGCAGGAACCGTTGTTTCAGGCATGGGGGCTGCTGGCTCAGCATACATGTTTGTGTTTTCTGCATATAATGCAATAAGTGAGTACATAAAAGTTGACCCTTCCATGGTGATTGCAGCAGAAGCAATGGATGATTACTCGCCATACAGCTTATGCCATATTCAGATCATTATGGCTTTAATGGTGGGAATAGCAACCATGGCTTTTGTGTGCGGCATAATTGAAGGCATTAAAAAGATTAGAGAATAAGGTAATTAAGAATTATCTTCTCAAAGCAGCACCACGCATATAATGTGTGTTATATGCGTGTTTTAGGCTAGAAATATAGGTTATACGAAGGTTTATATATTCGAAATGCCCAATATAGATATGTAAGGGGCATTTCGGATATCCCAAAATGTGAGCCATTTTGGAATATAATAGAATCCCTTAATTAAACGCAAGAGGAGGATTTTTTGGACAAAATAGACATTCTCAAGAAGATTGAAACAGAGCTCAAGATCCAGGGAAAGAGCCAAAGAACTATACGCATGTATTGCTATTTCAACAGGAAGTTTATTGAGTTTGCAAACAAAGAGCCTGAGCAAATCACAACAGATGATATTAAGGCATATTTGGCTGAGCTCATTTCAAAGGGGAACAATGCCGCTTCCCTGGCTTTAGCAAGATCCTCCCTGAAATACTTCTATGACGAAATGCTTGAAAAAGGGATTATGGCAAAAATAAAAACACCAAAAAGGCACAGAAAAATACCTGATGTACTTACAAAAGAAGAAGTAAAACTCCTTATAGAGAATGCCGGAAGCCTTAGGAACAAGCTGCTTATAGAGATAATGTATGCTTCTGGCCTGAGGGTGTCTGAATGCGCTAGCTTAAAAGTGGATGATTTAAACCTAAAGGAGAAAAATGGGCTTTTGAAGCACGGAAAGGGGGGAAAAGACCGCTTTTTCATACTTTCAGAGCAAGTAATAGCTGATTTAGGGCAATATCTGAAGCAAAATAGTGGAAACACTTATCTCTTTCCAGGCACCAAAGGCCCAATAACAGCAAAGGCTATACAAGATGTTATAAAGCGCGTTGCAAAGCGAACCGACATTAAAAAACACGTTCACTGCCATGGCTTAAGGCATGCATTTGCAACCCACCTATTGGAGGCAGGCACTGACATAAGAGTAATACAGGAACTTTTGGCGCATTCAAACCTTCAAACAACACAGTTTTACACGCAAATAAGCAAGCAGCAGCTGATGAGGGTAAAAAGCCCAATGGATTCGCTATAATTAAATAGAAGGAGAATATACACTACTAAAATGGCAGACAGGGTTATACCAGTAAAGGAGCGGCTTAAAAGGCTGCAGCAGCAGAACTATAAGTCTCTTCCTGAGAGGCAGCCTGAAGAGAAAACAGTAGAGGAAGAGCTTGAGGAGTTTAAAAACCAGGCGCTTATAAAGCCAGTTAGTGATGCTGAAACAGCTAAAAAAGAGGAGTTAAACAAGGTTATTGTCGAGGCTGACGGAGAACCCACTGACGAGGAGCTTTTTAAGCAGGAAGAAAAGGAAACAATCTATAAAGTAGAGCAGAAGATTATTGAGATTGAAACAATAAAAAAAGAGATGATGGCAAACGGCAATTTTATGAAAAGGCTTTATGAGATAAAACAGGCTGAAAAGAAACTTTTGCCTATATTGTACGACGCTAAAATAAAAGGCATGGAACTTTCTGAAGAGCTGAAGGCAAGGATTGCTGTTGCAGCTCCAAAGGCCGCTTTGCTTGATTAGAATTTCTTATTTATGACTAAAGATTTTAAGAAATCTATTTTCTTATTCTGGCTTTCATAACATCGACGATAGGCATTTTCTTTTTTAAGCAGGGATTCTTGTCTGTTGAGACAATATAAGCCTGTTTTCCTTTTCGTTTTCTCTTTACAAAGCCCATTTCCTCAAGCGCAGAAACAAACTGCGACAAGGTAGACCTGATAAACCCGTATTCCTTGTCAGGATAAAGCTCCTGTGCAAGATACTTAAGGCTTATCCACTGCCCGGGCATTTCTTTTTGCAGTACGGCAAGCTTCCAGCAGAGCTTTTGCTGTGTTTCTGTTAGGGTGTCCCACAGTGCCTCGTCTTGCTCATCGCTGGAAGCGCCTCCTGCTGCCTCTTCTATTTCCTCTGATTCCACCAGCTTTCCCGATGCCTTACTCAAAGAATGTTCAAGCAAGTATAACCGCTTTTCAATCGAATGAATATCCTTTACCTGCTTTTGATTGGTTGTGTTAAAGTGGTGAAGAAGTTTAGATATATGTTCCATGTCTTTTCTTAAATTGTTAAAAGACTGCTGAACAGATTTTTCAAAGGAATCCATGCGATGAGTATGCTTGGATTTGAACAAAGGAGAATTTGAAAATGTTTCTTTTAGAGATTCAAAAAGCCCGGACATATAGTTAGGGTAGATGAGCTACTTATTAAAGCTTTCGATTGTTTACCGACGCGTTACAGACGTCTGCTAACGTGTCGGTAACACGTTACCGACGCGTCACCGACGCATTACTAACGCATTACTAACGCTTGTTTGACGAGGGAAAATGAAAAATTTGTGAAAATTTTCAAAAAAGAAAAAAATAATCCGGAAAAAGGTAAAAATCTACAAAAAAATGAGCTGTTAAAAACAAGCAAGAACCTAAAAAATAGCAAAAACATGAAAAATAAAGCAGAATACAAGATACTTGTTTTTGCAGCTGCAAAGGCCGCTTTAAACAATGAAAAAAAGAATAAAAATGAGAGTTTAGAGCATAATAAAATCAGCAATTGGGGCAGCCAATAGAAAAAATAAGGGAAAATGAGAGGGATTGAGGGCGAGATATAATGATTATACGAAGATTATTGACAAATATTCGAAAACAGAGTTTTCGGATATCCGAAAATGCATAGCATTTTCGAATAAAATGAGAGTTCAGAAGCAGGATCAAGGGTTGAAAAATGACCAGCTGCAGACAAAAAAGAGTTCTGAGAGCGAAAAAACACCTGAAAAAGAGTTCTGACAGCTGATAAAGGCCAAAAAAAGAGTTTTTAGAGACTAATAAAGGATAAAAACAAGGAAAAATAGTGCTAAAAACAGCTATTAAGGCTTTAGAATGGTTTTAATGACACTATAATCGGGCCAAAGAACAGCTTAAAAAGAGCTATACAAGCTTTAAATGGTATATAAGGCAGCAAAAAGAGTGTTTAAAAGGAATGGCTATGATATATAGGGCGTTAAGCAGCGAAAAATGGCTAAAAATAGATAAGAAAAGCGATAATTCAAGCCAATTAAGCAGCCTCAAGGCAAAAAATGAGAGTTAGAAGCTTCCAAGCCTTTTTTGATTAGGCATGGCTGTTTCATAATACATTGAAATTAACTCTTTTTTAAGGCTTAAATCCATAAATTCCTTAGGAATCTGCAAAAACACTGTTTTATTGTTATATTTGACCTTTTCCAAGGGTATTCTCTTGCGCATAAGACCGCTGATATATGTCCTTATGCAGCCTTCTGAGAGTTTAAGCCTGTTTGCGACATCCAGATAAGACACATTTGAGCCTTTCTCTTCGGAAACCTCATATATTGTCAGGAAAGTCCTTAATTCCTGCTTGGAAAGCAGGGAAAACGCCCCCAGCAGATCCTGCCTGGAAGCTGAAATAACAGCTAATTCAGAGCTTTTAACCATCTTTGGCCTTAAGTCCTTAAATGGATTTTCCGTTGTCAAATATGTGTTTTTCTGTGATTCTGGAAGCTCCTGCCTGGGCTGCACTGGCACCATAACAGGGCCATTCATAGCCAGCGGTTTATCTACCTCTTCGGAAGAATGCGATTTCTCTTCGGAGAGTTTCTCCTCCTCCTGTTTAGTGCATGAATGAATAGTGAATGAATGAATATTTGAATAAACCCCTTCATTTCCTATGGAACTCTCAAATGAGGCTATTTTACCCTCTAATTGCTTCAAACGAGCTAAAATATCATCTAATTTACTAAAAACAGAAGAAAATTCACTATTTTTGCTTGAAATAGCTTCTTTTCCGGCTTTAATATCGGCTTCAAGAGCATTCATATGCTCCTTAACCTTTAGAAATGAGGATTTAACAGCCTCTTCAAAATTATCTTTCTTGTTGTTTTTAAGCCCCAGAAGCTCCCTAGCGTTCAATTTCAATGTTTAAACCCCCTAATTAATTATGTGCACAGGATGTGCATAAGATGTGCATAAGTGTTTAACCCATGTAATTTGCCTTGCCTTTGGCAGCTAATGTAGGCATAGGGATGTGTGGAGGAAGCCCTATCTCCTGGGATAACAGCAGCGCCTTAATATTAGATCTGAACAGCACTGCATTCATTACCCGTTCCATCAGGGAAGGATCAACCTTCTTTGTCTTTTTCCAGTCTGAATATATCCTTTCAATATCTTTTTCTTTCTCTGTAATAAGAATATGCCCTTTTAATTCAACAACAGCCTGCTTTGGCGTGTAATCAAGTCCAAACACAAAGTCAAACCTTAATACTGCATTTCCCTTGTCAGAAGATTTCTCCTTTTTGACGTCGGTAACAGATATGTTTGAATTTATTTTTAGCGGTGCTTCAATGTCTTTTAATTTCTCAACGAGAAACTTGTCAAATATTATTCCGGTTATTGCCATTATCTCACAGGAAGTTAAAAACATAAGGAATTATATAAAGCTTTTGGCTTTACATTCTTTCAGGCGCATTAATCCCAAGAAGAAACAAGCCAGTCTTAATAACAATTGATGCAGAGCTTACAAGCAAAAGCCTTGCGTCCCTCAGCTTTGGCTCAACATTCTCTGAAAGGCACTGGCAGGAATGGTAAAACTCATTGAATGCCTGAGAAAGGTCAAGCAGGTATTTTGCAAGCGTCGAAGGCCTGAAGTGCGAAGCAGAAGCATTAACAGCCTCTGGGAAAGCACCTAAAAGTGAAACAAGCTTTTTCTCTGATTCGTCCATAAGCAAGCAATAATCTGCCTTTACCGGAGCCTTCCCTGCCTTCCTTAGGATTGACCTTGCCCTTGCATAAGTGTACTGGATATAAGGGCCTGTTTCGCCTTCAAAGCTCAATGCAGAGTCCCAGTCAAATGTAACATTCTTCTCATTTGAAACCTTTAAAACAGCATATTTAACAGCTCCGTAAGCAATGTCCTTTGCTGTCTTTTCATCTGCTTTTCCGTGCCTTTTCTTGATTTCGTGCTTTGCCTTTTCAACAGCTTCCTGCATGAAATCCTCAAGAAGTATTACGCTTCCCTGCCTTGTTGACATCCTGCCGTCTGAAAGAAGCACAAAAGAATAATGCACAGGCACAGGCGCCTTAAACCCAAGCAAATCCATTGCTGCTGCAAGCTGCTGGAAATACAATTTTTGATCCTCGCCAAGCACAATAACATTTGCCCCTTTGGCAAGCTTTGCCTTGTCCATTGTATAGGCAATGTCCCTTAAAGGATACAAAGATGTCTTGTCAGCCCTTGTCAAAACAAGGAAAGGCGCCTTTAGGGGAAGATTATATTCCTCCTGGTTAAGCACAAGCCTTCCTTCCTCATCCTCTGAAAGCTTGCCTGTTTTATTAAGCAGTTCAAGGGATTGCTTTGCCTTGTTGTTCCATAAGTAATCTGACTCATAATCAAAGGAATCATACTTTATACCAAGCTCAGCAAATATCTTTGCCTGGCCTTTTATGCATGTCTCAACTATTGCCCTGAACCTTTTTCTCACTGACTTGTCCCCATTCTCAAGCTTGTTAAGCAATTCAAACACATCCTTCTCAAGCTCTGGCTTTGCTTTGATTTTGTTGTTAATGTCAACGTAAAGCTTCAGAAGGCTGTCAAAGGCTGGCTTTTTAGTCCCTGCGCCAAGCACAAGCATTGCTATTTGCTTTCCAACATCATTTACAAAATAATGGACATCTGTCTTATATCCCTGGAAGCGCATTAAACGCACAATAGCGTCTCCTATGAGGGCGTTCCTCGCCCTGCCTACATGGGGCGAGGCATTGGGATTAATGCTTGTATGCTCAATTAACGCCTTCTTTCCCTTGCCTTCCTGGGAAGAGCCGTACTTGTCTTTTTTATTTTGTATCTCTGAAATAACATCCTCAAACAAGCATGATTTTTTTATGAATAGATTTATGTAAGGCCCTTTTGCCTCTGCCTTGTCCAGCCATATTGCTTTTAGCTTTGCTGCGATATCATCTGCAATCTGCTGAGGCGCTTTTTTCAATTGTTTGGCGAGGGGAAAGCAAGGTATTGCATAATCACCCATTGAAGAATCAGGAGGTATTTCAATCATCTGCAGAAAATCAATATTTAATCCAGATGTTTTTTTTGCAAGTTTTGCAATCTCTTCTTTGTAATCCATCTGATAAGTTATAGCGGGCTTGTTTAAATCTTTTTGTATCTAATAACCTAATTAATTTTTTTCAGCAACACAAAAATCATATACTAATTCCCAAAAATGTCTTTCCTCGACGATTAATGCGTTTAACCGCACAAATGGAAAAATATATAAACAAACAGGCTTTAAAAGAGGTATAATGACGCGGCTTTCTGAAAAAACCATGAAATATGTCAAGGATGAAGTTGTTTCTGTGCTGTTTAATTCACGCACTGCAATGTACGCAAGCCAGGTTGCTTCTAATATGGGAAGGGATAAGGAATTCATAAAAAGGATGCTTTTGGAGCTTGAAGAGGCAGGCATTCTTACAAGGTTTGACAGGAGCAAGAAAGGAAGGGCTTACAAGGAAAGGTGCAGGTGGCGCTTAAGGCCTGAAGTGGAGAAGGCGTTCAGGCAGATGCAGTGAGAAAGAAGGCGGTCGGGATTCTGTGGTTGATTTGACTTCACAAAGAGAAAAAATGGATTCCTTGAGGCAGCTAATCTATCTTTTCCATGCCTTCACGCTTTGGATGTGCTTCAACTTGCCTCAAAGTATCAGCATCAAAGGTTGCAGCAATCTCTTCGCCAAATTTTCTTTCAATATCTAAGCAAGCTCTGGTTCAACCCAGTCTCTCCAGCACCTTGTCAAGCGTAATTTTTTTGCCTTCCCTGTCTTTAACAGCAAGGGAAATTCCGGCCGGGGTGTCCTTAAGATAAATACCCACCATGTCGCTCCACTGCAGATTAGATTTACCTGTTTGCGGGTCAACTGCAGGCCCGAATTTCACCCTGCCTGTTTGCATTTCAGTCGGGTCTGCAAACATCCTCTGTAAGCTACTATCCTTAGTTACATTTCCCACGAATACATAAGATTTACCTGTTTGCATTTCAGTCCGGTCTCTAAATATCCCATATACGTTACTAACCTTATCTACATTTCCCACGAATCTGTATTTTTTGTTTTCTTCCATTTTATTTACCCCCTCTGTTTTTTCCTTGCGGTGCGGAGCACCGTGAGGTCCCGAAAACCCGCAGGTTTTCGCGGATGAGAAGTGCAGATAAACTTCTTTTATGTTACTATATTGCAGTAGCAACCCATATATAAAGCTTTCGGTTGAAATATTCACCAACTGAATACTTAATTTTCCGCAAGCTTTAAATATATGCGCTAACTGAATATTCACTAAGTGAATACAAAATGAAATTCATAAACAGGAAGGAAGAACTGGCACGGCTGGAGGAATACAACAGGCTTTCAAAGAAAGGGCTTTTTGCGGTTGCTGTTTCCGGGCTGAGAAGAGTGGGAAAAACCACGCTGGTAAAGGAATTCATGAAAGGCAAGAAGGCGCTGTATTTCTTTGTGTACGAATCAAAGACCTCTGCCTCATTATTGGCTGAATTTGAAGGAGAGCTGAGAAAGTGCGGCATTATCACGGAACTGGAAACAATAGGCACATGGAACGCATTTTTTGATGTAATCTTCAAAAGATGCAAAGGGCATATCATCATATTTGACGAATTCCAGAATTTCTTTTCAGTGGACAAGTCTGTGTTTTCGATATTACAGAGATATTGTGATGAATACAAGGAAACAGCAATGAACATAATCATTCTCGGCTCCTTAATAGGGCTTTTCAAGAAAATTTTTGAAGACAAAAAAAAGCCGTTATACGGAAGAATAACTGCAAAATTCAGGCTTGAGCCTTTCACATTAAAGCACAGCCTTGAAGCGGCAAAGCTCCTCAAATATGCTGATTTTGAAGAAGCAATCAAGCTATATTTCCTCTTCGGCGGCTTTCCAAAGTATTATGCCTGCATGGAGCAGTTTGAGCTCTTCAATAGAGATTTGATAGAAGTTATCGGGTATCTGTTCATACAAAAGAATGCACCTTTGGAAAATGAGGTATCGGATATATTAAAGCAGGAGTTCGGCAAGAGGAGCTCTCTTTACTATTCTATACTCCATGCTATTGCATCAGGCAAAACCAAACTGGCGGAAATAGCGGATGCAGCGCACATGAAAAGCAGCTCTATTACCAGGCATGTTTCAGAGCTTGAAGACAGGTTTGAGCTGATAAAATCTGTAATGCCTTCAGAAAGCAAGAAAAACAAGAGATATTTTATAGTTCATCCGCTTATCCTCTTTTGGTTTAAGTTTGTTTACGGCAAGTTCTCGGAATATAGCATAGTAGATTGCCAGCAGATGCTGGATTCCGTCAGGGCAGACATTAATGCGTTTTACGGGAAAAGGTTTGAAGCTGTGTGCAAAGATTTCATGCTGGAACTAAACAAAGGCAATAGCCTTCCATTCAAATTAGCGCACATTAATAACTGGTGGGGCTCTGCAAATATTGAAGGTGAGAGGAAAGAGATTGAAATAGACTTTGTTGCTGACAACAATGAAGACAGGATTATGTTTATTGAATGCAAATGGAAAGAAAATGTTGATGCTGCGAAGATACTTGAAGAACTAAAGGAAAAGTCAAAGTTTGTTAAATGGCGGGACGAAACAAGAAAAGAGCATTATTGCATAATAGCCAAGTCTTTTGCAAAAAAAACAAGCGAGGACAATGTGCTTTTGTTTGATTTGAAAGAGATGGCGGAAAAACTGTATTGGCAGTAATGAGGATGCTATCCTCTTCCTGAAACAGCGCTAATTTCAAGCCAAAAGCTTTACAATATAAAACCCGGCAATTACAAGTGCAAAAAACACTAATGTCAATAAATTAAAGTATTTGTCAATGAATGTCTTAATTCTTGGGCCAAAGAAGTAGATAAGCCCTCCAACAAGAAAGAACCTTCCTGACCTTCCAATCAAGGAAGCAAGGAATAATGTACTCAAGCTCACTTTCCATACGCCTGCGGCTATTGTAAAAACCTTGAAAGGAATCGGGGTAAATGCAGCTGTTGTAATTGCAAAGAAAGCATTGTCCTTGTACATTGTGCCCACTCTTATGAATTCCGGCCCATATCCAAGCCCGTTTATTATTGAAGCCCCGATTGTTTCGAAAAAGAGGTATCCTATGAGAAACCCCCCAAAAGCCCCTATAACGCTTCCTAATGAAGAGATAAATGCATAGAACCATGCTTTCTTTGGCCTTGATATGCTCAATGACATAAGCAACACATCAGGCGGCACAGGAAAGAAGAACGACTCGCAGAAAGCAAGGAAAAATAATGCGTATGAGCTGTATTTAGAATAAGCCCAGGAAATAACCCAGTCATAGATTCTCCTTAACAAGCCAAAGCTGTAAAGATGCAATCCTTTTATTATCCTGTTATTTCTTAATTTTTCGGTTTCTTGTTTAATAAAAGCCAATAACATTCTAAAAAGTTAAGATTGTGCTGCTTAAAAAGCTAATGCATAAGTGAATGAATAAGTGCGTGAATGAAAGGCCAGGCTCCGCCGGAATTTAATGCATAATCTTCTGCATAAGAGCATCTATTTCTTTGTAGAAAGGCTTATGAGCAGTATAATTATTTGTTAAAGTCTGGTCAGCTGCATCTATCACTTTTCCAAGACCTTTGTTTTTTACATCTCTGTCATCTCTTACAGTGAATGCTTCAATAGATTCAGGATCAAGCTCATTTCTTCTTCCAAACCTTACATTTAAGTCAGCAACTATTGCAACAAGATAGAATGAATCTGAAGATCCTCTTGAAAAAGCAATCTCTTCCATGCTTCTAAAGCCCGTAATGACCACCTTGTCATATGTTTGGGCTTTTTCCATTGTTTTTCTTATGATAATGTCCATACCATATTGCTTTCGCCATTCATCTCCCAATAAAGACCTGTTGTCTTTTGTCGGCTCCATTCCTCTTCTTACGAGCTCGTCAGCAAGAACATCACTCATGTTAAGCTTTGAAAAACCATAGTTAGAAACAAGATAGTCTGCAAAAGCATCTTTTCCAGCTCTTGCCAAAGCAGTAACTCCGATTATCATTGTTTTTCTCCCGAAGATTGCTCAAAATGGTCTGCTATTTCAATAAGCTCATCCATGGCATAATATTTTATGCGGCCGTTAGCCATCTTCGCAACAACCCTAACTATTTTTGCATTGATTATTTCCCTGGCGCACATGCTGCAAGGTACTCCGTCAATTAGTTTATGCCCTTTGCCTCCTTTTTCACCGCAAAGGTAAAGTGTTGCGCCTTCTGCACCTCCTTTTTTGCCTGCATCCAATATTGCATTTACTTCTGCGTGAATGCTCCTGCATGTTTCATATTGCGTACCTGAAGGAATGTTCAATCTCTCCCGTATGCAATAGCCCCTCTGAAGGCAATCCTCAAGCCCGGAAGCAGCACCATTATATCCTTCTCCAAGAAATACTTTGTCTCTTGCAATTACAGCCCCAAATCTTCTTCTAAGGCATGTCGCCCTTTTTGAAAATTCTCTTGCCACATTCAGAAACGTTTGATCCCAGCTTAACCTATACTCCCCCATAAGCCAAGGAATATTTCATATATTTATTAATGTTTGTATAAGAATTACTTCTTCTTAAACTTCTTAAGAATATCTGTCTTTCCTTTCCACTCAAGAGCTTCCCTTAAAACATCCTCTATTGTAGAGACAGGAATTACTTTCACTTTCTTTGCATCTTCCTTTGAAAGCAATACATCCTTTTCATTTGCGCTTGGAATCAAAACCCTTGCAATGCCTGCTTCAATCGCTGCTTCCACTTTGGCAGTAACCCCTCCGACAGCAAGAACCTCCCCTCTTACAGACAATGAACCAGTCATTGCAGTGTCCTGGCGAACAGGAACATTCTTCAAAGCAGAGATGATTGAAGCTGCAACTGCTATTGAAGCTGAATCCCCTTCAACACCCTCATGGGTCTGTATGAACTGTGTAAAGATATCATACTTCTCCCTCAAGTCCTCTCCTAGGTATTTCAAGATAATAGCTGAAACATTCTTTACAGCTTCTTTTGCAATCTCTCCCAACCTTCCTGTTGCAACAAACTCTGTTTTTTTGCCGCCAGGTGTTACCTCTGATTCTATAGGCAATACAATGCCTGAGTAAGCAGAATCCCCTCCAATCACAGCCAGACCATTAACCCTTCCAACCAAGCTTCCTTTTGTGACAATAACCTGGTACTTCTTCTTCTGCTCAATATACCTGTCAGCAAGCTGCTGCTCTAATGGCCTTGCTAATGACTTTGCTTTTTCTATGTGGATTGGCTCAGTAACCTTTGCGCCCTCTTCCAAAGCCAAATCACCGGCAGCCCTTACAATGCCTCCAAGCTCCCTAAGCCTGACTGTAAGCTTTCCAGCCATGCCTGCAAGCTTTCTTGCCTCGTGCACAATCCTTTCAACAGCATCCTTGGAAAAAGGAGGTATCTTACCGTCCTTGACAACTTCCTGCGCAACAAACACAGCTATCTTTTCCCTGTTTGGCTCATTATCATCCATCTTGTCATTCAGGTATACCTCATAGCCATACCCTCTTATCCTTGACCTTAACGCAGGGTGCATGTGCTTTATGGAATCCAAATTGCCAGCAGCAATCAAAGAGAAATCAGCAGGAACCGGCTTGCTTCTTGTCATTGCGCCTGAAGAGCGCTCAGACTGCCCTGTAATGGGATATTTCTTTTCCTGCATCACAGTAAGTATCTCCTGCTGCGTGTGCGAAGCAAAGGTGCCCATCTCGTCAATAAACAATACTCCTCCGTTTGCCCTGTGAATCATTCCCGGAATCAATCTTAGGTATGGCGGAGTGCCTAACCCCCCTGACTGCAGGGGATCATGAAGTACATCACCTAAAAGCGCACCTGCGTGCGCGCCTGTCGCGTCTATGAAGGGCGCTTTCTTTGTGTCTGAATTATCAATTAAAAGCTTTGGCACCATTATTTCCTGCTTTCCGCCCATTCTTTTATTCAGATTAATGAAAATCATAAAGCCGATAATCAATATCATGCTTGTAATCATTGATGCTGCATATATTGTTGGATTGTCAAACGGGAAAATCTGCTTTGAATACAAATAGTAAGGAAGCAAAGAAGCAATCAAAACAAAAGCAAGCAGGAGGTAGTTCATGTTCTTCAATGAGCCCATTGCAGCAACTTTTGCCTTGTTAACAAAAAGCTTTCCCTGCCCTTTTGGCATTGTTCTTATCAAAGGCACATTATCATCAACAAGATTAGGAAATGCAAGCACATCAACCAGCTTCTCGTTTGGCAATAATTCTGCCAATGCCTGGCCTAACATTGATTTTCCTGTTCCGGATTCACCTATTAAAAGTACGTTCCTGCGCTGCCTTGCGGCTTTCCTTATTATGTTAATTCCTTCTTCCTGCCCTATAATCTGCTCTGATATCTTCTTTGATACATGTATATCCGCTGTTGTCTTGTATTTCAATGCCATTCTCACTTCGCCTTGCTATGTTCGAGGTATTCGAAAATACTTCGCATTTTCGGACCTTGATTTGCCTCTAACGATTATAATCTTGCTGTTAGTTTAAAAAGCTTATCTATTGAAAAAAGAGCAAAAATAAAAGAATTACATTACTTCTTCTTCAGAAACAACTACAAAGTCGCCGACAGCAACAACAGCGCTGAAAGGAATCATCCAGTTGCCGCGCTTGTCTTTTTCAAGGTTAAGCGCATCAACATAAGGAGTAGGGCTCCTCAGCAATATGTGCATCAGCTCGCCTGTCCGTGTCTCGAAGGTAATGTTACCAACTTCGCCAAATTTCTTTCCTGATTTTGTAACTACTGTCTTACCAATCAGGTGCTTTGAATATTTTTTATCGTCTTCCGGCATAATTTTCCCTCCATTTATATGGTAAAATCCGTTAATAAGCTATGTATAGATACTCCCTTATAAATCTTTCTGAATACAGGCAGAAGAGTTATGCTTAAATAGTGCCATTCTTTTGTAATGAGTATGTTTGAGAATATACCTAAAATAGAGAAGCCGGAATTTTATATAGAGCTGGGCATGAGGTCTGCAAAAAGATATGCGTCCTCGAGAAAGCTCAGGGAAAAGGTAAAATCAAGGAGAATAGCTGAGCTTGAAATAATAAAAGCAGATGCCTTCACAAGAAGTGTAGGGGGCTGCATAGGAAAAATCTGCTCCTCATTTCCGACAATAGACCAGCTCCCTATTTTTTACAAAGAACTGCTTGAAGCAATGGTTGGCATAAACGAGCTCAAGGTTTCTATCGCGAGAATGCAAGGGGCTGCTGAAAAAATAGAAAGCATGGCAATGGATTACAAAAAGAGAATAAAATCTTCCGATACAGAGTACATAGCCAAAAAAAAGCGTGAATTTTACGGAAGGGCCTTCTCCATGCTTAAAAAATCAAAAGCCGCCTTTAGTTTTGCAGAAAATGCAAGAAAAGACTTAAGGCAGTTTCCTTCAATAAAAACAAAAATACTTACAATCTGTATTTGCGGCTACCCTAATGTTGGGAAAAGCACCTTGCTAAGCAAGCTTACAGGCTCAAGGCCGGATATCGCCCCTTATGCATTCACGACAAGGCAGCTGATGATAGGGTATATAGCAAATAAAATACAAATAATAGACACACCAGGGAACTTTAAAGAGGATTTTAAGAAAATGAACTGGATTGAAAAACAATCCTATCTTGCAATAAAGCACCTTTGCAAGAAAATAATCTATGTATTTGACATAACAGAAACCTGCGGGTTCACAATATCACAGCAAGAGGAGCTTTTCAACAAGCTTGTCAAAAAATTCAGGGCAAAGCAATTTAGTATTTATTTAAGCAAATCAGATATGGGGCTGGATAAAAAACAAGAGTTTGAAGATAATAATAAAAACCACAAAATATTTGATGATGCAGATAAATTAAAAGCATTTCTTCTGGAAGACTAAAAACCCAGACACACACACCTTTTTTTCCTATGGAAACCAAGTATAAAACCATAAATAAGCCTTAAGACACCAATATTTCTAATGGAATGCTTGTTTTTGCTTTTCAATTGGAAGGAAATATTATAATAATATATAATAAAACTAAAAGATAAATAAGAAAAGAAAGGTAAAAACCCTGTTTTTTGTGTTTATGTTTATTTTAACTCGTCAAAAGCTATTTTTTGCCTTTTGTTTTATTTTAAGCTTTTCGGTTATATAATATATATATTATAATATATATTATATAGTATATGTATATATATACAAAGAAAACATACACTAAAAATGTTTTTTCCATTTTCCATAGGAAACAGAGGTATCACTCTCAAATTTTGGCTTTAGCCAAAAAGACAAAAGACTCTCCAAAAGAAATAGAGGTTTGATTATCTATATTACATCATAATAATTGCAGTATAACAATGCTTAAAAACATAATAAGTCTATTTCAAGGCATGACTGAAAAGCTAACTTCTTTTTTTGAGGAATATCTTCAGAAAGAATCTATTTTTAAAGACAAGCCAGTTCTTCTTTCAAGCCATACGCCAGAGATAATGCCCCATCGTGATCCTGAAATAGAAAAAATAGCGGCAATCCTTGCTCCGTCATTAAAGCTGGAAAAACCATCCAACCTTTTTATCTACGGCACAACAGGCACCGGGAAAACAGTTGTCACAAAATATGTTACTTCAAAAATGCAAGAGATAACAGAAAAAACAAATGCAGGGTTAAAGATATACAGCATAAATTGCAAGCTGAAAAAGGTTGCTGACACTGAGTACAGGCTGATAGCAGATGTTGCAAGGACGGTGTTTAATGAAAATATTCCTGAAACAGGGCTATCAACAAACGAAGTATACAAGACTTTTGTAAATGCGCTTGACAAGGAAAGGATACTTCTTATAATGGTGCTGGATGAAATAGACAGCCTTGTGGACAAGATAGGCGACGAGATATTATATAATCTTACAAGGCTTAACTCTGAGCTGAAAAGAAGCCAGCTTTCAATCATCGGAATATCAAACAAGCTTGATTTCACAGACCACATGGATGCAAGGGTGAAAAGCTCGCTTTGCGAGGAAGAGCTGCAGTTCTTTAAATACAATGCAGTGCAAATACTTGACATCCTGAAAGAAAGGTCTAACACGGCCTTTAGGGAAGGCACAATAGCAGAAGGTGTTTTGGAAAAATGCGCAGCGTATGCAGCAACCCACGGGGATGCGCGAAGGGCGATAGATTTGTTGAGGGTGGCTGCAGAGCTTACAGAACGAAAAAACGAAACAAAGATTACAATTAGCTGTCTTGACGAGGCAGATGAAAAGCTTGACAATGACAAGTATTATGATGCTGTAAGGATGATGCCAAAGCATTCTCAGATGGTTCTTTTGTCGCTCTTTGACCTTTGCTCGCAGAGCAAGGACAAGCCGGTTTTAAGCGGGAATGCCTATGATGCTTACAAAACCCTTTGCGCCAACCTGAAATATAAATTCCTTACACAGCGCATGTTCTCCAATCTATTGGGGGAAATGGAACTGCAGGGCATAATCCAAGCGAAAATAGTCAGCCACGGCAGGTATGGCAGGACAAGGCACCTTTGCCTCGGCATCCCTCCTTCAACCGCTCCTAAAATAGAAAGGTTGCTTAGAGAGGGGCTGGGTGTATGAGCGATACTTCACAAATGGTTTCTGCATTTATGGAAAAGAACATTTTTCTTAGCCCGGAATATGCTGAGAGGATTGCATCTGAAAAAGGCGAATCTCTTTTTGGCATGGTTTCAGGAATCATGCGCAGGGACTCTCCATTGCTTTTGAACAGCGAAGATGCCTTTAAAGAGATTTTTCCGCAGGAAGCCCCCCTAACCTCTGTTTCTATCTTAAGCTCTTATGACAAGGAGGCAAAAAAAAAAGAAGTAAGGCATTTTGTTGCTTATTTAAAGGCCAGGTATGGCTTGCTAAAAAATATTCTTATGAACAGGCTTGAGCTGCAGGGTTCTATATCAATAAAAAGAGCCACTGAAAAAAAGTCAATGGAACGCATATCACTCATTGGAATGGTGCTTGAGAAGAACATAACAAAAAACAACAACATATGCTTTTTGCTTGAGGATACAACAGGCACTATGAAAGTAATAGTGAAAAATAACAACAGGGATGCTTTTGAAGCTGCCAAGGAAATACTGGAAGATGAAGTTATTGGGCTGGTGGGCGGTTGCAACGGTGATGTTCTTTTTGCCAACCAAATTATTCTTCCGGACATGCCCATCATGGAATACAAAAAATGCCCTGATGATGTTTCAGCCGCATTTATCTCTGACATGCATATCGGCTCCACTTTATTTCTCAGGAACGAATTTTCCAGTTTTATTGAATGGATTAACGGTGAGGTTGGCAGTGATGAGCAAAAAACCGAAGCCCTTAAAATAAAATACCTGTTTATTGCAGGAGATGCTGTTGACGGAATAGGGATATACCCCGGGCAGGAAGAAGAGCTTGACATAAAAGACATAGAACAGCAGTATGCTGAATGCGCAAGATACCTCTCAAGGATAAGAAAAGACATATCAATAATGATTTGCGGCGGCAACCATGATGCGCTGCGCATATCAGAGCCCCAGCCTGGTTTGGACAGGAATTATGCAAAATCGATTTATGAGATTCCAAATGTGACTGTTGTTTCAAACCCTTCCTTAATCAACATACACGCTGTAAAAGGATTTCCAGGATTAAATGTGCTGATGTATCACGGCTTTAGCTTTGATTATTATGTTGCCAATGTAGAGAATATAAGATTAAACGGAGGATACGACCGCGCAGACCTTGTTATGAAGCTTTTGCTCCAAAAAAGGCACCTTGGGCCGGCGCACAAGTCAACTCTTCATGTTCCTGATGAGGAAACAGACCCTCTTGTGATAGGTGTTTTGCCTGATATTTTTGTAACAGGCCATATTCACAGGACAGCTGTCAGCTCTTACAAGAGCACAACACTTATTTCAAGCTCATGCTGGCAGACAAAAACCGCTTTTCAGGAAAAAACAGGGCACAATCCGCAGCCGGCAAGGGTGCCTGTTGTTAACCTGAAGACAAGGGAAATAAAAGTAATCAAATTCACAGACAAGTAAGCAATTGAACGAGGAACGACATGGAAGCAAGCCTAAAAATGCAGGAATATTTCAGGAAGATTGATGAAGAAGTGAATAAAGTGTATGCCTTTGCAAATGAAGCAAAAGCAAAGGGGTTTGATCCGGACATAAAAGTAAGGGTTCCTCTTGCAAAAAATATGGCAGAAAGGGTTGAAGGGCTTATTTCCACTGTCGCGCCTGAGATTGTTGGAAAAGGTGTTGTTGAAAGGATAGGCGAGCTGGAAAAGCAGTATGGGCTGCAGGACTGGAGAGTGGCTTTGAAAATAGCAGAGGAAGTGGCTTTTGAAAAATTCTGCAAATTTTCAGATAAGATAAAGGCGATTGAAACAGGAATAAGGATTGGGTTTGCTTATGTTACAGTTGGCGTTGTTTCTTCTCCTCTTGAGGGTTTTGCAGGGATAAGGCTTACAAAGAGAAATGATGACGGCAAGGAGTATTTTGCTTTATTCTATTCAGGTCCTGTAAGAAGCGCAGGAGGCACAGGCGCCGCTGTGTCTGTTCTGATTGCGGATTATGTAAGGAAAAAAATGGGATACGCGCAGTACGATCCTGATGAAACTGAAGTAAAAAGGGCGTGCATTGAGGTTTCTGATTATCATGAGCGTGTCACAAATTTGCAGTATCGCCCTTCTGATGAAGAAGTTGCATTTATGTCTTCTCATTTGCCTGTGCAGATAGAAGGTGACGGCACAGCAGAGATTGAAGTAAGCAATTACAAGGGTCTGAGCAGGATTGAAGCAAACAGAATAAGAGGCGGATTTTGCCTTGTTATTGCAGAATGCCTTTCAGCAAAAGCAAAAAAGCTATGGAAGCAGCTATCCAAATGGGGCAAGGACTTTGATTTGGAGCAGTGGAATTTTCTTGCAGAGTTTCTTGAGCTGCAGGATAGGGTTAAGGCAAAAGGAGCTGTTGCAAAAAAGGAAACCAAAGAGCAGATACTTCCGGACTACACATTCATCAAAGACCTTGTTGCAGGAAGGCCTATTATTGCTTACCCTTTAAGAAATGGGGGTTTGAGGCTTAGGTATGGAAGGGGGCGTGCTTCTGGCTTGTCTTCTGATGCAATTAATCCAGCCACAATGTTCATACTTGACTCATTTATTGGGATTGGAACCCAGCTTAAGACAGAAAGGCCCGGCAAGTCAACCACAATCTCTGTCTGCGACTGCATAGACGGGCCAATAGTAAAGTTGAACAACGGCAGTGTTAAGCGCATTGAAACAATTGAAGATGCAAAGCAGTATAACAAGGATGTTGCTGAGATAATTTATCTTGGGGATGTGCTTGTTAATTACGGTGATTTCCTAAACAGGGGGCATAAGCTTGTGCCTTGCGGATTTAATGAAGAGTGGTGGGGGCTTTGCATTGAAAAAGCGCTTGTTGAAAAAGGAAAGGATGCTGCTGAAGCAGGTGTTAAGGATATTCTTGAAAAGCCTATAACTGCAAAGGTTTGCCTGAAAGATGCATTGGAGATTTCAAAATCCCTTGGAGTTCCTCTGCACCCAAGATGGATATATTACTGGAACACATTAAGCAAAGAGCAGTTTTCTGCTTTATATGCTTCGCTTTTGTCAGCTGCTGTTGAGCCTGGAAAAGTGATTCTTTCTGCTCCTGACGAGACAACAAAAAGAGCATTGGAGCTGATTGGAATTCCACATACTTCTGTTTCAAAAGAGCACGTTGTTATTGAAGGGGATGATGCAGATGCATTGGTAGCAAACCTTGGCAATCTCCAGTCAAAACCAGAAGGAGAAAGCATTCTTGACATGGTAAACAGTGCGTCTTCTGTTAAAATCAAGGATAAGCTTGGCACATTCATCGGCGCAAGAATGGGAAGGCCTGAAAAAGCTAAGATGAGAAAGCTGAAGAGCAGCCCCCATGTGCTCTTTCCTGTCGGAGATGAAGGGGGAAGGCTTAGGAGTTTTCAGGCTGCTTTGGAAAAAGGAAAGGTGACTGCGCAGTTTCCGATAAGATACTGCAAGAAATGCGGTAAAAAAACAGTTTATCTTATGTGCGAGGAATGCGGCGGAGAATCTGAATTAAAATATTTCTGCCCCAAATGCAACAAGGAAACCGATGAATCTTCCTGCCCCACACACGGGGAATGCCTTCCTTTCAAGAAAGAATCAATTGACATAAATTCTTATTATAACAGGGCGCTTAAAAAATCGAAATTGCAGCACTTTCCAGAGATAGTTAAAGGCATAAGGGGAACCTCAAACAAGGAGCACATACCGGAGCATATACTTAAAGGTATTTTAAGGGCAAAGCACAATATCTGCGTAAACAAGGAAGGCACGATAAGATATGATATGACTGAAATGAGCTGCACACATTTCAAGCCGTGCGAAGTAGGGGTTTCTGTTGAAAAGATGCGTGAGATGGATTATACAGAAGACTGTTACGGCAAGCCTCTTGAAAACCCTGAGCAGATACTTGAGCTGAAGGCGCAGGATGTTATCCTTCCTGCATGCGAGGATGCTCTTGAAGAAGGCGCTGACAATGTGCTTTTTCGTGTTGCGAACTTCATAGACGATATGCTTGTTTTGCTTTACGAACAGAAGGCATATTATAATCTTAAAACAAAACAAGAATTAGTTGGACATTTATGCGTTGCAATGTCCCCGCATACAGCGGCAGGCATTGTTTGCAGGATAGTTGGCTTTTCAAAAACCCAGGGGTTTCTTGCGCATCCTCTTTTGCACTGCATTATGCGCAGGGATTGCCTTGCTTATGAAACAACATTGCCTATTTTCGATGGGGTGAAATGGAATCTAGCAAAGATAGGAGAGGTTGTAGAAAAACTTAATCCAACAAGAAGGGTTGACTTTTATGGAACTAAGGCTGTTAAGGTAAAAGGATTTAAAACGCTGGGGCTAAATGTTCATACGAGGAAGCTTGAGGAAGTGGCAATAAGAGATTTTACAAAACATGCTAAAAGAAATATTATTAAAATAAAATTAGAGGAGGGCAGGAGCATAAGGGTTACAGAAAATCATGCCTTTTGCATAAAAAAAGGAAAAAGGTTAGAACGAAAAGAAGCCAAAGACCTTTTGGTTGGAGATGAATTGCTGCAGCCAATATCAACAAAGGTCAAGGAAACTGATTTTTCTCACTTTAATCTTTTTGAAATATTTTCCGGAAGAAAAAATGTTGTGGCAAGGGGAATTAAGGGTAATGTGATTAATGCTGTAAGGAAGATAAGCAAGCCTCTTGTAAGGAAAAGAGCAAGTGTCTCAAAATCCGTCTTGGACAATTATCTTGCTCGGGACAGTTTTCCTCTTGATTTTCTGAATAAAATGGATGAGTCTTTTGGAATGAAATTTTCTTTAAAAAATGCAAGAATCGCCGTAAAACGCGATACTGTTGAGTTAAAGCCATTTATAGAATTAAACAAAGATGTTCTTTGGTTGATAGGGCTTTATGTCGCAGAGGGATATTCAAGGGCAAAAGAAGGAAAAAAAGGACTGTTTCAGGTTGACTTTGCAGCAACTGAGAAGGAAATAAGGGATAAAATCATAAAAATTTGCAAAATGAATTTTGGATTACTCCCCAGCTATATCTCAAAAGAGCACATAGTGTTCTCAAGCATGCTCCTGTACGAGCTCTTTATTGACTTTTTAGGGTGTGGAAAAAAGGCTTATGGAAAGAAGGTGCCATCTTTATTCTTGTCACTTCCGCTGAAAAAATTGAGGCATTTTATTTCCGGATATTATGATGGAGACGGCTCTGTTTCTCTTTCAGATGCAAGAGTAACATGTGATTCTGTCAGTAATGAACTTTTAGCAGGTATTGAATTCTGCCTTTCGCGTTTTGGGATATATACGAAGAGGCATACATATAGGCACAAGCCCGGAGCAAAAGTAAGTTCCTTCTATATAAGGAAGGGGAGAAAAATTCCGGAATTTGAAGTCACAAAGCTGATTGTTCCGAGCAGCTTTTTTGTCAGATTCTACAAAGAAATTGGTTTCTCTTTGGCACGAAAGCAGAATATTTTAAAACAACTTGTAAATAAGACCAAACCTTATGGAATGAAGATAAAACACGACACCTATTATGTATATCCGCGTGTAGTATCTGTTGAGAAAGAAAGAGCAGAAGAAACATATTGCCTTAATGTTGAGAACCATATCATCTTTCCAAATAACATATCGACTTACCAATGCGACGGAGATGAAGCAGCTGTGATGCTTTTGACAGACCACTTGCTTAACTTCTCAAAAAAGTTTTTGCCGAACACAAGAGGCGCGACACAGGACGCTCCTTTGCTTATTACAACAAAGCTAATACCTGCTGAGGTTGATGATATGGTGTTTGACATGGACACTGCATGGAAATATCCTATTGAGCTTTATGAGGCGGCAGAGCAGTACAAGGCTCCTTATGAGGTAAAAGGGATTGAGATATTCAGGCAAAGGCTGGGAACAGAGGGGCAGTATGAAGGCATGGGTTTTACGCACGACACATCTGATTTCAATATGGGTGTCCTGTGCAGCGCATACAAGTCAATACCTTCAATGAAAGAAAAGGTGACGAAGCAAATGATCCTTGCAGAGAAAATAAGGGCTGCTGATGCTGATGACACTGCGCGCCTTATAATAGAAAGGCATTTCATAAGGGATATCAAAGGCAACCTTAGGAAATTTTCAACGCAGCAGTTCAGATGCGTTGGCTGTAATGCAAAATACAGAAGGCCCCCTTTGCAAGGGCATTGTTTGAAATGCGGGGGAAAGATAATTTTCACAATATCCCACGGCTCTGTGATAAAGTATGTGGAACCTGTTGATGATTTGATAAGAAAGTATAATGTTCCTGCTTACTTGAGGCAGACTGTTGAAATTACCAAGAAAAGAATTGATTCTGTGTTTGGAAGGGATGCAGAAAGGCAGGAAGGGCTTAACAAGTGGTTCTAAATTTCTTTTCTTATGTTTTCAGCTATTGATTCTGCATATTGGCTTGCGTTTTCTTTTGCTTCCACCATAACTCTTAACAGCATTTCAGTGCCTGAGTATCTTACAAGAATTCTCCCCTTGTTTTTTAATTCATTTTCTGTTTTTTGTATAAGGGGATATGTTTTTAGGGTTTTGATTTCCTTCTTTTCTTTGACAGGCACATTTATCAGCACCTGGGGATATTTTTTCATGCCTTCTGCGAGTTCTGAAAGGTTTTTTTTGTAGGTTTGCATTGCTTTCACTATCTGCAGCCCGCAAATAATGCCATCTCCTGTTGTTGAATAGTCTGCAAGTATAATATGCCCTGACTGCTCTCCACCGAGGTTATATCCTTGCTTTTTCATTTCCTCTATGACATACTTGTCCCCTACAATTGTTTTCACAACAGAAATATCCTCTTTCTTTACTGCTTCATCAAATCCTGCATTGCTCATGACTGTCGCAACAACTGTGTTCTTGTTTAATTTATTATTGTCTTTGAGAAGCTTTGCGCAGATGTAAAGGAGGTAATCGCCGTCAAGCTTGTTTCCTTTTTCATCTACAACTATAATTCTGTCTGCATCACCGTCCAATGCTATTCCAAGGTCTGCTTTTTGTTTTATGACTTCTTCTCTTAATCTGTCTGTGTGCAGTGCACCACAATTGCAGTTGATGTTATTTCCATCAGGCTGGTTGTGTATTGCAGTAACTTCTGCATTTAATTGCTCAAATATCTCTTTTGCAACAGTGCACGCAGCGCCGTTTGCGCAGTCTATTACAATCTTTAATCCTTCTAATGTGCCTCCCAAAGAACTTTTTGCAAACTTAATGTAGTCTTCCTTTGCATTTTCATAATTTTCAATAAATCCTTTCTTATTTTGAAAATTTAGGCTCATCAGCTTTTCTATTTCTTCCTCATCCTTGTCTTCAAGCTTGAATCCTTCTGAAGAAAACACTTTTAGCCCATTGTCTTTTGGAGGATTATGCGATGCCGAGATCATGATTCCTGCATCTGCTTTTAATTTTTTCGTGAGGTAAGCAACAGCCGGTGTTGGAAGTGTGCCTAATAAGACAGCTTTTCCCCCTGCCTTACATATGCCTTCTGCAACTGCTTTTTCAAAATCATTGCCGGATATTCTTGTATCCCTTCCTATAACTATTACTGGTTTTTCTTTTTTTGAGAACAATGCAACTGCAGACCCTAGCTTTTCTGCAATATCAAGAGTGACTGGGTGCTTGTATGCCTCTCCCCTTATGCCGTCTGTGCCAAATAATTCCCTCATTCTTCCTGAGAAATAAGATGGTTGTTTTTATATTTAACTCATTTAGAATCTTGAAGCTGTGCTGCCCTTCCTGCTTTATACTCCTTATATCTGTCGTAATCAAACAAATGCTGGCTCAAGGAACGCCCGTTGCAAATGCACCACATTGCCTGCGCAATCGGATAAGATATGTCAAGCACAGTAATATTTGGATATTTCTCCCTGTCAGGAATAAGGATGCTTTCTGTTGTAACAAGTTTTATGCCTTCATTAAGAAGTTTGTCTTTAGCTGTTCCGCTCAGGACAGGGTGTGTGCAGTATGAACTAATATCTTTTGCACCTTTTGCTTTCAGGACCTTTGCTGCCTCTACCAAAGTCCCCCCTCCGTCAACAAGGTCATCAGTAAGAATGCAATGCGAGCCCACAAGGCTTTCATCAGTTATGATCCCTCTTACTTCTGAAACACCCGGTCTTACTCTTCTTTTGTCAACTATTGCAAGCGGCCTTTCGAAGTATGTTGCATAATCGCTTGCGCGCTCGGCGCTTCCGTGGTCTGGCGCAACAAAAACAACTCTGCCCATATCCCCCATAAGGTTGCTCTCAGTATATTCAGCAAATATCACAAAGCTGTCAAGTTCTTCAAATCCTGTAATTGCTTCATCATAGAAACCTTCTATCTGCTTGAAATGAGGGTCAAGGTTTATTACCATATTTGCACCAGATGCTTCTGTTTTTTTTGCATATACTTTTGCAGAGATTGGACACCTTATTTTTTTCCCTTCCCTCTTTGCTCTCCTATCTTGTCTTTGATAAGGCATATAAGGGAGAACATTGGTAATTGTGCTGGCTCGGCTTCTTCTAAGCGTATCATTTAATACGAACAGCTCGTCATATCCTGCGGATGGTTCATATACAAGCATATCCAGGGTAGGTCTGCTTATTTTATTTTTATCCCATTTAACAGGGCATATATTAAAGGATTTAAAAAGGAAAACATCCCTTCCTCTTACATTGCATACGATCCTTGGATCTATTTCTCCATTGCCAAACCGGTTTATGGATAATCCGTCCGGATTGAAAGGTGTCAAGCCTCCATATATCTCGTCTCTTTTTGAAAGTTCCTCATACACGCGCTCTGCAAGGCTTATGCTTCCGTAATCTGCAAGAAGTATTACTTTTCGGAAATCTTCGCCCATAATGCAGGAGAATTACTTATAGTATAAAAACTTTGCTTACGGAAGGCACTGTCTGAAAAGTGAGTGATAGACCTTATAAGGGGAAAACACCCTATTTTAATTGCTAAAACGAGGTGTTTTCCAATGACAGAAATACATACAACCTTTTTTAACTTTTCGGAAGTC
>Ga0180009_10001641_pt1 | contig 27146 bp, 27 predicted proteins | sample OS_PC_MetaG_FD_123537 | JGI IMG/M metagenome (GOLD analysis project Ga0180009, IMG submission 123537) | Groundwater microbial communities from the Aspo Hard Rock Laboratory (HRL) deep subsurface site, Sweden - OS_PC_MetaG | ecosystem: Environmental > Aquatic > Deep subsurface > Groundwater... | reverse complement strand
GGGCCCTGTTCAACGAACGCATCCACTTCCGCCTGGCGGGCAACCAGTTCTTGCCCTTTAGCCCCGAGCAGCTGGAGGCCAAACGCATCCAGGCAGAGCGGGAGCAGGCCCGCCAGACCCAGGTGGCCGCCGGGGTGGACTTCCTCAAAGGCCTGCCCAGCGACGGCCCCATGCCCGAGGCCCCGCCGGAGCTGGCCCAAATGCTCGTCGAATACCTGGTGTTCCAGGAGGACGCCTCCCAGGCCAAACTGGCCAAGGAGGTGGTGTCCGGGGCCGAGGTGGGCGGTCCCAAGAAGCTCTACCGCCTGCTGGTGGACCTGGGGGTTTTGCAGCCCCACCACAATCTAGAGCTTATCCGACAGGGCATCAGCCAGGAGTTTTCCCCCGAGGTGGCGGCCCAGGCCGACGCCTTGGACCCGGCCCAGTGCATGGGCCAGGAGCGCACCGACCTCACCAGCCTGTACACCTTCACCATCGACGGCAACTTCACCACCGATTTTGACGACGCCCTGTCCTTTGAGCCCGACGCGGGCGGCGGAGGCACGGTGGGAGTGCATATCACCGACGCCGGGGCCATCATGCCGGCCCAGGGCCCCCTGGAGGACGAGGCGCGCCTCAGGGCCACCTCCCTGTACCTGCCCGACGACCGCCTGCCAATGCTGCCCCCGCGACTCAGCGAAGACCAACTCTCCCTGCGCCAAGACGAGCTGCGCCCCGCTCTTTCGGTGTTGGCCCGCCTGGACAGCGAGGGCCGTCTCATCGACTATCGCCTGGAGCGCAGCCTGCTGAAGGTGCATAAGCGCCTGACCTACGACGAAGCCGACGGCATGCTGGAGAGCGATCCGCGCCTGGCCGGACTGCACGCCCTGTGCCACGCCCTACGCCGCCGCCGGGGCGAGGCGGGAGCCTATTTCCTGCCCCTTCCCGAGGTGCTGGTGGGGGTGGACCCGGCCACCAAGGAGGTGTGGGTGCGCCGGGTGGACCGCAACGGCCCCAGCCGGGAAATGGTGGCCGAAACCGCCATCCTGGCCAACTGGCTCTTCGCCCTGTTTTTGGCCGATTCCGGCGCGCCGGCCCTGTTTCGCACCCAGGCCAAGCCATCCGAGCCCATCGAGGATGGCGATCCTAGCGACATCTACCACCATTTCAAGCAGCGCCGCCTGCTTAACCGGGTGGAGATAACCACCAAGCCAGGCCTGCACTCCAGCCTGGGAGTGCATCCCTACACCCACGCTACCAGCCCCATCCGCCGTTACCTCGACCTGGTGATGCAGCGTCAATTGGGCAGCATCCTATGCGGAGGCCCGCCCACCTACAGCGCCAAGGAGTTGGAAGAAGTGGCCATGGAGGTGGGACCCGCGGTGCGCCGGGCCATGCGGGTGCGCCAGGTGCGCCAGCGCTACTGGCTCTTGCAGTGGCTGCGCCAGCGCCAGGACCAGCCCCAACCGGCGGTGGTCATGGAGCGCCAGATGCGGCGCTGGCAACTGCTGCTCACCGACATCATGATGCTGGTGAACATCCCCATCCGCTCCGGCCAACAGATGGCTCCCGGCCAGGAGGTGGAGCTGATGGTGGAGCGGTCGGACCCCTTCGAGGACATCCTCAGGGTGAAGCTGGTCTGACTAGAGGTTGGTTTACACCGACCCACTTAGGGGTCTTAAGAGTAAAGAAAAAACCTGAAAGCCGGCTGACGCTTGGGCAACGAATCGCTGTCCCCTGCAAGAGTCCGACGTACGGGCAAAGACAGTCATGACAGGCAAAGGAGTTCATGACCCCCCAGCCCGCCTAACACCCGCGTCCAACGCGGCCATCGGTGCCGGACGGCGGGACGGGCGGCGGCCAGAGTGGCGGGCCAACCCCAAACCGCGTTTTCCCCTTCCCTACCTCTTTTCTTGGAAGCTATCCTGTCGGCGGACTTACTCGTTACCGGTCCAAAGGACGCCAAGTCCTTGTGCCTGGAACGATACCCCAGCCTACATCGAGGCCTGAGCGATGCCGGCAACGCAGCCCACGGGCGTCCGGCGAAGCCGGGCTACTCCATCTGATTTTGCTTGCCGCTGAGGTGCTCTATCTCAATGCGGATCACGGCCAGGCCCTTGACCTTCTCCGGGGGAAAACTCATGTCGCCGTCATAGCCGCACTGGCGGGCGATGGCCTCCAGCCCGGCGTTCTTCTCGGCCATGTCCTCCACCAGCGAGGCCCGGCCCAGGCCCACCACGCTGCGGTAACGGACGTCCCACTTGCAGGGGTTGGGAGCGCTCATCAACTCCACCGTCTCCATCACCGTGAAACTCACCTGGGGGTTTTCGGCCAGGATCTCCATCTTCAGGCCCTTGGGGCCGGTGTGCATGTAGATTTTGCCGTCCAGGCAGCCGTAGTTCATGGGCACCACGTAGGGCTGGCTGCCTTGACACATGGCCAGGCAGAGGATGTTGCCCCGCTCCAGGATGGCCTGGGCTTGCTCGTTGAACTGCTTGTCGGTCTTGCGCAAGGGCCGCCGCATTCTCAGGCCTCCTTCATGGTCTGTTGAATTATTTTTTGCCAGGCCGGGGCCTGGGCTTGCCAGGTGAATTTTTCGGCCAGGGGCCGGTAGTTTTCGCGCCGCGTTTGCTCGGGCAGCCGGGCCAGCGCCTCCAAGGCGGGCAGGAGCTGCCCCGGCTGGTACCGGAAACGCTCCGGATAAAGCTCCGGGTAGACCAGGGCGTCCGGCGCCAGGGGCCGGCAGCCGGCCCATACCGCCTCGGCCACGCTCAGTCCAAAATACTCCTGCCGGGCGGTGGAAACCACCACGTCGGCCCAAAAAAGCCAGCGCCAATATTCCGCCCTATCCTCCGCGTGACCCCATTGCACAATGTGTCGTCCTAGGGTCTTTTGGGCCGAGGCAAACACGGCAGGAGGCTTGGCCGGGGCCGGGCCCAACACCGCCACCTGGAAATCCAAGCCATCGGCGGCCAGCCTCTCCAAGGCGGCGAAGAACTGCTCCGGGTCCTTGTCCTGGGCCCAGCGATGGTTCCACACGATACGCAGCGGGCCGGTGCGGGGCTCACGGACTTGACCGTTTGCCTCGGTGGGATCGATGGGCATGGGCAGGGCGCCGCTCTTGGCCTCGATGTTGGCCGCCAAGCCCAAGGGCCGCATATCCGGCAGGCGGCTCACCAGCTCACGGGCCGCGCGCAAGAACTGGTCGCGATGGAAATTGGAGTTGAACACCACCCGGTGAGCGGCCCGGGCGCTGGTCAGGTTGCTGAAGGCCAGATACAGGTCGCGGTCCTGCTGGCTCTGGTCAGCCCGGCCCGGGGCGGGATAGGCCAGCTGGTTTTCGTGGAACACCACCAGGGCGGGCGCCTTGGCCAGGCTGGGGACCAGGCCTCTGAGTTCGGCCAGGCCCAGCATGTCCGAGCACACCAGACCCTCCCAGGGCCGGGCCAGGACTTCGGCCGCCTGATCGGCCAAAAAAGCCGCCGCCCCGCGCAGCCGCCAGCGCCAGTGCCGGCCGGGCAGGCCCAGCAGTGTCCAGCGGGCCGGAACATGAGCCATTAATCCCTGGGCGAAGGCGGCATGGGAGGCGGTGAGGTAGGGCTCCACAAACAAAAGACGCGGGCCGCTGGAGCCCACGTCTTGAATAAGCAGGTCGTTGGCCACAGGCTAGCGTATTACGCTCTTGGGCTTGTAATATCCGCCGGGCACGCTGGTGCAGGGGGCCACCAGACAGCCCCGGCCCAGTACGGTGCCCGGATTGGTCACGCTGTTGCAGCCGGTCTGGCAAAGGTCGCCCATGATGGCCCCGAACTTGCGGCGGGCCACGTGGTACATGGAGTCACCGGCCTTGAGATGATAAGGCCGCTCCAAAATTTTCAGGTTGGCCAGCTTGGTGCCCGCCCCCAGGTTCACCTCCCGGCCCAGGATGGAGTCGCCCAGGTAGGCGAAGTGGCCCGCCTTGGCCCCGTCCATCAGGATGGAATTTTTGATCTCCGTGGTGTGGCCCACCACGCAGCCCGCCCCCACCAGGCAGCCGCCGCGCAAATAGGCCCCCTGGCGCACCTCGCTGCCCGGGCCTATGTAGGTGGGGCCCTTGAGCAGGGCCCCGGGCTCCACCACCGCCCCGGGGGCTATGTGCACCTGGTCGTCCATGAACACCGCCCCGGCGTAGACCACCGCCGCGTCGTCCACTTCCTGGTCGTTCAACAAAACCCGCATTTGGCCCTTGGTGGGGTCGCCGCCCAGCAGCTTGAAGTCGCAGTCGAAAACCATCCCCCGATGTAATACCACGGTGCGGGGCAGCACTTCGCCGCCCCCGCGCAGCAGGGCGCCGGTGTGCCCGGCATGGTCCACCAAATCGCTGGTGTAGGCCTTGATGCGGTCCAGGGCATCCCAGACCAGGTCCATCCCTTTGAAAAGTTCCTTGAAGGTGGCCTCTTCCAGGTCGAACAGGTCTGCCGGAGATACCATGACTTCTCCCTACCAGTATTTGCGGACCTTGATGCCCCGCTCGGATAAATAGTCCTTGATCTGAGCCACGCTGTAGTGGCCGTAGTGGGTCATGGAGGCGATAAGGGCCGCGTCGGCCTTGCCCTCGGTGAGCACCTCGGCCAAGTGCCGGGGCTCCCCGGCCCCGCCGGAGGCGATCACCGGAATGGAAACTTGGCTGCTAATCAAGGCGGTGAGGGTCTTCTCGTAACCCTCCTGGGTGCCGTCGGCGTCTATGCTGTTCAGGCATATCTCGCCGGCTCCCAGGCGCTGGGCCTCCCGGGCCCACCACAGGGCGTCTATGCCCATGTGCTTGCGGCCGCCGTGGATGACCATCTCGTAGCCGCTGGGGATCTTCTCGCTCACCGGCACCTGGAGCACGTCCATGCCCAGCACCACGCACTGGCTGCCGAACTGCCGGGCCCCCTCGGCGATGATCCGGGGGTTGGTGACCGCCGAGGAGTTCACGCTGACCTTCTCGGCCCCGGCCATGAGCACCGCGCGCATGTCCTCCACGGTGCGCAGGCCCCCGCCCACCGAAAAGGGGATGAAGATGCGCTCGGCCACCCGGCGCACCACCTCCAGCATTATGTCCCGGGCCTCGTGGCTGGCGGTGATGTCGTAGAACACCAGCTCGTCGGCGCCCTCCCGGTAGTAGAACTCGGCCATCTCCACCGGGTCGCCGATGTCCACGTTGCCCTTGAACTTGATGCCCTTGGTGAGCTTGCCGTCGCGCACGTCCAGGCAGGGGATGATCCGCTTAGAGAGCATCGCCGGCCTCCTTGCCGTCCCAGGCCAGGAAGTTGTCCAGGAGCTTCAGCCCGGGCCGTCCCGACTTCTCCGGGTGGAACTGCACCGCCACCAGCGAGCCCCGGGCCACCGCTGAGGCGAAGGGGAAGCCGTAGTCAGTGACCCCGGCCACCAGATTATCGCCGTCCGGTTGCAAATAATAGGAGTGCACGAAGTAGAACTCCGCCTGTTCGGGGATGCCCGCGAACACGGGGTGCCGCTTTTTCCAACTCACCCCGTTCCAGCCCATGTGAGGCACCTTGAGGGGGTTGCCCGCCGTGTCGCGGTGGTCCACCGGGAAGCGCACCACCTTGCCGGGCATGAGCCCCAGGCAGCCGGTGAGGTCCTCCTCGCTGTAGTCGAAGATGATCTGGGTGCCGAAGCAGATGCCCAGAAACGGCTTGCCTTGGGCCACGGTATCGGCCAGCACCCGGTCCAGGCCCAAACGGCGCAGGCTGGCCATGCCCGCCCCGGCCCGGCCCACCCCGGGCAAAATCACCCGCTGGGCCTGGGCGATGAACCCCGGGTCCCGGCTGATGGCGCAGTCCGCCCCCAGGGAGCGCAGGGCGCGCTCCACGCTGGTGAGGTTTCCGGCGTCATAGTCGATGATGGCGATCAAGGTTGTTCTCCTTTTGGCTTGCCGGAACCAAAGCATCCGGCCAAGCTTAAGGAATATATCACACCCCTAGCCCTGGGTCAGCGCCTCCGGCGGGCGGGCCGCCTCCACCGCCCGGGCGGCGGTAAAGAACATGCGGACCGCGATCACGATGAAATATATACCAATGACGATGCCGGTGATTTCAAACGGCTGCGTAGGTATGACTCGTGGAGCTAAATAATCCCCTAGACTCGCTTTGTCCGCGACAAACAAAACCCACATAAATATATCCGGGACCACCACAACACCCGTGCATGCGAGCGTTACAAACAAACTGATAGACAGTTTCCTGCTATAACCAAAAATATCTACCGGCTTTTTTAGTAGGATCCAAATAGCATATAAATATAAAACTGACCTGATAAAATCTAATAACCAACCAAAATAAATCGGCAAATAAGCTACCTTAATAATAGATAAGCCTATGGCAATTAGGGGTTCTAATAAGAAAGCCACCAAAAGCAGGTTTATAGTCAGGTCAAGCTTTTTAAAGGCGAAAAATTCGTTAAGCAGGAGGCGAAAAATAAGGAGCACGCAAATAAATAATGCGCTTAGTATCAGCAAGTAAACATCATACCACTTATCAACGAAAATATCCCTCAGCGCTCCAGTGACGCGGTATTTCAACGCGGGTCCAGATATCCCCAACACTGCCGCCAAAATAACCATCCAACCAGCGGCTCTCAGCTTGCCAGCCGTTAGCTCCATGCTTTCCCCCCTTTATTCACCAACAAATTTGAACCTAGTATTTTAGAATTCCCGGCTGGTCTTTCCCCCCAGCCATTCTTGGCCCCTAACCAGTGGCCAGCGCCTCCGGCGGGCGGGCTCGGTCCATCGTCCGGGCGGCGGCAAAGAACATGCGAACCAAAACCACGACAAAATATACAGCGGCAACAAAGGCCGCAATACCGGCAAGAAACATCGGGATGAAGAATAACGGTGGCAACTTATCCAGGCTTGCCTCGTCAAAACTGGTCATCAAGTAGGCCACACCCATAGTGGCCGCCATAACCAAAATGCCCCCGAATGAGGCCAACGAACTGACAGCCAACTTCTTGCTATCGCCGAAAAGATTTACCGGTCCCTTTAAAACGACGAAACTAATATAAACATCTACAATCGTCATAAAAATCATAATTATCCACTGAACCCACTCCAGCAAAACCGTTAGGTGGAACGCAGCCAAACCCAACGTAAGAGCAGATTGCGCAACGGTCGCGATGATGAGAAGATTTATCGCCGAGTCAAGTTTTCCAAAGGCGAACCAATGATTGAGCAGCAGACGGAAGACCAGCAAAATGTAGACACAGATCACCGTCGATATCACTAAATTTGCATTAACAAATAAATTATTGAGAGTTTCCGCCTGTGCCTTGGCACCGCCAACCTTCATCACGGTAAGAACTATCACCGAAAAAAATGTCAGGGCTATCGCGAGAATAATCAGCTACCCCGCGGCCCTCAGCTTGCTAGCTGTCAGCTCCATTTTTCCCCCCAATATGTAAATGCGGTGCAGAACCCTGGAACGCGCCCAGGGTTTTAAGGTCGAACCGCAATAGTTCCCCGTGGCAAGCCACGGGGAACTATTGTTTCAAATCCTAGTACTGGTAGAAGCCCCGGCCGGTCTTGCGTCCCAACCAGCCCTGGTCAACGTATTTCTTGAGCAAGGGGCAGGGGCGGTACTTGCTGTCGCCCAGCTCCCGGTGCAGCACCTCCATGATGGCCAGGCAGGTGTCCAAACCGATTAGGTCGGCCAGGGCCAGCGGGCCCATGGGGTGGTTCATGCCCAGCTTCATGATGGTGTCGATGTCCTCGGGCTGGCCCACCCCTTCCATCACGCAGTACACCGCCTCGTTTATCATGGGCAGCAGGATGCGGTTGGCCACGAAGCCGGGGTAGTCGTTGGCCGGCACCGGCACCTTGCCCATCTGCTTGGCCAACTCCATCACCGCCTCGAAGGTTTCGTCGCTGGTGGCCAGGCCCCGGATAACCTCCACCAGTTTCATCATGGGCACCGGGTTCATGAAGTGCATGCCGATGACCAGCTCGGGCCGCTTGGTGACGCCGGCGATCTTGGTGATGCTGATGGAGCTGGTGTTGCTGGACAGGATCACCCCTTCGGGGCAGATGGCGTCCAACTGGCGGAAGATGTCCAGCTTCAGGTTCACGTTCTCCGTGGCCGCCTCCACCACCAGGTCGGCCCCGGCCATGTCCTTGAGGTCCGTGGTGGTCTTGATGCGCCCCAGGATGGCCTCCTGGTCGGTGGCGGTGATTTTTTCCTTTTTGACCAGGCGGGCCAGGCTGCCGGAGATGGTGTCCATGCCGCGCTGGCAGAACTCCTGCTTGATGTCGCTCATGATTACGCCCAGCCCGGCGGCGGCCGCCACCTGGGCGATGCCGTTGCCCATCTGACCGGCGCCGATGACGCCGATGGTCTTGATTGCCATTTGTCGCACCTTTCCTTAAATTATTTTTCCCCGCCTAGGCGGAGGTTTCGTCAAAGCGGCCGTGCCACCAGTCGCGGTAGTAAATGACGCTGGCCATGACTCCGGCCAAAATGGATACCCACATTAAAACCTTGGCGCTTATCATCAGCCAGGGCCAGCCGGCCCAGGCCGCGATTATTTGCAGACCCAGCCCCCAGGCCAGGCCAAAGGTCTTGTATTTGCCCAGACGGCTGGGCTTGACCTTGGGGGGAGGCCACAGGGGTTCTTGCCGCCTGGACTGGCGGAGCATGTGCAGCAGGGGAATGACCAGGGCGTGGGCCTCCACCGCCAATATGGCGGCCAGGGCCCAGCCGGTGAGCACGCCGTGGTGCAGCAGCACCAGGGTGGCGCTCAGGGCCAGCACCTTGTCGCCCAGGGGATCCAGGAAGGCCCCCAGCTTGGTCACCTGGCCCCGGCGGCGGGCCACCGCCCCGTCCAACAAGTCGCTGAACCCGGCGGCCAAGCCCAGGATGATCGCCCACCCCAGGTAGTCGCCGGCCATGCCCACCACCCCCATGGCCACGGCGCAGGCCAGGCGGAACAAACTGATTTGATTGGGGCTGACCTTGGCCGGAACCAGGGACACTATCCTGGCCCCGAAACCGCCGCCCTGGGCGGCTTGGCCGCCGTTGGTGGGAATTGACTGCAAAAACACTCTCCCCCCCGCCTCTGCCCGAAGCGGAGCGCGGGACCCTAAGCCTCGCTTTCTCATGTGTTTTTCAAGGCCGGACTATAGCGCAAGCCCCTCATGGGAGCAAGGGTTAATCCGCCGCCCGGGCCATCCGGTGCAGGGTCAGCTGCAACACGGCCAAGGCCGCTGGAGTAACCCCGCTGATGCGCGCCGCCTGGCCCAGGCTGGCCGGGCGCACCCGGGCCAGCTTTTCCTTTACCTCATGGCTCAGGCCCTCGATGCCCTGATAGTCCAGGTCTGAAGGCAGGGCCAGGGACTCCTTGGCCCTGAAGCGCTCCACCTGCTCCCGCTCCCGTTCTTCGTAGCCGGAATAGGCCGCCTTGACCTCCACCTGTTCGGTGGCCGCCGGGTCCAGATGGGCCAACTCGGCCAGGGCCGGGAGCAGGGTGGCCACTTGGGCCAGATCCATGCCGGGCCGGCGCAGAATCTCCTGGGCCGTGTGAGGCCGGCGCAACGGGGCGCTGCCCAGCCCGGCCAGGCGGCCGTTCACCTCGGCGGTGGGGTTCAGGCGCACCGAGGCCAGCAGATCCAGGGCACGCTCCACCTGGGCCCGCTTGGCCTGGAAGGCAGCCCAGCGCCGGTCATCCACCAGGCCCAGCTCCCGGCCCAGGGGGGTCAGGCGCAGATCGGCGTTGTCCTCGCGCAGGGTGAGGCGAAACTCGGCCCGCGAGGTGAACATCCGGTAGGGCTCCTGGGTGCCCTTGGTGACCAAATCGTCAATCAGTACGCCGAGATAAGCCTGAGAGCGGTCCAGAATCACCGGCTCCAGCCCTTGGCTGCCCCTGGCGGCGTTTATGCCCGCCCACAAGCCCTGGGCCCCGGCCTCCTCATAGCCGCTGGTGCCGTTGATTTGGCCGGCCATATACAGCCCGGCCAGGCGCTTGGACTCCAGCCAGGGGGTCAGGTCCCGGGGGTCGCTGTAGTCGTACTCGATGGCATAGCCGGGCCGCACGATCACCGCCCTCTCGCAACCGGGCAAGGTCCGCACCATCAGGTGCTGCACCTCGGCGGGCAGGCTGGTAGGGATGCCGTTGGGGTAGATGAGCGGCGAGTCCAGGCCCTGGGGCTCCAAAAACACCTGGTGGCTGTCCTTGTCCGGAAAGCGCACCACCTTGTCCTCCAGGGAAGGGCAGTAGCGAGCCCCCACCCCGGTGATGACCCCGGCGTACATGGGGGCCTGGTCCAGGTTGTCGCGGATCAGGGCGTGGGTGGCGGGGGTGGTGTGAGATAGCCAGCACACCCGCTGGGGCAGCACCGGGGCAGTGTTCAAGAAGCTGAACATGCGCGGGTTGTCGTCGCCGGGCTGTTGGGGCAGACCCTCCAGGTCCAGGCTTTTCATGTCCAGGCGGGGGGTGGTGCCGGTCTTGAGCCGCCCCAGGTTGAAGCCCAGTTCCTTGAGCTGGGCCGAAAGGGCGTCGGCCGGCGGATCGCCCATGCGCCCGCCCCGGGACTGGGTGAGCCCCACGTGGATCACCCCGCGCAGGAAGGTGCCGGTGGTCAGAACTACCGCCTTGGCCGCGATCTCCCCTCCCCGGCCCGGCCGGATGCCGGCCACCCGGCCCTGGCGCACCACCAGGCCCGCGACCTCGTCGTCCAGGAGCCACAGGCCGGGTTGATCGGCGCACACCCGGGCCATGCGGGCGGGGTAGCGGTCAATGTCCACCTGGGCCCGGCTGGACCACACCGCCGGGCCCTTGCCCTGGTTGAGCAGGCGAAACTGGATGCCCGTGGCGTCGGTGTTGAGCGCCATCTCCCCGCCCAGGGCGTCGATCTCCTTTACCAAATGGCCCTTGGCCAGGCCGCCCACGGCGGGGTTGCAGCTCAGGGCGGCGATGTGGGCCAGGTTGATGGTGGCCAGCAGGCACTTGGCTCCCAGACGGGCTGCGGCCAGAGCCGCCTCGCACCCGGCGTGGCCCGCGCCCACCACCACCACGTCGAAGCTCTGGGGGAGATTCGGGCTCACCTTAGCCCCAAATAGGCGTGGTCAAACTCGTCGGTGCCCAGCACCGGCCCGCCCCGCCACAGGGCCCCCGAGGGGCGCACCAAGAGCAACTCATGATCTCCCGGGCGGCTGTTGTCCAAGACCCGGCAGCCGATGGCGCCGGGCCCCTGAGCCAGGACCGGCAGGCCCAGGGGGCCCTCCACGAACTTAATGCCGTCCCAGCGCAGCTCCGGCGGGCGGCCCAAGGCGGCGGCCAGATCCATGTCCCCGGCAGGCAAAAGGTTCAGGGCCAGTTCGCCCTGGGCCAGAATCTCGGGCAAAAGCCCCCGGTTGTGGCGCACCGCCACCTGGATGAGAGGCGGGTCGCCGCTGACCTGGCTGACCCAGGAGACCAACATGCCCCGGGGTTGGTCCAGGCTGCCGGTGGTGAGGAAATACAGGCCGTAAACCAGGCCGCCCAGGGCGGCGGCCATGTCAGGAGTCAGGTTTTTGCTTCTGGCGGCGTTCATGGTGTCGCTTCCTTTGGGGTTCCGCCTAGGTCCTGCTTAAGCCGCAGCCAAGCCAGGCCCATGTATTCGTGTAATGCGTCCTCGCAGTTCCTGAGGCCGCTGGCCGAGGGCATGAAGGAGAACAGGCTCCAGCGCCACCCCTTGGTGCGAAAGTCGCAGGGCGCGGCCACGGGGTCCAGCCCGTAGCCCCTGAACAGAGCCAGGGAGCGGGGCATGTGGCAGGCCGAGGTGACCAAGGCAAAGGGCCGGCCATTCAAATACCGCTTCAGCTCCCGGGCCTGGTCCTCGGTGTCCCAGGAGGCCTTCTCCAACACCAGCGACTGCCCGGGCACGCCCAGGTCCCGGGCCATGGCGGCCATGGCCTCGCCCTCGCTCATGCCGCCGTTGAAGCCGCCGCCGGAAAGCACCAGCTTGGCCCCGGGCATCAGCTTGAACAGGCGCACGCCTTCGAGCAAACGCTTGAGGCTGCCCGGCGAAAGCCGGTCTGCCGCGCTGAGATCTCCCCTGCCGGAGCCTCCGCTGAGTACAACAATATCGCTCACACCCTTGGCGCTCAAGGTGGTGGGAGCGGCGTAGTGCCAATTGCTAAGTTCCAACTGCTGCAAAAGCCACCACCCGGTGGGGGGCATGGACAGCACCAGCAGCCACAGGCCGGCCAGGAACATCAGCCAAGGCCCCAGGCGTTTGGATGGACGCCGCCACCAAAGCAGGGCTCCGGCCAGCCACAACACCAGCACCTGCCCCAGCGGCAGCAGCGACCGGCTGATTATCTTTTTGACCATGAATCCCAGCAAGGCCCCCTCCACTCTCCCGTGGGGTTGTTGCGCGCCTCCAATTATGCCAGGCCCGGCGGCCAGGGGAAAGCAACGGAAGAAAACCGCGGGTCCAGTTTGTCACCCCGGGGCTGCGGTATAATTTCTAGCAACCCCCATTGGAGGAAGCATGGAAAAGCCTGAGCTGCTAAAAAACATCGTCTTTGCCCAACCCCTCGATTTGAACGGCCTGGTGGAGTACCAACAAGGCCAGGTGGTGAGCCGCACCCTGGCCCAGAACAACTTCCTCAGCCTGACCCTGTTCGCCTTTGAAGCGGGAGAAGGCATCAGCGCCCATACCGTGTCCGCCGACGCCCTGGTGCATATTTTTGACGGCGAAGCCGAGGTGAACATCGACGGCCAGGTGATGACCGTGGCCGCCGGCCAGGTGGTGGCCATGCCCGCGGGCAAGCCCCACGGCCTCACCGCCCGCAAGCGCTTCAAGATGCTCCTGACCGTGGTGCGCCCTCCCCAGCAGACCTTGAGCCTCTAGACAGGCGGCTGCGCCAGGCACCGGCATACTGCGTTATCGGCGGCTCTAAAGCCTGGACGTAGCTTCTGCTACGCCTCCGGCTTTCGCTTGCCCAGCGCGCCGCTGGCGGCGGACCGGGTCGAGTAGCCAAGGTGCTCCCACATACGGTGACTGCTCCCGTTGAAGCTCCTTGGCAGCCCAAGCCTTGGGTTGCCTTGTCTGCCGTCGCCTGACTTTGCCGCTATTTCCCCTGGGCCTCGGCCAGGGCCTGGGCCAGGTGGCGCACCCTGATGGGCGAGCCCCTATGGTCCAAGCCGCCCTCCAGTTGCAGCACGCAGCCGGGGCAGTCGGTGACCAAGAGCTCGGCCCCGGTGGCCGTCACCTGCTTTAGCTTGCGCTCCAGGATGGCCGCCGACAACTCGGGGAAATCCAGGGAATAGGAGCCGCCGAAGCCGCAGCACACCTCCTCGTCCTCATAGGGCCGGTAGTCGTAGCCCGCCCCTTGCAGCAATTGGCGGGGCGCCTGGTGAACCCCCAGGCCCCGGCACAGATGGCAAGGCGCGTGGTAAGCCGCCTTAGCCCCTCGCCCGGCCACCGGCTCCAGGCCCACTTCCTTTTGCAGAAAGCTGGCCAGGTCGATGACCTTGGCGGCCATGTGCTCGGCCCGCTGGGTCCAGGCCGGGTCATCGGCCAGCAGGCGGGGGTAGTGTTTCAGATGGGAAGCGCAGGAGGCGCACAGGGTGAGAACGTAGTCGTAATGCTCGGCCTCCAGGGCGGCCAGATTTTGCCGGGCCACCTCCCGCGCGGTTTCCTCCTCGCTGGCCATGGCCGCGGGCAGGCCGCAGCAGCTCTGGCCCAGGGGGTAGTCCACCTGGATGTCCCGGCCCGCCAGCAGCTTGAGCATGGCCTCGCCCTGCTCGGGGTACACGAAATCCGTCAGGCAGCCGCCGAACAGGGCCACCTTGAGGCGCGGGTTGGACACCCTGGGAGCCAGGCGCTGCCAGCGGTCGCGCAAAGGCTCGGCGGCCACCACCGGCAGGCTGCGGAACTCCTGGTCCGGGGCGAAGAACAGGGGCAAATGGCGGATCAGGCGGCCACCCCGGGCCAGGGGCTTTTGGGCCAGATAGGCCCGGCGCAGCAGGAAATGGAACAGGGGCCGGTTGGTGAGCACCCGGCGCATGAGCTGGTTCTTGAGTGGGCGGCCCTGTTCGGCCATGACCAGGCCGGCGGTCTTTTTGATGAGCCCCGGCAGGTCGATGCCCGCCGGGCAGTTCACCTTGCAGGCCTGGCAGTCCAGGCAGTTCTTCACCAACTCCCGGGCCGCCTCCCGGCCGTGATAGAAGTAGGTGAGGATCAGGCCGATGGCCCCGATGTACACGTGGCCGTAGGTGTGGCCTCCCACCTTGCCGAATATGGGGCACACGTTGGCGCAGGAGCCGCAGCGCACGCAGCGCAGGGCCTGACTGAACACCGGGTCCTGGGAAAGGGCCAAGCGGCCGTTGTCCAGGAACACGATGTGCAGATACTTGCGCCCCCCGGCGGCGGCGCACTCCACCGCCCCGGTGATCCAGGTGACATAGGTGCTGATGAGCTGGCCGGTGGCTGAGCGGGGCAGCAGGCGCAGAATCTTCAGGGCGGTGTTCAGATCGGGCACCAGCTTTTCCAGGCCCACCAGGGCCACATGCACCCGAGGCAGGGTGGTGACCAACCTGGCGTTGCCCTCGTTGGTCACCGTGGCGATGGTGCCGGTGGAGGCCAGGGCGAAGTTGGCCCCGCTGATGCCCATGTCCGCTTCCAGCATGGCCCGGCGCAGGCGGCTACGGGCCACCTCCACCAGGGCGGCGATGTCCTCGGGGTCCTGCTTTTGGCCAGTGACCTGGGTGAACAGCTCGGCCACCTGGCTGCGCGACAAGTGGATGGCCGGAGCCACCATGTGGCTGGGCCCCTCGCCGCGCAGTTGGATGATCCACTCCCCCAGGTCGGTCTCGGTGACCTGGAGACCCTGGGCCTCCAAATGTCGGTTGAGGTGAATCTCCTCGCTGGTCATGGACTTGGACTTGACGATGCGCCGTGAGCCGGTCTGGGCGGCGATGTCGGCGATGATCTCCCGGGCGTGGGCCGCATCCGCGGCCAGATGCACCTGGGCCCCCGCCGCCTCGGCCTGGGCCTTGAACTGCTCGTAAAGCTCTTCCAGACGCCCCAGGGCCGCGTCCTTGGCCGCGCCCACCTCGGCGGCCAGGGCCGGAAAATCCATGCCCGCGAAACCGGCCTCACGCGAACCACGGTAGTTGCCCTGAAAACGGGCCAGAGTCTGGCCCAAAAAGCGGTTGTCCAGGGCCTCCTTGAGGCGCTGGTGATACTCACGGCGGGAGGCGCGGCTCATGAGCTTTCCTCCAGCAACAGGATGTGCAACTGGCGGGGGCCGTGGGCCCCCAGGGTGAGCACCAACTCGATGTCGCCGGTGCGGCTGGGCCCGGAGATAAAGGCCAGATAGCCCGGCGCCCGCCCCAGGGTGCGGTTCACTTCATCTTCCAAGGCGAACAGGTCGGCCCTGAGGTTGGCCGCCGGCAGGACGGCCACGTGCATCTCCGCGAGCATGGTGGCCAGGCGCAGGTCCTCGGAGGCCGAATCCACCACGATGGTGCCGGTTTCGGCCACCCCCCACTGGGCCCGGGTGAGCCCGGTGTGGAACTGGCCGGCTCGCTCGCGAAGGCCCTGGGTTATCAACTCCAGGCCCTCACGCTCACAGGCGGCCTGTAGGGCGGCCAGTTCGCCTGGCTCCCAGCCCGGCGCGGCCAGGCAAGCCCCGCCCTGCTCCCGGGTCAGCCGGGCGGCCTGGGCAAAGGCATCCTCCAGGCTTTCCACGGTCTTGACCACCGCCGAAACCGCCTCGGCCCGCCGGGAAAACTCTTGTCGCAACTGAGGCTGGCTCAAGGTTTTCTCCCTTTTGAAAGGTTCCTAATTTTATCAGATCAGGCCGCCGAGCGGGTCCAAGCAGTCCATAACGTTTTCAAAACGTCCGAGACCGCATATAGTAATAGGGTCCAACCAAACAACCTCGCCCGGAGGTAAGATGAGCACCGACGCCCTGCACAAAGAGTTCTGCCGCATAGCCGGCCCGGAAAACGTCTTCAGCGACGCATCGGACCTGCTCACCTACTCTTACGACGCGGCCCTTTTGCCCAGCCAGCCCCCCGGCCTGGCGGTGCGGCCCACCACCTTGGAAGCCCTGGGCCAGGTGGTGCGCCTGTGCAACGGCCAGGGCACGCCGCTCACCGTGCGCGGCGCGGGCACCAACCTCAGCGGCGGGACCATACCTTCCCAAGGAGGGGTGGTGGTGGTCACCACCGCCCTGAACCGCATCTTGGAGATTAACCAGGAAGACCTCTACGCGGTGGTGGAGCCGGGGGTGATAAACGCCCGTTTGTTCGCCGCGGCCCAGAAGCAGGGGCTGTTCTACCCCCCCGACCCGGGCAGCCAGGCCGTGTCCACCCTGGGGGGCAACGTGGCCGAAAACTCCGGCGGCCTGCGGGGCCTCAAGTACGGCGTCACCCGCGACTACGTTATGGGCATGAGCTTTTTCGACACCGAGGGCCAACTCATCAAGACCGGCTCGCGCACCGTGAAATGCGCCACCGGCTACAACCTGGCCGGGCTCATGGTGGGCTCCGAAGGCACCCTGGGGGTGTTCGGCCAAATCATCCTGAAGCTCATCCCCCCGCCGGCGGCCAGCCGGGCCCTGCTGGCCGTGTTCGACCGGGTGGAGGCGGCCAGCGAGACCGTGGCCGCCATCATCGCCGCGCGCATCGTGCCCGCCACCCTGGAGTTCATGGACAACTTCACCATCCGCACGGTGGAGGAGTTTTCCGGGGCCGGTCTGCCCACCGACGCGGCGGCACTGCTTTTGATAGAGGTGGACGGCCACCCGGCCCAGGTGGCCGAGGAAGCCGAAAAGGTGCAGGAAATTTGCCGGGCCCAGGGGGCCACCCTGGTTCGCCCGGCGGCCGACGCGGCGGAAAAGGAGCGCATCTGGACCGCCCGGCGGGCGGCTATCCCCGCCCTGGCCCGTCTGAAGCCCTCGGTGGTGCTGGAGGACGCCACGGTGCCCCGCAGCAAGGTGCCCGAGCTGGTGCGTTTCATCACCGATCTGGCTCGGCGCCACGACCTGACCATCGGCACCTTCGGCCACGCCGGGGACGGCAACCTGCACCCCACCATCGTCTTTGACCAGCGCGATGCCGATCAGAAGCAGCGGGTGCATCAGGCGGTGGAAGAGCTTTTCGACAAGGCCCTGGAGTTGGGGGGCACCCTGTCCGGCGAGCACGGGCTGGGCCTTAGCAAGACCCGCTTTTTGGTCAAGGAGGTGGGCCCGGCCACCATCGCCTGGTCCCGGCGGCTCAAACGGGCCATGGACCCCAAGGGCATCCTGAACCCCGGCAAGATCGTGGGAAGTTAAGATGAGCGGCATCACCCAACTGGCCCGCCTGCTGGGGCAGCTTGAAGAGCAGCTCATCACCTGCATGCGCTGCGGTTTTTGCCAGAGCGTGTGCCCCCTCTACGGCGAAACCGGCCGCGAGGCCGACGTGGCCCGGGGCAAGCTGGCCCTTTTGGACGGTCTGGCCCAGGAGTTGTTAAAGGACCCCCAGGCGGTGCAGGAGCGCCTGGAGCGCTGCCTGCTTTGCGGCTCCTGCGCGGCCAACTGCCCCAGCGGAGTGAAGGTGCTGGACATCTTCCTGAAGGCCCGGGCCATCCTGAGCGGCTACTTGGGCCTGCCCCCGGCCAAGAAACTCCTGTTCCGCCAGGTGCTGGCCCGCCCCGCCCTGTTCAACAAGCTCCTGTCCCAGGCCCCCCGCTTCGAGAAGCTGGTGGCCAAGCCGGTGGACAGCCTGCTGGACACCTCCTGCGCCCGCTTCGTCTCCCCCCTGGGCCAGCGCCACTTCAAGCGCCTGGCCCGGGTGCCCCTGCACCGCCTGGAGCCTCCCCGCTCCACCCAGGCGGGCTCATCGGGGCTCAGGGTGGCCTTTTTCGCCGGCTGCCTCATCGACAAGCTCTACCCCGGGGTGGGTCAGGCCGCGCTGAGGGCCCTGGAGCACCACGGGGTGGGGGTGGAGATGCCCGCCCAGGAGGCCTGCTGCGGCATACCGGCCCTGTCCGCCGGAGACACCACCACCTTCAGCAAGCTTCTGGCCCACAACCTGGCCCGCCTGGACCCGGACAAGTTCGACTACATGGTCACTGCCTGCGCCACCTGCGCCAGCACCATAAGCAAAATGTGGCCCCTGATGTGCGGCTCCCTGGCCCCGGCCGGCCGGGAAAAGGCCCAGCGCCTGGCCGCCAAGACCAGGGACGTTAGCCAGTTCTTGCTAGAGACGGGGCTGGTGGGGGGAGAGCCTCCCCAAGCGGCGGAGGGTGCGATCCCCCTGACCTATCACGACCCCTGCCACCTGAAAAAATCCCTGGCCGTGGCCGACCAGCCCCGCCGCCTCATGGCGGCCAACCCGGCCTGGCGACTGGTGGAGATGAACGAGAGCGACTGGTGCTGCGGCCTGGGAGGGAGCTTCAGCCTGGAGCACTACGACCTTTCCCAGCGCATAGGCCGGCACAAGCTGGAGCACATAACCGCCAGCGGAGCCCGGGCCGTGGCCACCGGCTGCCCGGCCTGCATGCTCCAGATCAGCGACCTGCTCTCCCAGGCGGGCCAAAGGGTGGCGGTGAAGCACTACCTGGACATATACGCCGAAACGCTTTAACGCTTCGCCAAATATAAGGGACGGCCCCCATGGGCCGTCCCTTTGTTGCCGCGTTTGCCCTACTCCCATCGCTGGGCGGGAGCCGGCGCTTTAAAAGGTGATGTCCGTGGACAGCAACTGGTTGTCAACCTCGGTGACCCCGGCGTGGGCCGCGGCGATCTTGCCCGCCCTCTTCACCGCCTCCTTGTCCAGCACCGCGCCGGTGAGCACCAGGCGGCCCTGGCCCAGGCTCTCCACCTCCACGTCCCGGGCCGGGAAGGTGGGCACCTTCTTCTTGATAAGAGCCTCCACCTCCTTGGCCAGGGCCAAGCCGGCGAAGACGGCCTTTTGCTGATCGCTGATGGGGCCCAGCTCCCTGGCCGCCAAACAGATGGTGTCCACCACCAATTTCTGGGGAAGGTCGGTGGTGTTGAGCACCATGTCGTAGAGGCTCCAGTCGTTCAGGTCCACCTGGAAAATGCTCTCGATGAGGGAGCGGCGCTGGCGGTCATAGCGCCGCACGTAGTCGGCGGCATCATCCTGGCTTATGCCCTTGCGCTGGGCCACGCGCTCCACCCGCACCCGGAAGGGAGCCACGATGCGGGCCTTTAGCACCGCCGGCTGCTTGGCCAAAACGATCTGGGCGCCCCGCCCCAGGATAACCGCGTCGCCCATGGCCGCCTGCTGGTATACCAGGGAGGCGAAGAGGCTGGACCCCGCCGGGTCGCGGAAAAATATGCGTTCGAAAAAGCCGGCCGGCATCTCGGTTTCAAAGGTCCGGCAGACATCGGACAGCTCTTTGTCGCACTCCAGGGCCAGCCGGTGAATGTCAGCCCCGCCGATCACCTTGATACCCAACTGCTTGGCCGCCTGTTGAGCGATTTCGTCTCCCAGGCTGCCCACCTTGCGCGAGATAGTCACAATAGCCATATTTCACCTTCCGCTATATATCCGTCCCTAGTTCAACAACCGGTAATCACCCTATTGGTACAGCTTTCCAGCCACCAGGCTGGAATTGAATGTTAGCAGATAAGCGCTTGCAAGGGAATGATCGGCCTCGGCCCCCTTGGGGCAATCCGCCGAATGTGCTAACGTTCATTAAGAAGTTAAACGCAAGACCAAAGCCTAGCGGCCAGGAGGAATATTCATGGAACTGATGGATGCGATCCGCCAGCGGCGCAGCATACGCAAATTTGAAGACCGTCCGGTTCCCGACGAGGTGGTGCGGGAGTTGATGGACGCGGTGATGTGGTCCCCCTCCTGGGCCAACACCCAGTGTTGGGAGCTGGTGCAAGTGAAGGACCCCGCCCGGCGCGAGCAGTTGCAGCAAACCATGGGCAAGGGCAACCCGGCCACCAAGGCTATTGTCAGCGCCCCGCTTTTGTTCGTAGTCTGCGCCCGCCTGAAAGGCGCGGGATATTACAACGGCGTGGTCACCACCAAGTTCGGCGATTGGTTCCTGTTCGATCTGGGCATCGCCAGCCAAAGCCTGTGCCTGGCCGCCCAGGACAAGGGCCTGGGTACGGTCATCGTGGGCCTGTTCGACCACGACGCCGCGGCCAAGGCGGTGGGTCTGCCCGAAGGTTACGAAGTGGTGGCCATGATCCCGGCCGGCTACCCCGCCCAGGAGGTCAAGGCCCCCAAACGGCGGCCCACCGAGGAGTTCCTCAGGGTGGATAGTTTCTAGCCCAAGCCGGGCTATAATAGCCGAAGGAATAAAATACCCCCGCCGCCCGTGGCGGCAAGGTTCCCGACGAGAAAGGATGAGGGTATGCAAACTACCTATGCCCAAGATTTCGCCAAAGCGCTCCAAGTGGGGCGTCCGCCCAACATCACCCGCCTTTTCCCCAACTCCAAGGCCCTCATCGTCAGCGGCAAGGTCATTGACCGGGCCATGCTGGCCAAGGGCGGAGCCATGACCATCGCGGCCAATGGGCGCAATCATTTCGTGATTCGGGGCGCGCTAAAGGCGGCCCAGCGGGCCAACGCGGCCATCATCCTGGAAATCGCCAAGAGCGAGGGCGGCCGGAGCGCCTACTGCGCGGTGAACTACTGGAACCTGGCCCGCCAGGCCGACCAGGTCATCAACGAGCTTGGCATAACGGTTCCCGTGGCCATCCACGCCGACCACTACGGCATCAAAAACGCCAAGGACCTGAGCGAGGCCAAAACCGAGGTTCCCTCCATGTTCGAGGCGGGCGTCACCTCCATCGCCGTGGACGCCTCCCACCTGCCGGACGCCGAGAACCTGCTGGCCAGCCTGGAGTTGGCCCCGCACATCCCCTCCTGGGCCGGCCTGGAGACCGAGGTGGGCGAGATCAAGGGCAAGGAAGGCCTCTCCACGGTCAAGGAGGCGCTTTTCCTCATCCAGGGGCTCAACGCCCACGGAGTGTTCCCCGACTGGATCGCTCTGAACAACGGAACCGCCCACGGCATCCAGACCTCGGACCAGGGCATTCAGGTGGAGCTCACCGCCGAGATTCACCAAGCCCTGAAGCCCTACAAGGTGTCCGGGGCCCAGCACGGCACCAGCGGCAACACCTCCGAGCGCCTCTTGCGCATCGCCGCCGAAACCAATACCACCAAGGCCAACGTGGCCACCGCCCTGCAAATGATCTCCTGGGGGGTCAAGGTCGACGCGTTCGGCAACGCCGAGTTGGACGGCGAAGGCAACTTGATCAAGCTGCCCGGCCAGGGGATGAGCGAGGAGATGTGGGCCCAGATGCAGGCCTACGCCGCGGAAAAGGGCTTTAAGAGCGGCGACTACAAGAAGCTCAACCTGCCCTTTGAAAACAAGCTCCTGGCCCAGCCGGCCTCGGTGCGTCACCGCATGGTGGATGGTGTGGAGCGGTTTGTCTACGAGCTGACAACCAAGGTCTTCAACGCCCAGGACACCGCGCCCTTGGGGGTGGAGGCCATACTTAAGGCCAACAGCTTCGACCTGGGCCCCAAGGGCAACCGTCTGCAAGACCCGGGCAAGTGGAGCGAACAATACATCCGAGCCACCGGAAGCCAGGTGGGCGGGGACAAGGGGCCCAAGGGCGACTTCGACGACTAGAAGCCCAGGTATTGACAGGCCTAAGTGGGGGGACCATAATAACAGTTTCTGAAGACGCGGGCCCATAGCTCAGTTGGTAGAGCCTCCGGCTCATAACCGGATAGTCCCTGGTTCGAGGCCAGGTGGGCCCACCACCTTTTAGCTGGGAGAGCATCCTATGCGAGTATGCCTCGCACCCTGCCCTAAGGCCGGGGCGGGAAAACGCAAAATGCACAGGGCTCTTTACGGGCGCCCCAGTAAAGGGGTGCCCTCTTCTTTTGATTGTATGGGCTAATGCCAGGCAAGCCGGCCACAGTCGGAGACATAATGCGGGTGATGGAGCAGTGGGCTCCCGCCTGGTGCGCCGAAAGCTGGGACCATGTTGGCCTGCAGGTAGGCGACCCCAGCGCCCCCGCCCCCAAGGCCTGGACCGCCCTGGAGCTTAACGAAAAGCTTCTCGAAGAGGCCCTGGAAGCGGGAGCGGCCATGCTCCTGGTGCATCACCCCGTGCTGTTCCAGCCCCTGGAACAGCTGCGGTCGGACCAGCCGGAAACCGCCCGCCTGATAAAAGCCGCCTGCGCATCCATGGCCATATTCGCCGCCCACACCAACCTTGACTCCGCCCCCGGCGGAGTCAACGACGTTTTGGGGGGCTGTTTGGGCCTTCAAGAACTCACCCCCTTGGTTCCCGCCAAGGCTGGCCACGAGGCCAAGCTGGTGGTGTTCACCCCGCCCGAGACCCTGGATGAGATTTCCGCGGCCCTTTTTTCCGCCGGGGCCGGGCGTACCGGCAAATACCGCGAATGCTCCTTCGCCGGAGTGGGGGTGGGCAACTTCCTGGCTCCCAAGGACGGCGACCCCTACATGGGCCGCCCCGGACAAAAGGAGATGGTGGAGGAGCTGCGCCTGGAGGTGGTGGTGCCGGTGAACCGAATCCCCCAGGCCTTGGAAGCGGTGCGCCGGGTCCATCCCTACGAGGAGCCGGTGGTGGACGTGCATTACCTGCGCCAGCCCCCCAAGGGCTTCGGCCTGGGCCGGGTGGGACGCCTGAAAGCCCCCGAAGAGGCGGGCTCCCTGGCCCGCCGGGCGGCGGCCGAGTTGGGGGCCGGCTGGGCTCATATGGGCGGCCGGCCGCCCCGCAAAATAGAGCGGGTGGCCGTGGTGGGCGGCTCCGGCGGCGACCTTCTGCCCCAGGCGGCCTCGGCCGGCGCCCAGTTGCTCATTACCGGCGAAGCCCGCCACCATGTTTCCCAACAAGCGGCGGACCTGGGCCTGGGCATCCTGTGCCTGGGCCATTACCAAACCGAGGCGGTGATCGTGGAGCCCTGGGCGCACCGCCTGTCGCGTGAATTGGCCAGCCAGGGCCTGAATTGCATCGTTGAACCATACACCGGCGGGAGAGATCCTTGGCAGCCGGTTGTCCCAAAGGAGGATTGACCTTGTTTGATCAGCTGCGTCTTTTGGTAAGGCTGCAAGCCATGGACAAAACCCTTTTTGACCTGGCTCAGGAAAGGGACGTGATCCCCGGCCGCCTGGCGGACTTGACCCAAGCCGAGCAGGCCTTGCAAAACGAACTGGCAACCCACCAAGCCCAATTGGACCTGTTGCTCAAGCGTAGGGCCGACCAGGAAGAGATCGCCGACAACATCCGCGCACGCCTGCGCCGGGCGGAAAACCGCCTGATGGGCTCCAAAAGCACCAAGGAGTACCAGGCGGCCAACGCGGAGATCGATGACGGCAAGGACTCCCTCAAAGACAACGACAGTCAGCTGTTGGAGGTGATGGAGCAGGTCGAGGCCCTGGAGCAGAAGGTGTCGGCCCTGGGCCAACGCTTCAGCGAGTTGGCGGCCGCCTCCAAGGAAGAGCGGGGTCAACTGGAGGAGCGCTACCACAACGTGGACAGCGAAATCTCACGTTCGCAGAACAAGCGCCAAAAATTGGCCGGCCAGGTGGACAAGGCCCTGCTCAAGGACTACGACTTCATCCGCCAGGCCCGCGACGGGGTGGCCCTGGCCGCGGTGAGCGAGGGCGTCTGCACGGTGTGCCACATGGGCATCCCGCCGCAGCAGTTCAACGAACTGCAACGCATGGACAAGATCATGTCCTGCCCCTCCTGCCGCCGGCTCATCTACTGGGCCGAAGCCGAGCAGCTCAAGCAGGACCTGTGAGTTCCGCTGGCCTCAGTCTGACCCTGCACACCGACGGCGGCTCCCGGGGCAACCCCGGGCCTGCCGGCGCCGGAGCGGTCATCTACGATGACGAGGGCCGGGAGGTGGCGGCCCTCAGCCGTTATCTGGGCCGCACCACCAACAACGAAGCCGAATATCAGGCCCTGCTCCTTGGCTTGGCGGAGGCCCGGCGCCTGGGGGCGGCCCGGCTAACGGTGAAGATGGACTCCGAACTCATCGTGCGCCAACTCGAGGGTCAGTACCGGGTCAAGGCCCCGGGGCTCAAGCCCTTGTACGCCGAGGCCAAGTTGCTGCTAAAGGATTTTTCCTCGGTGACCATCTTGCACGTGCGGCGCAATCTCAATCAACGGGCCGATGAGTTGGCCAACCAAGCCATGGACCAGCGTTAAGTCCACAAATCAGTTATAATTGAGGGGCCGGGACGGAGTCGGCCGGATGGTCGCCGGCCCCCCTTGGGGGGCGGGAGGAAAGTCCGGGCACCGCAGGGCAGGGTGCTGGCTAACGGCCAGGGGGGGCGACCCCACGGAAAGTGCCACAGAAAACAAACCGCCTCCGCTTGTTGAGCGGCGGTAAGGGTGAAACGGCGAGGTAAGAGCTCACCGCTGGGGCGGCGACGTCCCAGGCACGGCAAACCCCACCCGGTGCAAGACCAAATAGGGGAGCGATACGAGGGCGGCCCGCCCCAGCTCCCGGGTAGGTCGCTGGAGGCGGCGGGTAACCGCCGTCCTAGATGAATGGCCATCGCCCGGCCTTTTGGCCGGGAACAGGACCCGGCTTACAGGCCGGCTCCGCTCCGGTTCCTTACGCGGAAAAAGCCCATGTCCCTGGACTACCGCATCAGGCCCGCCCTATTTTCCGACGCCGAGCAGCTGTGCCAGATTCTGGAGTCTCTGGGCTGGTTCCCGCACCTGGACGGCAGCGGTTTCAGCCGCAAGGGCATCGCCGGCCAATTGGCCCTTTGCCTGGCGGACGCCGGCCACCGGCTGCTGGTGGCCCAGACTGACCCCGGCCGCCTTTTGGGCTATGCCTCCCTGCACCGCAACCCGTCTTTGTTTTTGACCTCGCCAGAAGCCTACCTGGCCGAGTTGTTCGTGCATCCCGAGACCAGGGGCGTGGGGGTGGGAACCCGCCTGCTGGAGGAAGCGGAGCGCTGCGCCCAGCAGTGGGGCTGCTCGCGCATGACGCTGGTCAACAACCGCCAGCGTAAAGCCTACCGGAAGAGCTTCTTCCTCAAGCGGGGTTGGCGGGAGCGAGAGAACATGGCCAACTTCGTGTTGCCCCTGCCCCGGCCGGCGGGCGATGAGTAAGCCCCTGGTGGCCATCGGCGCGCGCCTGAGCCGCTACCCCCAGTTCACCACCCTGGGCCCCCGCCCCAATCTGGACGATTACCCACACGAGCATCTGCGCCTGATACGGGAGGCCTCGGTGGTCTATTACCCCACCGAGGCCCTGGCCCCCCAATTGGCCGCCCTGGGCAAGCGCCTGTTCCCTTCCCTGGCCTGCCACCTGCTTGAAGGCGACAAGATCAAGCAGACCAACTTGTTCAAGTTGCTGGGCCTCCCCCACCCCCGCACCCGGGTTTTTTATGGCCGCCAGCGCCAGGCCATTCTGGAGCACTTCTCCTTTCCCTTCGTGGCCAAAAAACCCCGGGCCTCGTCCCGGGGGCGGGGGGTGCATCTCATCGAAAACCAGGCCCAGTTGGACGCCTACCTGGCGGACAACAAGGTAGCCTACATCCAGGAGCGCCTGCCCATAGACCGCGACCTGAGGGTGGTGGTCATCGGCTTCGAGCCGGTGTGCGCCTATTGGCGGCTGCCCCCGCCCGGGGAGTGGCGCAGCAACGTGGCCCGGGGCGCAACGGTGGATTTCGCCGGCGTGCCGCCCCAGGCGGTGGAGCTGGCCGTGGCCGCCGCCCGGGCGGCGGATTTGGACGAGGTGGGCCTGGACCTGGCCATGGTGGACGGCAAGCCGCTTCTGCTAGAATTTAACGTGAAGTATGGCCGGCAAGGCCCCAGCCAGGCGGGCCTGGATGTGGTGGATTACGTGGCCCAAGGCATTTTGGCGGGCAAGCTGCCGCCCCCAAGGGAGTAGGACATGAGCCGTTGGATGCAGATAAGAGTGCGGGTGGAGCCGGTTTACAAGACCACCTTTGCCAAGGAGTTCCCCAAGCTCTACCAGGTGGCCATCGGCCTGGACAACAGCCTGATCGGCCAGAACCCCTCGCTCATGGACCTGGTGCCGGTGGTGGTGCGCCTTAGCCAGGAAAAGGAGCTGGCCCCGGGCCTGTCGGGGGCCATAGAGCACTACGGCCCCAAAATCGTGGCCCTGCACCGCCAGATCACCGAGGCCATCGGCGGCTGGAAGCTCAGTGACGCCGAAACCCTGCTCTACGAGTTGGAGGACAACTTCGTGTCTTTTGAGAAGGAGCTGGGCTGAGGTTTTCGCGAGATACATGTAGGGGAGATAAATTCATAGCAATCTGGGGGAGGCATGACCAACTACGAAGCACCGGCTTGGCAGAAAGACGCCTTTAACTGCCCGCATTGCGGAGCTTTTGCTTCACAAACCTGGTGGGACATAGAGAGGACAAATTTCAGCAACTCTACCCGTCTAACAGAATGGGGCCTCGCCCTATGTAGTAGATGCAGAAACTATTCAATGTGGTGCGACGAAAAAATGATTATCCCTTCATCAGGCAATTCGCCGCTCCCCCACCCCGACATGCCAGAAAATGTTAGCGTAGTTTTCCAAGAAGCTAGAAGTATTGCCAACCTAAGTCCAAAGGGGGCAGCAGCGCTTTTAAGGCTGGCTTTGCAACAACTCTGTATTGATCTGGGGCAAGAAGGGAAAAATATTAACAAAGATATAGGAGAGTTGGTTAAAAATGGATTGCAAGTTGAAGTTCAGCAAGCGCTCGACGTAGTTCGCGTGGTCGGCAACAACGCGGTCCATCCCGGAGAAATACGACTCGATGACAGCCCGGAGGTTGCCAACTCTCTTTTCGAGCTAATCAACTACATCGTGGACCGTATGATCTCGCAGCCTAAAAAACTATCCGAGCTGTACGCCAGCCTGCCCGCTGGAGCCCTTGAGGGAATAAAGAAAAGGGACGGCGAGGCTTCTTAGTAGACTCTTTTTTTCAAGACCTCCTAACGGCCACCAATAAAGTGCCGGTTATCCAGCGGCCCTTATGAGGCCCACCGAATAACCGGCATAATCATCCTAAATTTTATTCCCGGAAAAACTGTCTCCCGGGAAAGCCGCCCCCCACAAAACCGCCTAGAAGGCCCAGGCGATGCCGATCTGAGCCTGGTTGCTGGTCACCCCGTGGTTGCGCTCGTCCATGCCCGCGTTGCTGATATGGC
>Ga0180009_10001640_pt1 | contig 27158 bp, 23 predicted proteins | sample OS_PC_MetaG_FD_123537 | JGI IMG/M metagenome (GOLD analysis project Ga0180009, IMG submission 123537) | Groundwater microbial communities from the Aspo Hard Rock Laboratory (HRL) deep subsurface site, Sweden - OS_PC_MetaG | ecosystem: Environmental > Aquatic > Deep subsurface > Groundwater... | reverse complement strand
TAAAGACCATGAAACTGAGGCGCTTGCAGCACGCCAAATCTGCTGCTTAACTGAAAACCAGATGAGCCAAACCCTCCTTAAGTCAGGCGGCCATCTGTCTCAAAATACCTGCCGACGGACAGGGCCATGGCAGATCTTCCTTTGTATCGAAGACCCAGCGTTCGAACGTGCGGGAGATGACGATCCAGATCACGACGCCGCTGAAGAAGGCGACAACATAGCCAAGTGCCGACTTGACCAGCATGCTCTGGAGGACGCCGTCCGTGGACGAGCCACCGGACAGCGCAAACAGGGTGAGCACCAGGAATGTTGTCGATACCGGAATGCCGTAGCGGGTCATGGCCAGCAGGACGAGTGGCGGCAGGGCATGCCACCACTGGATGCCGGGAGTGAGCGTGCCGCTCCGGTCGCCCTGGCCGGGCAGGACAGACAGTTTATCCAGGCGGTCGAAGGCGACGTCACCGTCGCCCTTGAAATAGCCGTAGGCAATCACGGCAACGAGAATGGTGCTCGCGAAAATCCAGAGCATCCACCAGGGTCGTTTTGCGTTGGACGACAGGAATGTTCCTAGCGTCTGGATCGAGTCATTGGCCACAACGGCATAGGCGGCCACGGCAAAGCCGATGACCCCGAAGATTTCAATCCCGCCCATTGCCCGTGCCCGCCCCTTGTTGAACTGGCGTGTCAGTTAGCAGCTTGGGCCGGCAATTCCGATCGGGAGGAGTTTGAATAAAATGTGACGATGGCTGAGCGTTCTGTCGCTGCGATTCAGCGACCGGTCTGGCCCCGGTGACGCAGTTTCGCGTCGGCCAGAACGCAGGCCATCATCGCCTCGGCGACCGGCACGGCGCGGATGCCGACGCATGGGTCGTGGCGCCCGACGGTGCGCACATCGACGTCCTTGCCATCGCGGGTGACGGATTTCACCTCGGTGAGGATGGAGGAGGTCGGCTTGATCGCGATGCGGACCACCAGGTCCTGGCCGGTCGAGATGCCGCCTGCAATGCCGCCATTATTATTGGCGAGGAAGCGCACGCCGTCATTTCCGGCGCGCATCTCGTCGGCATTCTGTTCGCCACTGAAGGCGGCCGCTGCAAAGCCCGCGCCGATCTCGACGCCTTTCACGGCATTGATGCTCATCATCGCGCCGGCGAGTTCCGCGTCGAGCTTGCCATAGACCGGTGCGCCCCAGCCGGCGGGCACGCCGCTGGCATGGACCTCGACCACGGCGCCGGCCGAGCTGCCGGACTTGCGGGTGGCATCGAGGAAGGTTTCCCATTGGGCCGCCATGTCAGCGTCGGGGCACCAGAACGGATTCTGCTCGACAATGTCCCAGTTCCATTTCGTGCGGTCGATGGCATGCGGGCCGATCTGCACGACGGCGCCGCGCAGGGTGATGGCGTTGCCAATTGCGCATCGCGCCACGGCGCCAGCAGCCACGCGCGCGGCGGTCTCGCGGGCGCTGGAGCGTCCGCCGCCGCGATAATCGCGCACGCCGTATTTCGCGTCATAAGAGAAGTCGGCATGGCCGGGGCGATAGCTGTCGCGGATTTCGCTGTAATCCTTGGAACGCTGGTCGGTGTTCTCGATCATCAGGGAAATCGGGGTGCCGGTGGTCACCGGCCCGCCGGTGCGGTCGTCCTCGAACACGCCGGACAGGATATTCACGGCGTCCGGTTCCTGGCGCTGGGTGACGAAGCGCGACGTGCCGGGGCGGCGCTTGTCCAGGAAGCCCTGAATCCATTCGGGTGTCAGGGCCAGCCCCGGAGGGCAGCCGTCAACCACGCAGCCGAGCGCGGGCCCATGGCTTTCGCCCCAGGTCGTGACGCGGAACAAATGACCGAATGTGTTGTGTGACATGTTGTGCCGCAGCCCTCGTTTAATCTCGCTGCCTCCTATATGAAAACAAGACGCCTAACAAATCCGCAAAGAGGGCCAGCCATCGTGTCTCCTGTGATTCCCCCGTCTCCCAGCGCTGCAGACTATGCCACGGGGCGTGACCGCCCCCTGATTCCCGTCGTGCCGGACCCGATCCCCTTTTTCAGGGACTGGATGACCGAAGCCCGCGCCAAGGAGCCCAATGATTCCAATGCGATGTCGCTCGCCACGGTCGATGCAGACGGCATGCCGGACGTGCGGATCGTGCTGCTGAAGGAGATTTCCGAGGCCGGGTTCTCTTTCTTCACCAACCTTGAGAGCCAGAAAGGTCGGCAATTGGCGGAAAATCCCCGCGCCGCGCTTTGCCTGCACTGGAAGAGCCTGCGCCGCCAGGTGCGCATCCGCGGGAGTATCAGCCGCGTGTCAGAGGCTGAGGCCGACACCTATTTTGCTTCCCGCGCGGCCCAGAGCCGGATCAGCGCGATCGCGTCCGACCAGTCACGACCGCTGCCGGACCGCGCCGTTTTCGAGCAGCGCATCGCCGAGGTCTCGGAAGTCTATGGCGACGGACCGGACATTCCCCGCCCCGAATTCTGGGGCGGGTTCCGGCTCGCGCCGACCGAGATCGAGTTCTGGCAGGACCAGGCCTTCCGCATGCATGACCGAGTCCGTTATTCGCGGGCCGGTGATGGCTGGACGACGACGCGCCTGTATCCCTGAATTCAGACGATCCCGTTCGCGACGGACAGGATCCGCATGTGCGGGTGGCCGTCGCTGGTCTTTGCCCATGACGAACCGTCTGCCGAGATCGTCGCCGTGACGCGCTGGCGGAAGGCCGAGAAGGACTCGAACTCGACGACGTCGACCGGCTCGTCAAAGTGCAGCGTGACCTCGAAGGCCGAACCGTCGCCAATGTTGCGCACGGCAAGGACGACACCGACGAAGGGCTTCTTGAGATAGAGGCCGCTGACGCGGTCGCCGACCTGGACCGGGACTTCGGGCAGGTTCGAAAGGCGCGCCGAGGCGGTGTTCCAGTCGCGATAGCCGAGTTCGGCGGCGACGCGTTCAAGCGCTGCAGAAAGCGAGATGGGCGTTCCGGCGAGTGCCTCCTCGGCGCGGATTTCACGCGCACGGGCCTTGGCCTGTTCGCGCGTATTGATGGAGGGTGACATGAGAAAGATCCTTTACCGTCATCCAGACGCGGTCACGTCAACGCGGGGGCTCGCCTTGCCGCAGGACCGCTGGAAGAGGTTCAGCATCCCGTTGGGTACAGGCGCCTTGCGGGGCCTGTGAGATCTTCACCTTCGGGATTGGGTCCCGGCGAGCGGCAGGCGTCTCAAACCGGGGCCGCAGATACGCCCGGATCAGGTCCGCGTCAACGCCCGCACATTTCCCGGGCGCGGTCGTCGGATGTGAGCGCGGCGGCGACGCGGTAAGGCTCATCGGTCGCGAGCAGGACAAGGCCGTCATCGACGAGGTCCTGGTATTCGCTGGCATCGCCATCGGCCCAATACTGGTCGTCGAGCCGTTCGCCCTTGCGGCCGAGCGTGCCGAAGGCCGGTTCGACGCCCTCCCGGAGGTTGCGCGCCCAGGCGGCGGCGTCCGGTGCGCCCGTACCAGTCCAAGCGACGAGGCGCGTGCGGTCGACGCCAAGGCCTTCGAGCCGGCCAATGTCGCGTGAGCCCCGGGCTGATGCGGAGAGCATCAGGTTCGGATCGGCGACGGCGATTTGCGCGGCTTCGTCATCGGAATAGGAGATCAGGACGACATTGTCGTCCGCGCCTGCCGCGTGCACGGCGGCGGCGATATTGCGGAAACTCGTTGTCGGCTTGCGGTCGAGTTCGAGGATGGCACCGGACTGTTTCGCCCAGAGCAGGACGTCGGTCAGCTTGGGCGGCGCGAAATCCGTCCGCTTGCCGTCATTGTCGACCATGCGGAGACCGGAGAGGTCGGCCCAGTCGGTGTCGGCGACGTAACCGTCGCCGGTTGTCGTACGGTTGAGCCGGTTGTCATGCATCAGCAGCATCACACCATCGCGGCTTTCGGCCACGTCGATTTCGAACACGTTGATGCCGTTGGCAAAACCGTGTTGCAGGGTTTCCAGCGTATTTTCCGGATAGCCCGGCGCCGGGCCGCCGCGATGGGCGGCGATGAGCAGGCCCTTGCTCTCGCGAACGCAGTCAAAATACGCCGGCAGGGGAAGGGCGGGTGTAGCAATCGCTGCGGAAATAGCCCGGGAGTCGTCGGAACTCGCCTGCCGGGACGTGTCTCCGCAGGCTGCCAGCGTTGCCAGAACCGCACCAAGTAACGCAAATCTCAACATGGTCGCACTCCTAGTTCCTTGCGCTGCAGCAATAGCCCGAATAAACCCAACAGCAACGATGAAAAAACGCTGCCGAATGGCGGCACAGAGGAGGATATCGATGCAAGGCATCATGCAAGACTGGCCGCTGACGGTAAACAAGATCCTGGAACACGCGAACATGCAGCACGGCGCACGTGAAATCATCACGCGCCGCGTTGAAGGCAATATCGTGCGTTCGACCTATGCCGATCTCTATGTCGCGTCCAAACAGGTCTCCAATGCCCTGAAGGATATCAATATCGGCATGGGCGACCGGGTGGCGACGCTCGGCTGGAACTCCGAGCGCCATATGGCGGCCTGGTACGGCACGATGGGCATCGGCGCTGTCCTGCACACGATCAACCCGCGCCTCCACCCCGAGCAGATCGCCTGGATCGCCAACCATGCCGAAGACAAGGTGCTGATCTTCGACAAGACCTTCCTGCCGATTGTCGAGGCGATCAAGGACCACCTCCTGACGGTGAAGACGTTCGTGATTTTCGCGGACGCCGACACGATGCCGGAGAATACGCTGGGTGCGGTCCCGTTCGATATCTGGATCGACGGCCGGTCGACAGACGTGCGCTGGGGCGATTTCCCGGAAACCACCGCCTGTGGCCTCTGTTATACGTCCGGCACGACGGGCAACCCGAAAGGCGTGCTCTATTCGCACCGCTCGAACGTGCTGCACACGCTGGTGACCATGTCGAAGGACGCCATGGGCATGGGGTCGGAAGACGTCGTGCTGCCGGTCGTGCCGATGTTCCACGCGAATGCCTGGGGCCTGGCCCTCAGCTGTCCGGCGACCGGGGCCAACATGGTGATGCCGGGCGCGCAGATGGATGGCGCCTCGATCTACGAACTGCTTGATACCGAGAAAGTCACGATCACGGCGGCCGTGCCGACCGTGTGGTTGATTTTGCTGAACTACCTGCAGGAAAACAACCTGAAACTGCCCTATCTCAACAAGGTGATCATCGGCGGATCGGCGATCCCCGAGAAGATCCTGCGCGCGTTCGAAGAGGAATTTGAAGTCGATGTTGTGCATGCCTGGGGCATGACCGAGACGTCGCCACTTGGTACGCTGGGCACGTTGCCACCGCACCTCATCGACGCTGACGTCGATACGCGCATGGCGCAGAAGCTGAAGCAGGGCCGCCCGCCATTCGGGGTCGAACTGCGGGTCGTTGACGATGCCGGCACGGTGTTGCCGCGCGACGGCAAGACGTCCGGACGCCTCCTGGTGCGCGGCGCAGCGATTGCGGCGGGCTATTTCAAGGGCGACGGCGGCGACGTGCTGGATGACGAAGGCTTCTTCGATACGGGCGACGTCGCCAATATCGACGAGTATGGCACGATGACGATCACCGACCGTGCCAAGGACGTGATCAAGTCCGGCGGCGAATGGATTTCCTCCATCGACATCGAGAATATCGCGGTCGGCCATCCGAAGGTCGCCAACGCCGCCGCCATCGGCATCTATCATCCGAAGTGGGACGAACGCCCGCTGCTGATCATCCAGGCGCTGCCCGGTGAAAAGCCATCCAAGGAAGAGGTCCTCAAGTCCCTCGAAGGCAAGATCGCCAAATGGTGGACGCCGGATGACGTCCAGTTCGTCGATGAAATCCCGCTCGGTGCAACCGGCAAGATCAACAAGCTGGCCCTGCGCGAGACGTTCAAGGACTACAAGCTGCCAACGGCCTGAGGCATTCCCGGCAGCACAAGCGGCGCCCCTGACGGCGCTTGCAGGTGTGGCTGAATTTCACGAACTGCGCTGCCGGGTCAGGAATCCGGCAGCGGCAGGGCGGTTGCCTGTACGGACGGATGGCGCAGGAAGCGAGCCGACGCGGCGGGCTGTTGCGTATCATGCGAGATGAACTGAACAAAGGCGGGTGCCAAGTCGGCACCGCTGAGCGCATCGGCAAGTCGGCGGGAGACCGGCGCCTCCATCGACACGGTCGCGCGAGTCAAGGTCGGTGCAGACCAGCACGACGCGGCCCGAATGGGTGACGCCCCAGCAATAGCGATAGCCGCGTCCATAGGTCAGCCGGATCCATGCAAGCAGGATCTGGTGCTGCAGCCATATCCACGGCCAGATCGGCACGAGATTGGCGGGCACATCGGGAGGGGGCGAGAGCAGCGACATTGCCCGCCATGATAAGCCGGATGGCGCGCTGTCGGAAAAGATTCCGCCACATGCCCTGATTGTTGCTGAACAGGGCGGGCAAAGTGGGGGATAAGGCCAGAGGCGACAAACCAGGCGCGCCGCGCTATCTGATGGAAGAAATCGAGGGAGTTGAGAATATGACAGACATGAATGATGCGTCGCAGGATGCCGGTTGGCGCGGCAAGTTTGCCGGCTTTGCACTCGGCCTGTCGATCTTCTCCGTGCTGTGGTTTGCGATTGCAGCCGTAGGCACGAAGCTCGGCCTCTGGAGCTGGCAGTTCGGCCTTGGCAAGATGACGATTGGCTGGGGGCCGATGCTGCTGATGGCGGCGCTCGGCGTCTCGGTGATCGCGATCATCGTGGCGCTGATCAAGGCACCGCGCAAACAGGCTCTGATGCTGGCATTGGGCGCATTGCTCGTTTCCGGCCTGGCGTTCGGACGTGTGCTGGCCTTTGGCGGCCAGGCCGAGCGCCTTCCGCCCCTGCATGACGTGCAGACCGACTGGTCCAATCCGATCCAGCCGAGCGAAGCCCTGCTGGCCGCACGCGAATCGACCGGAGCCCTCAATGCCGTCGAAGACGCGCCTGTCGTGCCCGCAGGTGCCGATGCCCGCTGGCCCGGCACAGGCGGACGCCTTGTCTCCGAACTGCAGGAAGAGGCCGAGTTCGACCCGGCGACGCAATCCTCGCCGAAGGATGCGCCTTATCCGCAGATCGATACGCTGGTCGAGCCTGCAGCCTCCTATGACATGGCCTTCGCAGCTGCGCTTGCCGCCGTCGAAGACCGTGGCTGGACCATCGTCACCAATGATGTCGAGGCCGGCAGCATCGAGGCGACGCAATCCTCGTTCTGGTTCGATTTCAAGGATGATATCCTGATCCGCGTTGTTCCGGAGGGCGACGGCTCACGCATCGATGTCCGCTCGATCAGCCGGGTCGGCCTGTCGGACCTCGGTGCGAATTCGAAACGCGTGCGCGACCTGCTTAACGAGATCGAAGTGCGGCTCAACTAGACCGCCAGCATGCATGGCGCCTCCGGCTCCTGCGGGCGCCAGGCCCGGTTCTTCAGATGCGCCAGTCCTTGCGAATGGGCAGGCAGGCTCCCCGCTACGAGGGGGGCTTTTGTGGCTATGGCAAATGGCATGGCTACCCCTCGTGCACAGAGGCCGCCACCCATCCGCATTGAGACCGCCAAAGGTGCCGGCGCGACCCTTTGCCCGTGGTGATCCGGACCGGTCCGCGTCCTCCTATGCGGGCAACGGTCGCAGCAATTGTATGCGCAAAGGGTTCGCGGTCGGAGAAGAAAGCCAGGATGGCCCATCCCAACAGGGATTTCACGCAACAGGCTGTTGCAAAGGCGTTAGCGTTCCTTCGGGTCCAGCGCGTCGCGCAGGCCGTCGCCGATGAAGTTGAGGCAGAGCAGCGTCACGGCCATGGTCAGCGCCGGGGCGAGCAGCATCCACGGCTTTTCTTCCATCGTCTTGGCGCCTTCGGAGATCAGCACGCCGAGCGAGGTCAGCGGCTCGTTCACGCCGAGGCCGAGGAAGGACAGGAAGCTTTCGGCCAGGATCACGACGGGGATGGTCAGCGTGACATAGACCGCCACGGGCCCGATCACGTTGGGCAGGATGTGGCGCAGGATGATGGCCCGGCGCGAGACGCCCGATGCGCGGGCCGCCTCGATGAATTCCTTGCCCTTGATGGCCAGTGTCTGGCCGCGCACGATGCGAGCCATGGTCAGCCATTCGATGGCGCCGATGGCGGCGAAGATCAGCACGATGTTGCGCTCGAACACGGTCAGCAGCAGGATCACGAAGAAGATGAAGGGCAGGGCGTAGAGCACGTCGACGATCCGCATCATGAAATTGTCGACGCGCCCGCCGAGATAGCCGGCCGTTGCGCCCCAGGTCACGCCGATCACGAGGCTGACGGCGGTGGCGACAATGCCCACTGTCAGCGAGATGCGCAGGCCGATCATCAGGCGGGCCAGCAGGTCACGTCCCTGGATGTCGGTGCCGAGAATGTGCCAGTTCTCGAGTGTCGGCGCGATGGTGCGCGCATCCGAGATGGCCTTGTAGTCATTGACCCAGACCATCGGACCGAACACGGCGACCAGGATGATGACGCCGAGGATCCACATGGAGACGACGGCGGCCTTGTTGCGGAACAGGCGCGCGCGGGCATCGTCCCACAGCGAGCGGCCGCCAATGATGGCCTGGGTGACAGGTTCGACGCGGCCGGTCGGGTCGAGGAGGGGTTTGATCTCGGTCATCAGTCGTACTTCACTTTCGGATCAAGCACCGCATACAGCACGTCGGCGACGAGGTTCAGGATCACGATCAGGCCGGCATAGACGATGATCGCGCCCATCACGAGCGTGTAGTCGCGGTTGAGGGCGCCGTTGACGAAATAGGAGCCGAGGCCGGGAAGGCCGAATATCTTTTCGATCACGACCGAGCCGGTCATGACGCGGGCCATGGCAGGACCGGCATAGGAGATGAGGGGCAGCATGGCGGCGGGCAGGGCGTGACGGACGATGACCTGGCGCTCTGACAGGCCCTTGCTGCGCGCGGTGCGAATATGGTTCGAGCGCATCGTCTCGATGATCGAGGCGCGCATCAGGCGCGAGATGATGGCGATCTGGGGCAGGGCAAGGGCGACGACCGGCAGGGTCATGTTGTGCCAGTTCATGCCGATATTCGGGTACTGGCCCAGCCCGCCGACGGCAAATATTCCCGCGCCGAGGGAAAAGACCAGGATCAGGATCGGGCCGGTCACGAAGGTCGGGATGGATATGCCGGCCATGGCAATGCCCATGACGCTGAAATCGGCGGCCGTATTCTGCCTGAGCCCCGCAAAGACGCCCAGCAATGTGCCGAGCCCCAGCCCCAGCAGCATGGCCAGTGACCCTATGGTCAGGGAAATCGGCAGACCGTCGGCGATCAGCTGGTTCACGCTCTTGCCGAGTGTCTTGTAGGACGGGCCGAAATCGCCCTGCAGGACGCCGCCGACATAGTTCAGGTATTGCTCGTGGAGCGGCTTGTCGAAGCCGAACTTGGCCGCAATGGCCTGTTCGGTGGCGGCTGGAAGCTTGCGTTCGCCGTCGAACGGGCCGCCCGGCGCTGCGCGCATCATCAGGAAGGCCATTGTGATGATCGCCAGCATCGTGGGCACGGCGATCAGCAGGCGCCGGAATGTATAGGCCCATGGAACGCGGCTGAGGGCTCTCTGGAGGGATGACACGGGAGCGTGACTTTCCGTAACTGTTATTGGGCAGGCGACGAAAGTTGAACCCCGAAGCTTGGAAGGTTGCGTCATCCTCCTTAGCTTGTGTACAGAGCCGATCAAGACTGCGCCAACATTCAGGATATTTCCCATGGCAGACATTCGACGCGTGACGGACGCCTTTTCCGTTGCTCCGCAAATCTCCGTAGACGATGTCGAAGCGATTGCCGCTGCCGGCTACAAGACCATCGTCGCCAATCGCCCGGATGGCGAAGGCGGCGTCGACCAGCCGCGCATGGGGCCGATTCGTGCGAAAGCCGAATCGCTGGGCCTGAGCTTCGCGGCCTTGCCGTTTTCGGGTGCACCGACGCCTGAGATCGTCGAGCGGATGGGCAATATTCTCAATGAAGCGCCCCAGCCAGTGCTGGCTTATTGCCGCACGGGAACGCGCTGCATCACGGCCTGGGCGCTGACCCAGGCCGGGCAGGGCGCGTCTGAAGACATCATTGATGCGGCGGGCGCTGCAGGATATGATCTTTCGAGCCTTGAATCGCTGCTCTAGATGGGCCTGCGGCACGCGGAACAAACTTATGTGAGCAAAACGTCACATTCGTGCGGCATTAAGTGTGTTGTCAGTGATCAGTCGCCGTGCGAGGCAGAGCGAAGCGAGGGCGCAGCCATCCGTTGTTCCCGCGACAGGAGTTGACGCGATGTCCGAACGCCTCTGGATCACGGATTTCAAGTATGACGAAGGCACGATCCTGGTCAAAAAGACCGGACACCGGATCGTGCCGGATCTCTCGCTCCTGCACAGTATCTTCACCTGGTTCTGCTTCTATTTCTTTGCCCAGACCTGGCGCACATGGCGCCGCATCACGGGCCACAAGCGCCCCACCATCGCCTTCTATCCCGACAAGCCGCGGCCCTGGTACTTTATCTGGCCAGTCATGCATGTCTCCGGTTCCAAATTGATCGATGACGTCTCCAAGGCGGATATTGTTTTCCAGTTTGATGATTCCACCGAAACGAACAATGCCGTGCCCGCCGTTCGGGAAAACGCGCTTCTGGTCAATTTCGGCTGCCAGGACGTTTCCAAGACGACCGTCGCGGAAGCGTTCGGGCGCGCCGCGGGCTATTCGCTGAAGGTTGATCCGACCACTTATGAAGGTCGCATGGTCGAAAAATCCGAGTTGAACGCAGCACATGACGGCCGTGTGCTGGAAGGCCCGCTCGATACGCCTATCGCTGGCAAGACATACCAGTTGCTGGTCGACAACGAGATTGATGGCGGGCTCGTCGAAGACCTGCGCTGCTGCATCGTTGGCGGATCGCCGATCATCGTGTTTCGCAAGCGCCGTCCGCTCGCGCGCCGGTTCCTCAACGAGAATGTCGAAGTTCTGCTCGACGAGCCTCGCAATTGCTACACGCCGGATGAAATTGGCGTGATTGAGCGTTTTGCGGCAGACGTCGGGCTGGACTGGGGCGGCGTTGACGTTCTACGTGACCGGACATCCGGACGGATATATATCGTCGATGCGAACAAGACCGACATGGGCCCGCCAGTGGCGCTCAAGCTTGGCGCGAAGCTGCGCGCCACGCGCCGCATGGCCATCGCTTTTGCCGGTGCGTTCGCACCGAAGAAGCGCTGATCCGGGCGAGCAAGGCGAAAGTTCAAGAGTTAAAACATGGCTATTCCATACGTTCGGGGCATCGAGTTTGAGTACGGCGAGGTCCAGCAGGTCTCACCGCTGATTCGGCGTGTGATTGCCAACAATCCCGGCCCGTTCACCTATGTCGGCACCGGCGTGTACATTGTCGGGCATGGCGAAGTGGCGGTTATCGATCCCGGCCCGATGGACGAGACCCATTTCGAAGCGCTGAAGGCCGCGCTGAAGGGCGAAACCGTCACGCACGTCCTGGTCACCCATGGCCATTCCGACCATTCCCCGCTGGCAATGCCGCTGGCCGAATGGGCGGGCTGCAAGACCTATGCGAAGAATTGCGGCATCCCGACCGCCAAGGGCGAACTGGGAAGCGCAGACGATCTCGGCTTCATGCCGGACGTGAAGATTGGCGACGGCGACAGCTTCTCCGGCCCCGGCTGGACGCTCGACGTGATCGAGACGCCGGGCCATACGTGCAACCATATCTGCTTCGGCCTGCGGGAAGAGAATGCCTGCCTCTCCGGCGACCATATCATGGGCTGGTCGACGACCGTGGTCGCGCCGCCGGATGGCGACATGGCCGACTATATGGACAGCCTGGAGAAAATCCGCCTTCTGGGATTCGACACCCTCTGGCCGACGCATGGCGACCCGGTTCGTGGCAAGGACTTCGTCAATACGTTCATCAAGGAATATGCCAACCACCGGCGCGCCCGCGAGGCTGCGATCCTCGAACACCTGCGCAATGGCGAGACCTCCATCCCGGCCATGGTCGAGGTCATGTATGCGGATGTAGAAAAGCGCCTCCACCCCGCAGCAGCCATGTCCGTGCTCGGACATATGATGGCCCTGATCAAGGCCGGCGTCGTGCGCACCCCGGACGCCTCGCCCACGGTGCGCTCACGCTTCGAACTGGTCCGCACGAACGCCTGACAGGCCTATCGGTTCGCCAACCGATCGAACCCGGCATACCAGATTGGTGATGACCATGCCCGCTCCTGCAGGGTCGTGGGCAGTTCAGGGTTTGGCGGCGTGCCATTGCGAACGGCGTCCCATGTCGACCAGCGGCAGGTCGGATTCTCCAGCACACGTACATAATAGGCCGCTTCGAGATCGGCATCGAAGTCCGGGTCCTGCCAATAGGCCTTGAGTTCGTCGGCGCCCGCGCCTGTCTCGGTGCCGCAATCGGATATGTCCACGCTCGCGCCATTGTCCGCACAGCGGTGCGTCGCTGCATCCGGCTCGGCGCCGCCGGAACAGGCAACGTCATGGATCGCTTCGTGCGTTTCGCCGGCGTCTGTCCAGACCTTGACCACCTGCGCGCGCTGCAACGGCGCACTCAGCGGATCGCGCACGGCCCAGACCAGGAATCCCGGAGCGGTATCTCCGCTCACTTTCGCCAGCTGCCCGCCCATCGGCACGCCGTCGTCATAGGCCCGCTCCAGCAGGTCGGCATCGTCAAGCATTGCGGGGGCATAATCCATGCCGGCAAAGAAGCGCACCTTCATGCGCGGGCCGGATGTGCCGAAGGTTTCCTTGCGATTCATCGCATCGAATATGGCTTCGCGCGTGTTGGATTCGGCCCAGACGCCCGCCAGTCCACTGGAACTGAACTGGGATGCCGTTATTTGCCGCCGTGTCTGGGGGTCTTCGGCGCCATCCCAGGTCTTGCCGCCATTGGGCGGAACCGACCGGCGCGCTTCCGGGCTGGCGCCGTCCTGCGGAGTCTTGCCCCAATGGAATTCCTCAACCAGTGACGCGGCAGCGACGTGCGTGTCACTCGAACTGATGAGGCCGAACTTGTACGGATTGAATCCTTCCGTCTCTTGCAGGGCCAGGCCGCGCTTGTAGGCGGAGCGGACAAAGTCGCCGGCACCGGGCGTGGTCTTCATCGTGCTGCCGATGAAATACTCGTACTGTTCGAAATCGGCCCATTCGTCATTCGGTGACAGGGTTGGGGTTGTTTCCGAGGTGCCCTTAACCTGGGACACTTCGACAAGCGGTTCGTTGCGCATGCGCTTGTCGGCATAGGCCGCCGTAAGGGGGTCTCCATTATAGGTTTGCAGGGCGAACATCTCGCCGTTCGAGGCATTCGAGTTGTGCGGAATGGCCAGCACGTCACGGCCTTCGCTGCGTTGTCCTTCCATCCAAGTCCACAAGTCTTCCGGATTGGTGGAATCGAGTGTGGAGAACAGGCGCTCAGGTGCCTCACCCCGGAAGATAACATTGCGGTGCAGGTTGCCGGCGGCTGGCGGTCCGTCGCCGGGGACCGCCATCATCGCCGTGAACTCATAGCCTGAAAAGGCCGTGAACTTGCCCGGCTCATTGTTGCGTTCGGCGGAATCGATCGTCGCGGCCCAGACGGAATCGATGAGTTCGCGATCATAGATCTCTTCGATCTCCTCGCCTGTCGCAACAGTCACGCCGACGCGCAGGAAGGACTTGCCGGGATCGGTTGCATCCGCACCGAACACGGATTGCGCGATCGCGGTTTGCGACAGTGGAGACGACGGCGTGTTCATCGCGGGAACCACGCCGAGGTATTCGCCATGATCCGTGACAGCCAGGAAATCCAGAGGCGGGCCCGACAGCTTGATGTCATAGCCTGCGGGGTGACGGATGGCTTCGCCCTTTGCGAACCGGTAGGCATCGTCCGGGGTCGCGCGCACGCCGAAGATATAGGCATCGAACGAATTGCTCGTGTGCACGTGCACGTCGCCGAAATAGGCATTGCGGGTCGGGCTGGCGGCGGGAGCGAGCTGGTCAGCCGCTGGCACCGCCGCTTCGGGTGCCTTGGCAGTCGTCGTGCCTGGCGCACATGCGGCCAGGGCGAGGGCCGGCAGGGCCCATCCAAAATGCTTTCTCATTGTGTTTCCTCTCCCGTTTTTTTGGGGAGAGTGCCGAAAGTCCGGGAAAGTGGAAAGCGAAAATCGGTGTGGCGGCCTATTGTTCGCGGCGCACCCGGAACGCGACTCCGCCGTCGAGCTTCATCTTGTAGCTGCCGAGCGCAGCGGAATAGATGCGGGCTTCGGTCTGGTTCCTTGCGCGGGTGCTCTTGTCGTCGATCTGCACCCAGACCTGCCCATTATCCAATCTGACACGCAGCCTGCCGGCACTGTCCATGCGCACAGACGTCACGCCTGTCGTGATCTCATCAAGCTCCTTGTCCGACCCGCCGCTCTTCTTCAGCGCCAGGGATGGCAGGGACGGGATCGAGAACCCGAAAGAGTCGCGTTTCACCTTCTCGACTTCGGAACGGGTGATTGTTGTCACTTCGCCGGCATCTTCCGCAGCTTTCAGGAGTCCGACGGCGGCGTCATAGCAGGCGAGCCGTTCGGCATCGGTGCTGATGCCGGCGCAGGCATAGACGTCATCTGTGGAGGCGTCCTCTGCAAGGGCGGGCATGGATACGAGGCAAATCGCGGCAATCGCGCTCAGGAATCGGGTCATCGCAGGTCGTCCTTTGTGTTCGTATCAGAACCTAGGCTTTCCAAAGCCGGGCCAGTCTGGCAGCACTGTGGCAAATCTGGCGCATGCCGGAAAGCCACCGGAGACAGAAAACATGATGCTGAAGCCCCTGATGAGTTCGACCCTGACGGCCGCCCTGGTGCTGGCCCTGTCCGCCTGCGGCGGCGGTGGCGGCAAGGCGGCAGACGACCTGCCAACGCTCCGCCGGGGCATTTCGGCCAAGGTCGATACGCTCGACCCGCACAAATCGTCGGCCCAGTGGGAGAACATCGTGATCGGCGACATGATGATCGGCCTGATGACCCATGGCGAGGACGGCAAGCCCGTTTACGGCATGGCGGACAGTTACGAGACCGATCCGTCGGGCCTCGTCTGGACCTTCCACCTCGGCGACTATGCCTGGTCGGATGGCGCGCCGGTGATCGCGAGCGATTTCGTCTACGCCCTGCGCCGGATCCAGAAGCCGGAAATCGCGTCGCAATATGCGTCGCTGCTCTACGTCATCAAGAATGCCGCCAAGGTGAATACCGGCGACATGTCACCTGAAGAGCTCGGCGCGCGGGCCATTGACGACAAGACGCTGGAACTCACGCTCGAATACCCCGCGCCCTACCTGCCCGGCCTGCTGACCCATTACACGACCTATCCGGTGCCCCAGCATGTCGTCGAGCAATATGGCGACGCATGGATTCAGCCTGGCAACATCGTCACCAACGGACCCTACAAGCTGGTCTACTGGCGCACCGGCGACCAGCTCGTGTCGGAAAAGAACCCGAACGGCTTTGCCGCCGACCAGGTCTGCTTCGACCGGGTCGTGTATTACGAGCTTGAAGACCAGACCGCCGTCGAGAACAAGATTGCGGCCGGCGAACTCGACATCAACAATGCGTTCGATGGCGCCCGGCAGGCCGAGCTGGAGGTGAAGTTTCCGGGCTGGCCGCGCACGACCCCGTCGCTCAACACCACCTATTGGAGCATCAATTCCTCGCAGGAGGTTTTCAAGGACGTGCGCGTCCGCAAGGCGCTCGCCATGGCGCTCGACCGGGAATTCATCGTTCGCAACGTGCTGACGCCGGGTTTCCTGCCGGCCTATTCGATGGTGCCGCCCGGCATCGACAATTACAGCGTCGAGCGGCCAACGGTCGACTGGAAAGACATGCCGCGCGCCGAACGCCTCGCAGAGTCGAAGCGTTTGCTCGAAGCGGCCGGATACGGGCCCAACAATCCGTTCAAGTTCGAATTCATCCACCGTTCGACCGACGACAACCCGAAGGCGGCCCCGGTGGCACAGGCGAACTGGGCTGAAATCGCGCCCTGGATCGAGCCCACGATCATCAAGCAGGACACCAAGGTGCTGTATGCCCGGTTGCGCCAGTCCGACTTCCAGGTGGCCGATGGCGCCTGGGTTGCCGACTTCGATGATCCGATCAACTTTCTCTACCTGCTCGATTCCCAGACCGGCCAGCAGAATTACGGCCGCTATTCCAATCCGGAATATGACGCGCTCCTCGCCAAGTCGAACGCCGAACTGGACCTGACGAAGCGGGCGGAAATTTTCGCCGAGGCCGAGCAATTGATGCTGAACGACTATCCGATCACGCCGATGTGGTTCCAGGTGACCAAGAACCTTGTCGATCCGACCCTGACCGGCTGGACCGAAAATGCCGTCGACCAGCACCGCTCGCGCTTCCTCTGCCGAGAGGGTATGAAGGCCGAATAGGTTTCTGGGTCGCGGGGAGGGCGGCATGGAACATGAGGTCGAAATTGCGGGCGCCGCGTCGCTTGGCAGCCTGTCGCCGGGCAGCCATCATCCGGTGCAATCGGGCAAGCCGTGCGAGAATTGCGGTGCGATCGTTCCCGACAGGTTCTGCACGACCTGCGGCCAGCTCGCCTCGGATTTCCATCGGCCGTTCTGGGAGCTAATTTCGGGCAGCCTGGCCGATGTGTTCTCGCTTGATGGACGACTGGTGCGGACCGTGCCGATGCTGATGTTCCGGCCCGGCCTGGTGACCCGCAGCTACCTGGACGGCAAGCGGGCCCGCTATGTCCCACCGTTCCGGATGTTCCTGCTGGCATCTCTCGTGTTCTTTCTCACCGTCTTCACGCTGAGCGACGAATTAGGCTGGTTTGACGGCTGGAAAATCGATCCGATGGCGCAAGGCAGCCTGTCGGAAAACGTGACGATTCTGGCGGAGCAGGCTGCGATCAGGGACATGGAGGCGCAACTGGAAGACCCTCGGCTCGACGCGGAATCCCGGGCCGCGATCGAGACGGCGGTCGATCAGGGCGTTTCGGGCATCGCCTTTGACGAGATTCTGCTGCCCGACGGTACGGTCGATCGCGACGCACTTCATGCGATGATCCGCGACCGGGCGGGAGCGGGCGCGACGCCTGCAGACATCGAAACGACTTACAAGGCGCTCGACCAGGCCGCGACGGTGTATGAAAACCAGGACCGTTTCGGCGCCCGGCTGCGGCAATGGGCGCCGCGCTTCAGCCTTCTTTTCCTGCCTGTTTTCTCCCTTTTGCTGACATTGCTCTATGCCTGGCGTCGGAAAATCTACCTGTACGACCACCTGATTGTCGGCCTGCATTTTCAGACGTTTCTTTACCTGTTGGGAACCACGCTTTTGCTTGTCGCGGCGGTTGTGCCCCAGTCCGCCGGCTGGCTGGCCGGAGGCGGGTTCCTCGTCATTTTTGCTTATCTTTACAGGCTGTTGCGGGTCACTTACGGGTCCGGGCGGCTATTGGCGGTGCTCAGAGCCAGCATCCTGCTTTTTCTCGGCATGATTTTGCTCGCGATGCTCGCTGTCGGCTTGGTCGTTCTCAGCTTCCTGCTCACCTGAGGCAGGAAATACCCGGAACTGAGGCAAATAAACCACACCCGGTCAGTTTTGATGACAGATCGGTAACGACGCGTTGACGGAAGCGTGACGAAAGCCCTATCGATACCGGCAAGTCCCGGAATCAGGGGTCCGGGCTAGCGTCCTTTAAAAGGGCGCCTTTTTAACAATTGGAGGTACCAACGTGAACGGGAATACCATGAAATCCCGCCTGCTTGCCTCGTCCGTATTCGCGGGCGTTGCATTTATGGCATCGGCGAGCATGCTCGCCACAGCTCAGGAAGCTGACGACGCAGTCGACACAGTCGAAGCGCCGGCAGCCGCTGAAGACGCCACCGCCCGCCAGGCTACAGTCTATGTGACCGGCTCGCGTATCGCTTCGCCAAACATGGTCACCACAAGCCCGGTGACGTCTGTGTCTGCGGCCGACATCAAGCTGCAGGGCGTGACCAAGGTCGAAGACCTGATCACCCAGCTGCCACAGGCTTTCGCTTCGCAGAACTCGACCGTGTCGAACGGTGCAACGGGGACAGCAACGGTTTCACTGCGTAACCTCGGCTCAACCCGTACGCTGGTTCTCGTCGACGGCAAGCGCATTCCTTACGGTTCGCCGAACGATGCGGCTGCCGACCTTAACCTGATCCCAGGCCAGCTGGTCGAGCGCGTTGACGTTCTGACCGGTGGTGCTTCGGCTGTCTACGGTTCGGATGCCATCTCGGGCGTTGTCAACTTCATCATGAAGGACAATTTCGAAGGCGTTCAGGTCGATGCCCAGTACGGCTTCTTCCAGCACAATAACGACTATGACACGAATGGCGACCTTCGCAGCGTGATCGAGGACCGTGCTGCCACGAACCCGGATCAGTTCCAGATTCCTAACGACAATGTCGATGACGGTTACTCGAAAGAGATCACCGGCGTGATGGGTGTCAATACCGATGACGGTCGCGGCAACTTGACCGCCTGGATCAGCTTCCGCGACAATGGAGAAGTGTTGCAAAGCCAGCGCGACTTTTCTGCATGTGCCATCGGTTCCGCGTCGGCGACCAATTTCACCTGCGGTGGTTCGTCCACGGCGTTCCCGGGTCGTATCACGGACTTCAACTCGTTCGATTACACGATCGACCAGTCGACCGGTAACACGTTCCGTCCTTGGAACAGCGCAACCGACCAGTACAACTATGGTCCGCTGAACTATTACCAGCGCCCTGACCAGCGTTATTCGGTGGGCTTCAATGGTCACTACGAAATCAACCCATCGGCTGAAGTCTACACGCAGTTCATGTTCATGGACTATGAGTCGAATGCGCAGATCGCGCCGACGGGCAACTTCTTCGTCACGCAAGGCATCAGCTGCGACAACCCGCTCCTGTCGGCCAACCAGCAGGCTGGCCTCTGCGGCGTCGATCTCGTTCCCGACATCACTGATGATCCGGACACAACGGAAAATGAAGTCAACGACTTCATCGGTGGCTTTGAAGATGCTGGCGTGGGTGCCGCTTGGGTTGCCGCTACGCTTGGCACACAAGATGCGATCACGGGCTCTTCACCAACCCTAAACCCGGACGGAACGCTCGGTGCGAACGCCTTTAACGGCGTCGCTCCAGCTTACTTCGGTCGTCGTAACGTCGAAGGCGGTGGGCGTTCGGACAATCTCGGTTACCAGACCTATCGCGGCGTTATTGGCGTCCGCGGCGAACTCTATGACGCACCAGGCTGGAGCTATGATCTCTCCGCTCAGTACGCCCAGGTTTCGCTGTCACGTACCTCCACCAACGAATTCTCCATCGCTCGCCTCACCCGCGCCATGGACGTGGTTGACGATGGTGACGGCAATGCAGTCTGCGCAAGCGTCGTTGACGGCACGGATCCAAACTGTGTGCCTTACAACATCTGGACTGTCGGCGGCGTCACTGAAGCAGCCCTGGACTACCTTCAGGTTCCACTGCTCCAGAACGGTACGACAACCCAGAACGTCGTGTCTGCCGTCCTTTCCGGCGACATGGGCCAGTACGGCTTCAAGATGCCTTCGGCTGACGAAGGCCTGAAGGTTGCCATGGGTATCGAATACCGTCGTGACTCGCTTGAATCCATCACCGACAACTCGTTCACAACGGGTGACGGCGCTGGTCAGGGCGGTCCAACCATCGGGCTTTCCGGTGCGATCGACTCCTATGAAGCCTTCGGTGAATTCCAGCTGCCGCTCATCACGGGCCAGCCTGGTATCGAACTTCTGTCGATCGAAGGTGCTTATCGTTACTCCGACTACTCGAGCGGCTTCAGCGCCGACTCGTACAAGATCGGTGGTGACTACGCGCCAACGTCCGACATTCGTTTCCGTGCCAGCTTCCAGAAAGCTGTCCGCGCACCGAACGTCATCGACCTCTTCCAGGCTCAGGGCTTCAACCTGTTCGACCTGGATGATGATATCTGTGACTTCACGGATCCGGCTGAAGACGGTACGGGCGGTGCAGCCTGTATCGGTTCCAACCCATGGCAGGTTAACACCCCGCAGGCTAACTCGGGCGCTCTGACTTCGCCTGCTGGCCAGTACAACTTCCTTCAGGGCGGCAACCCGGACCTCGATCCTGAAGAAGCAGAAACCTACACGGTTGGTTTCGTTGCGACGCCAACCATGCTTCCAGGCCTCAGCCTTTCGGTCGACTATTACAACATCGACATCACGAAGGCGATTACGACCGTTGGTGCCAGCATCACGATGCAGCTTTGCTACGAAGAAGGCGATGCTGACGCGTGTAACAGGATCACTCGTAACGCGAACGGCCAGCTTTGGCTCGGTACGGGTAACGTGGTCGACACGAACGTGAACATCGGTGGCGTGTCGACATCGGGCGTTGATATCGCAGCCGCTTATGGCTTCGACGTCGGTAGCCTCGGCGCCCTGAACCTGTCGCTGAACGGTACGTGGCTCGAAGCACTCGACTATGACCCGATCGGTCAAGCGTTCGCTGAGTACGAGTGTGTTGGTAAGTACGGCAATGACTGCCTTACACCGACCCCGGAATGGCGTCACCGCGCCCGGGTAAACTGGGTCACGCCGGTTGAGGCTCTCGAGCTCAACGCAACGTGGCGCTACATGGGCGCTGTGGATCTCGACACCGGGGCAACTGGGCGCGTCGACTCCACCCTGGACGCTCAGAACTACTTCGATCTCGCCGGTACCTGGGGCGCGACGGATTACGCAACGTTCCGCTTCGGTGTGAACAACGTCCTCGACCAGGATCCGCCGCTGTCGGCTTCGGTCGGTACGACGGGTAACGGCAACACCTATCCGCAGTCGTATGACGCGCTGGGCCGTTACATCTTCGTTGGTGCGACGCTGGACTTCTAGTCCAACGCCTCACGGCAAACATTCGGGAACGGCGGTCCTTCGGGGCCGCCGTTTTCTTTTGTCCGGATGTCAGGGGTGAAGACTGTCTGCCCGGCTGCAAGACGTGCGAATGCGACCGGGCACGCCCGGAGGCTGTCCGTGTCGTGTCCGGGCTTTATCCGTGTCGCCGGTGTGGGGGAGAGGCCGTGGTCTTTCCCGCCTCAGGCGGCGCGCCATCTTGCGTATAGCGCCGTGGGCAGGAGCCGGTCTGTCCCCTGCTGCGGCAGGGCCATCTCTCCCTGTTCCATCACGCCGCCCAGCGGGCCCAGCCGGTCACCCAGTGTCTGGGCAAGGGCGAGATAGGACAGGCGCACGGCATAGGCCGTGGCGATGACGAACAGCGGCGTGTCGCTGAGCAATTCCTTCACATTATCAAGCAGTTCCGGCAGGCTCTCTTCGAAGCGCCAGGTCTCGTTCTTGGGTCCGCGGCCGAATTTGGGCGGGTCGAGCACGATGGCATCATAGCGGTTTTCGCGGCGGATTTCGCGGGCGGCGAACTTCATCGCATCGTCGGCGATCCAGCGGATCGGCCTGTCTGCAAGCCCGCTCAGGCCCTGGTTTTCCTTGCCATAGGCGTTCGACTTCGGGCTGGCATCGAGATGCGTCACCTCCGCGCCTGCGGCGGCGCAGGCGAGCGACATCATTCCGGTATAACCGAATAAATTCAGCATCTTAACCGGTCTCTCGGCGGCGCGGACCTGGTCCTGGGCAAAGCGCCAATGGACCGAGTGTTCCTGGAACACGCCCATATGGCGGAAGGCGGTGCGCCGCGCCGTGAAGGTCAGGTCGTTCCAGCGCATCGGCCATGCTTCGACGGCGCGCGGCGAGCGGATTTCCCACTGGCCGCCGCCGTCTTCGTCGCCGGTCTTGCTGGAGAAGATGGCATCGGCCTTCCAGCTGTCCAGCGGCCGGGCTGGCTCCCAGAAGGCTTGCGGGTCCGGCCGGATGACGGTCTGGCTGCCGAAGCGTTCCAGCTTCATCAGGTGGCCGCTATCGAGCAGGGCGTAATCGTCCCAGTCATCGGCGATCAGGAGTTTCGTTTCTGTAATCATTGGAAATTTCTCTGCCGCCAGGCTTCGTATGTCATGATGGCCGTGGCCTGTGCAAGGTTCAGGCTGTCGGCGCCGCCGCGCATCGGGATCAGCGCCAGCGTATCGCACGCGGCCTCGATGGCGTCCGGCAGGCCGGCCTGCTCATTGCCCATGATGATCACGGCGCGCGGCCCGAACGGCGCCAGGTCGTGGCGCACCGTGCCGTTCACCGACGCTGCCGTGAGGCTCATCTGGCCAGCCTGTCGCCAGGCATTGAACTGGTCAAAGGTGGCATTGGCGAACGGCATGTCGAAAATCGATCCCATGGAGGCCCGGACTGTCTCGAAACTGTAGGGATCGCAACAGGTCTCGAGCAGGATCACGCCCCTGGCCCCGGCGCAGTCAGCGGTGCGCAGAATGGTGCCGAGATTGCCGGGGTCGCGCACTTCATAGAGCGCGATCCAGATGCCGTCGGCATCGGACGCCAGGGCGTCGAGCGGACGGTGGGCCTGATGGAAGGAGGCGATCACGCTCTGGGCATTGTCCTTGTGCGTGATCCTGGACATCAGCCGCTCCGGCGCCTGCACCACACGTGCGCCGGCGGCGCTGGCACGGCTGGCGAGGGCGGCCAGGTGGGGCCGGTCGGCCATGGTCGAGGCAATGACGAGCGTCTCGGCTTTCCAACCCTGTTCCAGGCCCTGTTCGACCAGTCTTGCACCCTCTGCGAGGAAAAGGCCCGTTTCGCTGCGCCCCTTCTTCCTTTCAAGACTTTTCAAGGACTTAATGAGCGTATTCGATGGGCTGGTGATTGTCTCGATCGGGTTATTCATGAAGAATGAGGCCTGCAGCAGAAGTCTTGCGAATATGAGGTGAATAGGGCATCCCTGAACAGAGGGAAGTGTCTTCAGGGAAGTAAGCGGGGTCCCAATGAGGCTACTCGATTACCTGTTCGCGTTCGTCGCACTCGTCGGACTTGTCGCCGCGAGTTGGTGGGGCGTTTATCAGTCACCGCAGAATGCTGCAAACCTGCAGTTCCGTCTTCAGCAGGAAACATCGTCCGCGCTCAAGGCTGCGGGCATGGACTGGGCCGTCGTCAACATGGATGGCCAGCACGCCGTCCTTTCCGGAAAGGCCCCGTCACCCGATGCCGTTCGTGACGCCGCGCTGATCGTTCTCAGCGCCGATGGCCCCGGGGGCCTGATCTTCGGCGGCGTGACCCAGGTCGAGAATGCCGCTGATAGCGCGCCGCCTGTTTCTCCCTATGTCTGGCGCGCCGAAAAAACTCCGGAAGGCGCCTTCGTCCTCTCCGGCCACGTCCCCTCCAAGGCGATTCGCAAGGCCTTGCTGGCCGAGGCGGCGCTGTTTTCGGACGGTGCCTATGTCGAAGACCACATGCAACTCGCAACCGGCGCACCGGCGGGCAACTGGCAGGGCATGGCACGTCTTGGCCTCCAGCAACTGGCGCGGCTTAGCTCGGGCGAGGTCAGCCTGCAAGACAGGCGGCTGCGCGTAAACGGCGTGTCTGTTGATCCAGAGGTCCGCGCCAAGGTGAAGGCGGAGATCAGCAATGTCGCGGCGCCGTTCAAGGGCGAGCCGATGATCCGCGGCGCGTCGCTCTGGCTGGCGCGCGTGTCGGACTCCGGCCTCGTGCTGAAGGGCAATGTGTCGAGTGAATCCGAGCGCCGCGAAATCCTGACCCTCGCGCGCAAGCATTTCAAAGGCGATATCACCGACGAGATGGTGATTGCTGACCAAGCCTACCCCGGATGGATGGAGGGAGTGCGGCGGGGGTTGCCCCAGTTTGTCAGGTTCCAGAATGGCGAGATGGATTTCGACCCGGACGGGGCGGGCTTCTTTGTTACGGGCCAGGCCAGCCCCAGCGCGCTCGCATACCTGCGGGAAGACCTGGCGAGCCTCTTAGGCGCCTATTCGGCAAACGTGGCCGTAGACACTCACGTGCCGAGCGCCAGCCCGTCGCCGCTGGCGCGCGATGCCTGCCAGCAGCTTGTCTCCGCGTTGCCGGCTGCCAGCCAAGTCACCTTCGCTGCCGGCGGGGCCACGCTCAGTCGTGACATGGGCGAAGCGCTCGATCAGCTGGCTGCTGCGATCCATTCCTGTGAACCAGCGCTGGTTTTCATCATTGTTGGGCACGGCGACGCGATGAATGCCAAGCGGGCAGATGTAGAACTGGGAAGGGCGCGCGCGGCCTTCATTGCGGACTTCCTTGGCGCCGCAGCAGGCATCGACGCCGGTAGATTGTCTGCGATTGGCTATGGCCCCGACATCGCGGAGCAGGCTATTGATTCGGCTGACGCCGGGGCAGACAGCCGGCAGATTGAAATCACTGTTCTAGAACGGAGCGAATAATGTCCTGGCTACTCACGCACATGTGGATGGCGCTTGCCGCTGTCGGACTGTTCGCGCTCGTTTTGGGGTGGTCCGTTCGTGGCATCCTGCTGGTTGGCAAGCTGCGCACGGCGCGGGTAGACCGCGATGTCTCCCGGACGGAACTGGAGCAGGCACGGGCCGAAATCGAGGGCCTTTACGCCGCGCAGCGCAATACGGCACCCGGCGCGAGCGATCCGGCCCTGAAGGCAGAACTCAACGTACGCGAAAAGCGACTGGCAGAGCTTTCGTCTGAGCTGGCTCGGTCAAAAGCCGAACTGGAATCGCTGAAGACCGGCGCTGGACGTGGATCGGCCACTGCAGCGGCGGCTGCTCCGGCGAGGCCCGCAGCGATCGCGGCTGACGAAGAGCCAAGCCTGCTTTGGCGCAATCGCCATCTCGAAAGCCGCGTGCGGCACCTGGAGGCCGCGCTCCACCAGCCGGCTGTTGCGGCGGCCACCACTATCGCGGGCGCGGCAGCGGTCGCTGGTATGGCGCCCGAATCGGATGCAACACAGACCGACAAGCTGAAGTGGCAGGCTGACGTCCTGAAGCAGCGCGTCGAGGCGCTCGAGGCCGAACTGGCCGCTCAGCCCGCCGCTATTGCCAGCCCGGCCCAGCCCGTTGCCGGGGCCGACGCTAATGAAGAACTCGCGCGGCTGCGCTGGCGCAATCGCTTTCTCGAAGGCCGTTTAGCGTATTTCGAAGGGGATTCCGCGTCAGCGCCGGACGACGCGCCGGAGGCTGCGGACGAACCCCTCACGGATGATGGCGCCGAACTGGTCTCGGCCACCGATGCCATCCTGACCGAACTGGAACAGGCGGATGCGGCCGCTGATGCTGACGAATACGAAGACGAGGCTGAAGCGGATGACGACGACGAAGCTGAGGCGGACGGGGACGATGAGGTCGACGAAGATGAGGACGGCGTCGAGGAAGATGAAGACGATACCGCGGATTTCGACGACGACCTGGAAGCGGACGACGAGCAGGACGATGACGCGGTTTCCGATGATGAGTCCGACGAGGACGACGAATACGAGGATGACGACGAGTCGGAGGATGGCGAGTCGGAAGATGATGCCGATTCAGACGACGAGTCAGATGACGACAATGACGCCGCCGACGACGACGAAACCGATGATGATGACGACGATGACGCTGAAGCCGATGACGACTCCGAAGAGGGCGACATCGATGAAGACGAGGCCGACGACGCGCTCGACGAAGACGATCTCGATTCGGGCGAAGAAGATGACGCCGGGGAGGCCGAGGACGAGTTTGAGGCCGAACGGCCCATCGCGCTTGCAAAGCCCGTGGCCGACGCGCCCGATGACCTGACCATCATTGGCGGCATCGGTCCCAAGATCCAGGAAGTGCTGAACGAACTCGGCATCTTCCACTATGACCAGATCGCAGCATGGAGCCCGGAAAATATTGCCTGGGTCGATCACCACCTGAATTTCTCGGGACGGATTTCCCGCGAAGGCTGGGTCGAGCAGGCCGCAATCCTGTCCGGCGACGTCGCGGACGAATAGGGGCCAGCCCCTCATTCATTACAGGTTCAGTCTTCATCGCCCAGTTTGGGCGCTATGAGGCGGCCTTCCAGATTGCAATTTGGCGGCTGATGGTTACCCTCTGCGCTACACCGCAACGGAGATTGAGATGACTGAACGGATCGAATTTGACAGCAAGATTCTCGAGAACGCCCCGCGGATAAACCTGTCCCGGCGCGGCATTATCAGCGGCCTGGCGGCGGGGACTGTCTTTCCGCTCATTTCGAGCTGCACCACCAATCCTGCAACCGGACGCAGCCAGTTCCTGCTGGTCGGAGACGATGCGATCGCGACAATGGCGGCGGCCGCGTGGACCGACATGAAGGCTCAGACACCGCAAACATCCAATACGGCCCTCAAGAACCGCGTTCTGAATGTCTGGAACCGGACGGCAGCGGGCGCCGGCAAGCAGAATGAACAATGGGATGTGGCCGTCTTCGATACCGACGATGTCAATGCCTTCGTGATGCCCGGCAACCGTGTCGGCGTTTACCGGGGCATCACGGAACTGACGGAGAATGACGATCAGTTGTCCTCGGTGCTCGGCCATGAAACCGGCCATGTCATCGCGCGCCACGCCGCAGAGCGTTACTCGATCCAGACCGCTGCGCAGGTTGGATTGATGGCCAGCCAGATCGCTGTCGGCCAATCCGAGACCCTCAGTAAATATGGCGCTGCGATCGGCGCCCTTGGCGGCGCAGCGGTCCAGTATGGCGTGATCCTGCCCTACAGCCGCTCCAACGAACTGGAAGCGGACAAGCTGGGCGTCGATTACATGCACAATGCCGGCTATGACGTGACCCAGTCGGTCCGCCTGTGGGAGCTCATGGATGCAAATTCGACGGGTACGCGCCAGCCGGAGTTCATGTCCACCCACCCGGACCCGGCAAACCGGGCGATCGCCTTGCGCCAGTATATCAATGCGCGTGGTTATGCCCTGATGTAGCCGTCCGATTGATGGCGCCCAAATAAGCCCGGATGGCCAGCGCCGTCCGGGCTTTTTGCATCAGGCCAGCTTGACCCGCGGGGGTGATTGCGCCATACGCGCGCTTCTGCGGAAGGCCAGCCAGCCGAACCGCGGAACCTCGATACCCAATCGGGACGGATCGAAAGACCACCGTCCCCTCGTAACAATTGTGAGGACACAATGGCTAAGAAACTGCTGGGGCAGATCAAGCTCCAGATTCCCGCAGGCAAGGCAAACCC